>ENA-ORTB01000673-ORTB01000673.1-human-gut-metagenome-genome-assembly--contig:-NODE-673-length-45121-cov-13.504149_pt1 | contig 45121 bp, 70 predicted proteins | sample MGYA00241905_ERZ509174 | MGnify/ENA primary metagenome ERZ509174 (study PRJEB26280, sample SAMEA2338851) | human gut metagenome | biome: human gut; feature: human-associated habitat; material: faeces... | reverse complement strand
ACCGCATTTCAGGCCGGAGAATATCAACGTCAGCGTTAAAGCAATCCCATTTCCCGGCCTTGACCTCCCGGACAAACCGCTGAATTTCGGGATATTCCAGCCCGGTATTGACGAACACCGCCGGAATGTCAGAGTACATGGAATCAACAATGTGCTTTAGAACCGTGCTGTCCTTGCCACCGCTGAAAGAAACATAGACTTGTCCATCAAAGTAGTCATACCATTCGCGGATTCTGCGCTTGGTCATCAGGATTTTTCCGGCCAGCGGCACAGCCTGCATCTGCTGAAGATCGCCTTTTGTATGCTTATTATCTGCCATTTCATACTCCCATTAGGTCGAAAAGGGAAATGTTCACGTCCTCCCGCTCGTACTCCTCGAGATAACCCACAGCATCGCGGAAATACCCGTTGTTCAGCTCGATGGTATACCCGCGCCGCCCGGCCTTCATCGCTTCCAGGGCGACAGTGCCAAGTCCGCCGAAGGGGTCCAGCACCAATTCCCCGGGATTGCTGTAGCGATTGATGAGCCTGTCTACAATATCCAACTGGAGCGGGCAAACGTGCATTTGCTGGCGGCGCTGGCTCTGCGTGGTGTTTAAGGTTCGCATCCGGTTGATATCGTCCCATACTTGGTCTGTCCAGCTTCCGGGGGCTACCACCATAAACGTGGCCGGGAGCTTGTCCTCTGCGTCCAGGTCCTTGGCCAGTTTTACGTGCTCTGCATAGTCGTACACCGTGCCACGGCTGTATTTGCGGTATGCCGCCTGAATCTTCCCGGTGTCCATGGCCATGATCTCTTCTTTGGTCATGAGCCGGTCGCCGGATGAGCGCCAGAACCCGTGCGCGTCGATCTGCCACTGTGCCCGGGTATACTCGTCCTTGCTTTTTGCAACTTTTTCGTCGGCGTAAGCTTTACTTTTGTCCGTGGGGAGCTTGCGGAACAGCAAAATGTATTCGGGGCACCCTACGCCCATCTTTGAACCGTCCTTGCACTGTTCCGTCCAGCCCAGCCGGTATGTCTGGTTGTTTTCCCTCACCACGTCCGTCACAACGGTAATCATGCCGAAATAGGCAAAGCCGTGTTGCATATAGTGCCGGATGCACATCGCGTGGAACGGTTCCATGGTTGGCATTCCCATCCCGGTGGCGTTGCCAAACAGCACCCGATCCTTTACGTGGCAGCAGAACACGCGCCCGGGCTTCAACACCCGCAGTAGGTTGGGGGTCAGATAGTCCATCTGCTCGAAAAACCGCTTGGTGTCCTCGTTGTGTCCGAAGTCGTTGTAGCTGGGCGTGTACTCATAGTGGTTGGAAAACGGGATACTGGTAACGATCAGGTCCACGCTATTCTCGGCCATGTTGGCCGTCTCCTCGACGCAGTCGTTGTTGACGGCGGTGAAGTTCTTGCCTTTTACCTCCACTCTCTCAACTCCTATACTCCGGCTCATTCTCTCCGTCTGGGCCTCGCCGGAAAGCCCGTATTTCTTCACGATTTCCCGCATTCTGGATTGCATTTCGTTGTGCTGCGCCCACTTCTGCATCAAAACCCGGTATATGGGGTCCTCTGCTTCTGTGTAGATGATGTCGATAATCACCTGTTCCGTTTGCAGGAACCTGTAAATTCGGTGGATTGCCTGAATGAAGTCGTTGAACTCATAGTCAATCCCAATGAAGATAGCCCGGTGGCAGTGCCTCTGAAAATTGCACCCGGAGCCGGACAGGCTCTTTTTCGTCGCAAACAGTCGCGTTCGCCCTTCCGAAAAATCAATTACCCGGCGTTCCCGCTCGTCGTAGTCCATACTGCCGAAGATGTCCACGGTTTCCGGCAGGGCTTTCTTGATTTCGTGGCGTTCCGCTTCCAGATCATGCCACAGGACGAAATGCGCTTCGGGGTCGCTGTCTACGATTTCTTCGGCTACGGCGACGCGCCGCTGAATGCTGTCACGCTTCTCACGCGCGGCCTCCGCCAGGGAGGTTGCCGCGTCGTTCATCAGCTTGTACTGCCCATCCCGGTCCGTTTCTGTGCCATAGTCGTCCGGAACTATATGCACCCGGACGTCAAGCGGGGGTAGGTCATATCCGGTATCGTCATATCCTAAATCGGAGGGCTTCCCCACGAACAGCGCCCACGAGGATACCCAGAGCCAGAACTCATCTTCTTTGTGCGGGTACAGGGTAAGGTTGTTTGCCTTGGTGCTGTCGCGCTGGAAAAAACGTGTCAGGGCCTGCCCCGTGTCCATGATCTCCAGATATCCAGCATAGTGGATAAGCTCCTTGTACCGGTTGGGCGACGGTGTGGCCGTGCAGACCAGTTTATACTTCACGCCCCGGAACTTGGGCAGGAAGGTTTGATATGTCTTGCTCCCAAAGCTGCGCAGCACGGACGCTTCATCCAGCGCTACGGCCGTGAACTGCGTCGGGTCGATGTCGCCGTCACGGACACGCTCATAGTTTGTCATGACGATCTCAGCATCTGTTTCGGCCAGGTCCTGCATTTTGGTGATATACACCGGAGCCGGATAGCCCAAGATCTTTTCGGCGTCACGGGCAAACTCCTGCCGCACCCCCAGCGGGAGCACGATCAGCGCCCTGCCTCCATCGTGTGCCACCGCCTGGTGGCAAAATTCGATTTCCTGCACCGTTTTACCCAGGCCGAACGACTGGAACAGCGCCCGCCGTCCGCCTCGCAGTGCCCAGATTACAGAATCCCGCTGGTGCGGTTTCAGGGCCGGGTTGATCTTTCCCGGGTCAACGTCGAATCCGCTTTTCTTGGCCAAGACGATCTTGGATTTCAGAAATTCCAGATATGTTTCCATCGTCTCACCATTCCACCGTCACTTTTCCGCTCTCCGGTACCGCTACCCGCAGAAATTGCACCAAACCCGAAAAATCGGTGAAACTGAACTCCATGCGGGCATGCTCCAGGATCAATTTCTTCCCGGATTCCTGAGCCGTAGGTTCTTCAGCGGTCTTCTCTGCGGCAGTCTGCTGTTCGGCGCTTGCCCACTCTGCAACCTTCCGGTTCCACAGTAGCAAATTCCCATTTCCGCGCACAAACGGTGTCCCGGCGGCTTTTGCGGCGGCTCTTATGGTCGCGCTTGCCGTGCCCATTTCATCCGCCAGCCAGCTTGCAGTACCGCCAAAGCTCTGCATGTTACGAAAGAACTCGCGTTTCAGATCCTCCGGCATTGCCTTGAACTCCGGCCACGGCATGGGCCGGGTGATGTTGTAGCTTTTCACTTCTCCATTTTTCTCCCTTCTTTGTTTCGCGGTCAGGTTGTCGCTAGGCAGCGTACACCCGCCGCGCTTTCGGCTGATATGCGCAAACGCGCCTCGCGCAGTGCGCTTTTTCTGCATGCAATCGTAGTCAAAGTCATTCATACCGGCAGATATACACCTCCGTCCGGGGATTTTCCTTGTCGTACAGAACCCGGCTCCCGTCGTGCGACACGATGATGTTACTGTTGTCATCTTCCAGGACTCTGGTATGTACCAGCACATCGTCGATAGCCTCCAGCAGGTTGGTTAAGTCCACCTTGCGCCGGGTGGGCATATAAAACAGGCACTTAACCTCCACCGGTTCTGCGATGGTCTCGCCGCCCTTGCAATGCCATGCGGCGGCCTGCTGGTACACCTCGTACTGTGCGGACGGCAACACCATCGGCGCACCATACCGCCCTCGCACAATGCGCTGGTGATTTTTCTTTGTCACCGGCGCGATGGGTATCACGATTTTTCGCACGTTTTCCCTCCTTAGTCAACTATCCTGCCAGTAGCCGGGAAGAATGTCGCCTCCACCATGCCGGTGGGGCCTCGCCGGTTTTTGTCCAGATAAAGCTGGAGCATCACCGGGTCCCACGGATTCCCGTCCGATTCCGTCGGCGGTCGGTGCAGTAGCGTCACGGTGTCCGCGTCCTGCTCGATTGCGCCGGATTCCCGTAGGTTTGCCATGGTGGCCCGGAAGCTCCCGCCCCGGTCGCTTGCGGCGGCGCGGTTCAGCTGGCACAGCACCACAACCGGGATTTTCAGCCGCATGGCAAGCATTTTCAGCGCCCGGCTGTTGCGTGTGGTCGCCTCGTACAGCGTCATGCGTTTGTTCTCAGGCTCCATCAGTCCCAGGTGGTCCAGGATAATCAGCCCCGGGCGCTCTTTGTAAGCCAGCGCTGTAACGTCGCCCATGTCCATGTTTGGCCGCTTGTTAAACAGCAGCGGGAGGTCGGCGCATTCCGCCGCACCCTGCGCAAACTTGGCATATTCGTCCTCATGGAGGGCCGCGCCGAAGATCAGCTTGCGCGAGGACATGCCCGCCGCATTTGCTGTGATTCTCGCGGCGCAGTCCTCCGGGTCCATCTCCAGGGAGATATACAGCACCTTCACGCCGTTCTGGGCGGCGCTGAGTGCGATTTGCATGGCCACAGCGGACTTGCCCACCGCTGGCCGGGCGGCGATGATATGCATACCGCCGTTGATGTACCCACCGCCCAGCATTTTATCGTAGCTTCTCAGCCCAGTGCGGCAAAATGGCCGCTCTTTTGCGGTGTAACCTTCGTCCACATGCGCCTTTAGCCCCGTAATGGCATCTGCGAGGCTCACCACGCGTTTTGTTGACGAAGCAAGGGTAGTAAGTTCACCAACCGTTTCGGAAACGCGCTGCAGGGCTTCCTGAGGTGCAATATCGGCATCTCTCAATTCCTCTCCCAAATCACGCAGCCGACGGCCCAGAGATGCGTCCTTGACGCCCTGGACGTACTCGGGCAGGACGGCGGAGGATGAAACCACTTCCATGCACTGTATCAGGAGATCGTTCGTGACCCCATCGCATTCCCTGGCGGCTTCGTCCCGGACTGTCGCTGCATCCGCCGGTTCCCCGGCGTCGTTCCGGCGCTGTATGGCACGGAACACAGCGGCAAAGGCCGGGTGCAGAAAATCATCCGGGCGAAGCTCTGCGGCTTCCGGGTATGCCTCAGGGTCGATCAGCAGAGCGCCGATGGTGCTGTACTCGCATAGAAAAGCATCCATGTCAGCCCTCCACGATTTCCCACTTGCCGGTGTCGTGGTTGTACTTCCGAACCGGTTCGGCTGGTTTCGCCGGTGCTCCTCGCCCACGGTCCTGCTCCCTGGAAAGCCAGGCATTCACGAACCGGAGAATCCCGCGCCTTGTTTTGCGCTTTGCCGGGTTGGCATTGAGCCAGCCTTTCATGGCTCTGAGCTGTTGCATAACGTCAACAGCCGGGTAAAGGCTTCCCCATTCTGCAACCTGCTCTTGCGTAACGGGATAAATATCCCCATCATTCAGCGGAAGCTCGACGGCTGGTGGCGCATGAGTCGCTTGCGGCTCTGCGCAATAATCCCGAACGTAGTGAGGGATTATTATTTCTTTGTCTTTTTCTTCTGTCTTATGTCTTATGTTAGGCTTTTCTTTGCTTTCGTTTGATTTATTTTGCTTTTGTTTGCTTTCAGCGGCTTTATTGCCCCTGCCGCCCTTTGCCCCGTTCTCAGAGAGCCTGGCGGATTTTTGGGTGTCTCGGTCTATCGTGGACTTGAATACCGGAAACAGAATACCCTCTCGCCCGTCGAGTTTTGGATCGAGACCTGACCGCGCATATTCCAGTATGGCGATAAATAGTCTCCCTCGCTCGGCATCTGACAGGGCGGCTGTTTGCTCTATCCAGTCAAAATAGGCTTTGACATAGCAAGCACTCATGCCGTTTACTCCTTGTGCGGGATCACGAAAACGCCCACGTTGTGGTTTGTCAGGATTCTGACCAAATCTCCAGCCTCGTCCTCGGCCAGCCCGTCAATCTGGATTGCGTCGTTCTCGAGGGGGTCCGAAAAAATATCCTGGATGTCGTTTGCGTTATGGATAATCGCGTCAAATTTCATTGTTCTCCTCCATCTCCGCCTTTAGAACGGCAGGTCCCCGTCGTCCTCGATTTCGCAGAAATCTTCGGCGGGCGCGGTCTGTTTCTTGCTCTCCTGCTTGCCCTCCTGCTTGGAGTCACCGAAGTACATCCGGTCGGCCACCACTTCGGCGGTCTTACGCTTGTTGCCGTACTTGTCCTGCCAGTCGCGGACCTGCAAGCGGCCATCTACGATGGCCATGCGGCCCTTGGTGAAGTAGTTGGCGGCAAACTCTGCCGTCTTGCCCCATACCACCACGTCGACGAAATCGGTTTCCTTCTCGCCGTTCTGGGGCTTGAAGTCCCGGTCGCAGGCCAGGGTGAGGGAAGCGACGGAGGTGCCGGTCTGGGTGTGGCGCATCTCGGGGTCCCGGGTCAACCGGCCCATGATGATGATCTTGTTCAGCATTCCGCCACCTCCAGCCGCTCCATGTACTTCTCAATGTCGGCGGCCTTGAAGTACACCCGGGGATTGCCCCGGGCCACATGATAGCCCTGGAGCACCCCGTCACGCCGAAGCTCGTCCAGCATATCCGGGCTGATACTCAGCATCCGGGCCGTTTCCAGGCGGGTGTAAAGCATTTTCCTGTCCATTTCTTATCCTCCTAAGTACGATTTCCCAAATTCGCGGCGGAAGTCGTCCACCGTCCATCCCTGTTCACGCATGATGGTCAGCTGGCCATACCGGCGCAGTCTGCGCATCTGGTCGCCGTTCCGGTGCACGGCGGACTTCCCGTTCCTGTGGCACCTGTCGCCGCACAGCCACACCACCGCGCCGTATTTCTCGCTTTTGCCGCGGTAAGCACCCCCGAAAATGTGGTGACGCTCCAGCGGGTCCTGTGCGCCGTTCCTGCCGCACAGGAAGCATCTTCTTTCATTCATCGATATCGTACTCCGTCCCGTCCGATACAAACTCCGGGCATTCCGTGATTCTGTACGACGGTATTCGTCCGCACAGCAGCGGTGGCACTGCGGTCCATCCGGGGACTGGCTCAAAACGTTTTGACCAAGAGCACCCGCCGCATGCCTTGGCGCAGCCCCAGCACAATTGCGGCTTTTCAACTTCTGTAAAGATTGCATCCATGGGCCACCCAGCCTTCCAGCGCTTGCGGATTAAATCCGGGCTGATTCCGGTAATTATGGCCCAGTCACACTGGCAAACCCAGTTCGTGTTATACCCTGTCGCCTTGAGGGAGATGGGATATAGCGCTACCAGTTTTCCAAACCGCTGCCCGGATATGTCCTTGGTCCGGGGAAACGCGCGTTGTTTCATTTTGCGGCGCCCCACTCTCTGCCAAGTTGGCTGTCCATGAGCCGGATTTGCAGTTTCATGGAGTTTATTGCCTCCATAGCGGATTTGTACACCACTTCCGCACAGTCCCGCTCAAACCGCAGACCGGCTATCTGTGTGGACCCTCGGCAAATATCGGAGATAATCGTCACCGGCGTTCCCTTCTCGCGCTCCTCGAGGATGCGCCGTGCGAGGGCTATGCGGTAGGCTTTTTCAGCTTCCGCATATTTCTGCCCGCGCTTTTTCAGTTCCGCAATGGCCACCTCCAGCATTCTGCTCTTGTTGCCGATTTCTGTAACCAAATCGTTCATGGGCGCTTCTCCGCTTTCAGGGCGGCCTTAATACAGGCAGCGCACAACTGTCGGCCAAGCCGCTTTTTGGAATATGTAACGATGTCCGGGACCTCCCAAAGCTCCCCGTTGCGTTTTGTGGTTGCCGTGATGTCTCCACCACAGTTCTCGCACTTAAAAGACTCTTGACGAGCGTCCAGTTCAGCAGATGAGATTTTGTCTGGGTCCTCGCCAGTGGGCAGCGCGAATGTGCGCAGCCACATATACTTAAAGGCGTAGGTCATGGCCTTGACGCTCCCCTTGTCCTGGGTGTCTGCGCCGTCGCCGCAGGATGCGATTTCGATGGATTCCTCGGGGTTCTCCACGTTCACCATGCGGTACACCACGTCCACATGAGTGATGTTGCCTGTGCGGTTCGCAACCTGCGAAATCGGAAAAACAACCAGTTTGTGCTTCAGCATCTCGGCCCGCATGATGGAAGTGACCTTCTCCTCGCTCAGGGCCTTATAACTGGTGGAGCCGAACGATACATGGTCGTCTTTTGCAAGATATTGCACGTCCTGCATGATGGCCGCGATTTTCTCATAGATGTTCAATACTCATCCTCCTCTTCCAGAATTTTCAGGGGGCAATATGCCCCGGTCCCGCGCGTGTCCAGCAGATACTCGCCCGTCCGGCGGCACTGGTTGCGGGAGTATGTTTCCAGCAGAGGGCAGAGTTTGCAGGACATTTCGCCCTCCGGGAAATAAATATCTACCGTCGCCCTGATATAGCGGGCCACTCCGCTCTCGCGCATGGCTTACTCCGTGGGGACTTCCGCCCCGACGATCATGCGGTCGAGGTTGCACCCCTCGATCAGGTCGGCCAGGTACTCGCGCTCATCCCGCGAAAAATCGTGCAGGAACAGTCTCAGCAGGCCACGAACGCGCTGGCCGCACTTGTGGCACACCCGGTCATCACGATTTTTGAGACTGTGGCATACCGGGCACTCATCGGCCAGGTACTCGCTGGGATTGCCCATCTCAAAGCCGCAGCGGGGGCAGTAGAATGCCGTGCTGGGGCCGTATTCCGCAGATTCCTCATGCTCCACGCGCGGGGTATCAAACGCCGCGTGGCAGCAGTCGCAGACGTACATCATTCGTCCTCCTCGTCATCGTCCGGGATATCAACATAGCCCCACCGGCTATCCTTGGTTTTGCCCGTGTATGCCCGGTAGAATCCGCGCTTTGCGCTTGCGTGCTTAATGCCTACCAGATCTGCCAGCTCTTCCAAGCTGTCTGCCTGATGGATTGGCAGGCGGAATCTGTCCCGGGTGCAGTACTGATATACCCTCATTGCGCACCCCGATTCTTGATGCGGTCCTCCAGCAGGAGCCGCACACCCTGGCACAGGGTATACACCAGGTCGTTTTGCCAGATGTCGCGGGACATGGCCAGCCGGGTCATGCCGGTTTCGATGGCGTCCAGGGCTTCCACCATTTCGCCCCGCTTGGCTGGGTGCTTCGGGTCCTGCGCTACCATCTCACGGTGTGCGTCGTTGGCCTTAATCAGGGCCTGAATGTGTGTGCGCTGGTTGTCGATTGCGTCTGCGGCATCCTGGCAGAGTTGCCGGATACAGCTCCCGTCCTTGCGGGTGTCGGCGTAGGGGCACGTTCTGGGGCACGGTTTGCCAGACTCTACGCAAGCCCGCAGGGCGGTGGCGATATCGGCGGGTGATAGGCGTTTCCTCATCGCTCGTCCTCCCGGTCCATCCAGTCCACCAGCTTCAGCAGCCCGGAGACACAAGTCCCAACACCGATGAAGCAAAAGATCCATACGATAGTCATTACTCCGCCTCCATAATCTTTCCATTTCTCAGGGTGTGCCAAGTGTCCGGCTTGATAATCTCGCCATCAACCCGGGCCAGCTTGGCATCAACGATATCGCCAGAGTTGCCCCGCTCGGAAACCACGATCCAGTTCCCGAGTGTGCCTTTTGCGAGGCTATTTTGGCCCCACGCCACCGCAATGCACTGTTCCCCGATGGCGGACGCCCTGCCATCGCGACCTGTGACGGTAGCCGTGCCCCTCACGCCAGAAGCGGCGGCGTTGCCACTCGCGCCAGAAGCGGCGGCGTTGCCACTCCAGCCAGAAGCGGCGGCGTTGCCACTCTCGCCAGAAGCGGCGGCGTTGCCCCTCTCGCCAGAAGCGGCGGCGTTGCCACTCCGTCCAGATGCATGATCTTCAGCGGATCCCTTGCACATCTCAAAGATGAACTGCGCCCCGGCCTTGATCACGGCATCCAGCACGATTTCCGAGACGATCTTGATTTTCTCGCCGCATACCTTGGAGTCTTCGCTGTTGCGCTGGCCGTTGTCATCGATCTCCACCTCGCAATAGCGAGAATCCGTTGGTGGGTAGTACCGGAACGTATCCAGCGGATTTTCACAGGCGTGGAATCCATTGCGGCACAGAGACGCTTCCGGCTCCTGATATTCTTTGCCTACCTCATACTGAAAACCACGGCATCTCAGGCGCTTGTCGAACCCCTTGTAAGCTTTCATCAGAGTTCCTCCCTTTCCTCAAGCCACTTGTCCACCAGTCGCTTGAAAATCATAAACACCCGGCTCCGGCCGGTCTCGATGCACAAACCGAACGGCAGTTTTTCAGCCTGAATCCCGCCGGAAAGTGTCTCTTTGGAGATTTTTACTCCGTTTTCCCGCAGATACTTTGCGGCCTCGTCGATTGTCATAGTTTTTACCATACTTTCCTCCTTGCAATTGCTTCGCGGGTGTGGTATAATACCCGTGGAGAATCCTTGCCAATGCTTCTCCGCCGCCCCGTCAGGTTGCCGCCTGGCGGGGCATTTTTGTTATTCAATCGGTTCCAGGCCCATCACCGCATCCGGGTACAGGGACCAGGAGCCATAGCGGGCCTTGCTGTGCTGAGCCGCAAAAAGCCAGTCGTTCAGCTCGATCTTCTTGGCGGTAAGCGCCGCGTCCTCTACTGCGTTCTCCGCAATATGGGATTCGATGTAAGCTTTTTGCTGTGCGAACACGCTGCAATCGGAGTTGTGCGAGATACGTGCGATCGGGCAGGCCAGCAGAATTACGACTGCTACGAAACCGGATACAACACCGATCACGAGTGTCCATCCGTAGGATTCGCTGCACTCAAGCACGACCGCCACCGCGCAGACACCGGCCAAGACCACGCCCAAGATTATCCAATTTATCACTTACTTGTCCTCCTTTCTTACTTCTCCGCCGGTGCGGCGGCGTCCTGAATGGCCTGTACCGTACATCCGTACAGTTTGGCCAGCGCCTTGTGATACTTCCGCCCGGGTTTCCAGTCGCCCACCTCCCAGTGGGACAAACAGGACAGGTCAACATTCAGTTTCTTGCTGACCTGTGCCCGGGTTACTCCGGCATTCTCCCGGAGTTCTCTCAGCGTCAAATGCGTCTGCCTCCTCTCTAAATGTGTGAGTTTTCATTGACTGCGGCGGGGAAATGTGGTACCCTTTCGATAGCCCTTGTGGCAAAATCAAAGGAGGTGGCCTTTTGACCAAACTTTTGACCTTGCCCGTTCCAGACCGTGGGGACACGGCGTGATGCAAATGGGCTTTGCGGAACCCATCCCGCAAAAGTGAGCGGCACCCCCAAGAAGCACGGCTGTTTCATCGTGTACCTCTCGTAGAACCGGCAAGCGTCCACGCAGTGAAGCGTGTAAAAAAACGCAGCTTGCCACTATCGGGTCATGCAGTGAAGCAGGTATCAAACTCACGCCGACAGTGCGGAAGGTTGCAAGGGTGTTCTGGTGAACAAATTTGGGGGAATACCGTCTGCGGAAACAGCCCGCAGGCGGTTTTTCTATCCCCGCCGCAGTCATTGCCCCGAACCTCACAAATGTGAGACTTCATACTTGACACGCCGCCCAAACCGCGTTACAATGACTCTGCCAAAAGAAATTGTTAAAGCCGCTGTTATGGGGGGCTGGTGTTTTTGTACTCTTTTTTCTGGGGCTTGCCTATATGATACCTCAGGAACTTCAAGTTTGCAATAGTAATCTTGAAGAAATTTAACTTTCGGCAAATCTTACAAATTTGAGGTTTCGAAAATGGATATTGTGCTGGAAAGAGTGTTGAGCCTTATCCCGAAAGATAAGTCTGGGAAATATGTTCACGGGGAGAAAGCCAAATTCGCAAAAAGCATTGGGTATAACGACGGTTCCATCGTCTCCATGTGGGAAAATGGTTCAAGCGTTTCGTATACCAAGAAGCTCCATCAAATCGCAAGCACATACAATGTTTCTGTGGAGTGGCTGGAGGGTAAAACCGATGATCCGGCCATAAAAAAAGAGCGTCCCGCCGATGGCGAAGCGCTAAACGTAGATGAGTGGATAAAGAAAGCCCGGACGATGTCAAACGGAGATTTGAATCTGGCCTTGCGGGAACTGTTGAAAATACAAGCGGAGAGGATAGCAGAAGATGAGAGAACTGAGCACTAACGCAAAAAAAGCGCTGGCAACAATCTATCAAGACTATTGCCAGCGCCGAGAGTATGGGAAAAGCGGGCCGAACGCTGTATTCTTCATGGACGGCCCCGATTATGTAAAGGCCGCTTTGCCGGAATTGAGCGCCGCAGGGTATACGGAATACTCCATTCTGAACGGGTTCATCCTGACAGAACAAGGCGTTTCCTTCATGAGGGATCAGGACCCCGAATTAGTCCGCCTCTGGGCCTGATGTCAGGTTATACCCCAGTTTATTCTGCACGAAATCCACGAAATCGCTCCACTTGTACAGGTCCGGCGTGAGAAGCGAATCGGAAAAGCTCACGCGAACGCCAGCAATAGCGTCGGCGCGAATTTCAAATTTTGAACATACCAGCAACAAGCCATTCACGATGGCGAATGTCTTTTCCCCGTCAGACGCGACCAGCACCTTCGCTCTTGATAATTCCATGTTTTTCTAACTCCTTCCATAATCGTCTTTGTTCTTCCTGTGTGAGTGTCTGGACGGCGGCTATGAATAGTTCCCGCTTGCTGCACTCGTCCATTTGTTCTATTATATCATACTTTTCGCAAAAACACACGATATATTTCCCCCTCGTAAAAAAATATTTCTACCTATTCCCCCAAATAGGACAAATATTGCATACCGCGTTGCCCTATAATAGGCAACAAAGGGATAAATTTTGGGTTATGTTGGCCCTGTCGCCCCCGCACCGGGCGGCAGGGCCGATATAGCAGATAGCCCATCAGGCTGTCGTCTGCTACGATTTAAGCATAGCAGTGCCGCGAAACCCTGTCCACGTGCAATCCGGGGAACCGTGCGACCGATGTAGGGCAAATGGTCCCCGCATTTGAGATTCTGTCCCGCCACAGGTGAAATCTACTTTATGGAGGCGAATAACTATGTCTGCGTTGCAGGAAATTGCGGGAAACATTGAGCAATACCCAAAAAGGATTCGCGAGGCAAAGGGAAAAAAAAGGTACACCATCAACGACATCGTGGATCTGTCCGGCGTGTCAAAGTCCGCCGTGTCAAAGCTCCTGGACGGATCGCAAATGGACCCGAAGCTCTACAACTCGGTTGCCATGTGCATGGTGCTGGATCTGTCTCTGGATGAACTGTTCGGGCTGGGCAAGCCAGTGGACCACCCGGAATCTATGCAGGCCAGGATACACCAGCTGGAGCTGGAAAACGCGCATTTGTCCGGTAACGTAAAAAGGCTGGAAGAAGTAAACGCCATGCAGAAGGACCAAATGCGCACTCGCAAGCCGGTCATCTTCGTCCTGCTTGGTATGTGCGCCGTACTGGCCATGTGCCTGGTGGCGTACCTGTTTATTGACTCGCAAATAACGGCCCAGGGGCTCATCCGCAACGGACAGCCCACCGCCGTGGCGTGGTTTGTTATTGCCGTAGCAGCCACTGCGGTAATAGCCTCATCGGTCATCATCTCTATGGCCCTGCGCAAAAAAGTATGAAAAAAGGCCGTCCCACATGGGGCGGCCATGTCACAATATAAAGGAGGATACAATGAACTGCGTTAAGTGCGGTGGAGTTTTGCCGGATGGTGCTCTGTTTTGCCCGGCATGCGGAAAGCGGCAATCCAAACAATCCCGCAGGGCCATCAAGAGGCCCAACGGATCCGGCACGGTTTATAAACTGCAAGGCCGAAGGAGCCGCCCGTGGGTGGCGGCAAAAAGTAAGGTGATTATAGGATATTACCCCACGCGAAAAGACGCGCTGGAGTCTCTGGAGCGCTTGGCGGGGAAGGATTTGACAGAGCGGTATAATATGACCTTCAGGGAAGTATTTGAAGCCTGGAAAGAGGAACATTATAAGGAAATAGGCCCCCGTGGGGTGGAGTCATATAACCGGGCCTTTGACGTGTTCCAGCCGCTCCACGATGCAAGATTCCGCAGCTTGCGGACAGCAGACTTCCAGGTGGTCATGGACAAATATGCGGATAAATCCCACAGCACATGCAGCAAGTACAAGCAGCTTGTTACGCAAATGTCCGCATGGGCCATCCGGGAAGAAATTGCCACAACAAGCTTTGCAAAATTTATCCATCTGCCAGAAAACGTAAAAAAAGAAAAGGAAATCTTTTCTGACGCAGACATTGAGAAACTGGAGAAAAACGGAAGCGACACCGCAAAAATTATCCTGATGCTGATTTACACGGGCATGAGAATCGGGGAGCTTTTCGGTCTCCCGCTGGCCGACTATCACGAAACCTATGTCATTGGGGGAGAGAAGACCACCGCCGGGCGCAACCGGGCCATCCCCATCAGGCCGGAGGGCCGGGCATACTTTGCATACTTCGCCGCCAGAGCAAAGGGTGCGCTTTTGCTGTCCGGCTATACTGGCCAGCAGGTACCGGCAAATTTCCGACGGCGAGACTACTACCCGTTACTGGAAAAGCTCAAAATCGAGCGGAAAACCCCGCATGCCACACGGCACACCTACGCCAGCTGGGCCAGAAGATCAGGCATGGCCACGGAGATTTTACAAAAAATATTGGGACACGCCGACTATTCTACAACGGCAAATATTTATGTCCACACAGACATTTCTGAGCTGATTGCAGCTGTAGACACGGCTGATAAAAAATAGCGTGTTACTAACACGTTACTAACAAGAAAAAGCAGGCTATAGAATGGCGGAACTTTTTGGCGGTAAAAGCAAAGAAAAAGTCCCAGTTTCACATGAAACTGGGACTTTCTTGGTGCGCGGTACAGGACTCGAACCTGTGACCCCATGCACGTCAATTATAGCCCAATAGCAAACATTCGGTATTGTGCGGCATTATGCGGGATTTAACAGAGGTATGCGGATATTTTGGCGTGGGAAATTGCAAAATCCCGTTATATCCCGCGTCAGTTACTAACTGGTTACTAACAAATTACACCGCCGCAATTCCGTGGTAGTAGGCAGACAGCTTTTCTTTCGGGCCTTTCGCGTCCTTGTCAAACAGGAATGCCTTGGCCATATCCGCAAAGAACTCAGGCTTGTTTACGCCATACTTTGCCGCCACGGAGCAGTAGTCCGAATACATCATATTCATGGCTACGTTCCAGTCATCCTCGGTGATGTGCGCAAACACGACACCAGCGTTGGCCGCGAGGGGGGTGGTTTGCTGAACAGTCCAATGCCCGCCGGTGGTGCCGTCATCATTTTTCATGTCGGTATTCCATGCTTTAGCATCCTCTTTGGAAAAATCAGCGGATCCGCACATACATTTACCGAGTTTATCGACCTGTTCCCAGCACTCCGCCATTCCTCGGACGGCAGCAGCAGAGCGTTCGGACACAGGCAGTTCCATGTACGCAGACAGTTCTTTTTCCAGTTTTTGCTTGTATTCTTTCAGGTCGTCCTTCATGTTGCACCCCTTACAGCTTCTCGACGGTGACGGCCATGTTGTTTACAACTGCCGCAACGCCGCCCAGGACCAGGGACAGAATAGAGCTTTCACACCCGCAAGCATTGCGGACGATGGCAGAAATGCCAATATTAACAGTGCCGTTGTCGGCGGCGGTCTGGGCCCCCGTCGCTCCGATAATTGGAACGCCGTCCTTTTGCGCGGTGATAGACACGGTTCCAGCCGCCGATGGAGACAAGGTGCCGGAGACGTTGACGAGGTAATACCCCTGTCCGCACAGTGTAATGGCATTGCCGTCTTGCTTGATGTTGCAGCCGTACCGGCGGGTAGTATTCCCAACAGGGATGATGCCGTCAACCGGGACGGTTGCGTCGGTTGTGTTAGTGGTATAGATTGCAGATTTACTCATAGAATCATTCCTTTCTAATCGGGCTGATTTTTGTCCATTCAAAAATAGCGGGGCGACTAATGCCGCCCCGCATGCCTCGCCGGATAGGGCGTCACTTTATCTCGCTTACCGGGAATCAGATGTTGTTGCAGCCGCTATTGCAGCCGCAAAACGGAGAGGGGCCTGCATTGTAGGTGTATCCGTTGGGATAACGCACTACGCCGCACAGCTGGTCCCTGATAAACAGCTGATTGTTGGCCTGTTCCAGCTGGGCGATACGGCCCTCCAGCTGAGATTTCTCCAGGGCAGCAAACTTGGCGTCAATGTTGGCGTTGACGCTGTCAATAGCCCGCTGCGTGGTGCAGCAGCACTCCGACATCTGAGACTGGATGTTGTTTCCGGTCTGCATAATGGCCATGTTCGTACCGTTCTGCGCCAGGGCCATTTCTTTGCCCAACTGCCCGACATTGCCCTGCATTTCGTATCCCAAGTTGCAGATGCCGTTGCCCACGTTGGTCAGACGGTCATTCAGCTGGCCAAACTGCTGGCCGAAAAGGATTTCCTGTTGAGACGAAGCGGTGGCATACTGGCCAAATTCGCCTTGCCGGTTCATCCCCCAGCCTCCGCCCATAAAGACGAAAAGGAACAGGATGATAATCCACCACGCGCCGCCGCCCCAATTGTCATTGCCGCCATCAACAGCAGCCCGAAGATCAGAGAGAGAATAATTGTCCATTTCAAAACTCCTTTCTTGAAATTTTTATAATAAACCGTTGCGCACCGGCTTATTTCAGGAATCTCATAAACTCCTTGGCTTGCTGCTGGAGCTGCTGGAACTGCTGCGGGTTCATCTTTCCCGATTGCAGCATTTGTTCCACTTGTTCCTTTGCCCGCTGCGGGGTCATACCAGCCGCGAACTTGCGGAACTCCATCAACATTGCGAGAGGGTTATTCAGGCTTTTTGCGTTTTGCTGGAGCATCTGAATCATCGGATTTGGCATTTAGCATTTCCTCCAATCTTTTCACGCGTTCTTCCAAACTGGTAACATCTACCTTTGCGGGGTCTTGATACGGAGCAATGCTGTACGGGGTAACAGTACAATACCCCGCCCCGTCGCTGACCTTGAGCCACACAACCGGGTCATTTTCGTCCAGGAGTAAGATGGAACTGTTAGGTGCCATGCGGAACGCGTCTGCCCCGTTTCTGCCGTTTACTCTGGTGATCTGGCACGCTTGCTGTGATGCTTGCCCGTATTGCCCCATGTATGGGGCACCGTATCCCTGCTGATATTGGTTGTTGAATCCGTACATCGCCAGCCCTCCTTTGCCTATATGGTACAAAAAAATCGCCCATTCAGATGGCCTGTAAAAGGTCTCTGAATGGGCGATCATGTCCAAGTGAGGTCTATTGATTTGTCAGCGCGTCAACAATTTTCGACAATGCCCTGCGGCGGTTTCTCTTGACGCTTTCCGGCGAGACGTGAAGCGCGTTGGAAACTTGGATATAAGACTTTCGGCGGATATCGCACAAAATAATGCACGATTCCTCATCTTCTGGCAAATCGAAAGATTGGACAAATTCCAAAGCTCTCTTAGGAGCCATGTTGGAAATGTAGTACCGAACGGCTTTGCGACTATTATCCATGGCAAAATAAAAGCCGTGGGCGTGCGGGCGCAATGCGCGGGCAGGGAGCGCGGCGTTACGTCACTCCCCACCGTCCAGAATGTTTATTACTTCTTTCCCTTCACGATGAAGCCGGTAAACCCGGCCTTTTTCAGGCGGTCCAGCATCTTCTCGGCGTTGGCGCGGACGGCGAAGGCTCCCACCTGGACCCGGTACAGGGTATCGCCCTGGGCAGGCTCGGCGGGCTTGGGGGCCTCCTGCCCGGCCGGGACATAGGCCGCGCCCAGATACTCGCACAGGCCCTTGGCGATGGCTTCACCGATGTCCGTGGTGTGCTCCACGATCCACTTGGCACCCTCGGCGGTGTCGTGAAACTCGCACTCGCAGTACACACTGGGCGCGTCGGGCACGCGCACCTCGTACAGCCGGGAATTGGCCTGGATGTTCTCGGACGTGCCCGGGGACAGCGGGGCCAGCTCCGCAAACACCGCCTTGCATGCATTGTACCCCTTGCCGGGGATGGCGTAGCAGAACAGCCGGGTGCCCATGACCTTGCCGTTGCAGGCGTTGGTGTGGACGCAGTTGTGGATGTCCGCGCCCCAGGCGTCGGACTCGGCGCAGCGCTGGGCCATGGTGGTGCCGAAGGCAGCCAGCTTCACCTCCACGCCGCTGCGGCGCAGGGCTGCCGCCTCCGCTTCGGCGATCTTCTGGCACTGGACGTGCTCGTTGGTGTTGCCCCAGGCGTAAGCGTTGCTCACCTGGTCGCTGGGGCTGATGTAGACCTTCTTACTCATCGCTATTCTCCTCTCCCGGCAGGTTCTCCTCTGCCGTGTCCTCGGTGTGTACCTTCAGCTTTTTTAGCAGGGCCTGCAAAAAGCCCGGCACCGGTGCGCCAATGGCCGAAACGTTCTCCAGGATGGACAGCAGCTCGTTGATGACCAGCCAGATGATGACGATGCTGGCAAACAGGAACTCCACCGGCCAGTCCCAGCCCAGGGTGTCGGCTCCGTAGCGCAGCAGCCAGTCTACCACAGCGGCCACGGTGACGATGACCAAGTAGCCCACCTTCTTCAGGATGCCCCGCAGGCCCACCCGGGAGGACAGTTCCCCGGCGTTCCATGCCTTGGTCATGCCCGTGGCGTAGTCCAGCAGCATCACCACCACCAGCACCAGCACCGGCACCAGCAGCTGAATGCCGTAAGCGCACAGCGCCCCCAGCGCAGCCGCCAGCGCGGCCTTGATCGTGTTTTCCTTCATGTAAAATCTCCTTTCCTGCCGCCTTGGGCGGCTGATTCATCGTCAGACTTACCCGATCTCCTCATTTACCGTAATGATCGAATGCGAATCTATCCAGTAGCACCCGAATCGGGCAAAGGCCACCGTCTTGCCGGAATAGGCCGGAACCGTGAGGCTGGCAAGATACCCGCCCGACATGGTATTCGTTCCAGTATCCTTCCAGTACGGGGCTGCTATCACCGCCTTGTTCGCATCATAAAACGCGATACGTTGTTCGTTGATAGCGGCCGACCCTTCCTTCAGGTTCATCCCCTCAAATCGTACCGTGTCCCCGGAATGGACCGGGATGAATCCGGTAATGTATGTCGATGCTTGCGGGGACGGGCTACCAGAGCTGCTCAGCCGGTATCCCTGCTGGTATCCGACGCCGTTGAATACCGCCCCGCCGGCGTCCGTCGAAATGGGGATCTGATTTGTATACGCCGCAGTCGCCACAGCCGTGATAACGACGTTCCCGGTCACGCTTGCAATATGGACGGTGCTGCCGGACACCGCCGTGACCGTGATATCTGTGCCGCCCATGGTGACCGAGATGCTGCCGAGCTTCTTCCCGGCATTGGGGGTAATCGTGACGCTGAGCGCCGCGCCTTCGCTGATTTCCGTCCCCGCAGCATTGCTTGTGCAGTCCGTCAGATGCTGCGTCAGAGTATACTGCGTAACGTAGTCGGAGGCATTCAGCGCGGCGGGCGTTCCGTTTATGGCTGCTGAACGGTATGCGTTCAGCTCATCGATCGTCAATCCGGCTTTCAATGCCCACTTCACGACATTATCCCGGAGGGAGGACTTTCCGAATGACGCGAAATAATTGGCCAGGCCGGTGTAGTTGACCGAGGTCCGCTTCTGCGGCGTTCCGGCATCCGAGAGAGAGGAAAAGCCCGAAAGCTCATAGTCCATGTCCACGTGCTTTCTGGAAACGCCAAGCAGCGCAAGCAGGATGAACGACAGGGTCCCCGTTCTGTCCCGCCCCAGTGAGCAGTGATAGATCACCCCGTTCCCGTGGATGACCACATCGAACACCGCCCGCAGAAGTGCGGCCGTCTCTGCGTAATGGGATTTCGTCAGGTCGACGAGGTCGCTGTAATAGGCCGACAGGGGATACCGCTTGTAATACACCTCGCTCCCAAACGGGGAGCTTTCCAGAGACGCGTTATCCCGCAGATCAAAGTGGTAGCGGATATTTGCATTTTGGGCGATATTGGCATCTGCGGATTCCGCTGCACCCGGTGCGGCGCAACGATACATCCGCCCATACCTGACGGTGCCTCCGTCACATGCCCATCCACCGAGGTCCCGGCAGTTTTTCACATAGCCGATAAACTTCATCATGCGAACTGTTCCGGTCGGCTTCACGCGCCCGCTGTCGATTACATCCCCTCCGCTGCCTTTCACGATGTAGCGGAGGACGTGCCCGGGGACTGCGTTGTAGATCACGGATTCTCCTCCCAGGATATTGTTGAGCTTTCCGCCGTCCCCCGTAGTTTCATCCTGCTGGTAACGCGTTCCCCCCTGCATCGTGAGCGCTTTGCCCAGCGGAGCATCCTTGATTCCGCTGGCCCCCGTGTAGCTGTCCAGCACGCTTACGCTGCCGCCGTTGGCGTCCGTATAAGCGGCCTCCGCCGCAGTCAGATAGGCCGCAACCGTGGTGCTCATTTGCGGGTACTCCTCCACGTCAGGCTGTAGCGGGGCGATCGCCAAAACGGCATCGGCCATTTGGGCGACCTTATAGGTGGCCGTACTGCCGTTTTTGGCCCGGATGGCATTTGCGATGGCCTGGACGCTGGCCTCCTCATAGAGCTTCTTTGCCATCAGTAGCTCACCTCCGTCCCATCGGCGATAGCGTCGATTTTCCCCGCCCCCCGGATAATCTCATCCTGGATAGCATTCAGCTGGGCGGCAGTGATAACCGTTACGTTATCCTCGTACACCACTTTTTCAAGCGCCATTTTCAACCACCTCCACATAGGTTCCCACCAACGCACTCAAGGCATGGTATACGGGATTCCCGGTATCCCTGGTACACCGGTACAATACGCCGTCCTGGGTGTAATACTTCCCGGCCTCTAATGCCATATTGCCGTTGTAGGGGATAGCATCGTATTTCGTGCCATCGTGCTGTTCACAGATTTCCTCCCAGAGGGATTCCGTGCCGGTAGAGCCGGGCGCCCAGTCATCCTGGGAAGTGTGTTCCTGGCGGAGTTTCCAGAGCTTCCCGGCCCGGACTACCTTATAGCCCACCGGGCAACCATTTTCAGCCGTGTAGGCCTTCCCGCTTTCCCATTCGGGATAGAATGCTGCCATACGGAGGGCCGTTGCATCGTCCACGGTTAGGGTGTTCACCTGCTGGCGGATGAGCATAGCCTGGACTTCCTCGGTGGAGAGGGGGCGGTGCTTTTCTTCCGCCTCGTAGCGGAGGCGAGCTTCTTCCATTTCCGCGATTTCTTCCGGCGTCATGTCACGGTAGATGCCGTTTTCGTAAATTTTCATTCTCTCACTCCGTATATTTGGAATTCGCCATTTGTAAATACGTAGTTATATTGTAGAGAAATACTGATTCTTGTGATAGGACCTTTGTTCTTGGAGAGCATGAGGCCTACATCTTGCGACATAACATCTTCAAGGTGATATGTCGATGTCAGTAAATATTCCCTGTAAAAACTGCCGACTACATCAAATTCTGCAAATAGTGCTTTAGGGGATTTCTCAATGGCGTCGTTCATAGACCTGAAATACATTGCAGTTGACGCACCGGAATACAGCTCGATGAAAACTTGCGAATTGCCGTCCGCCTTTAGCCCCAACGGAGAATATATGAAGATTTTTTTTAGGCTAAACGCATCGCCATTGCTATCTATCGTGATATCAATTGCGTGGACTGGCTCCGTGATGCTAATTGTATTGATTAGTTCCCACTCATCTCCGCCCCCACCAGCGGGCATATCCACCGCCACCCACCCGGTGGGCACGCCGGATGCGTCCACGGCGGAGATCTTGGCGATTTGGCCGACGGTTGCACCGGTGACGTCCATCCCCGCACCATCCTTGCCGGGGTCGCCTTTTGCGCCGGGTGCGCCGCGTGAGGGCTTGCCGGTGTCCTCGTCGCCCAGATACCAGTTGCCGTTCTCGCCGATATGTGGGGTTAGGCCGTCAGCGCCCGGTTTACCGGGTGCTCCGTTCTCGCCCGGTGCGCCCTTGAGATCGGCCAGCGCGATCACGTTTTCCCAGGTTTTCCCATCGCCGGAGAACTGGATATAGCCGCCCTCCACCCGCATGGACGCAGAGGCCGCCGGGTGTTCCGCCAGGTAATCCTCCACGGCTTTGGCGATATCCTCCGGGGAGACGGTAGAAAGCTCGTTGAGTTTGGCCATGATCTGCGCATATACGTCCTCCGCTGGGGAGGCAGGGGAACCTCCGGAAGTGAGCACGGAGGACAGCGCCAGAAGCCGGGCCGCCCGAGACGTGTGGATATCTCCGGCATACAAGCCCACAGACACCCAGCCGGAAGCAGTCAGCACCGGCAGGGGCGCAGAATCGCCAGAAAACACTACGTCCTGGTAGCTTCCGTCCGCCAGGTTCACTCGCATGGTCTTGGTGTCGTAAGGCGTCCATTCCCCGTCCAGGTCCCACACCACCGTGTAGTCGCTGTTGTTGCAGATAATCACGCCTTCGCCCTCAGCGCACTTGTCGCGGACTTTGATTTTAATTTCGGGCATATACTCCCTCCTTATGCCGTCCTGCGCCATGTGTACACGGCCAGGTACGGCGGCATGTTGTTGTGGGCCTGGCCGCCGCAATCGGAGGACTGACCGCCGGAATACTCGTTGTACTGGGTGCTTGCGGCCTGGTACAGCCGGATGGCATTCACGCCCTCCGTTACGCTCTGACCGGTGTATTTCAGGGTGTGGGTGTGGTCCGGGATTTCCGCTTTGGTCAGCGTGTGGGTCTCCTCGCCGCCGGTAGTCCCCGCTTCGTGAGAATCACCAGCCGCCAGCAGAAACACGTCCTTGATCTGCTCCCACGTCCCGCCGAATAGCTCCGCCGGGGAGGTGGCGTCCGTGGACTGGAAGATGCTGCCAACCGGGTGGATGAGGTCAAGGAGGGCAGTGCCCATGTAATGGATGGGCCACTTAAATTCCACTGTTTTTCCCTTTTCTGCCACACCGCCGAAGCAGATTGCCTGCAAATCAAAGTTCATGTTCATTGGCACGGCAACGGTGGGAATGGTAATTTCCCGGGTCACCGTACCGCCCAGTGCATCGGTCGCTTTGACCTGCACAACGCCGGTGGAGTCGGTGCCGTAATCCACCAGGTACACCGTTTTCGCCCCGGATGTCTGCCCGGTTAGATTGCTGGCTCCGGTGATCTCCACGGTGGCTTTATTCCCGGCCAGCTGGATGGATAGCGTAAACGTCAGTTTGATATCATCGCCCATGGCGTTGTCCGTCCACACGCTTCCCGTATAAGAGCCGCGCACAAAGGTCAAATCCTGGACCACTGGTCCGCTGTACGCGTTTACGGTGATGTTCTGGGTAACGGATGCCGTGCGCCCTCTGCTGTCCGTGACGGTGGCTACAACGGCCATTGTGCCGCTGCCTGTAAGGGCGTTCGCCCCGTCCGGGCTGGCGGCTTTCCCGCCGATAGTCAAAGACTTGGCATTGATGGTACTGCCGTAAGACCCAGTAGCGGAAAACGTGGCTTTCAGAGTGCTCTTGCCCTGCACCCAGCCGTATGTGGGCTGATATCCTGAGGTGTCGGACAGACTCACGGACAGGGTGGGTTTTACCGATGCGGGGATGGAGGCCGTCAGTGTGGTCGTATTGGTGCCCACCACGGCGTCCCCGTTGTAGGTGGTAATTTCCGCCGTAATGTTTACGGAGATTCCAGACGTATTCTGCGCGGCCCAATCCAAGGGCGGCGTGTACGGAATGGATGTGGCGCTGGATTTTGTCACCAAAGTTACCTGTGCCGCAGAACCGCACTTGAGTTTGATTGTGTGCGTAAAAGTGCTCACGGCCCGGGTCACTGCAAGTGTACCGGCAGAACCCAGCACAAGCCCGGATGCCGACACGGATGATGCCCGGGGGATATCCGGGAGATTGACCGTGCCGGAAACCGTCAGGCTCGGCGGCGTGTAGGATGACGTAAACCCGCTGTGCCAGTCCGCAGAAAGCACCACAGACCCCTTGCCCATATTGTTATGAGCCACGGTGATGGACTTGCTGCCCAGCTTGTACCAGCCCCTGGAATTGTACCGGTACGGGTTATACACTTTGGTGCCTTGCAGAGTGTAATAGCAACTATTGGCATCCAGGTTGTAGCTCTCGCCGGTGCCGTCATAGATGTACAGCGTCAGGGCCAGTGTGGACTTGTTGTCCGCGATGCTCTGGGATACGCTGTAATCCAGCCGCAATTGCCAGCCGGTGGAAGATTTTGCGCCGTAAATGCTTGCCATTAACTCACCCCCACAAAAGACACGGACCCGTTAGGCTGTACGACAATGCCCATGGGTCCCAGCCGGAACTTGCTCAGTTCCACCAGTTCAAAACTGTTGTTGTTCCAGTACGCCAGCAACGTACCAGCCGTATCGTAGAATCCGATTTTGTCGTTGTATTCCTTCAGAACGATCTCCGATGCAGAGGAGCCGATACGCAATACCGGATGGCCGTCATCGTCAATCCCCGCCTCGATGAAATCCGAAAGCGTCTGGCCGTTGACGGTGACTCTTTCTGCGGACATTTGCCCGGCGGTGATGACATTTGCGTTGATCTCGCCGTCCATGGTCAAGGCGACACCGGAAATGGTATTTCCGCCGTCCTTGGAGAATCCCAGCCCGCCGGTGGACATAATCCACATCCGGGTATTGGGCGTAATGGTGGGCGTATCTCGCAAAGTCCAGCCGATGGGAAAACCCTGTTCGTCCAGAGTCAGCTCGTAATACCCGCCCTTTGCCCCGATGATCTTCTGTGTGGCGTTCTGCATGGCCTTGGTAAGGCCCTCATAAGCCCGCTTAATGCGCTGCTCTGTGGGGCTTTCCATGGCATAACCCGCGTCCTGCGGGGCGTAACTGTGCATCGTAGAGGACAGGCCACCGTACAGGTGGATTTCCTGCTCCATAACACACACGTCAAGCCATTCGCCGGTGTCGCCCTCCACTTGGATAACGTCGCCCACCTCAACAGACGGGTCGCAGCGCCATTTTACGTCGCAGGGCTGGAAAGATATCTCTACCTCCGGCTGAATCAGGTCTGCAACGGCCTGATTCATGTAGGGGTTTGTGGACGTAATCCCCAGGCCGGTGCCGGATGTAATGGGTTCATCTTCCGTCCCGGTGGTGAGACTGGATACCGTGTACAGACCGTCTGCCGTGCGGGTCAGGCCGGACATGTACTGCTGCTCCCGGCTAACCTGGAAGGTGGTTTTTGAGTACCACTTGAACACCAGATTGCCGTCTCTGTCGAAGTGCGCGGACTGTCCGCACAGTCCAGCCAGCCACCCCAGCTGCTGTCGGATGGTCCCCCCAAACACAGACTCGATTGCCATATCCGGGAAAATCACTGTTGGGGGAGTCAGGCCGCTTTGCGCACACAAGTCCGTCAGCATAGCGTCTGGTGTGGCGGGGAACTCAATTTGCGGGGTGTATTGCTCCGTCAAGGATGCCATCTGGTCATAGCCGGTGATTTCCCAGCCATACACCAAATTTTCTACGCCGTCTGCGGGGATGTAGTATCGGCCCAGAGGTACATATTCCACCCCAGACGCTGCGGTGCTTACACCGGCGATTGCCTTACCGGCCACAGCCTGACCGGCGATGGCTGTTGTGCCTGTATCACCGCCAGGAACGTAGATGCCAATATACGGCACAAAGTACCCGCCGGACAATTGCAACGGCTCATCCGGCTTAAAAATGCGGATTTTGCACCGCCCGGAACAGGCAGAGCCGACGGAAATGCCGTCTGAAGAATCAAACGCCGGGGTGGCGGTGATTTCCTGAACGTAGATCCCGTCAAACTCTGTCTGCCCGTTGAAAATTACCTTGGCCTTGATCTCACGGCCATAATCCGCAAATGCGGTGTGGAACGCGGTGGAGACATTGTACATAAACTCACCTCTCCACGAAGTTCATGGACAGACTTTCCCATCTCCATTCTCCATCGATACAAGAATACATGGGCGTAGTCCGGTTGCCCACATAGCACGTCATGGTGCGGTTCGTGCCGTCCTCCGCGTCTGGCCCTGTCGCCTGGAAAAATACGTCCGTGACGGCTTTCAGGATTGTGGAGCATTGTTCAGCAGTCAAAGGGGGCCATTCCATGGTCCACTTTCGTTTCCTGGCTACCCTGTCGCGGAACGCATCACCATTCTGGTTCCTTCCGGAACCGTCTGCATCTACGTCCTGCAAGCCCCAGGAAAAAGATTTGGGGTCAGGGAGCGGCACAGTGGTCTCGTCTTTCTTTTTTACCGTGATGATTGCCATGTGCCCTCCTTACGCGAACAGAGGAGATTTGCCGGTTGCCCGGACCACCTCTTTGTTCTTCTTTACGACGTTGCGATACACCACGTCGCCGTCCATATTGATAGTAATGTTAATATCCCCGGACACTCCATCCTTATTGGACATAGCCGACATTACAGCGCGGTACACGCCATCGGACACGGCGGAGACGATTTGGTCATTGTTTGCAACGGCAGTGCGTCTGCCTATGTTGCCCACCATCTCCGCGCCAGCTTCACGGGCGACAAACAACTGTCCCTCGTTGGGAAAACCGCCCTCGGCGAACTGTTTGATCTTCGGGATGTTTACCAATCGCTTATTAAAAGCCGGTATGATCTGAACGCCACCGATTTTCAGACCCTTGAAGTCCAGGTGGAACATCTCATTCACCGCGTCAATCACGACATTGACGATAGAGATAATCCCGTTGGCCATCTTCTTTACAAATCGGGTAATAGGGTTGTCGTCCAGCTTCCATGCGGCGTGAGACGATGCAAGCCCGGCGGCAAGCACGGCAAGGCCGAGTCCAATTCCCACACCAGACAGAAGCAGCAAAACGCCGAGAACCATAAGCGCTCCGCCAACAATACCAGCAATATAGGAAATTGATTTTTTCAGGAACTTCGAAACGGCGTCCCAGTTCAGCGCCGCAGCTGTCGCGAGGCTTGCCGCTCCGATTACCATCAGAGCAATGCCCATAGGGATGTTTACTCCGGTAAACGTAAGCAACGCGCCGAGTACCAACTGCGCGGCACCAAGTATCACCATAACGGTGGTGATTGTTTTTTTCACGGAATCAGGCATTTCGTTCCACTTTGGAACAATTGCTGTGGCCAGCACGAACGCACCAGCCACCATCAAGGCGATGCCCAGCGGGATATTCGCCCCGGAGAAGGCCAAAATAGCGCCTACCGCCAGTGCGCCCAATGCAACGAATGTGACCAGACCGCCGATGATTTGTCGGACATCTTCCGACAGTTTATCCCACGTCAGGGTTTGAGACGCAATCAGTTCCGTTGCGCCAAATGCCATAAGGCCGATTCCGATGGGAATATTTGCCCCGGAAAATGCAAGGATTGCGCCGATGACCAACGCCGCAGTTCCGCTTACAAGGTCGATGTTTGCGATAGCGCTATCCAAAACATTTTTCACGGCGTCCGGGTTATTTTCGTTACCGGAAATCATCAAAGCAAGGCCACTTGCCATCATGGCGATTCCGGCGGGCACGTTAATCCCGGTAAAAGCGAGAATCGCGCCAATAACAAAATCGGCCGCGCCTAATGTGGCTTTGATTTCTGCAATGTTGTCTTCGATTGTCTGTTTGATCTCAGAAACCTTGCTTTGAACAGACCCGGCCAGGAAGTTGTACTCGGGCAAATTAATCCCGAGTCCACCAGAGCCGGTAATGCCAGTATCCGTTTTGCCTGAAGAACCCGTGTTGGAAGGCAGGATGTTCAACTCGTCAAAGCCCATGGTGTAGCGCTTAAACTCCTTGGCAGCATCTACCGCTGCATCCATGTTGTCCGAAAGTTCCCCAGCGGCAACAGCTCCACGATTCACGCCATCCCAGTCAACGTCCGTAAGCTCAAACCCGAACAGTTTAGCCAGCGCGTTCGCTAACTCGCGGACAATTTGCAGAAATGCAATGACATAAGGCAGAGCCTTGGTCAGAATCGGGATAAACAGATTGCCGATTGCACGGGACACCTGAGTGATTTCTGCTCTAAGCACACGCAGCTGGTTCGCAGGAGCTTCCAGGGTTCGGGCCATGTCGCCCTGTGCGGTCGTCACCTGTGTCATAATAGCGTAGTACCGCAATTCTGCTTTTTCCGCCTGATTCATGGCGGAAACGCTCTTGGTAATACCAAGATTCAGTGCTTCCTGCTGCAATCGCGCAACAGACAGGTCATAGCCCAATCTTCGCAGGGGCTCCAGTTCGCCTGCAATGCCGGATTGCAGCTTCTGCATGGAGTCCTCAATAGAGATATTGAAGAAAGAGGACAGGTCATAGCCCAATTGTGTCAAATTTTTGCTCATGGTGTATGCCCGGTCTTCTGTATCGCCAAATCCGGTCAAAAGTGTTTGGAACACGCCCTGGTTCCGCATCCACTGCGCCGGGTCGATGCCCATCACAGAAGATACTTTTTCTGCGTAGTTCTGCGCTTCCTTTGCGTATTTACCCAGCGCGACGCTGAACAGGTTCAGGTCCTCTTGGTACTTGTTGGATTCCGTGATAGCCGTTCCGATAAGTCCCACCACGCGCCGCAGCCCAGCATACAAAATCCCGAACCGAATCATGCCCGCAGCTCTGCCGAACATGCTCGTTCTGCGCGTCCCGCGCTGCACGGCGGTGTTGTACTGGTTTACCATCGTAATGGCCCGCTGGAGTCTGGCGGGTAGCGCAGCAAATCCCGTTCCGAGCCGCTGCATCTCGTCAGACAACGGACGAATCGCCGCCGCAAGCTCTTTCATTTGGCGGTTAAACTTATTTAAGTCCGCCGCATCAAGCTCATGCATAACCTCCGGGAGTTTGCTGAGTTGGCTAATAAACGATGTGAGACGGGAACGGCCCAGTTCGGAAAGCGGGCGCATACCGTCTGCAAGGGCAATCAACTTATCGCCGTCCGTTGTCTTGATTTGGCTCAGCGCCGTAGAAAGTGCGGCGATTTGGTTCGGCACGGAACTGGAGATTTTGACGGTGCTGACCTCACTCAGACTTTTCAGCCCGCTGGTCAAGGACCGAATCTTCTGAATTTTATCTGCGCTGGTGTTCTCCAGAGCCTTGTTCAGGGAGTCCAACTGCCTGGCAGTAGTGCGCAGAGCCGACACGCCCCCGGATGTGGCCGTTTTCAGACGAACCAGGGTATTTTGCAGCTTTTCCAGGGACGCTACGGCGCTGTCGCTGTTTTCCTTAATTTGAAACTCAATACCCTGGATTTCCACATTATCCGCCATTCTTGCCACCTCCCTGCTCGAATCGTTTGTTGTTCGCGATCATAAACATCTCCATGACGGACCGCGCCTTCTTGTCGCCTTGCTCCTGTTTTTTGGGCTTTTCGCTCTGTGCATACAGGTCGTATGGGGAATCACGGTACGGCTTTGGCCTGGTACCTTTCTTGCCGCCCATGCGGAGAATGGGTGCTAAGTCCGCCACGGCTTCATAAATGTATGCACCGTGCAGCCATGCGGTTTGATTTGTCAAATCGCGTTTAATCTTCGCTGCTTCCCTGTAATATTTGACCAGTTCGCAGTCCTCGTCCCAGTACTGGCTATAGGTCATACCAATGGCCAGATAATATGGAAACAGCTCATAGAATTTATCGGAATAGCGGGGGATTGGCTCCCCCGCTTTATTCGACGGCGACTCGTTTACCAGTTCGCCGTCCAGGTAGGGTTTTCCTCGCTTTCCGCAGGCTCGTCCAGCAGGGCGATGATGGGGTCGTTGTACATCTCAACCAGTTTGCCGATCAGTTCGTCCTTCTTGGGCATGCCCGCGTAAATCTTGTCGATCACATCGCGGTTAACAAACCGATGATGAGCCTTAAAAGCTCCAGCAAACAGCGCGGGGAGACTGGTCATGGGCTTGCTTTCGACTTCGGTCGCAACAAACCCTTCTTTCTCCATCAGCTCCACGGTCTTGCGGGTATATTCCAGGGTGTACGCAATGCCAGTCACGGGGTCCTTAACAGTAAGCGTCTTTGCCATATTCTGTTTCCTCCTTATTCGTTCTCCAGGTTGATTACGGTCGAGGGGGCGATGGTGATAGCCATGCCCACAACTTCGTTGACACCGCCTCCAGTGGGGTACACGGACAACTCGCCCTTAAAACTGAACTTGCCGTCGGAACCGGAAGGAGTCAGCGTTCCCGCACTTTCAGTGCCGCCGAACCATACGGCGTAATCCTCTTGCTTGCCCTCCAGCGCCTTAAGCGCCTTATAATCGGTCAAGGTGTAGTTGGCGGTGAAGGACAGGCCGTCCATGGACTGGATGCCCGCGATGAAGGTCTGCATCTTGTCGGAAAGCGTGGTGGTTTCCAGCATGTCGGGGTCGCCACCCAGATCGGGGAACTCTTTGATGTCGATCAGCTTCGACCACGAAGCGGCGCTGGTATCTTTATGCATCAGGAAAACCTTGTAGGTAGAGATAGCGATAGGTCATCATTCCTTTCTGTTATCGTCTGAAAATAGTGGCCCCGTTTGTTTCCGCCCTGTATCTGGCAACAAGACGGTAGATAGAAGCGTTTCCCATGTTCGGGACCGGGGACATGGAAATCCTTGTGAAGTTACGCGCATACATCATCCTGTCGATGTCTGCCATGATGGAACGGCATTCACTCTTTTTCCCGCCAGTTTTGTTGGAGTAGACGTTTACCTCGTACATCAGTACGGAATATCTCTCGCTTTCGGATGAATCTAAACGATTTGCGGCGGTGTAATTGTCCTGCTCCACAATGCTGGCATGTGGGAATTTGGGGGGCGCATTGATATACTCCCCGGCCACGTCAATACCCGGGTATTTCTCGCGGAGTTGTTCCGCGATTGGCGTATACACCTTGCTTTCGATGTCAATCATCGGAACACCTCCTTGACCAGGGCTGGAAGCCTGTCTGAAAGCTCCTTTACCGTGTCGTACATAGACATGTTGGCCGGGTTGCCGTGAGTAAGAACCACCGTATTTCCGGTTTTTGGGTTCGTTTTCTCAACTCCGTTTGTTCCGGGGTCCCCGTAGTAGCCCCACGTCCTTTGCTTGCCGTGACCCTTTCCGTAAGCACCGCGAACCATGCCGTTTCGCGCGGCTTCCGGGTGGTTGTCCGGGTACATAACGCCAGTGCCGAATTCAATAAACAGGACGGACGCACCGAAAGCTACTACCGCCGCCGTGCGTCCGTCTTGTTCTTCGATTTTTACATTCGCGTCGTTTGTCCCGTCGTATACGGCAGACTCAAATTTTGCGGATGCGATATCATACCCCATGGAAGAAAGCTCTCGGAGAAGCACATTCGCCCGGTCCTCTAGCCATGTCCGGTAATCCTCGACTACGTCAATCATTCGTTGAATGCCCGCAGCGGACAGCGCCGTCTTTACAATCCTTTTCACGACACATTCACCTTGCTGACGGCGATGGAAACCAAATTCAGAGACTTGGCAATTTGCTTTACAACGTAGTCATAAAGCGGCCTTCCGTCTTTGTATTCCGGCTTTTTGTCAATAAAAAGTACTGTATTTTCGTCGATGGGGCAGGTCATATCATCTGTGATAATCACCTTGTCATAGGAGATAAACTGCCCAAACTGCTGAATCTGAGCATACCCAGCAGCCGGGGAGATATTGGCTTCCATTTTCACCGGGTCCCCATATTTCACGTTTTTTTCGCCGGTTTCGTAGCCACCAGCGTCCTTCCCCAGTTCTGTCCCTTGGTACAAAAGATACCAAAACGGCCTTTTGTTTCGGTGCATGATTTTCATTCTTGCGCCTCACATGGTGGCCGCAAACGGCACGATTTCTCGCATAAGAGAAGGCGGCACGTCGCCACCCTCATAAGACCTGGAAACGCCATTTTCGCTATGCGCCGTTTCTCCTTCTGCCCCGCGCTTGTTGATGAGATATGCGGCGATTTCGATTTGGTTGATCTCATAGCATGCGGGGACAGCAGTAGCATCTGTCCCGAACGGAAACGCTCTGCGGAGAATTTTGCTGGCCGCAATATTCAGATACGCAGAGAGAATCGATTCGCTTGTCTCTCCGGTCATGTCTCCCAACATGGCCAGTTTTTCTTCGTCGCGCATCTCATACCCCCAGATTAGCCGGTGACAGCTTTGGTGTTAACGGGATTGCTGGCGTCGTTGGCGATGAACACGCTGCGGCTGTAGGTGGGCTTTGTGAAGGTGGTGGCAATGCCGGTAAACTTGCCGTGATACCACTCAGGACCATGGTCGAGACCGATCTGACCGAACAGCTGATACTTCTCGCCCGCGCCGGTCTTTGCCAGCTGCTCCAGGAAGAAGTTACCCTTGCCGGGCACAGGCTGGAACACGGGGGAGATAACGTCCAGGTTCAGCAGCAGAGCGGTGCCAGCGGGCAGGCACTCGCCGAGGTACAGGTACACCACGCCCAGGGGAGTAACCACGCTGGAGAGGGAAATACCGTTGATTTCACGCGAAGCAGGAACCACGGTCAGGCCATTCTGAACAGCGTCTGCGTTGATCTGGAACATGGTCACAGCGTCACACCACAGGCAAAGACCATCGGTGGGAGCGTTCTGGCCATAGATCTTTTTCACCATGTCGGCGATTTCCCACAGGCCCAGAGGCTTGCTGGCCATGTCCGTGACGTTTGTGGTGACTGCGGCGACAAGTCCACGGGTCTTGTTGATCTTGGTGTCATCGGTGGCCTTGTTGTACACGCCGTTGATGAACGTGTATTCAATGTCGCGGTTGATCTTCTGCATCTTAGCGGCCACCTGGAAGTCCAGTTCATTAATGGGGTTTGCCTGTTGACCAGCCACGTTCAGGCCAGACAGGGTGCCCATATTGGACTGTTTGGCATAGGAGATGCCGACAGCCTCATGGAAAATCTGGGTAACGTTTGTTTGCTGCTCCCGGGTCACAATGGAAGCATCGGGGGCGGTCAAAGACGCAGACTCGGAGATAGCGGGCTGTTCTCCGCCGCCGGTGGTGTACTCCTGGCCGGTAACAAACTCTACGTGGTTCGTCACCTTAGCCCGGGAACCGATAATGGAACTCAGGGGGGTCTTGGTATTGCCCTTGTTAAAGAGCATGCCGGAATAGTTCAGCGTTGCAAAACTGGTAGCAAAAGTATCTGCCATGTCTTAACTCCTTTTATTTGTTATTTGCGGATTCTTCCTGTGCCTTCAGGCGCGTGTAATAAGCGATTTCCGCATAGTTCTTGCTTGCACGCGCCTCCTCGATCTTCTTGTCGTAATCAACTCCAACGGGACCGGCACCGCCGTGCGGCGCGGGAGTGCCCTTGAGGATGTCGGACTTTACCTTCTTGGCATACTCGTCCAGGAACTTCTGCTGGTTCGCAAAAACCTTTGCGGAATCACCAGCCGCCAGAGCTTTGGCAGTGTCATCTGCCAGGTCCTCTGCATAGCCCTGCGCCACGAACTTGGCCTTGTACTCAGAAACGGTCTTTGCCGTTCTCAGCTCGTCAAGCTCTTTCTGCATTGCGGCAATGCTATCGGCTTGCTCCTGCTTCTTGCGCTCGTCCTCGGAAAGCATGTCGTTGTACTTCTTTTTCCACTGGGCGGCGTCGGAGTTTGCCTTGGAAATAGCGTTCTTCTGCCGAGAAAGCTCTGCGGCATTGTCCTCATACTCGAATCCCTCCAGGGCCTTGAGCTTGTCCTCGGTGGACATATCTGCGTAACCTTCGATTCTGCTGGTGTCGATTTTCATGTTGATACCTCCTGCGTTTTTTCGGCGGTTCCCTCCGCACCGTTTTCTGTTTTTTCCGAGGTTGTCTCCCCGTTGCGTTTTAACGACTTCCCTGTCGATAGTTTCTTTTCTTCTTGCTTTTCTTCTTGCTTTTCTTCTTGCTTTTCGGCATATTCCGCGCTAATTTTGTACGCAAGCTGAGGATCGGAGAACATGCCGCAGTGCGTAAATGCCAGTTGGGGGGCAATTTTCCCGTTGTTCAGCATGGCTACCAAAACACTGGCCTTTTCGCTGATATTTTCGTAGTTTCGGCGCGTAAACCGAATTTCCAGGGCGGACATTTTCAGCGAAAGTGCCCGCAGATTATTGCAGATTTTGATAGCGATTTTCAGAAACTGCTTTTCGGACCGTTTGAACATCTGTTCGGAATCCTTTGCCCGCGCCTCTGCCGACGACCATCCGTCGCGCATAATGACCGCAGACCCGGTGTCACTGGTTGAGGATCCTCCATTCCGGTTCGGCATTCCGCAAATTGTCAGAACGGTGTCGTACATGTCATCCGTCAGGGTCTGGGTCTGCGTCTGGTTCAGTTCCGCCGTCAGGTACCCAACGTCAGCCTTGAGCGTCGCGTCAATGTCCTTGAACTTAATGGCGCCTTCTGCCCTCAGATTCTTGTAATCTTCGGACGAAATGTCCACGTTGTGGAACAGCATCAGCGCCTGGACAAACTGTTCTACGCCGTCCATGCGGTTGGATTGAACGTTGTTGATAGCGTCCAGAAGGGGGAGCACAATCTCAAAAGCGCCCAACCGGGCTTCATTGGATGGGTATTCGATAATTGGGATGCCCAATATCTGTGGCTCCGCTTTCACATCCCAGGTTTCCGTTACCTCGAAATACGTATCCTCGGAATAGCAGCAGAAAACAACGGTGTTGTCCTCTTTCTGCACATACGTCACGCCCAAAATGGGCCGGTGGCCTAAGCCGCTGGAGTACACCACAAAGGTGTTGCGCGGGTCCAGTGTAAAAATCTCAAACGGCGATTCATCTTCCTCCACGTCCGCCATTCTGTCCGGCAGAATCATGCGGTAAGACGTGCCGCAAATATGGAACCAGTCCGCCAGCTCCTTGTCCTTGGCGGCCTTGTCTTCCGAAAGCGCATAATCGTTGAGCTTGGACACGCCCTCAGCGACGGATTCATCGTTCCCCCTGCTGACGTACTGCACAGGCTCACCCAGAAGATACCCGACCTTGAACGAAACAATCTCGTTCGCCCGGTTCACAACGATCTTGTTGTTGATTTCTGGCCTGACGTCCTTTACCCTGCCCAAAATGGGCTGGTCTCCCTTGTAATACCTGTAAAGATACTCAATGTCCGCCCGGTTCATCTGGTGGATGGGCATAGCCTTTTGCAAAACATCCACCACATTTCCCCGGGTGACGTGCTCAACGTCCGTGTAGATAACCTTCCGACCAAAAAGATTCATTGGCACACCCCCTTAAAATGGCCGCTTGAACACTTCCACTTTGCCGCCCACTCGCATTCGGATTTCGTTCTCCAGCAGGGATAAAGCATCCGGTGCGTCATCGTGCGGAACTTTGCCGCTCCGGGTGTAAGTGGTGACTTCCTTCATAAAATTGAAATACTGGCTGCACCGCTTATAGGTGGACGGATGCTTGAACCAGAAGTGTTTCTTGATGTTGTCGGACGCAAATTCAATTCGCGTTTGTTTGTTGGAAATGGTCCTTTTTGTGCGTATCCCAACGCTATATCCACGCTGCCGGACGATTTCCGCAACGTCTCTGGCGTAATACATGCCCGCGTTGTTGCTTTCAAACAGCGCGTCCGCAACGCGATTGTCGATCAGGCACCTGGCGCATTCCGGCTTTGTGACGTCCGGAGGAGAATCATCAAACACCACGTCCACGATATACACTTCATCCCCGTACAGCGCCGCAACGGGAAGGGCGGTGCTGTCGCTTCCGCTTTCTGCGGTGTCGCACACGGCAATAACGGCGTCCGGATTACGGCCTGTGGGGAGTTCAAAGAAATAATTCAGCTCATCCTTGTTAAAAAGCAGCCCCTTTGCTTCAAAGGGCTGCTGCTGGAATTCACTCTCAAACTGTTCTGCGCTCAAAAGCTCCCTCTGTTCGCGGAAATACGCTGTGGTAAACACCTTTTTCCCGTCCCGTTCGTATTCGTAGTTACTCTCGTCCGTAACGGGGTCAAGTGCTGGTATTTCAATGGCTTTCCACGCCCAGCCGCCTTTTTGTGCTTCCTCTTGGAGGTGCCCGATTGGGTCATACAGGGAATATCGGGTCCCCGTGGCGACAATGGGTGTTCCCTCAATGGCTCGGCCCAAAATATCACCGGATATGATCTCCCACTTATCGTCCAGTCTCTGGCGGTTTTTTGCTTCCTCGCGTCCCTCTACGCAGTCATCCAGATATAGGACGTTCGTAGCCTCCGACAATCCCACTTGTCTTGCGTCAATGGATCGACACATGACTGTGGGGAAACGGGATTTTGACCGCAGATTCAGTATCTTTGTGTCCGCATTGGTCTGCACCAACGGAGAATTGGGGAAAACGTCATAGAATAAATATTCATTTGGCGTTTGCAGATACTCCAGGCATCCGGAATAAAAGCTTTTCACCAGGTCGTCCCCCGTCCCTTCCATTAGGGACGACTTTTCCGGTTCCCGCCCAGACAGAAAATTGACGAAATTGATGCCCAACTGGGATTTTCCGGCGCGTTTTGGCATCGACAGCGTCAACAGCCGCAGTTTTCCGTCCAAAACCTCCTGATACGCCGCCACAATAGGCCGCAGATAATGTCTTCGAGGTGCGTAGAATTTCTTCTCCGGTTTGCGGTTCATCTCGATGTACAGCAGAAACGTGTCGAAATCGTGCGGTGCGTCAAAGCACATGGCCTTTTTGTACACGTCAAACAAAGAATCCGCCGCATTTGCGCTGCACTTGTGCAGGGCCGCAGAACTCAGCTTTCGCAAATCCTTGCTCAGCTCATGGGCCAGGGTGAAATCATCCGGTTCCAGTTGTCGGCATACGGATAGAAGGTCCATGTACGGCACATGGTCGGACGGATTCCGCGCAATATGCTGTTTTATGCGTTCTGATAGTTTTGCGTAGTCCATGTGGCCTCCATTTTTGCATAAAAAGAGACGGGTTCCCGAAAGAACTCGTCTCTTTTATTTTGCTTGTATAGGTTACTCGCCCACGTTGATTGTGATCGTGTCAGAGGTCTCGTTGAAATCAGCGGTCAGTTTGAACTCAAGCGTATTGACCTCGGAAATGTCGGACAGGCCAGCTTTTTCAAGGTAGAAAAACATGGAATAATTGATGTTTTTCCCGCCCTGCATTGTTGCGGGGACTCCGCCCAGATATTGGACCATCGTATCATTCACAGAACTGTCCTGCGGATATACCGTAATTTCCTGGTCCGTCTTGTTCTCGAATTTCATCTGGATGTAGCAAACACCCGGCACGGAATCCAGCTCTGTGATGCCCAGGTACGTTGCCTTGAACGTCTCGCCGTCATACACGACCTTCTCAACGGTCTGACCTCCGGTCTCGCCGTCATCCGGTTGGTCTGCGGTGCCTCCGCACCCGACCATAGCAATTGCCGCCACCATGATGGCAAGCAGCGCTGCCCACACTTTCCATGCTCTCATTTTTCTTTTCCTCCACATTTATTTTCTCCCGGGTGGCCGGGGGAATTACTTCATCTCGCCGGATTCGTATTCCTTAACGCGCCGGTAGAATGTGTTCGGCTTCAGTCCCAAATGACCCATAGCCGCTTTGGCGGTGATATGGCCCGATTTCCAAAGGTCGTATTCCTGTTCGAACTTCTTCCTGTCCACCGGGATAGCCTGACGGCCTACATACTCGCCGCGCTCCTTTTTCGCGTCGATGCCCTCTTTCTGCCGGGATTTGATATAATCACGCTCCAGCTGGCTCACTGCCGCAAATACCGTCAGCATAAATTTGCCCGCCGGGGTGGTGGTATCTATCTTTTCCTTCTGTGATTCGAATTGTACACCCTTCTCTGTCAGTTGGTCAACAAGGTTTAGCAAATCGCGCGTATTTCTTGCAAACCGGCTGATCTCGCTCACAACCACGGTATCGCCCTCGCGCACAAACGCCAACAACTTCTTCAGTTCTGGCCGGTCAGTGTTCTTGCCGCTGCACTTGTCTACAAACAGCTTCTCCGCGCCGAGCGCTTCCATCGTGATTTCCTGCCTTGCTGTGTTTTGCTCTTTTGTTGACACACGGACGTATCCTACTTTCATTTTTCGTCCCTCCTTTGCCGTGATTATATCACGTCTGCAAGGGTGTGTCAATATGTCAATTTCAGTTTATGCAATGCGCAGGTGTTTTTTTCTCTTTTGTTTTTTGCGGGCATTTTGGGGCTTACCCGGCCCCGCTTCCGCGCACGATATCCCCCACCCCCCCGTCCACGCCCGCCGCGCATGTCAAAAGGTATACCCATGCGCAACACCGGCGGCGCGTTGCGCATGCCTTGCAAATTATCCATTGCAATATTGCAAAATTGCACATTAAGGTATTGACATACTCCGCCGGGTGTGGTATTATATCAGCGTAGAGAGCGGGCCGCCCCGGTTACAGCCTACCAAGCCCCGGAGCAGCCCCCACACCAGACCAGAGGCCCAGCGCGTACAGTGTACCACGCCCGGCCTGCCTGGTCAATAGATAGGCCAGTAAGGCCGGGAGGTAATACAATGGATTATACAACAGTACTTGCAAAGGCAACGCAGACGCTGGAGCAGCGCAAGGACCGCAGCGCATGGGGCCGGGGCGTGAATGGGTACGCCGTGGACATGCTCCAGCAGATCGATGAGTACTTCAAGGGCGGCTATATCTCCGCCGACGATCTCGCGACATGGGCCACCGCCGAGGCCGCAGCCCTGAACGGCGCGCGGGACTGGAGTGAATACAGCTGGGGCGGCTCGGCTCTGGTTTATGATGGGGACATCGCCGCCGCCCTCTGCACCCCCTCCGAACTAAAAAAGACCCGCAACGGGGAGCGCAGGCCGAACAGCCGGGAAGAGTGGCTTGACGTGCAGGCCAGGGCATTGCATCAGGCTTTCCGCCGGATGTATGCAGCTATCCGGGCCGCCCGGCAGGAGGTGCAGGCATGAGGAAGTACACGCAGAAGCAGCTCCGGGAGCTTGTGAGGCTTGGCTGCGCAGAGGATTACACCCACAATCCCAGCGGGTACATTGACTACAACGGCCCGCCGCTTTACTTTTGTTTGACCCGCTCCAGCGGATGTGGTACAATCGGGATGGAAGGAGGTGCCGGGTTGCTATCTGTCGTGCTGCTGATCGTCTGGTTTCCGTTGGCCGTCCTGGCCGACGTGGTCCGCAAATCTAAGTAGCTTGTCAATCATTTGGGATAAAAATGTTTTTTTGGAGGTAAAAAAATGGGTAAGATCAAAGTTGAAAACGTGTATCCCAGCGGCGGATTTGTCCGCCTGCCGACCGTGGACGGCAAGCCGTCCGTCTACGCCATGGATGGCGAGTTTTTCGAGGGCCGCGGTGTTGATGACCGCGGCAACGAGTACACCATCTACTGGTGGCCTATCGACGGGTATGACCCCGAGACAGACGATGATTCTGACGCCTGCGATTGGGCGGCCCCGGCAGCCATTGTCGCGGACGGGGAAAAGCGGACGCTGGTTGCGTCCGCAGAGCTGGAGTGGTGAAAGGATGATTTTGGCTTGCCAACCTCGCCGCATCCGGCAGTATTACTAATAGATGGTCTTCAAGGTAACAGGCCGCCCCGGAATAGCTCCGGGGCGGTTATTTTATGCCCTACCCGCAACGGCGCTTTAATGGCGTTTTGCGGGCTTTTGCTGTTTGGCGGTATTGGGATACCACCGCCAATGCAACACGCTCTCACTCTCCCCAGCCGTCGCCCTCATCGCCCGGTCGGGTAGTCCACTCTTTGAGGATTGCTATTGCGTCGGCAGGCATGCCCGGCAAATCTCTTAATCGCTCAAAATCGCGGAGTGCGCTTGCCTTGGTGCGCATTAACCCTGCAATCTCTTTGTCGCGCAGGTAAGCCTTACTGTCCTCAAGGAGTTGTTTTTCCTCCCCGGATAAGCTGTCAATATCGACACCACGACCCAGCGTATACACTCGTTGTGTATCGTCGCACATTGTACATTCCAATAGGTGGGGATAATATCCAGTCATTTTTTTCCCTTTCAACCGTAGCCCCTCGGCTAATACATAAAACCGTTCTTGCTCGATTATACCATGTAGACCGACTAATGTCAAAAGTCGCTGCAAAAGTCGCCCGGTTTTGCGCGAAAGTCGCCGATAGTCGCTAAACCGTGTATAATCCCGGGAAAGTCGTTGCCCCTACTCTGAAAGTTGCTGAATAGTCGCTAAGAAAATCAGTTTTCATAGTCGCAAGACGCCGCCTCGATGTACTTCTTCTGGAGTTCTTCGGGCGGTGTTTCTGTCCCAAGGGGATTGTTGGGCGTGAGAACGACCTCTTGTTTGTCGGTCATGCCGAAAAAGTTCTTTGCGCGGAAAATGTACGTAATCTGCGGAATTTTCCCCTGTGAGACCAATTTTGCATCGATTCCGGCCAAAATTTGTTTGGCTTTTTTTATCATGCCAGCTCTCACGGGGCCCAACGATCCCTTTTGCCAGTCCAAAACCGTTTGAGTTACGGCCCCGAGAGCGAGGCACATATCCTCCACTGTGGGGATTTGTCCTTCCTCTACGCACTGTTGGAAATAGTCGTTAAGCTTATCGGCGCATTCCTCATCAGTTTTTACGCACGACCTTTTGAAGTATTGGAATGATTCCCTGACGATTTGCGAGATCTCTTCATTTGTTGCAGTACACCTGGCCGTAACAGACGCTGATGCCGCGCCTCTGGTGTGCGAGATAGCATTCTCTCCGCGTTCTTGCACGATGATCTTGCGGATAGTCGGCTCGGAAAGCCCGTTTTGTTTTGCCACAGTCGCTATATGCTTACATGCGTCATAGTCGGCAAGGACCTGCTCTCTCATAGCTTGCGTGATTTTACTTGCCATCTATGTCACCTTCTTCCCGTCTTAACATATTTGGGGTGATTTCAAAAAATTCGCCACACTCTGGGCACCTGACATACGCATCTGCCGGTCGCACAATCGTTCTCCCGGTCATGTAGTCGTGCTCAACATTTTGCACGTATTGGACTTCGCTCTTCAGATTGAACTCAAATATGCACTCTCACGTTGGGCATTCTGCCCGGGCAAATTTTTCTTGTTTCCCGTGCTTAATGATTTTCATAACTTCTCCTGTTTATGTGCCGCGCTCCCACCTCTGCGCTATGTATGGCACAAGTTCACCCGCCCAATTGGGCACTCCTATGTGTTTCCGTATGCCCGCAGAGGGGCTGCGTTATGCATAAACTCGGGGGGGCCCACTTCATCACACCGTCTTTTCGTACCTTTTCTTCATTTGTGCCGGGTACAAATCCTCTTTCGGCTTCCGTTTTCCGGTCCATCGCAGTCCGCCAGCTTCTCCCGTGCATTCCCATCCAGCAGCCCGGAGGCTTGCGCCGCTCTCACTTTCCAGGATATATGTAACTATTCGCTTATATCCCATAGCCTTTGCAGCTCTCCACGCCGCCGCGTAGAGGATAGAGCACGCGTTATGCGTACCGTCCGTGCATAGTCGATTTACCTCCAAGGTTTTCCCGTCGTCTAAATACCTGGACACAGGCCGCCCCACAATGGCGACACCCACGATTTTTTCTCCGTCGGTGCATCCAATGCTAAACTTGTGCCCAACCGTCGGCTTGTGATGCCTGTGGTGTTCTGCAACGTACGCATTGGCTTCTTTGAGCGTCATCGGGCAAATTTCAATTCCCATAGAGCACCCCTACTATCTTTTGATTTTGGAACGGGCGGCTGGAGTCGAACCAGCACATACGGGAGTCAAAGTCCCGTGCCTTACCTTTTGGCTACACCCGCATAAAACAGACACCCGCGAGATATCCCGTGAGTGTCTGCATGCCGGTAACGCTCTTGCGAGGCCGCTTGCGCGGAAGCACCAATTACCAGCTGTGCCTTAACCTATGGAGGAAAGAAAAAAGAGGATAAAAATGAAATTTCGGGTCGTGGGCTGATTGGTTCCACTCTCCGATGATACTATTTTACACCACCTGGAACGTGGTTTGGGGCCACATTTTCAATAATTTTTGCGTTTTGCGCAATCAGCCACAGGAATTTATCTTTTCGCCGCCGGAATGTGCGTGGGCTTATCCCGGCTGGGGATATCATCTCGATGGGGTACTGTTTCTGACTGTCGCAGTTTCGCATGATCGCCCATACCAGCTTGCGCCGCACGTTCTCGTTGGCGATATCCCGGCCCACGTTGTCCATGGCGTATTCTACGGCCCGCATCTTCTTCGTCTCCGGCCAGCTCTCAATGATCGTCAGCCGTTCCGCCTTGCGTTCGGCTATCCTGCTGTTGCCGGGGCTATGGGGCATGCCGGACATGGCATAAGCCGACGACTCCAACACTTCTTCCCGGGCCGCATTGTACGCGCGGACCCGGCGGGGATAGCCCCTGACGTAGGCGATACACTCCATGCGGATATCGTAGGGGAGCGAGTATTTGTTGCTCATCGTACCTCCTATTCCAGCGCCGTCTCAACGCCGTACTCTTTGAGCATCTGCCGGATATCTGCCCAGGTAACGTACCCTTCCGCCACGCACTGAGCGGCGTGGTTTAGCTCCCCGGCAAGCTGCTGCACATCGTCCATCGGCGCGTCGTGCTTATCGATCAGGACGTATAGCATCAGATCTATGCCCCGGCTCAAGCCCTCCACAATTCCGTTGCTGTAGGCTTTGTCTACGTCGGCCTGTGTGCGAGGGATTCTGCGGGGGTTAGTCTTGGGCATGGGCATCCTCCCTCCGTCTGCCATTCGCGCACCAGAAATCTGGAGACACAGGACAATCCACGCACGGGCCGTAGGAGCATATCAGATCATCCACAGCGTAGTAGCTGTTCTCGCATTCTTTGCACCGCACCACTTGGGCCACATCAGCGGCGGGCTCTGCGAGGATGCATTCCACCGCGCTTCCACACCCGCCGCACCAAACGTTCAAATGCTCAATTGCCGTGCGGCGCTCGATGTATTCAGCCATTGTCGTCCTCCTGTTCTTCCTCCCCGTCGGATACAGCCGCGCCCTCGTTCTCTGCAGCACAGCAATCGGTGCATACGCTCTCTCCGTTTGGCAAGCCGTAGCACTTTTCGCCTGTTTCGATACGTTTTCCGCAGAATGCGCAGTAATCCCACAGCCGTCCCATCACATTGCCTCCAATGCTTTCTCCGCCTCCTCGCGGGTCAAGAAAACAGTCTTTCCGACATCACGCGCATCTATAACACCGCAACGCGATGTGTTCAGCATAGTCCTCCCATTAAGTGTGCTTATATCTGTCACAGTAAAACTGTAAACTTGCTCGACCGGGTGGCTGCAAAATGTCCAAAGCCCGTCGCCCACCTTGCACGGCAGCACCACCAGCCGCCCGTCCTTGTCGGCTTCTTGATATTTTTTGAGTTCCATGAGTGCGCTGTGCAATTTTGCCATTTCCAGACCGCTAAAGTGCTCCTCTTGCATTGACTTGATTTCTCCCGGCGTCAGGCCGGTGTCCTCGTAGGCGGCGAGGCGTTCAATTAGACGGTCAAACGATGGGCAATCTATGCAATCCATGTCCACATTGCAGTTACCAGAACACTTCATGTAATGGTCGGTGCCAAGATAGTGCTTTTCTGTCAGTCGTTCCATCACTCCACCTCCTGCATCCAGAACTCACGGCGACAAGCACTACAATCTGTTAAACAGATGCACTTGTACTTCTCAGGTATATCACCACCCACAAAGGGTGGACAAATACGAAGAACACCATCTTTATCCAGTACAGCATTAGGATATTGTTTCAGAAAAACGCTCTGCCGCGTCTTGCGCGGGTGCGCAATTGCCCATTCTTCTACTTCTCGGGCCACTTCTTCTGCCAGAGTGCCCATGTTAAACAAGCCGTATTTCGGGGTTTCACCCGTCATCGCAAACATCCTGCGTCGCGCCTCCACAAACTTCACAGCGTCCATATCATTCTCCTTTCTCCAGCATATCAGCCGCTGTTCTCAAATCATCCGGCAGCATAATAGGTACCTCGTAAATATTCGCATCGGCCCATTCTGCATATTCGCGCAGGGTTGCGGCAATTTCTTTACGCGATGGTTTCACGGGGCCTCCTTTCATACCGCCACACAGTCCGTCAGTTGTGCCATGGTCGTGATCTCCGCCCCGCACCACTCTGGGAGGTTTGCCCTCACCAGAGCCGTCGCCATGGGCGGGCACACGGCATTTCCGCAGCGGGCCACTTGTGCACTCTTTTTGTACTCGTTGCCCAAATAGTCGTGGTCAATGATGTAATCCGCCGGGAACCCCATCGCGTTGTACAGCTCACGGGGAGACAGCATCCGCAGTCCGATATCCGCGATGTAGTACAGTGCGCCGCTGATCTCCAGCAGAAGCACCTCGTCCTCCGCCAGCGTGTAGCCGCAGAACTCGTTCAGCAGAGCGCGAATCTCCGGCCAGTGTCCCAAGTTATCACCTCTGTGCATCTTCGCCATGCATGCCACGCATTCGGCGAACTCCCCGGCGCTGGTGGTCACGGTCTGCATCGGCTCTTTCATGCCGTGCCCCAGGTTGTCGCTCTTGAACTTCACCACATGGGCGGCCACCACGGCCTCACGATCATGGCTTGTTACCGTGTGCATAGCGTCCGTAATGTCCAGCGGTCTGCCGCCGGTGTAATACTCCACCAGTTGTTTTCCTCCATTCTTCTTTTCCCTTCTTACTCATACGGTACGCCGATGTACTCCAGCACATCCCGCAGCCCAAGCTTGTCCATGCAATAGGCGTATTGCTTGGGGTGCGTGACCTTCATCCTCTGGAAGCGGTTAGGTTCTTTTTCCAGATGCACGCCGTACATACAGTACATACACCCAGTCCTGTCGCATCCGGTAGTGATAAGTGCATCGTCTCCCACGATCTCGCCGTATACAGACGCATACGGCACATTGTACTCCATGATGTAACAAAGCACATCTTGTTCCGTCCAAAACGATAGCGGCGCAGACCTCGGACGCCCAGCGTCGAAGGCATTACACCCGACCTTCGCCCATTGCGTCTGACGCAGTCGACTTTCACACGCCATAGTTCCCAAGATGGGTTTTCTCCCGGTCTGCCGCTCATAGCGTTTGGCCGGTTTCTTCTTCATCACACTGCAACATTTGTGCGATACGCAAAATGGGGCATCTACCAAATACTGCCACTTGGGGGACTTATAGGCTGACGGTGTCCCGTCTGGATTACGCCCCGCCAAGCACTCTGTGGCCCAATCTGCCCCACGCTTAGCGTAGTAGACCCGCTCGGATATCTCCTTGCTGATAACCGGATACCCGTATTTCCTGATGACTTCATCAAACCGCATTTCAGGCCGGAGAATATCAACGTCAGCGTTAAAGC
>ENA-ORTB01000669-ORTB01000669.1-human-gut-metagenome-genome-assembly--contig:-NODE-669-length-45257-cov-4.198044_pt1 | contig 45257 bp, 36 predicted proteins | sample MGYA00241905_ERZ509174 | MGnify/ENA primary metagenome ERZ509174 (study PRJEB26280, sample SAMEA2338851) | human gut metagenome | biome: human gut; feature: human-associated habitat; material: faeces... | reverse complement strand
TTAGCACTTGTTATGAGGTAACTGTTTAAAGAAAAAGTCCAAAAATCAATGATTTAGGGCTTGAAATTATAGGAAGGTGTAATAGTATGATTTTTCACTTATTAATAGTAGACGATGAAACTATATTTAGAAAAGGTCTGTCAGAATATATAAATTGGGAAACATATGATTGTGTTGTTTCAGCTACAGCTAAGAACGGAACAGAGGCTATCGACATAATCGAAAGTACTCCCATTGATATTGTAATAACCGATGTAAGAATGCCTTCGCTTGATGGTATTGGGCTTGCAAAATACATTCATGAAAACCATCCTGAAATCTCTGTAATCATACTTTCAGGATATTCAGAATTTGAATATGCACGTTCTGCAATTCAGTATAATGTTGCAGAATACCTGTTAAAACCGGCTGCAAAAAAGGATGTAATAAATGCAGTTCAAAATGTTGCGAAAAAACTACTTGAATCCAAATCTTCTATCAGCAAAAGTGAACAGGCTTTTCTTAAGGATCAATTTTTCCAGGAACTTACAGACCATGTTGTACCTGATGATTCCTTAAACAAACTATCAAATTTTGATATTAATTTAAACAATTATTACGTAGCTGCATTTCAATTACCTGATGACATGTCAATGGTTGGAACATTAAAAGATATAATAATTGACAACAAGCTTAACAGTTATTGCTTTAGATATAACAATCTTATTATAAATGTATATTTTGATTATGAAACCGAAGACACATCCGCAATAATTGATAACTGCAACACAATTGATTCTTCATTTAAAATGTTTACATCGTTAAATGTAAATGCGGGTATAAGCGGTTATCATCACAGTGCACGTAATTTTTCAACAGCCGTTTCTGAGGCAATATTAGCGTTATCCTTAAATTTTTATTTTTCTGCCCATGTTGTTGAATTTTCCAGTGATTACGTTGCAGGTAAAGAAACATTTTCTGCGGATACTAATTTGCTGCTACACGATTTTGAAAACTCAGTTATACAATTAGATTTTAAATCTGCTTCAGATATTTTAGGCTCTATATTTAATAAACTTGAAAGCAATTTTTCTGATGAAAATACTGTTAGAAGCATCTGCACTCAAATTTATCTTATTTGCTATAGAGTAATGCTTAAAAGTAATACTCTTCCTACAGAAGATGAATATATAAATAAAATAAATTCAGGTTCAGATTTCTTCCAGTTAAAAGAAACTGTCAGAAATCTTATATATGATGTAAAAAAGCAATTAACCCAGTCCTCTAAAAAATACAGTTCTTTCATCGAGGAAACAATTACATATATCAAAGAACATATTGCTGACGATTTGTCACTTGAGCTTATCGCACAAAATGTTCACACTAATGAATCCTATTTAAGCAGAACTTTCAAAAAAGAATGCGGTCATTCAATTGTAAGTTACATTACAATGCTTAGAATCAGTATGGCCAAGGATTTCTTAGCAAATACAAACCTTAAAACATTTGAAATATCTGATAAAATAGGAATTCATGACCCTGCATATTTTTCCGTTATTTTTAAAAAAAACACAGGTCTTAGCCCGAAGGACTATAGGAATCAATTCGTAAGATAATTATTAATACCTGAATCCGTGAAGTTGATTTCTCACAGACTCCTTAAATCCTATAATTTCAAGCTTTTGCGATACTTTATTGTTCAATATCATTATTCACCCATCAGGTGAAGAAACTATATGGTAAAATAGACGTAACAAAACCTATGGATTGGAGTCTTTTACCATGAATAACAACCACCGAATCACACTGAACACCAATAAGAACATTATTGTTGAGTTTACAAATGAACGTATTATCCCAGCCAGCGGTCTGGCTGTTGTTGGCGCCCTCCTTGGGAAAAGCGATTACGTACTTACTATTGATGATCGGATGTTAAAGATGCCAGAGAACCTTTAAAACGTCCTCTGGCATTTAACTTATGCAACTATAAAGCATTTCTTACAAGGTACCGATGATTACGTACTTACATCTAAAACAACAAAAGCATTTGCTTCCATCGAAGCTCTTATTAATGACTCTGAAGCCCTCTTAAACCCTATATAGAGACCGAATTTTTCTTCATCTTCACATCTTAAATATATAGGCAATCCCATTCTTTGATATAAAGAAATAGTTGAAACTCCATCTACACATCTATCACATTCTGCAGATATATCTGTTTTTTTAAAATGGCTAAAAAAGTTTGAATATTTACTTCCAGTTTTGATTGATTTTCTCAATTGCATTTTGATTTTCTCAACAGTTAATTATCTATTCACTCTATATACCATTATATGAATTGATTGGCTGAATTGATTGGCTGATTGGCTATGAATTGATTGCCCCCCAAAAACGGACTCTTTGAATTTCCACTCTAACACTCTGAGACATTCTGCTTTTCTCCCCATCAAAAAAATGGGCAAAGCCACAGCCAACAATAACTACAACTTTGCCAAAACAAAAACCTTTCTTACCTTAAACTTTCCGTTTTCTTCTTTCCCTCTTTTTCTGATTTCACTTTCTGTGACTTAACTGCAGCTTTCTTTTCCTTGAGCTTTTCCCTAACAGATACCTTCTGGCCTTTTTCTTCCAGATATTTCTCCACCCCTGAAAGGTACTCTTCCAATGTTCCCGTTTTATTTTTCGTAATGGGATTGATGTCAACCTTCACTCTGCCAATAGAAAAGTCATCTTCATGAAGCAGATTGAATAGATCATCTTCTCTTTCATTGCCGGACAGTTCTACCACTACATCCAAATCAGAGTGGCTTCCTTCCAGTCCTCTGCAACGGCTTCCTGATATTGCTACACCTTGAACAGAAGCATCGAAACCATTTTCCATAAGCTTGGATCTCACATATTCTTCAACCATTTCTTCAATCTCTACTGCACCTCGTCCATCAATCGGGCGAAAACATTCCTCTGTCTTTGCCTTAAATTCCATGACGGCGCGGCTGCTATACACTACCGGTCCAGCCTTCTCATATTCCTGGTCATTTATAATTTCCGTTTCTTTTGCTTCCAGTTCTGTCCACAACTTTCCCAGCACTCTGTTTAGATAAACATTGTCATTCTCCATAAGTTCAAATTCCAGATCCTTACAGTCATCCACTGTTGTAAGACCTTCTATTTTCTTATGATAATTGCCATACTGGATTACCTCCTGTAATTTATCGTCCAGCTTGAACGCTTCCTTTGTGGAAATTCTTTCCCAGATATCATCCTTCTCTGACCGGATTACAAGGCTGTTGCCATCGTCATGTCTCTGCTCCCTCATGTGGAGCACATCATCTTCTCCCTTGATCTTACAGGTAAAATCAAATTCATTGTATCCAGAATTCCAGTAATATCCCACCTGTATCAATGTGATATCTGTGATGTCATCTGCTACAATGTCTTTCTCTCTTCTTTCTTCCATATTGTCTTTTCTCCTTTGAAAATAGCGGCGCACCAAGGCCGCAATCGTTGTTGCTTCGCAAGTTAGCAAGCAGTGCCCCCGTACGTACACGGGCGCGTTTTGCTTGTTGGAGGCACATCCCCAATCCCCTTAGAATGTCATCTTCGATGCCAAGCTGCGCCCTCACTTTGTGAGTGCTGATACATTCCTGCTCTGCCGGAATATAAAAAAGAGGGCAACCACCAATTTATATTTTTGATGATTGCCCGTATGCTTACCTCGCCTGCTGCCGTTTCTTTTTCATGTCTTCCTCAATGTCCCAGCTCTGCTGAGCAGCATAGAAGGATTCCACATTTTGCTTCGCTATCTGATAATCCCGCATCTCTTTTTTTATTTTCTTGTATTCACTGTAAGCTGCCTTTTTCTCTGAAAGCAGTCTTGCAAATTCCTCATTCAGATCCTTTACCTTCGGAAATTTTCCATCCGGCAGTTTTGAAAATGCTTCCTTGGCTGCCTTATGAAGAGTGATTTCATCCCGGTGTGCCTCGAAAAATTTCTTACTGTACCCTGATTTTCGATAGGCAATGTAAGTTTCCCTGGTCTTGGCATAATTGATAATGTGAGTCTTGATCACTTTATTTGCTGCCATCTTCTCCTCTGCATCTTTGATGCTTTTCATCAGTTCATGGTATTTTGCAGAACTCCCGTCCACCAATGCGTCCAGCGTTTCCTTATCGTGAATATCATGCTGCTGTAAAAACAGAATAGATTCCGCAAACTGTTTCACATTATATTTTTTCGCCCACTGGACATATCCGCCGTTCTTTCCATACCAACTAGATGATACCCAGTCTGCATCCCACCTCTTCGATATCCATATCACGTATCACCTAGTCGGTATCCCACACTTCTGCTCCCTTTCAATTGATACCCCTTTCCTGATATCCCTCTTCCCGGATGCACAACAAGCATATCACCTAGCCGGTATCTTCTGGCAACGGGTGTGCGTATCAGCTAGATGGTATGCAGCTATCGGAAGCCGTTTGTTGATACAAGCATTTACATACCAGTAAGGTGATACATGATAAACGTTGCCGAAATATACTGCATATCACTAAGGCGGTATGTGGTGAACGATATCGGAATATACTGCATACCTGTAAGGTGTTATCTGATGATCGATACCGAGGTATTCTGCATACCTATAAGGCGATATCTCATAATCAATACCGAGACATACTGCATACCTATAAGGCGATACCCCATAACAGATAGCGAGACATTCCGCATACCAATAAGCTGATATCGGATGAACGATACCGGGACATATTGCATACCAATAAGCTGATATCGGATGTGCGCATACCAATGTTTTAATATCAGATAAATGGGTACTGTCGGGAATGGATGTCCAGAAAACGGATGCGGATAGAAGTGTACCGACTGAAACGATATCGATTGAACCGTATGCAGGCGAACCGGTATCTAAACACCCGGATTCAGAGTATGAGTATGCAAATGCTATAGGATCCGCATTACCGAGAACGACATAGAGGGCGCAGATCTGTGGGAACATACTGGGTTTTAAGGGATATGGGAACAGAGTACGGGGGTTCTAATCATTCAGGCGCCAAACTGTGCCAGAATACAGCATTGGAATGCAATTTTCTTGGTGTCCAATCAATGCGCGTGGCATAGTGAACCCTGTGTGCCATTCCGAGGATATAGAAAACATTACTTACTATATAAAGTAATAACGTAGTAGTTTGTTTACTAGTAGTTCTTTCACTAGTAGTTGTTTACATAGTAGTTCTTTCTAAAAATGTCATCTCTCTCGATTCCGTCTCTTTCAAAAAAATAAGAGCAGGACACATACCCGCTCTCACTTCGTAATCTTTTTACTTTGCAAATTTTATGCTTGTACACCAAGAACCTTACTTGTTGTGTGCCATTCCGTGGATATTGAATACATTACTTAAATCCCTTCGGCAATTGCAAATATATTGACATATCCTTCTGGCTTGATTATATTAAGACTATTGAGCAATGATTTTCATTTTTCTGATGCAGGTTATAAAAAGATGGTGAGACCTAACAATGTCGACGCCTCAAATCCTTTATTTTTCTGGCTTTGCGCTATTGGGGTAATGTTCAAGTCCCATCTCCTGCATTGATACATTTATTGAAAAGCCTTGAGAATAGTTATCTCAAGGTTTTCTTTTTATTGAAACAATAGAATGTTCGCGGAGCGTGCATTCTATTGTTTCAATAAAACACATTAGATGTTATAATATAGTCATAAATTCAGGAGGTACACACTATGCCATTACCAAAAGAATCTTCTTACACAACAGATTATATATTCTCTCTTCCGGAAGGGCAGAGAGCGGAACTGATTGATGGTGTTGTTTATGATATGGCACCACCAAACCGGCTTCATCAGGAACTCGTTTCAGAACTCCACTATAAGATTACTGATTATATCAAAAAAAACAACGGTGCCTGCAAAGTTTTTCCAGCCCCATTTGCCGTTTTTCTAAACGCGGATGACAAAACTTATGTGGAACCGGATATCAGTGTTATTTGTGACAAATCCAAGCTGGATGACCGCGGATGTGTCGGTGCACCGGACTGGATCATTGAAATTGCATCTCCAAGTACCAAACGCACGGATTACGGTGTGAAATTATTCAAATATCGCTCTGCTGGTGTGCGTGAATACTGGATTGTAAATCCTCTTACGAGAACAGTGAATGTCTATGATTTAGAAAAAGAAGAATTAAATGATCAATACAGTTTTGACGATGACATTGCGGTATGTATTTATGATAATTTGACTATCAATATTACAGAGTTACTAAAACAATAAAAAACTGCTTAGGCAAAACGGAGTCATCCGTTTTGCCTAAGCAGTTTTTTATTCATTTACTTCATACAGATAACTCTTGCCTTGTTTTCCAACCCGAACGACGATTTCAAGGTCTGTTAAGATCAGAAGAACGGTCTGCGCAAGCCGCACCGGGATTTTGGCGTGCTTTGCAAAATCTTTTGCAGTAAATTGTTCCGGCAGGTCATATGGAACAAACTGCATGTAATCTTCCCTTCGGTCGATACAGACTTCCTCTGCAAACTTTACCGGAATGCGGTCGTACCGCTCACTTCCCTTTTTCTTATCTCTGCTCCATCCATTTAAAAGGCGGTACTCCTCCATATCAAGCAGCGCCAGTTTTAAATGCAGATTTGGATTTGATAAATAAGGGCGGATCTTATAGAGCTCAATAAATGCCATATAGGGATTTCCGGTCTTTGGTGACTTGCGTTTCGGTGAAGTCTCCCCGGTTTCCTCGTCAATCCACGACAGCCACTTGATATGGGGAATTGGATAAACGATTGTAACCGGATATAGTGGCAGAAAAGCGTCAAGCTTCCGCCGCATTTTATTAAATGCCCTTGTCTGGATCTCGATGATCTCCTGACCGGTAAAAATGTCTGCCACAAAATTTTCAATCGGGATCTCATGCATATCCGTGTCCGGTGCATAATAATTCTTCATGACTGCATGCACTGTTTTTTCGGATAATGTACCGATTCCCTGCCGCATTCTCTGGCTTCCTACAATTTTATTTTTTGTATGATCAAATAAAGTTTTATCGATACACAAGTTTTCGACCTTTCAATTTTTTTATCCTGCAAGGCAGTTCGTAAATCTTCTATTTTTCCGGATGCTTCATATTTTTCAAAATATCGAAACAGTCAAATGTTGCAAAATAATCATCCGGTGTCTCTGCACGACGGATGAGCTGTGTGGAGCCATCTTCTTTTAACAGAACTTCTGCGGAACGGAGTCTGCCGTTGTAATTGTAACCCATGGAAAATCCGTGTGCTCCTGTGTCATGGATCACGAGCAGATCACCCATATCAATCTTCGGAAGCATGCGGTCAATCGCAAATTTGTCACAGTTTTCACAAAGAGAACCTGTCACGTCGTATTTGTGGTCGCACGGTTCATTTTCTTTTCCCATGACCGTGATATGATGATATGCACCATAAATTGCCGGGCGCATAAGGTTTGCAGCGCAGGCATCCACACCAATGTACTCTTTGTAAGTGTGTTTCTCATGGATTGCTTTTGTCACAAGACAGCCATAAGGTCCTAACATGAAACGTCCCATTTCCGAATAAATGGAAATATCGCCAAGTCCCGCCGGAACTAAGATTTCCTCAAATGCTTCTCTGACACCCTCTCCGATCACACGGATATCATTTGGTGTCTGATCCGGACGGTAAGGGATTCCCACCCCACCGGAAAGGTTGATAAATTTAATATCGCAGCCTGTCTTGTCCCGAAGTTCCACCACAAGTTCAAACAGCTGACGCGCCAGCTTTGGATAGTATTCATTCGTAACGGTATTGCTCGCTAAAAATGCATGGATACCAAAGTATTTTGCACCTTTTTCTTTTAAAATTTTAAATCCTTCAATGATCTGTTCATGGGTAAATCCGTATTTTGCGTCTCCCGGGTTATCCATGATCCCATTGCTCATTTTAAATACACCACCCGGATTGTAACGGCAGCTGATGGTCTCCGGGATATGTCCGATCGTCTGCTCTAAAAAGTCAATGTGTGTAAAATCATCCAGATTAATGATGGCACCAAGTTCATCCGCAAAAGCAAATTCTTCCGCCGGTGTATCGTTGGAGGAAAACATGATATGCTGTCCGTCAAATCCCTGGGAATCTGCTAACATCAGCTCGGTTAAAGAAGAACAGTCGCATCCGCAGTCGTACTCTTTTAAAATATTTAAAATAAATGGATTTGGAGTTGCCTTTACCGCAAAATATTCGCGGAAGCCCGGATTCCATGCAAATGCCTCTTTCACTGCTTCCGCATTCTCACGGATCCCCTTTTCATCATATAAATGAAATGGTGTCGGATATTTTTTCACGATCTCATCTAACTGTTCCTTTGTTACAAATGGTTTCTTTTCCATAATTCTGCCGCCTTTCGCCATGTATTTTCCTATAGTCTTATCCTGCTGCTATCTGGATTCAGTACTTTCCCTGCTGTCCGTGATATATTGCTCGATCTGTTCATCCAGATAAACATTAAATTCCTGCATGAACTTTAAAATCGTGTCTGTCTCCTCTTTGGAATAACGGGACAAAAACTGCATGTCACGCTTCTCCCACTGCTTATGACGTTTTTCATGTTCCTTAAAAAGAACCTTGCCACGCTCAGTCAATTTAAAATATACTTCTTTTTTATTTGTCTCCAACGTGTATTTTTCGATCAGACCTTTTGCAAGAAGTTTTTTCGTCATCTTGCTGATCGCACCACGTGTCATCTGCATCTGTTCTGCAATTTTGGTGACATTTGGCAGTTCCAGACGTCCAATATTATCAATACAATGTGTCTCCGAATAACCATACTCATCGAGACACTGGCTTTCTGTCAATTTTGAAAGCATATCCTGATGCTCTAACATAAGAGCGATTTCCTGTAACAAACGTTGTTGTTCTTTCATAGCTCCACCTCGTTTTGTTTCCATGTCAACATTTATCATACCCAATATATCGCATTGATAATTTTATGTCAATGTCTCCAAGGCAAATTTTTTCTCATGAGTTTGCCTTGAAAAAGTTTCTCAGCTGAATGGAAAAAGTGATTGACATTTTACCCAAATTCGCATATAGTCTTTATGAAGAAACGAAGTTTACAACCGTATGGCTCATTGCCTAAGCGGGCTGCTCGTTTCTTTTTTTGTGCGCACAAAATCATATAAATATAATTTTCCATCCTCATCTCTTCTTACAAGCATTTTTGCAGAATATATATGATATCCTTCAAGTTCTCCATTTTCATCATATTTTGGTATGCCAAATCTTGTATCATAACGATACCAGCCTTTCTTTGCTTTCGCTTTTTCATTAGCCCCCTTCAACCTGATTTTATCTTTGGAATGGCAAAATTCATCTGGAAAATCGTTACCAATATAGATTTTTTCGCATGTTTCCAGAATCTCATATGTGTTTCCAATATACTCCTTTAAATATTCCTCAATTTCATTCCAGTCAATGTTTCGCCTTGATTTAAATCTTATATCATTTATCAACACAATGCTTTTATTATTTTCATCCTGAATAATATGAATTCTCTGATCTTTCTTACTGCTCTCTAACTGTATTTTATAAGCTAAAAGACGCAATACATATTCCGGCATTTTTCTTCTTCCAGCTTCCCACTCCTCTATAGTCCGCAATGGAATTCCCTGCTGTCTCGCAAACTCTGCCCTGTTAAATCCGGTGATATTTCTCAATTGTTTCATTCTTTCTGCTATCGTATACTGTTCTCCCATAATTCCCCCTAAAAATAATACCACTCATTGAGTGGTATTATTGTAACATATTCTATGTATAATTCAACTTATTTCACAGATTCTTCCGGAAAAACAGTTTTATATTATCTGTCTTTCCGGAGAGTTTTATCCATAAAAATGTGTATTTGCTTTTCCTTACATTGTCCTGGCAACAACTCTGATTACATTTGCCGCATTAAACTGTAAATCTGCTTTCGTGATTTTATATCCATCAATCTCTTTTCCCGTTTTAACCGCTTCTACAATATCATCGACATTTTTCTGGCATCCTGGCATCTGGATGTCATTGCCTGCATAAATACAGCCGGTAGATGCTGAGATTGGATAAGCTGGTTTGAATTTTCCGGTAATCATCGGCATATCCTGTGAGGTGAACCAGTCGGTCATCACTACTCCTTTAAATCCCCATTCGTCTCTTGCCATTCCCTGGATCAGATCATGGCTGTTTGCTGTATGGATACCGTTTAACAGGTTGTACGAAGTCATGATGGATAATGGCTGTGCTTCACGCACTGCAATTTCAAATCCCTTCAGATAAATTTCACGAAGTGCCCGCTCACTTACATGTGCATTGACAAAGTAACGGTTATCTTCCTGATTATTCACCGCAAAATGCTTGATCGTTGTTCCCTTGCCCCTGTGCTTCTGTACTCCTTTTGTCATTGCTGCCGCAATTTTACCGGAAACATATGGGTCTTCGGAATAATATTCAAAGTTACGTCCGCAAAGCGGATTTCTGTGAATATTTAACGCTGGTGCAAGCCACAGATCTACATGAAATTGTTCCATTTCTGAACCAACCATATCTCCAGCCTTTTCTACAAGTTCTGTGTTCCATGACTGTGCCAGTGCCCAGCCAATTGGAATTGCAGTACAATACTGATAATAATTATCCACTTCCTTCTCATCGATATTTGGATTAAATGGTGTGTATGCATCCCCCATCACCTCTCCACCTGGAAGAAGTGTTCCATCCTTTTTCGTCTTAAAATGTGGCTGCAAGCGAAGTCCGGCAGGACCATCTGCAAGTATCATATTCTTGATTCCTCTTGATTCTTTGCATACAGAAGAGGTATCTCCTGCTGCTCCAGGTACAGTGTATGATGCATTTCCAACAACTTCTCCTCCGTCAGCACGTAAAGTACCCACACAAAATTCTGCTAGCTCTTCCGTTAAAAGCTGCACCACTAATTCTTCTACAGTTGCTTTTTCTGAAAGAATATCCTGCATGGTAATTTTCTCTGTCTTATCTGTATGGTATTCCTTCCGCATTCCCTGATAAACAACCGTTTTTTGTGCAATTGCTGTTGTGTCAAAGATTACTTTTTCTGCCTGATAACCAGCGGCTTCTTTTTTCTTTTCTTCCAATTTTACAGCATCCGGATGAATCTCATTCAGTGCGACATCCAGTGCAAACAAATTTTTTGCCTTTAATGTTTGTATATCTTCACAGACTTCTATAACTCCTGCAACTTTTGTAGAAGCCGAGCTATTTCCAACCCGGATGATATAGTCACCTTTTTCCAATATCCATGCTGCTTCTTTTTCTGAATAAGACGCCATCTGTTCTGCCTGATACTTTAAGACAATCTCTTCTGTTTCACCCGGTGCCAGCAATTTTGTTTTTTGGTACACTGCCAGCTCCTGATATGGCTTTTCCATTACTCCGCCGGCTGCACTATAATATACCTGAACAACCTCTTTTCCGGCATAAATTTTTCCTGTATTTTTTACAGTTACAGGAATCTGAATTTCATTCCCTTCCACACTTATCTTTCCAGCTTTTATCTCAAAATCAGTATAAGATTTTCCATATCCGAAACAGTACAGTGGTTTCACACCAAAGCTGTCAAAATAACGATATCCAACATAGATACCATCTTCGTACATTTCATCATGTACACTCTCATTATGACTGAATTTTGCGGAAGATGGATAATCCATATAATTTTCTGCCCATGTATCTGTTGTCTTTCCTGATGGATTTACTTTTCCGGTCAACACATCCAGAAGTGCATCTCCACCAAGATTTCCAAGCTGAGTCATCAGGAGAATTGCATTGACTCCCGCTATTGATCTCATTTCCGAAAGATCCATAACTCCGCCAATATTTAATACAACAATCAGTTTATCATATACCTCAGCAAGCAGATGAATGTTTCCTCTTTCGTGTGGATATAATCTGTAATCCCCTTCCTCATCAAACCGGTCTGCTCCTTCCCCGGAATTTCTGGCAATCACATATACTGCGGTATCTGTCTCTGACACATCAATGTCATTGATCGTGATAATCTCGCAGTCCGGTTCTTTGTAAGGGTGGTCAAACATTACTGCAAGTTCAGATGTCTGTTTTCTCGCTGCTTCCTCCTTCATCCACTGCACATAAGCTGCTTTCGCAGCGCTGGTATTCTGCTCCTGTCTGTCTAACCATGCAGTTGTCGTAACCTCAATTCCGGCATTTTGAAATCCCTGTTCAATGTTCACATTATTTCTTGTGTTTACATCTCCTGATCCCGTACCGCCTTTGATCGTCGCACGTGCCCCATTTCCGAAAAGTGCCACTTTTTTTGTATGAATTGGTAAAGCTCCATCGTTTTCCAGAAGTACCATACATTCCCCTGCAAGTTTTCTGGAAATATCAGCATGTAGCACTTCTCTTTCTTCAATCTCTGCTGTTTTCGATGCGAAAATTTCTACCATATAGATATCTCCTCCCTGTAATCCAATTATTTTTCTTTTTATGTCAAGATTTGCCGGCAAATTTTCTTTTCTAAAGAAGTTCTTCCGGCAAATTTATGTATGATTTATTTCTGATGTCTTGCATCTAAGTCCCTGCGGATCTCTTCATACTTCTGATCTGTGATCTCATAGAAGTACATGGAAATTAAGGATGCGATATATCCTAAGATTGGCATCCCGAATCTTAAGAATACGATCATATTGATAACCGCTGGTGACTGATCCTGATTTGCCACGAATCCAACTAATCCAAGGAAAAAGCTTGCGATAAATCCGCCAATTGCCATGCCAAATTTGTTGATAAATGTTAAAGAAGAAGATAATAAACCATCTCCTCGTTTTCCATATTTCCATTCTGCGTAATCTGAACATTCCGGCAGCATTGCCCAACCAAGGTTGCCTGGAAGTTTTGATACAAATCCAAATGCTCCCATCATACTCATAAGCACAATAACCGGTGCAATAGGTTTTATCCACATAACAGCTAGAGGTAAAATGGACAATAAGCTTCCAAACCAGTATAATCTCTTTTTACCGATTAATTTTGTTAACGGTGGAAGTAATGGAATAGAAATAATACTTCCTACTAAAATTGCAGTTGCAACCGGTGATACTAAATCTTCTCTTCCAAGGACATATTTGAAGTAATACATATTTACTGCACTGTATGTAGCGTTTGCAAGTACATCTGTACCGAATGCGATCATCAGCATAAGCATTGGTTTATTACCTGCAAGAAGCTGTAAGTTCTCTTTTAAATTGAATTTCTCTTTTTTTACTTCTACATCAACTTTATCATATTTTTTACCACCCCATGCACAGATCCAAAAGGAAACGGTTGTCATGATGCCAATCAGTGCACCATAGAGTGCCCAACCCTGTTTTCCACCACCGAAAAGTTCTACCAATGGCAGTGCAAGAATTGTGATGACAAACTGGGAAACAGTTCCCATTCCCTGTTTCCATGCAACAATCTCTGTTCTCTGCTGAGGATCCTTAGAAAGAACTGGTGTCAATGCATGATAAGGAATATTTACTACTGTAGATGCTAATGAATATAAAATGTAAATCACATAAGCATATACGACTTTCATAGTTGGTGACATCTCTGGTGCAGTAAATAATAAGAAAATCAGCACACCAAGTACCGGTGCTCCAAAAATGATCCATGGACGATATTTTCCCATTTTACTTCTTGTGTTATCACCAAGCATACCCATGATTGGGTCTGTAAATGCATCAATAAATCTGGATATCAGCATTAAGGTCGCAACCAAATAAGAGCTGATTCCGAAAATATCTGTGTAGAAGAATGTCAGAAATGACATTACAAGGAAGAATGCAAGGTTAGAACCTAATCCTCCAAATGAATATTTAAATACATCACTAAATTTTGCTTTTTCATATTTCTGATTCATAATTTGCCCCTTTCACCATGCTTTAACGCCATGGTTTCTACCATCTTTTGATTTATTTTTTATAACCCCAGTCTCTTATACAACTCTTTTGGTGCATCGTTTTTCTCCATGTATTCTCTTATGTAACCCTTCATGCGCATTTCCACCGCTTCATCATGAATCTGTGTATTCTGCGTCGGATCTTCATTTAAATCAAATAACATGCTTCCAAAAGATGTCGTGTCTCCCATCATATCTTTTTTTTCAATTTTCATGACCTTACATCCTTTTGTAAAGGAAAATGGTCCAGCAAGTTCGATATTCTGCAATTCTTCTGGCTGGAACATCTGACGCATATGAGTTGGCATTAATGTATATTCATATACCTTTTCTCCCTGATGGTCTGCTGCATGCATATAAACATATCTGCCATCTGTGACATCCACCTGACTTCCATGATAACCAAATATTGCATATTCACGGATCGGTGTATCATCATCCATCACCTGTTTTAATGGTTTTCCTTCCATGTCTTTCGGGATTTCCATTCCAAAATATTCAAGAAGTGTCGGTGCAAGATCAATTGTCTGAACGATAGAATTACGTTTTTCTCCTGCCAGACTCGCACGTCTTGGATCATAGATGAATAGCGGTGTATGTGCAATTTCATTGTAAATTGGCATGCTTGTCTTTCCCCACCAGCCATGTTCTCCAAGTAAAAAACCATGATCTGTATTTACGATCAGCATAGTGTCTTCCCACAGATTGTATTTATCCATCACATCTAACACTTTTCCAAGATAACGGTCACATTTGCTGACTAAAGCTGCATAATTATATCTGACATGTTCAATTGTATTTTCAGATTCCACAGCCGGTGCATATGGTGGCCAGTCGGCTTCCATCGCTGCATCCCCTTCAAAATGATGTGGGTAAAGCTCTTTATCCTTCGGTAAAGTATAGAACGGCTCATGTGGATCGAAGGTCTCAATCTGTAAGAACCAGTTGTCTTCGCCATGGTTTCTCTCGATGAATTCCAAACCATTTGCAAAAGTGACTGCCTGAGAGGTCTTTTCCTCAGTATTCATCTCCGCTCTGTTGATCTGATCCTGCGCCATCATTCTTGCATAGAGTGGATACTCTAACATCACTTTCTTATTTTCAAAAACAGTTCCGGCACCTTTTTCATAACCATGTGCTACATCTGCTTTCCAGTTATCGCCCTCCTGACCTCTCGCAATCTCCCATGAGGAATATCGGTTGTGATAAGTTGCTCCTCCATCCTCCCAGTAATGCTGATGATCACTGACCAAGTGTGTGTAAACTCCTCCTTTCTTAAGAATTTCCGGCATGGAATCATCAAACGGTTCCATTGGTCCCCAGCTTCTGTGGAAGAAGTTGATTCTTCCGGTCTGAAGCTCTCTTCGTGCAGGCATACATGGCATGCTTCCTACATAGCATTGCTCAAACTGTACACATCTCTCTGCAAGTCGCCTGAAATTAGGTGTCTTTGTCCAATTACACCCGTATGGTTCTAACATCTCTCGATTTAAAGAATCATACATTACCATAATTGCTTTCATAAGCCTCTCCTCTCTTGTCTATGTGAATTTTTATAATAAAATCAAAAGATTTCATTTACTTCTTTTTTCGAAACATTTTCAGTTTTTCAATTTCAATTTTGAAAACGTTTTCAAAATTACCAAAAGAAAAATTCCTGTTTTTCAGGATTTTTCTTTCTAAAATCTGTTTTATATTTCCCTGACAGATCCCCGATCCATGTATTCCGGCATGTATTTTTTTGAAAGATCTGTATTCTTCTTTCCACTGAGCTGATTTAACAACTCAGTTGCGATCGTTTCTCCAAGCTCTAATGATGGAACGTAATAGCAGTCAATCTTTGGCAGCATCTTTGCTCCCTGACCTTTCACATGTTCTACACAGATCACGGAAATATCTTCTCCAAGCTGTTTTCCCATGGAAGACAGTATACTCTGCACTTTTACCAATAATCCCAAATCTTCGCAGATCATTGCTGTCACGTGTGCTTCTTCTATCATGTACTTTAAAATGTCTCTCAGAAAATCAGCATCAATATTATATACGGTATCTGTAATATTAATCTTAAGCCCTGTGAATTTTGTTTCCGCCTTACTCTTTAATTTCAAATTCGTGTTGCTTCTGCTCTTTAATGGCAAAAAAGCAATTCTTCTGTGACCTTTCTCATACAGACGTCTGATTCCATCTAATATATACTCCTCATAACTGGCATATACATTCATCCCCTTTTCACTGAACCGCTTTCCGATATATCCAACTGGAAAATCCTCTTCAATGATAGCACTTAAGGAACCTTCAAGACGTCCATCAGATGGAATTGTAAGCACGATCAGTCCATCAATCCTCTTCTGGCTTACATAGTCAATGAATTTGGGCTTTGCCTTCCTATTCTCCTCATAACCGGCGGCTTCATTAATCAAAAGCAGACTATAATCACTCTCTCTTATCACATTATCAATTCCACGCAGACATTCCAAAAGATATCCATTTTCAAACATACTTCCATTCGCTAATGGAGAATATACACCAATCATCTTGGAGCTTCCGGTCACAAGGCCACGTCCGAACTGGCTCGGCTGATAATCGTAATACTCCAATGCCTCCCGCACTGCTGCTGCCTTGCTGTCCTTCACTCCGGCTGAATTATTGATCACTCTGGAAACGGTCGATATGGAGACTCCCGCTCGTTTTGCTACGTCATGAATGGATGCGTTCATAAAATGTGTTTCTCCTGTCTGTCCAAAGGATTAACTTCGTAATATTTTTAATCATTCCAAAATTTTTGCTGCTTCTGAAATTGAATTCATTTTCTGCGAATTTTTACTTCTATTTTGAAAACGTTTTCAATTTCTATTAATAATTTACCACCAAATCACAGTTATTGCAATTGGCAATTGTTCTATAATTTGATGGTAAATTTTATGAAATACTTACAAAGTTTTATTCAATCAAGACTTTCTTGCTCCTCGAACAATTCCGATTGATTCTGCAAAGTATTTCAATTTCTTTTACTTTCTCTATCTCTTTTCCAGTATATGTGCGATTTCCTTCATCCGTGGCAGACAGGCTGCAAAGAACATCTTATAACTCTCGCAGAAATAATTCTGGTATTTTCCTGTCAGTTCATTAAGATCACGGTTTCTCTGGCAGCCACCATGACAGATATGAAAATATTCACAGGTCTTGCATTCCTCATCAAGCAACAGTGAACGCTCTACAAATCCGATTTCTGTTCTTTTCGTATCAATTTCATCCAGTCGATTCTCATTAAAATTCCCTAATTTATAATCATCCAGCATATAAAAATCACATGGATAAACACTTCCATCTGCCTCCACGACATTCTGGACTCCGCATGTTCCTCTCTGGTCACAGGCTTCAGGCAGATATCCTAACAAAATTCCAATGTAATTCTCGAACTGGCGGATATATGGCTGCTTTCCCAATTTCCAGTCAGCATACCAGAGATTGAAAAGTTCGATCAGAAATTTTCCGTACTGCTCCGGCTTTAATGCATACTCATTCTCGCCATGTGCCTCTTCGAGCGGATCCAGACATGCAATATACTGCTGGTAATTCCATCCTTGTTTTTTATAGAACTCATAAATTTCTGTAATATTGGATGCCACTTTCTGATTCACAACAGTTAGGATATTGTATTCCACGCCATAATGACTCATCAGTTCTGCTGCATGACGTATGCGATCAAAAGTTGGTTTTCCATCTTTGGTGTGGCGGTAGCTATCATGGATTTCTTTCGTTCCATCAACAGAAAGTCCTATCAGAAAGTGATTCTTTTGAAAAAACTCGCACCATGCCTCATTGATCAGATATCCATTTGTCTGAAGTGCATTATTCACGCGGATACCATGTTTATTATACTGCTTTTCAAATTCTACCACTTTTTCAAAAAAATCAATTCCGCGAAGCGTCGGTTCTCCACCCTGAAACGCATAACTGACCGCCCCCTCTGCACGGAGCATCGTCTTGCGGATCACATTTTTTAAGGTCTGTTCTGACATAAATCCATAAGATTCCTGAATCCTTTTCTGTGTTTCATCACAATAGAAGCAATAATCACATTTCATATTACACATCCCGGAAGATGGTTTCATCAGTACACTGATTGGCGGCATATGCTTTTCCTCTTTTCATTCTTACATAAATTTAAAAATGTTATAAATATTGATTACGATCATCAAGACCATAAGTGCGATAAACAGCTTGTCAACTGTCTTCTCATCAATTTTCTTATTGATCGCACGTCCACAGATTCCTCCGGCGATACCACCTGCGACCATAAGGATCAATACTCCGATCTGAAAATCCGGTACGCTTCCTGAAACGATCGTTGAAACCAGGCTTGCAATCTGCGAGAAGAAAATAATGTACAGAGAATTTTCTGCTGCAATTTTTGTCGACATAGAGAAGAAGAAAAATAACACTACAAGGTTAATAGGTCCGCCACCAATTCCAAGGAAAGAAGACATAATTCCAAGAAATACACCAATAAGAACACACACAATTGCATTTTCTACTTTATAAGTCTTAATTTTCGCCTTATAAATCGTATAAATAAGCGTTCCAAGTGTTACGATCAAAAGACACAGTGCCTGAACTGCTCCTACCTTGTTTGGATCACTGCTCAAAGATTTCACATAGGAAAACAGCCATTTCCCGATCAGACCACCAACCGCTGCCCCTATTGCAAGCGGTAAACCAGTTTTCATGGAAACATGTGATTCTCCACTGATTTTGTTTTTCAAAACAGAATATGTTGTCATAGACAATACCGTACATCCTGACAAAAAGCTGATAGCTGTTACATCCAGCACTCCAAAAGAATCAAGTACCGGTTTGATGATCACTCCACCACCGATACCACAGATTGCACCAACAATGGATGCAGCAAAGCATACGACTAAAAATATAAGATAAATCATTTCTCATTTCTCCTTTCAAACCCATCTGCAATTCTTCTAAGTAAGATCACTGCAAAAATTGATAAAATAAACTCTGAAACAAAACCGGCATAGGTTATTCCTGATGCCTGGAAAATTTTATTCAGGATCACGATTGCTGGTATCTCAAAGACAATCTTTCGCAGGATTGCAAAAACAAGTGCTGTTTTTCCCATTCCAACACTTTCAAATACACTGACTGCCAGAAAGTCGACCAGCATAAATGGCATACACATGCAGAAACCTCGCAAAAACATTGCACCGTATGTAATAACCTCTTCATTTTTCATAAACAGTCTGATCAGGGATGGTGCAAAAATCCAACATAATATCATAATAAGAACCATACACGGCACCAGAAGTTTCATAACTGTTTGAATTGTTTCCTCAAAACGCTGTTTATTTTTGCTTGCATAAGAGTATCCCACTAATGGCATTATTCCCTGCGTTCCTCCAAGTGCAACCTGAATTGGAACCATATACACTTTTTGTGCAATGCCGACTGCTGCTACCGCAGAAGAACCATATCCAGCAACAAAGTTGTTTAAAATGGTCATTCCTGTTACATTTAAAAGATTTTGAATCGCTGCCGGTATTCCAACTTCCATTACAGCAAAAACAATCTCTTTTGTCAATGACAGATACTTTGGATTCAGATTTATGTTTGTTTTCTTTTTTCTTACCATAAGAAGGCCAAAAAAGTAACAGCATGCAAAACAGTTTGATAAAAAAGTTGCCAGACCTGCACCTGCTGCACCCATGCCCAATCCCCATGGGAGGATGAAAAACGGATCAAGAATCATATTTAGAATACATCCGCTCATAGTTCCGATACTCGCATGCAAGGATGCGCCTTCTGCTCTGACCATATATCCCATGACGACATTTAAAATTGTTGGTATCGCACCACATACAACTGCCCAGTTCATATATGCGGTTGTTGCTGCCGCTGTATTTATATCTCCTCCAAGAAGAACTACAAACGGCTGCATAAAAATATAACAGAGTGCAGACAATAGAGCTCCACTCACAACTGTTCCATAAAAACCCAAAGATGCACTTGCGCATACTGTCTTTAAATCTCCTCTTCCAAGTGCCCTGCTCATCATACTTGATGAACCGATTCCAAACAGATTAATCACAGCGTTAAATGCCAGAAGTGCCGGTGCTGCCAATGCAACTGCCGCATTCTGGATTTGATCATTCATCATTCCGACAAACAAAGTATCTGCCAGACTATACAGCACCGTTACAAGTGCACCTATAATCGTTGGAATCATCATTGTCTGAACTGCCTGTGGAACCGGAGTTTCTTCAAATAATTTTTTGTTTGTATTTTGCACAAATATTCCTCCAGAAATTTATTCCTGTCCTTTATGATATTCCGTTCAAAGAAAAACGAGTTGTAAAAACAACTCGTTTTTCTTTGATTAGGGTATATTTTTTATAAAGGAATTTCACTACACTCCCATAAAAGAATTGTCATGAATTTTGCATAGTGATTAGCAGCATCCACATCCGCCATTGTTATGACGATGTCCGTATTCATCCATGCAGTCATCTTCCGGATTCTTCATGCAAAGATGAACAGCTGCTTTCTTGAATGTCATAGGAAGCGCTAAGATGTTCGGGTTGCTTCCAACAAATTTCTTCTCAGCATCTGCTAAAGCTTCTTCAAATGTAGCTCTTGTCTTAAGACCCATTCCTCTTGCATATCCCGGTTCCTCAGCACCAACAATATAGATTGCACTTGTATTCATCTCGGCGATATGTCCACAGGACATCATAGAGAATCCGTGGAATGGATGGAATGCATTTGTGAAACGGTATTTACGGATATATTCTTCATTTGTTGCGAAGTACTCGCCGTAACGGTTGATATCCGGCAATGTATTCATATGATCATGCTGGAATAATTCATACTGTTCTCTTAAATATGGCCATAATTCATCATGGAAGTATCCGTTACAGATAGAAGAGCAGATAATTACACAGTTGTCACTCATAACACGTTTAAATCTTAATACCTGTGCACTTAATGCCTGCATCATCATGATCGGGTTTGTTCCCATTCCATCACCATAGTGGAATTTCTGTGGCATACCAAATACAAGTACATCGTACTTCTTCTCTGCCCAGTGTACATAAGTTCTCTTATCTGCAAGTTTCCAGCTGATCGGCATCATCTCTTTTGCATATCCGGAATAAATTGCAATCTGTCTTGAACATGTATCAAGTACAGCATCACAACAGAAGAATGGATGTCCCATCTTCTCTTCCATATGCATACTGATCTCATTGAATTTATCACGCATTAAGCTTCCGCCATTAACCGGTGTAAAGTCGTCTCTGTGCATAACAGAAGGTACATGATGGCTTGCAATACATCTCCAGTTTGTGATACCTGTTGCACTGTGTTTGTATCCGCCTGAATATCCACCATATGGATTTCCCTGTACATGACCGATCAGAATTGGAATATCACAGTCAAATACATATTTGTTCATGTATACCGGATCACCTCTGTGAGTTGTTCCAAGATATACCATATGCTCCTGATCTTCACTGTCATGGCTGATGATCTGACCTGTATGCCAGAATTCGTCGAATAATTCCTCACCGAAAATTGCCTTTGCGTCAGATTCTTTACTTCTTGGATGTAAACCATTGGAAATAATGAACAGAATATCTTTCTTCTCAACACCTGCCGCATAAAGTTCTCTTAAGATGTATTTGATACTTAATTTTCTATGGCTAGTTGCCTGTTCTCCACCTTTAACACGGTCTGGAACGATAAATGTAACAGTGCTACCCTTATGAGCAAGCTCTGTTAAAGTTGGCATTCCGATTGGATGAGCAAGACTCTCTAAATAAGCTTCTTCTAATTTATCCTCTGGAATATAATCCGGATCTTTTACTGTTTCACCAGGGATAAAAATATCAGTATTATCTGGCAATTCAGCTGTCATAGTTCCCTGTCCATATTCGAAATCGATCTTCATATATTTGTTCTCCTTTTCATTCATAGTATAATTTACTGTAATCCGGGAAACCTTATTCTTCTCTGTTTCCCGGATTCATATTTGTGTTCTCTGTCTTGTTCGAATTCTTGGGTTATTTACCCATATAAAGACGGATGATCTCAAGGTATTCTTCCGGATAATATCCGATCTCACCCTGGAATCTTGTAAGTGCGATCAGTCCTCCGTCGATTTCATCGATAGAAGCGAGCATTGCTGCATTATCCTGCTTTAATCCACCACCGTATACAATATCCATACCACCAGTCTGTTCTTTTACAAAACGTGCGATCTTAGTGATGTAGTCTTTTCCTGCCGGTGTTTTACCAGGTCCGATTGACCAGATTGGCTCATAAGCGATCACGACTTTAGATTTGTCAACATCTTTTAATCCGATCTCAAGCTGTTTGCCTAATACTTCCTGCCACTGATCCTGCTCTTCACTCTTTTCTCCGATACAATAAAGAACTGTCATTCCTCTTTCAATGGCACATTTGATCTCCTGATTTAACAGACGATTCACTGCATCTGTATCTGTCACTCCTGCTTCTGCAAGAATTCCAGCCTTATCGTTACGTTCTTCACAATGTCCGATGATTGTTGTCTCACATCCTGCCGCAACCATTGCAGATGCCGGTCTGTTTGTTGTAAATGCACCAAAATTGCCACCTACTGCAGTGTCTGCTCTGTAAACACTCTGGCATCCAACCTTGATCGGGCTGTCCTCTGTTTTTGCTTTTGCTGCATTTAAAAGGTGAACCTCCGGAAAATACATTGCAAATTCTACTTCTGAACGATCATATTTTTTCAGTTCGTCCTGTGTATTCTTTACAATATACTCTGCCCAGTCAGCAACCGGTGCAATACGGTTTACTCCACCAAATTCTGTTGGAACATCAAATCTTTTTAAATTCAGATAAATATGTTTCATGGATTTTCCTCTCTATCTGGTATGGATACCGGAAGCACCCGCTGTATCTCCGGCATCCATTATGATCAACTTACTCTTTCTTAGATTCCTGCTTTTCTGTAACGTTCTGCCATCTCGTCGATTGTAACGCGTTCTACCTTCGGTGCTTTTCCGTAGCTTCCAAACTTCACAAGTAATGGTGCGATTGCTTCTTTTACACCATCTTCAATGCATGTACAGATTCTTGCAACATCATCATCCGGAACATTTCCGTACATAATTGTATCCATGATCGGTGTGATGAATGCACGAGGATCAAATGCTGATTTCTTTGTCTCTAATAATTCATAGATCTGACCTACAGATGCACTGTTTCTAAGAGCAGCATCTTTTGCAAAAAGCTCTTTCATATTTCTTGTAACTGCCAGACGAAGATCTGTATCAACATTGATCTTATTAATGCCGCAGTGGCTTACTTCTACAAGCTGGTCTACATCGATTCCGTATGCATTTGTGATCTCTCCGCCAAGGGCATTGATCTCTTCTACAATATACTGTGGAACAGTAGAAGAACCATGGCTTACAAGATATCCCTCAATTCCTTCATGTAACATACATTCCTTGATCGCGATTGCAATTTCCTTACGGATCACTGCATTCTTGCCTTTGTTTGCACCGTGCATGGTACCATAGCTGATCGCTAATGCATCAACACCTGTTTTTTTGAAGAAATCAATTGCACTTAATGGATTTGTGTAAGTACTTGTTGCTGCGAATACATGATCTTCAACACCTGCTAACACACCAAGCTCACCTTCTACTGTAACACCTCTCTCATGGGCATATTTTACAACTTCACGTGTCAGTTCTACGTTCTCATCGAATGGAAGAGAGCTTCCATCGATCATGACACTTGTATATCCGCCTTCGATCGCAGCGATACAGGAATCGAAATTCTTACCGTGATCTAAATGAAGTGCAACCGGAATATCACTGTCTGCCGCATATTTCTTTACTGCTGCTCCGATATTCTTAGCTCCTGCTTTCTTATCCTCTAATGTAGAATTAGCGAAATCTGTACGTCCACCCATAAATCCATTTGCAAGATCAGCTCCCTGAATGATCGCAGGGCTTCTTAAAATCTGATGAACATCTACAGCTGCTTTCACCTGGCATACAGCATTTACATTAAATGCACCCTGTGCATAACCATTCTTATCTGCTGCATCCAAAATTGCTCTCATTGGTACTAACATAATAATCCTCCTTGTTTTGCGAAGCAAAATGCGACTGCCCTTGCAGGAGCAGAGGATTTAGCCTCCTTGTTTTGCTTACTATTGATATATGTTATTAGTTAAAAGAAATCATCTTAGGCAGTTCACCACCGATCAATGGTTTACACCATTCCTTGAACGCTTCCGTTACACCATTGCCCTCTTCATTAATAAATTCATCCGGCATGGTTCTCTCATACATCATGACTTTATCGATATCTACTAAAAATGGTTTCATCACATATGGTTCTGTAGAAACTCGCTCAAATGCCACCATCTTTCCGGATTCACCATTCATGATCGCTTCGCAGGCCATCTTTCCTGCAAGCACTGCTTCTTCTCGGTCAACCTGACTCTGTTCATGTGCGGCTGCACGGCCTACCAGACCCGGTTTCTCACCTCTTGCTTTGTATCCGAGCTTCTTAATAATAAGATTAGCGAGATGCTGGCTGACATCACCAAAATAAGTTGCACGTCCAACCTGGAAGATTGGCTCAACAATTGGCTTTCCGTCTTTATCTCTTAAACCTTCACTTGCAACTACTACGATTCCGCTCTTCTTCTCAAGAAGCTTCTTCACGTCATCAAGGAATTTCTCCTCATCAAACGGACGCTCTGGAAGATAAATAAGATCCGGACCAACACCATCTCCATCGTCTGCCAATGCACTTGCTGCTGTAGTCCATCCTGCATTTCGTCCCAATGCCTCTACAACAACTACGTGGATTGGAAGTCCTTTGACATCTGCTGCCACTTCCTTCACACTCTGTGCCATATATCTTGCAATGCTTCCGTATCCAGGACTGTGGTCTGTGATCGCAATGTCATTATCATGAGTCTTCGGAATGCCCATTACTCTGATATCTAATCCTCTTGCCTGACAGTTCTTATAAAGCTTTCCGCAGGTATCCATACTTCCGTTGCCACCATTGAAAAGTACGTATTTAATATTCTTCTTTAAAAGTACTTCGATCATTCTGTCGTATTCTGCCTGCTCAATCTGATCTCTGGATGTTCCGATCGCACTTCCCGGCGTATTCAGTAAAAGTTCCAATTTCTCATCCGGAACATTTTCAAGCTCGATCAGTTCTTCTCTCATCAGCCCGCCTGTACCATTCTTAGCGGCATAGATATGTTCGATCTCTTTATACTTTTTTGCTTCCTTTACTGCACCGTACAGTGATGCGTTGATCACAGATGTCGGACCACCACCATGTACGATCAGTATATTCTCTCCCATAGTTTTCTCCTCCTGATTTGAAGTATTTGTCTGCTATTTTGGTTGACTGCAAACAGAAACTGTGTTGCTGAAATTATAAAATTCCGACACTTCTTACGCTGTTTACATTATAACACATCCGTCACAAATTTTGCGTGGCATTTACGCAAACGTTTGTGATGTTTCACCAATATTTTATCACAAAAAACTTCGGACGTTCATTACAAGTCCGAAGCTTTTTGTGTTCCATATTTCATGATCTGATTAAACATAGTTTTTATTTTCCAAGTGCCTCAAACATCCACTTTTTATAAGCCTCTACTCCCGGCTGGTCAAATGGATTTACACCCATGATCTTGCAGGACAAATAGCATGCGAACTGGAAGAAATAAAATAACTGTCCGAAATGATAAGCATCCAATTCATCCACTTCTATCGTAAGACAAGGGAGTTTTTTGCTATGTGCTGCCACAGTTGCATGATATGCGGCTTTGTTGATCTCCCAGAAATCTTTTCCATCCAGATAATCAAAATAATCTTCCTTTTCATCCGGTTCTACGATCAAAGATGCATTCTGCTTCTTTACATCCAAAAATGTCTCAAACATAATCGGAGAACCATCCTGGATAAACTGTCCTACTGAATGCAGTTCCTCCGAAAATTCTCCTGCCACCGGAAAGACTCCTTTATTATCTTTTCCTTCACTTTCTGCAAAAAGCTGGATCCACCATTTATAGAAGAAACGGAACTGAGGCTCAAAACTTGAAAGCATCTCCACACGGTATCCTTCTTTATAGTAGAGATTTCTAAGACATGCATACTGATATGCAATATTCTTTTCGGCACTCTCTTCATGTACACGGATCTGCATATCCCTTGCTCCCTTTACAAGTTCGCTGATATCAATTCCGGCTACTGCCATTGGAAGCAATCCAACATTTGTCATTGCTGTGTAACGGCCTCCGACATTCAGTGGAAATTCTAAAAATGTGTATCCATATTTTGTGCAGAGTGTTTCCAGGGAACTTCCCACGGTACCGGTAGCAATGATTCTTTTTCCTGCTTCCTCACCATATGTTTTTTCCATATATTTTCTTAAAATACGGAAAGAGGAACCCGGCTCTAATGTTTCGAAATTCTTTGCAATACAGTCAATATAAATGGATTTTCCCTCTAATCTCTTCATCATGCGGTTCATTGCATCCGGAGAGAGCGTATTTCCGGCATAGATAATTTCCGGTGCATCATCCTTCCTTAAGGCTTCGATCACGGAACGTGCTGCGTTATTTGATCCACCTACTCCGATCAGAACAAATGCATCTGCATTTTCACGAATCTCTTTTGCAATTTCTTCCAGACGTTTTATATTCTCTTCGCCTGCCCACTCCTCTGTGTCAAGCCATCCCTGACTGTCTGCATAGCAGTTCTCCCCTGTTTTTGCTTCTTCAAGTATTCTGATATTTTCTGATGCGATCACATCAACTGCTTTTTTCTGATCTTCCGACTGATTGTGAATGATTAAGTTTAACATATTTCTACCCTTTCCCAATCTGATAATTTGTTTGATTTTTTATAATTCTTATTTTAATCTAACGAAGGAAAGGGATAACTTGTATTCCTTTCCTTCTATTGATGACTATTTACAGAAACTACAGAATCAGATCATCTTCTAAATTTACGAAAGACATTTTGTCAAGTTTTTCCTGCATCTCTACTTCACCTTTACGAGTTAATGGATAGAAATACATTGCAGCAATAGAAAATACATATGCAATGATCGGTCCTACTGTACATAACAGCAAAATTGCTTTTAAACATCCAGGTGTCTGTTCTACTGCATCCTTATTATATCCTGTCGCAGAAAGAATAATTCCACTAAAGAACATTGAGAAAGCCTGACAGCATTTATTGACAAATGTGAACGTAGAATTAACAAGTGCGGTTCCATTAATTCCAAGTGTCATCTGTGCATAGTTTGCAGAATCAAGTACAGCTGATCGGCTTAACATATTGTTAATAGTCCATGTAAATGTGATCGCAATATATGTAAACATAACTGCTGATATTGCGTATGCACCCTTTAATCCTGTAACAAGCATTGGAAGAGTAACTAAAATTGCAAGTGCCTCAATACCAATAATTCCTGCTCTTTTTCCTGTCTTTTTTACAAAAGGCTGAATAAATGCTACTAATGCAAATCCAACAAAAGTAGATGCATATCCGATATATGTGATAAGATCTGTTCTTCCGCCCATATTATATTTAAAGAAATACATTCTTAATGAATTGGAGATCTGGAATGCGAACATATCTGTTCCATATGCGATAAGTACACATAAAAGAGCTTTGTTTTTTGTAATAACTGAAAATGTTTCTTTTAAAGAAAATCCCTTTTTCTCTGTTTTTGCATTTTTTGCTGCCGGATCGTATACATCAACATTTTTTACTGACATTGCTGATAAAATAAAAATCACTGCACTGACAGCACCAAAGATCACTGTAAACTTAAACCATGCAGATGCATTATCCTGTCCTCCTAATTTGTCAAGGATTGGTAATGCCCATGCTGATACTACCAAAGATGCAATAGATCCAAATGCCTGGAAGATTGCCTGGATTCTTGTTCTTTTTGCAATATCATTTGTAAGAATTGCAGGAAGTGCAAGCTGTGGAATCTGGACAATTGTCCATGCCAGGGAATAAATAATATATGTAATAAATGCATATACCACTTTTCCTGTCATCGAGAAATTCGGTGCTGTGAAAAGTAATACAAACATAATTCCAAGGAATGGTGCTCCTGCGATAATCCAAGGTCTGTATTTACCGATTTTCGTATTAGTTTTGTCAACGATAATTCCCATTAATGGATCTGTAAATGCATCCACAAGTCTTGCTACCATAAATACCAGTCCTGCCATAGCAGGTGAAATTCCAAGAATATTGGTATAAAAGTATGTAATATAGGTACCTACCATCATAAAGATGATATTGTTTGCAAAGTTACCTGTACTGTATAACCAGTAATGTACTTCTGATGCTTTTGGCTTAGCCTGATTATTTGTTTTCATATTTTCTCCTCCGTTAGATTGTTAAATCTTTTAATTATGTTGGTTTTAAAATAGTACTTCTGCCCTACCAAAAGTACTTTTTAATTCCGTCACTTTGTTAAAACTTTTAATAATTATATTATATGATAAAATTTATAAATATCAATTGACAATTATTCCAAATATAAGGCACTTATTTTGTTGATATTTACTTAAACTTTTTAACTAATATTTAGTTATATTAAGTGACCGCTACTAAATATTTAAAAACTTTTCGCGGATCAAAAAATATGCTGCCCCTTTCGCACCGCGGAATTTTTCAAATGGAGCAAACTCAATCTGAACCTCTTCTTCATTGAGTCCAAAGAAATTGCTTTTTGCCGATTCTAATAATTGCTTTCTGTTCTTTTCTGATTGAAACAAGCAGCTATCTGCCACCACATAACCAGGATTGATCAAATTCACAACATTTGCCAGAGCAATTCCAAGATAACCAATCGCCTGTTCAATAATCGAATTGACTTCAGGGTTTCCCAGTTCCTGTACTTCAAGGATTTGATCCATCCGAAGTATCCTATCCTTCTGCACACGCTCTCTAAGTTCCGGAAGCCTGCCTCCTAACATTGCCTCCTGGCAATTTCTGAAAATTGCTCCTTCGCTGCCAAGATCATCCACACATTTAAGTTCTTTGCCGACGCTTATCACTGTATGGCCGATTTCTCCTGCTCCTGCTGTATATCCTGAAACCACATCATCTTTCAACATTAATGGACACGCAACACCTCTTGAAACAAAAAAATATGCAAATGAATCCGGTTTTTGTCCACGCATACTCATTTCATGTCCAACAGCACGAAGCCTGACATTGTTATCGATCAGTATCGGCAGATGGATCCGCTCCTCTAAATCTGTAGCAAATGGTTTTCCCATCCAGTCTTTTCTTGGATTGCTCCGGATCACACCCTTTTCTCTGTCAATAAATCCCGGTAGTCCTACCCCTACTCCAAGCAGATTTCTGCCTTTTGCTTTATCCACCATTTCGTTTATGATATTAGTTATCTTTTCAAGCATACCTGCATAATTTTCAGCAGGACTTTCATATTCTGATTGTTCTAAAACTTCTCCTCTTAAATTCATCAGAACCGCCCTAGTTGCATATGGGCCAAGTTCCACACCAATTGCATAGGCTGCCTCTGCACGGAATGCAATTGCATTCGGACGTCTTCCCATGTTATTTACAAGTTTTCCATCTGTTATGGGTATTTCTTCTAAAATCCCCTCCGAAAGCATTTCGTTTACACTCGTTGTAATTGTCGGAAGTGTTAATCCTAATTCTTCGGCTATCGCAGTCCTTCTCGCATTCTCCATCCGAAATATCATATTTTTGATCAAGACACGGTTGCGTCTTCTTGTTTCCAATAAGCTGTTTCCCTTTTTCCCTGCCATGCTTTGATATCCTTTTCCTATTATTTTATCTCAACCGGCTCAATATTCCGGTACGTTCACTGTATTTATCATAACATATTTTCAAATTGTTGTAAGCAAAATGTATGATATTTGTATATATGTCAGCATTGTTTATTAATATCGTTTGTTAAGATCAGTAAAAGGCGTGACAAAAATCACGCCTTTTACTGTTTCAATGAATTATTCTGTTTTCTCTGCTCTTATCGTCTGCATATACATCATTAATTGTCCTAATGTAACGCCACTTTTAATTTTTTGCCAAACTTCGCCCTCTTTTCCCTTCGGACACATTCTTTTCACCTTATTCCATAACATTTCCGGTGTAAAACGACTGTCAAGTTCATACGGAACAACATCAGCCGTCTCCTGCATCCATTTCATAAGTGCAATCTGCATCTTTGTAATTTCAGTTTCATAACACTTTTCATGAATACAATTGTGTTTTTCCTGTGGGTCTTTTCTGAGATCATAAAATTCATCTGATCCCAGGATACGGCTTACATATTTAAATTCCGTGCTTCGTATCATTGTTGCTTTCGCATGGGCTTCATCATCCGTCTGAGCTTTCATTTTAGGCCAATATGCGAATTTCTCTGATGGACCATTTGGACCGGACACATGAAACTCGTCGCAATGCTTTTCTTCCGGCAGTCTGCCACCTTCACAGAAGACATATTTTCTGTTTTCATTTCTACGATCTTCAATCACAGGTCTTAGACTTATTCCGAATTGTGTCCTTTGTGGCTTTATATCAGCATAGTCCATAACTGTTGCATAAAAGTCTACCAGTTCAGTCATGGCATCACTTATACCAGGATCTGTTTTTTCCCATACAGGTGGTTTTATAAGAAGCGGCACTCTCACAACACAGTCCTCAAAACTGTTCTGTGATTTTTCTGTCACACTATAGTCTCCTGTATAATCGCCATGGTCACTTAAGAAAATGATAAGAGAATCCTCATACATTCCAGCCTTTTTTAATTCCCGGCATAATTTATCAAACTGCTCATCTACCTTTTTGCACATTGCCAGGTAAACCGCACGTAATTCATTCCATTCCGTTTCTGAATATTCTTCCATTTGCTCATACTCATGAATAAGCTCTAGCATTTTGGATTTTCCGATACAGTCCTCGTAGCGGATACGTTCCGGCAATTTAGATCTGTCAATCGCAGAAAAATAAGGTTCTTCAATCTGGTATGGAACATGTGGATAATTTAACCCAAGAAACATACATAAAGGCTGTTCTTTTTCCCATCCTCTGATTTTTTTGATAGCTGCATCAACAGCCTCATCATCTGATGTATAGTTTCTTCCGGACTCATCTGTTCCTAGTTTCCCATTAAAGTGCGAATATACGTCTGCGTTTCGTTCTCCCTGCCTGTTTACTGCCCGTGGTGCCGGTTTTACCTGTCCACAGTAATAAATCTCATCTGCATTCGACTCTGCCCATCCTTCGATCTGCCCGGCAAACAGGTCATTTCTGTCATTCATCCACACATAGTATCCATTTTCTCTTAATTCTGAAAATAGATTTGATTCACCCGGATGAAGAAGACTGCTCATTGTACGATGACCATGCACATGTGGATACAGTCCGGTAAAAAAGCTGCATCTGCTTGGAACGCATACACTGTTCTGGCAGTAAGCATTCCTGAAAGAAACTGCATCCTTCCCTGCAAACTCATCTAAAAATGGCGTCTCTGCTGCTGGATTTCCCATATGGCTCATCGCATCATAACGCATCTCATCCGGATTAAATATAATAATATTCGGTCTTTTTTTCATATTTTATTTTTCTTCCACTTCACAGGTATAACTTCTCTTACCTGCAACACAAATTTTCTCGCCAGTCAGACTAATTGTCTCTTTGAACGGAAGATCTTCTGAAGATGTACCAACCATAATATCAAGCTGTCCCGGTTCTACAACAAACTGCATCTCTTCGTCATAATATCCAAGCTGTGCTGTATCCAAATTGAAAGTAATCTTCTTTGTCTCACCTGCATTTAAATGAACTCGTTTAAATCCGGCAAGCTGTTTATTAGGTCTTACGACATGTGCTCCGTGGAATGCCTGATAAAGCTGTACTACTTCATCTCCGGCAACAGCACCTATATTGCTTACTGTGCAGGAAACTTCGATTTTTCCATCAGTCGGAATCTCGGTCTTTTCAATTTTGAAATGATCCAATGCAAACTCTGTATAACTCAACCCATAGCCAAATGGATATAATGGCGTTCCCAATCCATCCGTATATCCACCACTGAAAATAGCTGCACTCGTAGCATCGCTTCCCGATGCATATCCGGAACCGTTTTTATGATTATAAAAAATCGGTATCTGTCCGGCACTTCTAGGAATTGTTACATTCAGCTTACCTCCAGGATTAAAGTTTCCATCAAGAACATTTGTTACAGCTTCACCTGCAAATGGTCCCGGCATCCATGCCTGAACAATTCCTGCGACATTTTCTACTGCCCAGTTAACAGAAAAAATTCCCGGTCCATATAAAACAAGCACGACAGGTTTTCCTGTTGCAGCAACCGTTTCTAATAATTTTTCCTGAACACCAGGAAGTTCCAATGACTGACGATCTTTTCCCTCACCGCCTGTCACATTAACCCATCCGCAGTTTCCACCTAATGCCATGACAACAACATCACTCTCATTTGCTGCTTTCACTGCGTCTGAAAATCCTTCTTCTGATGTTCCGATAATATCGCATCCTTGTGCATAAACTGTCTCAAATCTATCTGAAAGTACTTCTTTTAAGCTTCTAGTGTGAAGCGTTCTCAAAACTCCGTTCATATCGTCCAGCTGTTTTACATCTTCCTCATCCAGCATATCAAACAGTGTTTCAAATGGTCCTTTTGGTGCCTTTTCTTTTTCTGCCTTAGCCTGTTCATCTGCAATTCCATTGAATGTTACTGATGCATTGTTTTTTCTTCCTGCATCCATCATCTCGATATAAGCAGGATAAGTATATCCGCTTACCGGATAACGGAGGCTGTCTGCATGCGGTCCGATCACAGCAATCTTTGTTCCTTTTTTGATTGGAAGGACACCATCATTTTTAAGAAGTATAAGGGAATCCTGTGCAATTTTTTTGCTGACCTCTTCTTTTTCCTCATTTCGCATTGCTTCTTCCAGTTTTTCAATTTCACAATATGGATTCTCAAATAATCCCCGCTTAAATTTAATTGTAAGGATTCTTCTAACTGATTCATCGATTAGTTTTTCATCAAGTTCTCCGCTTCTGACGTAATTCGGAAGATTACGGTAGGATGCACCAACCGGGATTTCTGTATCACATCCTGCTTTCTTTGCAAGAAGTCCAGCTTCCATATAACTGTTTGCAACTTTAAAATAGTTATATGTTTTTAATACTGCCGCTCCATCTGATGTCAGCATCCCTTCAAATCCCATAGTGTCACGAAGTAAATCTCTTGCAATTTTCTTATTATCAATTACCGGCAGTCCATCAATCTCTGCATAGTTTGCCATCATTGCATCAAGACCTGCTTCTTTATCTGCAGCTTCAAAAGGTGTCGCAAATACTTCATATAATTCGCGGTCATTTAATCTTGTAGTCGCAGTATTAAGTCCTGCCTGTGTCTCGGCATATCCAAGAAAATGTTTTGCTATACAGCTTACGCCCTGATTTTGCATACCTCTGACGTAATGAATACCCATCTGGCTGATCAGGTACTGATCCTCGCCATATGTTTCATAAGTACGTCCCCATCTCGGATCTCTGGATACGTCAATTACCGGACTCATAGCAGATGTGATTCCAACTGCTCTGGATTCCTGTCCAATGATCGAACTCATCTCTTCTGCCAGTTCCGGTTCCCATGTTGATCCAACATTAATCTGAGCCGGAAAAAGTGTTCCGCCTGCTCCCGGGTATCCACACAAATTCTCTGACTGCAACGCAACCGGTATTCCAAGTCTGGTTTCATTTACAAAAAAATCCTGCAGTTCATTGGTAATCTCTGCAATCTGTTTTGGACTCACGAGACCAACTAATGAATACTGCGTAATTCTTCCATGTCCATCCTTAAATTTTTCTTTCAAAGCTTCATGACTTAATTTACCATCTACAATAAAGGATGCTGCAAGGTCTCCACACAGCTGTGCAGCTTTCTCTTCCAGTGTCATTCTGGAAAGCAAATCTTCCACACGTACATCTACGGGTTGACTAGGGTCTTTGTATAACATCTTATCTTCCATTTTCTCTCCTTTTAATCACTTCTATCCGGATAGTTCCAGCCAGAAATCTATGCACTATTGCAATTCAACAATTATGTTAGGGCATATATTGTTGTACTCGATACTTTATTAAAAGTTTTAACTTAATGGATAATTTATTAATAGCACTTCCTGCTCAATTTGTCCAGTACAAAATATTTTTTTTACATTTCATACAATATTTTCAGGTTACTTTCAGTAACTACTCACAAAAATTGGCTTCTATCGCTTTTGCGCAATCCCCTTCTTTCATTCTCTCATATTTTCATACTGCTGTCTGATCAGGCAATCATCATTGCACGCAATACCCCGACACATTCATATTCTCTTTTTCCTGCACCTATTCCTACTTTCTCTATCACAAACTGCTCCGGGAGCTGTTCACTCGTGCGAAGTGCGGCGGCAATCGCTGCTCCTGTCGGTGTCACAAACTCTCCATCTACATTTGTAATATGCAATTTCAAATGATGATCTGTTATAATATTCGCTACTGCCGGAACCGGAATCGGAAGCAGACCATGCTGGCATCGCACCATTCCTCTTCCTTCATTTAACTGAGGGATATAAACTTCATCAAAATTTAAACTGTCTGCACATACTGCAGCGGCAACAATATCAACAATTGAATCTACCGCACCGACCTCATGAAAATGCACCTGTTCAAGTGGTACACCATGTGCTTTTGCCTCTGCATTTGCAAGGATTTTTACGATTTTGCATGCAAGTTCTCTGGCACTGTCTGTCATAGATGCATGTCCGATAATGTGAATAATATCCTCCGGGCTTCTATGCTCATGGTGATGATGTTCGTCATGGTGGTGATCCTCATGGCCGTGATGGTGTTCTGCATGATGATGATCTCCATGCAGATATTCCATATCATGATCATGATTTTCATGTGCATGATCTAAAATAACATTAAAATCACACGCATCCAATCCTGATTTTTTCACTCTCGTAATCTCCGTTTTAAATCCATCTACAGGAAGACTTTGAAGTGCCTCTTCCATTTTTTTCTGATCTGCTCCCAGATCAAGCATAGCTCCTACAAACATATCTCCACTAATTCCGGAACCACATTCCAGATATAACTTATGCCCCATTGTGTATTCTCCTTTTTCTTGCAGATTTATTGTTCTATCATGTATTACATACTTCTGTTTTGTGCCTTTATTTTAACACAGTTTTCGTAAAAAAGAACGCAAACATTTATCAAACGTTTGCGTTCTTTTTATAGTTCACTTATTATCACTTTATATGTTTAAATCCTCATGATTCTGCTTCCCGGAACGATCGGTTCGCTTGCAGCAGCAATTTCCAACTCTCCTCTTGCTTCCGGAGGATTGTCTTTCCAGCGTTCCTCATCATTTATACCAGTGTTTTTTTCGACTGCAATAAATAATTGTGCCCGCTTCTCATGGTCAGCCCGCTGCTTTTCCATTTCATCAAAAGAAATCAGTTTTCTTCTCTCATTCTTAAGATATTCAACAACTTCCGGCTTTTCTGTAATACAATTATGGCCTTCTTTCGGATCCTCTTTCAGATTAAAAAGCATATCCTTATTCTCATAATGATGATATGAAATATATTTATAATTTTTGTAACGGAGCATCATACTTGCGTAACTTTCACCTTTATATTTCTCGACAAACTGACTGACTACAATTCTCTCTCCATCCTCTTCGCCTGCAAAATAAGGCAGAAGGCTTCTTCCTTCTCCAAATGTATATTCTGTTCCTGCCAGTTCACAAATTGTAGGTCCAATATCCATAATACTTGTCAATGCCTGTATTTGTTTATTTGCCGGCACACCAGATCCTGTCAGAAGGAATGGAATTTTTGCAGATTTCTCATAATAAGTCTGCTTACCGAACATACGTCGTTCTCCTAATGTATCTCCATGATCTGAACAATAACCAAAGATTCCTTCTGTACCGTGCCTTTCTGTATATTTTTCAAAGGCTTTTTTCACTTTTCCAATCTGTGAATCCATAATTTCGACCAGACCACAATAAGCAGCCCTTGCTCCTCTTGTCACTTTCCAACGTGCCTCTTCCCCACGCATACGGCTACTTTGCAATTCAAAATCCTGCAGGTACTCAGGGATTTCTTCCGGTTCATAGAAAGATGGTTTTTCTACACGGTCGTAATATTTGAGATACATCTCTTTTGACGTAATATATGGAAAATGTGGTCCATAGGTTCCCACCAGAATAAATTGCGGCTTTTCGTGTGGTTCCTCTAAATATTCCAATACCTGTTCAATTACCATTTTGTCATAGTTCATTACCGGTGATTCCCCTGCACCTACATAATTCAGACAGAATGGTTCGCCCTGACACCCCATAAGATTTCCACGTTCCTGTGCCATTTTTTCTTTCGGTACCGTCCAGCTTACCGGCGTAATATCCGGTGCAATACGTTTTGTAAAACCATGCCTCTGGTCTTCCCCCACAAAATGCATGCGTCCGGCTAAAACCGTCTCATATCCGGCCGCAACCAGTGCATGTGTAAAGCAAGGTGTAATATCCGGTAACGCATCCTGATTACCATAGCACCCTGTATCTGATGGCAGCTTAGATGACATAAAAGAAATTCGTGCCGGAACACAAAGTGGGCAGGATGTATACGTATTTTCAAATACAGTTCCTGTTTTTCTTATAGCATCTAATGTCGGAGTGTCCACTTTTACATCCCCCCAGGAACAATAATCTGCCCCATGCTGGTCACTCATAAATAATAAAATATCTGGTTGTTTCATTCCCCTTCTCCTTTGTTAAATATTTTAATTAAGTATTTAAAATATTATAGCACCCGCACCCATTAAATACCAGTGCGAATGCTATGTTATTTCATTTTAAAACAAGTGTTCAATATTCAATTCTCTTATAATCTGCACGATCTCTTTTGTTCTGCTGCAACCAAATTTGCGAAGCAGACCTTTGATCTGTGTCTTTATCGTACTTACCTCCACACTGCGTGCTTCTGCAATCTCATGTACCTTATACCCCTGTAAAAGCAACTTTATCATCTCACGTTCTGTTGCAGTAAGTTTTGAAATATTATTTATGAAAAAAAGCAGACTCTTCTCACTCTGCTGAAGTCTGGCATATTCCTGCATCACAGTCTCATGGATCTTATTTGACATAATTGGATTCCCTTTGAGAGCACAGCGGATATGGTAAAGTATTTCTTCATCCTCACATCCTTTTACAATATAATCAAGTGCTCCTGCACCCATGGCTGTCACGATCATCTCGCGGGTCTCATGTGCTGTCAGAAAAATGATTCCGGCTTCCGGGTCAGCCTCCCGTATTTCCTGCGTTGCTAAAATACCTGCGTTCATTGTCTCCATCTCAATATCCATCAATATCAGATCATACTCTGTGTTTCTGGCAAGATTTACAATCTCTTTTCCTGAAGAAGCAGTCCCTACAACCTCCATATCCCGTTGATTGTTGATCAATTCTGTAAGATCCTCTCTTAAAAGCTGAAAATCATCAGCGATCAAAATCTTTTTCTTATCTGCCATTTTCTTCTCCTGTCTGTTATCTATTCGTACTTTGGAATTAAAATATAGAATTTACTTCCCTTTCCCTCTGTACTTTCCACTCTCATTTTACCCAGATGGCTTTTTACAACCTCTCTGACATAATATAAGCCCATTCCCCAGTTATAGTTAGAATTTTTGCTGGAATAAAACGGATCGAAAATCTTCTTTATCTGACTCTTTGACATTCCAAGTCCATTATCACTGACCTCGATCAAAGTATATAATCTTTCATTCCTGCATTTTAAGCATACCTGCCCATCTTCTCCCCGTTCTGCAGCTATGACGGCTTCTTCTGCATTGATCAGAAGGTTATAGATTGCCTCACACAGATGATCCTTATCTGCAAGAACCATAGACACTTCCTCGTTTTGGATGCGCACTCCCGCATCCGGAAATTTATTGTGAAACCGTTCTAATGTCGTGTCTATGATCTCCTGAATATTAACCGGCATCATCGTAATAGAATTAGATTTTACACTGCGGTACAGTTCCTCAATTCTTGTAAACATTGTATCGTTTGTAGCCCGGAGTGCATCAATACATTCTTTCAGCTTCACCGTATCCGGCTCCGGCTGACTGTAAATCTGGTCAATTCTTTTATAAATAACCTTGTTGGCAAGAAGCTGATTTTTCATGCTGTGAACGAACATGGAAACTCCTACCCTCACTGTATCGAATTTCCGTTCCATCACAACATCCGTCATGGCAACTTCATAATCACCTTTTGTATATTTAAATAGACTGTAAAAGCCAAGCACAGCACAAATAATATTTACAATCACAAGCATAATATAACTTGCCAGAGACGGATTAATCTGAAGATATCCGATTCCCCTATTCCATGCGATCGAATACCCGTAAAAGAGATAAACCTGCCCCGGATCCTGATGATAGTAAATAAGATAAATTGCCGAAATCGACACCAAAAAGATTACTGTCTGCTGAAATTGCCTCTTCAAAAACAGGATTGAAATGGAAAAATACTCGATTAATAAAATCACCACAGATACTGTCAGATATAGATTGATCCAGATCATATTTCCTTTTGCTATAATCTCCTGCATACTTTCCCTGTTATGAACAATCATTCTGTAAACTGATGGAAAGTAAAGAATCAGCGACATGATCGGTATGACCCTTGATAATTTAACCCATGTTTTCCGCTTTCTAAGTCCCGGAAGCATTGAATAATTCATTGCAATCCTCAGCAAAAAAAACGGAAACAGAGACCTGCCTATGGCAATCAGATATCCCAGCTGACCTAATGTGATCAGGAAATACTGCATCTTCCGATATATGTTTCTTGAAAAATACAGAAATGTTAATACTTCCTGTGAAATGCCACCTTTTTTTGCAATAAAAAGCATAACACCACATAATTCCAACATAAGACTTGTACAAAGTCCCAGCCATAAGATGGAATCTTTATTTTTTCTGTAAATGATCAAGAATACCGATGCAATAACTAAGCTGAATGCCAAAATAAATAACATGTTTTTGTCTCCTGTTTCCGTTTTCTTAAATCTTTTAACAAAAAAATATTCAGTTATATTTTAACACTATTTTTTGTTTTCTTCTACCTCTCTATGAGATTTCCTCCAACAAATACATCTGCGATGTCATTCTCCGCATCTAAAAGAACGATATCTGCATCTTTTCCATCTGCAATCGATCCTTTTTTATCATATACTTTGATAAGTCTGGCTGGATTCTCTGAAAGAAGCGGTAAAATCTCTTCCAGACATTTTCCTGTAAATGCAAGAAGATTTTTCAAAGCAACATTTTGTGTTAAGGTACTTCCGGCTCTTACTCCGTTTTCCAGCTTTGCATCACCATCTTCAACAATAACATCGTTTACTCCAAGTTTATATCTTCCATCCGGTAGACCTGCAGCCATAATTGAATCTGTGATTGCAACTACTTTGTCAAGTCCTTTCACCTTCAAAAGAAGACGTACTGTACCAGGGTGAAGATGTCTTCCATCACAGATCGCCTCACAGTAAATATCAGATTCTAATGCAGCTCCCATAATTGCAGGAAAATGCTGATGTAAAAGTTTCATCGCATTAAATGTATGTGTACAGCATTCTGCACCGTTGTTGATTGCTTTCCAGCTTGTATCATAATCTGCTCCGGAATGTCCGATTGCAACAGTAATACCAAGCTCTTTCATTGCCGGAATGTCATCAATAAGTCCTTCTACTTCCGGAGAAATCGTAATATAACGGATGTTTCCTTCTGCTCTGTCCTGATATTCTTTCAGAAGTGGCATATTGGCTTTCTGAAGAAGATGCTCCGGCATAGCCCCCTTGTACTCTGAAGACAAAAATGGTCCTTCCAGATGAATACCAAGTAAATTTGCTCCTTTATGCTCCATCTTCTGATGTTTCTTATATTCATCAATGCACCATTCTGTCTGTTCTTTTGTATCAGTCAAAACAGAACATAACCATGAAGTCGTTCCATTTCCGGCTGCAAAGCGGCAGATTTTCTCATAATCTTCTGCTGTTGCCGCATTAACATCTACACCTACTGCACCGTGTGTATGTACATCAATAAATCCAGGCACTACTTTCTTTCCTGCTGCATTATACACTTCTGCTCCATCTTCAATTAGTGCATCCGGTGGTAAAATAATAAGTTTACCATCTTCAATTTTAATTGTTTTCTTTAAAAAACGATGTTCAATATAAACTTCTCCATTTACGATATATTTGCTCATGATAATCTCTCCTTGTGTTTTACAATAGTTTTGTATTTAACTTTATCGATCAAATGCCCTGTGAACATAACAAAATAGTCTGTCCTGCCAAAAATTCGGTATCCTCTGTTAAATAATACTCTTTTCCTTTTCCTGGTCCATCAATAACAACCGCAATTTTCCAATTTCCAGATTTTACCACCCTTTTCCTCAAACAATGGATCTTCTCCATAGTAAAATATTGGTTTCGAATCACGATTTCACCCTCCGGCAATACATAATACCTTTGCATTATTTCTTCTAACGAGTAGCCGTCATAATCAAAACAGTCAAATAGTGCATCCCATCCTGCACCTCCGTGTAAGCTTTCATCTGGTAATAATTCTTTTGCTGGTGAAATACGTTCCGTTCTCAGCGTAATATCAGTTGGCTGTTGTACTTCCGCAAAATACACTCCTCTTCCCATTGCATGTGGTACTCCTCCCGGAATAAAAAAGGTATCTCCACTTTTTACTGGAATCTTATGAAGACACTCTTCCATTCCTTTCACATCTTGTTTTTCATAAAGTAATCTCCACTTTTCCTTTGTAATGCCCTTTTTAAATCCAAGATAAACATATGGTTCTTCGCCATGAATTGTCCGTGTCCCGAGTATATGCCAGCTTTCCGCCTTCCCTTTATCTGAATGAAAATACTTTGCTGCACGAGCATCATCTGGGTGTACTTGTATCATCAGTCGTGAATAACTATCCAAAAGTTTTACAAGTACCGGAAGAGGTTCTTTCACATACTCTGTCAGTAATTTTCCATCTGTTGTCACAGAGATGCCGGTACCGTCCGATGCTGCTGTTGTAGAACAAATCCAACGCTCCGGATAATGTCCGTCTGATGCTGGCTCTGTACCACTTAATTCGTCTAACATCTTCCCACCGAGAAAAGGTCTGTAAACTCTATTTTCTTTCATCTCCAACATATCTATTTTCACCTTTAAAAATTCCCCTGACTGCCTGTCACCAGCCAATCAGGGGAAACTTTATTTATTCCTTACTTTATGTATGCATCATAAGCTTCGTTCATAATGTCAAAATGAACATAATTTTCTACAGGAACTTCTTCTTCAATTGCTCCAGATTCCAAGAAATTCTTCTGCTGGATTTCATAGTATTTAAGCATCTCTCCATTATTTGCGAGTTCATGAATCGTTGCTGCATCTACCCAATCAGCATCTAATTTACTTCCTGTCATACTATCAATTGAAAGTCCTGTTAAATCTGCTGCATACTGGCAGTTCTGATCGAAATCTGTATTTCTGAAATCAGATCCTGCATACATAGCCTCTACAAAACGAATAACCTGATCTCTGTCGTTCTTTACTTTATCAGGCATTGCAATGAAGCTGGATACAGATACATTTGTATCTGTGAAGTCTTTGTTAGCACCGAGTTCTACTGCTTTATCCCCTAACTCATTGTAAATTGTTAATGTGTTAGGACTCCATGTTGCACATGCATCAACTTTACCAGAAACCATAGCAGTCGTGATTGCAGATGCATCCATTTCTACTGCTTCTATATCATCCATAGTAAGGTTAGCTTTTCCTAATGTTGCTTTTAAAATTTCTTCACTAGATGTTCCAGAAGAATATGCTACTTTCTTTCCTTTTAAATCTTCTACTGTATTAACACCCATATCTGTGTTACCAATAACAGCGTCTGCATTACTTAACTGCGCAAAGCAGATAACATCAGCACGTCCCTGGACGCAAAGTTTGTGTGCACCAGTTCCGATGTATGCATAATCAATTGATCCACTTTCCATTGCTGAAATGATTGTTGGTCCATCTGCAAATTCTACTAACTCAACATCAAATCCATACTTCTCGAATGCTCCCGTACCTTCTGCTGCTACAATCGTTGCCAAGCTCGCATAGTTCGGCATATAGGCAACTTTGATATGTTCAAGTTCTGTTGGAATCTCCGGTCCAGCTGCTTCTTCTGTTGCAGGTTCTGCTGTAGCTTCCGTTGCAGGTGTTTCTTCTTTTACCTGATTATCAGCAGGTGCATTTGTCTTGCTACCACAACCTGCAAGCATTCCAACAGCCATTGTAGCCACCATCAATAAACTTAAAATTTTGTTCTTCATATTTTTTCCTCCTTGTATAGACAGTTTGGAATTCCCCCAATTCCTGTTAATTCTTATTATAGATACTAACTCTTCATTTGATAAGGATGATTTTTTTTCATCCTTTTTATAATTTCAAAAAACAGGTGATTCCATCACCTGTTTTTCTATCTTCATAAAATGCTATTTTATTCTGGAAGATTAGCAACAAACTCAGTAAATTTAATATTGATGTCCGGATGATCCTGCAATAAGCTTGCTGGGAAATGTGCTGTTTTTTCGCCATAAGCTGCATGTCTTACAACACTTCTGTGCCAGTCCCTGAAACATCCTAATCTGATTTTTCTTGCATGAGCGATTTCATTAATGCCGATTGTGATACAGTAATGTGGCATATCATCTAATGCACCATTTAAATCACCAATTGAATTCACAGCTCTTGTTTCTTTTGAGATTTCAAGAACTCTTGTATGCTGAGCCAGGAACTCATCCGGTGTCATTGTATCAGAAGCCTCATTGAATGCAACATGACCATTAATTCCGATTCCCCCGAAGCAAATATCTACTCCACCAAGTTTTTCGATCATATCCTGAATATGTGTCAGGTTTTTAGGATCCGGGAAAATTCTCTGTTCTTCCGTCATTACGAGTTCTGGTTTAATTTTGGTGTAAACCGTTCTGTCCATAAATCCACGGAAGCTCAATTTATCCTCTTTGTCAATCCATTCTTTATCATCTGTCAGGTATTCATCCATATTAATAAACCATACATTTTTCAGGCTGATATTCTGCTCATTTACCATATCTACAAAATACGGATACTGTCCTATAGGACCTACAGGGCAGATAAATACTGTATTCTCACCAAGAGCATTTTTACGTTTGATTTCTTCTACCATTTCATCTGCCATTGATTTAAATACAGCAGCATTATCTTCCATAACGATCAACGGAATTTTTGGTGCTTTTAACAGTTCTTCTTTGTTATAATAATAATATTCATGTTTCATTTTCTTTTCCGTCCTTTCCTGTCTACATTAATGGTACAATAAGGCTGCTACACCGATTCCAGAACCCCTGTCCTAGCGTAACAGCCTTGCTATTTCATTTACTTTTTAAATGCTATAAACACTTTCTTTTAGTATTCTCCAGCCTCTTTCATGACATCTAATAATACATAGTCAGATACTGGTGGATCAACTTCAACAGCACCTGCAGCTATGAAGTTCTCTTTCTGTAACTCATAATATCCCTCTACTGTGCCATCTGCTGCACCTTCAGATACCTGTTTACCTGTTAACCATTCTGCATCGCCACGCTGTTCGTATACAGTTTCCTGGTCAAGTGCAGTCTGTTTTGCAACCAATGCAGCTGTCTCCTCCTGATGATCTGCTGCTGCATAATCCATAGCTTTTAATAATGCTCTTGTGAAACGTACTAAGACATCTCTGTTCTCCTCAGCATATTTTGGCATGCAGATCCAGCTTGCAAGTGATACTGTTGTATCTGCAAAAGTCATATTATCTGTTAATTTTGTAGCATTTGCATCTTCCTCTAAGATTTTTAAGCTGTTTGGTGACCATGTTGCTGCTGCATCAACTTTACCGGATAACATAGCAGACACGATTCCTGCTGGATCCATATCGATTGCATCAATATCATCCATTGTCATTCCAACACTTGTAAGTGAGTTTACAAGGATATCTTCACTTGATGTTCCAGAAGCATATGCTACCTTTTTACCTTTTAAATCTTCAACTGAAGTAATACCCTCACCACCGATCAATGCATCACCATTGGAGATATGGGATAATGCAAAGATTGTTGCCTTTCCGTTGATACAAAGCTTGTGAGCACCCTGTCCGATATATCCGACATCAATACTTCCTGACTCCATAGCTGAAATGATTGTTGGACCATCCTGGAACTCTACAAGATTTACTGTAATTCCTTCTTCTTCTAAGTACCCCTGATCGATTGCGTTCTCAACTGACCATAAGCTTCCATAGTTCGGCATGTAAGCTACATTTAATGTAACTGGCTCTACTGCTTCTTTCTCCTCTGTTGCTGGTGTTTCTTCTTTTGCTTCTTCTGTAGCTGGTATTTCTTCTTTTGCTGTGTTGTCAGCAGGTGCCTTGCTTCCACATCCTGCAAGCATTCCTGCTGTCATAGCACCTACCATTAATAAACTCAATATTCTCTTTTTCATATTGTTTTTCCTCCTTAAAAATGGTTACACCCCTTTATTTTCTAACTTCCAGATATTCCTGATATACCTGGCTCCAGATTTCATTTTTAAGATTCATGAATTCCTTTGTCATCTTTGTCTCCTGGGTACGTGGATATGGGATATTAATCTTTACAATATCTCTGATACGTCCCGGACGGGCACTCATGATAATAACTGTCTGTGCAAGGATGATAGCTTCCTCAACATCATGTGTGATGAAGAAACATGTCTTCTTCTCTCTCTGCCATGTCTCTAACAGCTCTGTCTGTAACTGGGTACGCGTCTGTGCATCAAGAGCTCCGAATGGTTCATCCATAAGTAATACTTCAGGTTCTGCTGCATATGCTCTTGCAATAGCAACACGCTGTTTCATACCACCGGATAATTCTTTTGGATAATGTTCTGCGAATTTTTCAAGCTGAACCATCTCCAAATATTTCATTGCCTCTTCTTCTGCCTGTTTTCCTTTGATGCCACGCATCTCTAATGCAAACATAACATTTTTCTTA
>ENA-ORTB01000663-ORTB01000663.1-human-gut-metagenome-genome-assembly--contig:-NODE-663-length-45620-cov-4.671349_pt1 | contig 45620 bp, 38 predicted proteins | sample MGYA00241905_ERZ509174 | MGnify/ENA primary metagenome ERZ509174 (study PRJEB26280, sample SAMEA2338851) | human gut metagenome | biome: human gut; feature: human-associated habitat; material: faeces... | reverse complement strand
GGCAGAAACCCACGATCTGCACCCGTGACAATGAAATGAAAGGACGACGGGGGCAGAAACCCACGATCTGCACCCGTGACAATGAAATGAAAGGACGACGGGGGCAGAAACCCACGATCTGCACCCGTGACAATGAAATGAAAGGACGACGGGGGCAAAAGAGCCGGATCTGCACACATGAATCCAACGACGGGGACAGAAAGGCCAGATTTGCACACGTGACGGGCAACCTTCATCACGACTGATTGGCAAATCACGCAGGATTGCGTATATTTGCGGCGGAAATTATTTCCAAACCACTGCGGACAATATGGATGGAATGCTGCGGCAGGTGGCAGACAGATCGACAGACAGGCCGACGGACGGTCAGGTAGATAGTCAGACAAACAGTCAAACAGACAAACAGACAGAACACGACAAATGAACTACTCTGGTTTAATCATAGCAGTTATCACATTTTTGGTAATTGGACTTTTTCACCCTCTCGTAATCAAGAGCGAGTATTATTTCGGCACTAAATGCTGGTGGGCATTCGCACTTGCAGGCCTGGCCTTCATCGTGGCAAGCCTTCTGGTAGAGAACAGCGTAGCAAGCCCCATTCTTGGAGTCGTGGGGTGCTCTTGCCTGTGGAGCATATTGGAGATTTTCGAACAGAGGGAGAGAGTCAGGAAAGGTTGGTTTCCGATGAATCCGAAGAGGAAATCAGAGTATTAGGCAAAGCGCGGGTGAAGTCATAGCCAGAGGCGGCCAGGCTATCCAGGAGGAGAGCGAGGAGACTGCTTGCTCCATCAAGTCTGTCGTGGAGGAGGATGACCGAGCCGGGGCGCACCTGTTTCATAATCCGTTCTACAACAGGGACATACCAGTCGTATCCAGACTGCTTGCAAGAATGCTCTGACGACTTACAAGAATGTCCAGACTGCTTGCAAGAATGTCCAGACTGCTTACAAGAATGCTCTGACGACTTGCAAAACATTGTGTCAAAGCTTCTTACATCCCAGCCGACAGTTTGCAGACCGAGAGTCCTAATTACTTTAGCGATAGTCGGATTCGTCACGCCGAAAGGAGGACGGAACAATGAAATCTTCTTGCCGGCGACACTTTCCACTGCACGTTTCCCTTCATTGACATCGGCCAGCATTTTATCGAAAGACAACAACGGAAAAGTGCCGGCATGGCTGTAAGTGTGCAGCCCGAGCGCATGTCCTTCTTCAAGCATGCGACGCAGAACCGCCTCATTACCAGAGACTTTGGAGCCGATCAAGAAGAAAGTCGCCCTGGCGCCACGTTCACGGAGGACATCCAGAACACGTTCAGTTTCAGGCGGATGCGGCCCGTCATCGAAAGTCAGGTAAACCACTTTCCTGTCGGTTTTCTCACCACAGAATGCCCGCACATATACTCCTGAGCGTATGCTGGCAGAAGCCCAGACCATAAAGACTGTTATGGAAAGGACAATGGAAAGTATGCAGAGTATTGCTATGACAGACATATCGGCAGAAGTCAACTACTTATGTAACAAGATGATAACGCCATCCTCATTGACATCATCCACTATCGCGGTATAACCATCCGGAATCTGCTGTTCCGAAATGAGTTTACAGAGCAATACCGGAAGCAGTGAACGGAACGCCCCGAGAGACTCGACGTGGTCGGCGCAGCTTATGACATTGACACCGGCATTGATTCCGAACAGTTCAGCGATCGGATTCCCAGCGCACTTCGGGCGGTCTGAAAGATTCGCGAGAGCACAGAATCGGAGATCTGCGTTGCCGTCTTTGATGCCGTTCAGCGAGCGGGATGAGGTCCCCCCATACTCGTGCAGGGGTTCGGAAGAAGACTCGGAACCATCACCACCACCCGGCCCTGCGGACATTTCAGTTGCCGGGCAGGACTCGGAAACGCCTGTCGGCATCGCGGCACTGAGCAGAAATGCAGCAGCGCCTTCTCCCAACGGAAGGAAACCGTCCCCAACTCTATATAAACCAAGCCGTTGCCTTATGACATCGACCTCCGGCGTAGCCTCGTCGAAGGCACCGACCAATGCCACATTCCCCTCACCCGCATCATCGAGCAGCATTGCGGCATCGACAAGAGAAGCAGCGAAACCATCAGCCTGCTGCACATAAGTCGTGTTGTAGGCGTGAATTTTTCGGATCAATGCAATGTAACCGGATGCCGTATTGAAAGTGGACTGCATGAAAGGTGACGGATTCAGCAGAGTTTCCTCCCTGTCAAAAATGCTTGAACCGAAAGAGATGGTATCCTTCATGAAGCCGGCACCCGTAGAGGTGATTATTCCGGCCACCATCTCGGAGGGGACACCATCAAGCGACTTCAGCCCGCACCAGACAGCCATCTTCAGGAGCCGCCCCATTCTGCGCCTCAAATTCGCATCAGTTATAACTTCCTTATAATCAGGCTCATCAGCACTGACATATGAAGTACCGCTGATATATAAATGTTTATGCGGAACATACAGCATGGCTAAAGTGCTTTAGAAGGTTGAGTGTCAATGATATCCGAAAAGACAAGAGAGACGCAGTTGCCGCTGAAGCCGAAGGCCGAGGACAATATGTTGCGCAACCGTTGCCTAGAACCATCTCGAGTCGCAAACTGTGCAAGACCGGTTTCCGGAATCGGAGAGGAGAAACCGCACGAGCCCATAAACGACAAATCATTCAATTCCAACGACTTGCAGACCATCACGGCCTCAATTCCCTCAGAAGCGGCAAGAGTATGCCCAGTATAGGCCTTGAGCGAACTGAACGGCGGAACAGCACCACCGAAAACCCGCAGCATGGCATTGCTCTCTGCAAGGTCATTGACCTGAGTACCAGTCCCGTGCGTATTGACAAAGTCAATGTCGGACGGATCCAGACCTGCCTGCTTGAGTGCGGCGGACATTGACAATCCCGGCCCAATACCTTCAGGCGAACTCGCCGTCTGATGGTAAGCCTCATTGGCATTGCCCCATCCGGTCAGCCTGCAGACAGCGCCTTCAGAGTCGGCAGTGAGCACAAGATACCCTGCACCCTCACCCAGATTCAGCCCTGCGCGGGACTCGTCGAACGGCCTGCAGATTTCCGGATCAAGAATACGCAGAGAATTGAACCCGTTCATCGTAAAACGACAAAGCGAATCCGTGCCGCCCACAATGGCCACGTCGCACAATCCGTCACGCAACATCTTGGCTCCCAGCATAATAGCATTGCCGGCAGCGGAACAAGCCGTACTTATAGTCGTGCTGAAAACTATATTGACCCCACGGGACTCCAGATAATGCGCCATCATCGAGGTAACATCCCCGGGCGTATGCATGCTCAGACTTCTCGCGTCGCCGCCAGTAAGATCATCGCGGTGCTCCTGCCAAAAGACCTCGCTCAAATCCATTCCGCCCACAGAAGTACCGGACAGAAATGCGCAGCGGAGCTCTTTCAGCCCGCCTGCCTTGCCACTACGGCTGACGAAATCTGTCAATGCCTCGTCCACAGCCTTGAGTCCGAGCAGAGCCGTTCGACTTGCAACTTCCTGCCTGTCAATGTCTAACGCGTCTTTAAGTTCGTCATCAGAAAGACAGACCTCACCGACAGGGAACCCGAGCGCAGTCTGAAAACGTCTCACAGGAGCAAGCATTGAACGGCCACTCCGCATTGACTCCAGACATTCTGCTACATTGGTCCCGGCCGCGCAAATCGCACCAAGCCCGCTCACATAGACTTCCATATCATGCAGTTTTCCCGTGTTCGCGGATATAGTCGGCCATGGTCTTGACCGAATAGAACACCTGTTTTCCCTCAGCAGGATTCTTCAACTTGATGCCGTAATCCTTGTCCAGGAGCAGGATAATTTCCAACGCGTCGATAGAATCGAGCCCGAGCCCGTCGTCCCCGAAAAGAGGAGCTTCCGGGTCAATGTCCTCAGGCGTAATCTCTTCAAGATTCAGAGCCTCAATGAGCTGGGCTTTAAGTTTTTCTATAAGTTCATCCATAATTTCTACAATTATCAGAATAACAATGTCCGGCTATCGGCGGACCAAGAGTTCAAATTTAGCGAAATATCTGCCATTCAGAAAATCAATGTGACCGACAATGCAATATTTCATATCCTGTGCAGACATTGACAGCGCAGCATACTCACGCACATCCGAAAGCGTCCTGTCATCTGACCAGAACCAGGTATTCTCACCCTTGATATGATGACGGATGGAAATCTCGCCCTCCACCACGTTCGGAAGGGTATAGACGAACACTGCAGGACTCGCGGAGGCATCTGTTTCTGTGTCAATGATTTGCTGATGCCGGATATCCGTATCGAGGCTGCCGTAAACTCCTGACAAAATGAGTCCGCAGTCCTCTTCACCATACTCAATGCCGTCAAGAAGAACATCAGATGCGACGTAGCCAAGTTTGGACAGACTGTCCATCTTGTAGAACTTCATGTTCGGAGCGCAGACTGTCTTGAAAGCAGAGCGAATAAAGTCCTGGAAATCAACAGAGTCGGAAGAATACACTTCTTTATCATTCAGCAGAATGCGACTTGATTCCACCAGAACCGTTCTGAGAACATCTGCATTGACCTTCACTGGAGACTCGCACGAGAGCGCATCTTGAGGAGGGTATTCCAGAAGCAGCGCCGCATTGGTCCCGCCGAAACCGGAGGCTGTTTTCAATGCACGGAGCGGTTTTCCTGACGGAAGTTCCACATTGGACCGGCTGATATTCAGCGGCATAGGGACTCCGAGCGTCTCAAAGCCAGGCGTGCCGGCCAAAATCTTATTACGGAGTTCTTCAGCCGCGATAATGGTCTCTATCACTCCGGAAGCCCCCATCGTATGCCCGAAATATGGCTTCAAGCTCTGCGCAGGCACGTTCTGCAACCCTGCAAGCGAACAGGCTTTGGACTCCATCTCATCATTATATGCAGTGGCGGTGCCGTGCATCTGGAGCATATCCACATTGTCCGCACCTGCTTCCGCCATTGCCTTGCGCATAGCGAAATACAGTCCGTCACCAGTTCTTGAAGGGCCGGAAATATGGTTCGCGTCATCGGTCAATGCCGCTCCGCTTATACAGACACCATCCCCTTCCGTGGTCAATAACATCGCCCCGCACGCCTCACCGAGATTCAGTCCGCAACGTGATTCGTCATAAGGTCTGCAAACATCGTCTGAAAGTGATTTGAAGGACGCGAAACCACTGGTAATAAACCGGTTCTGAGTATCCACACCGACCACGACCATCTCTTTATACCGTCCTGAAAGAATGAGTCTTCTGGCTACTGCAACAGCCGTAATTCCGGAAATGCAGGCATTGGAAACGACAAATGTATCATCTGCATTGATCCCAAATTCTGTCGCGATTCTCCTGGCCATCGGACCGAGCAGCAGAGATGAGCCCACCACCTCGCAGGTCTCCTCGTGGAACTCAGCCCACTCTGCGCTATGGCCTTCGAGAAGCGAAATGTTTCCCTTCGCGGAAGCTATCACCAGTCCGATGCCGTCCGCACTGCGGTTTCCGAGAACGGAACTGATGCAGTGAATTGCGATGATTTCTGTCAATGTCAATGTCCGCTGCCTGTCATAACGCTCGTATAAAGCATCATATACAGCATCCGGAATAATCCCGGCGGTAACCGGAGACTGGGAAACACGAGGGTTTACTACACGGCGCACGCCGACTTCTCCCCGAAGCAAGGCCGAAAAATTCCGTTCCACGCCTTCGCCGAGAGATGTCACCATCGCCGAGGCCGATATAAATACCTTTCCTTTAAGCATTTGCAAGAGAACAACGTATCAGACTGTGACCATAGCCGAGATTATCGACAATCTCATCCACCCGCAGGCCGGCAGTCTCAATCATCTTGAACAAGTCATTGCTGTAGAACATCTTGCTGTTGCCGTTGGCCATGGCGGTAAAATACACGCTTGTCTGCGCGAGGTCGAAGGACGCAGTATCGAACTTCTGCCTGTCCCAGAGCGTCTCCATAATATATACACGGGCGCCCGGCTTAAGCCCGGAAGCGACACGTGAAAGGATGCTGACTACCTGCTGCTCAGAGAAACAGTCGAGGAACTGGCTCATCCAGACCACATCGAAACTGCCCGGAATCACCGTTTCCGGATTCAGCAGATCACCTGCTACAGTATGGATCCTTTCGGCTCCGGGTTTTCCGTCAATGTTGTCCTTCAGCATAGCAAGCTGCTGCGGAAGATCCATCACTGTAACATTGACCTGGGCATTTTCGCCCACGGTTTTCAGAGCGAAACGGCCTGTATTTCCGCCAATGTCGAGAATTGTAGCTGTCGGGAACGCAAAAATGTGTGGCAAAGCCTGTTCAAATGAATTGTCCGAATAGAAATGGTCGAAGCCGAACCAGCTTTTCTGCACCTGGGGCTCCAGAGATGAAAGGCCCTCATACAATGTCGGCCAGGGACCAAGTTCCTTCAGTACGGCAGGTTTTCCTGTGCGCACAGCCTCATCCAGATGGAAAAGTCCCTTGTAGTTCACATCATGATTGAAGTCAATGTCGGAACGCACCATCGGGTCATTGAGAAGGAACCATCCTACTTTGGAAATCGTGAAACGACTGTCATTAAGAAATACGGTTCCTGCAGTCAGAGACGACTCCAACAGTACTTTGGCGCCATAGACCGAGATTCCTGCCTTTTCAGCCACTTCTTCGGCGGTCAGCCCTGCAGGAACACTTCTCCCTGCAGTTTCGAGCATTTCGAAAATGCCGTAATTGATCATGAGCCAGCTTACCTGAAACACAACAGGCGCAAACGCGATTTCATGGGCCGCCCTCTGAGCGTCGAGAGCCGAGATTCTTCTCCCCTTGTACTTGCTGTCCATAGTCAGTTATTTTTTCAATTTCCAGAAGTCATAGTAATTGTACCATTGCTCCGGATGCTGTTTCATTTCGTTTTCCAATGACTTGATGAATTGGCCCAATATTATGTCTTCCCCCCCTTTACGCGAGACGGGTTTTTCGGCATTGACAAAACTGAAACGATATGTCATATCTTTCTCACGCACAGCGAAGTAGAAGAACACTGGAACTTTCAGTCTTGCCGCCAGATGGAATGGGCCGAACGGGAAATCAGCCTTGTGCCCCATCAATTCAGAGGTCAGGAGTTTGTCTTCGTTCACGTATCTGTCGCCGAGGAAGCAGACAAGTTCGCCCTCATCCAGGGCTTCCGATATCATGAACACGTGCGCGAGCGGGTCCTTGTTTACAGGAATGATCCTGAAAGACGCGTCAGCAGAACGGTTTTCCTCGAGGACCTCCTTGATATCTGCATGTTCATTGTCATACATCACCAGCGACATCTTGGTATTGCCTTGTCTGAAAAACGGCTCTCCTGCAGCCCAGTTGCCGAAATGCGCGCTTATGACTATCGCTCCCCTGTTCCCGTCCAAAGCTTCGAGCAGCGCCTCGTAGCCTTCGAACTTATAATGGAACCGGTCAGACAAGCCGGAAGATATTGCGACCCTGTCAATGATGGATTTCCCGAAAGAAAAATAATTCCTGTAGATGAACAATGCAGATTTCAGCGGTCCGTAACCTAAGATCTTTCTTGCATAACGCCAGATGTCCGCTGTGGAACGCGGTGCCGCCGGAATGAAGTACAATGCCACGAAGGCCAACAGGCAATATGCTGTCCTGACTCCCGAATGTCTGATCAGAAAGACGAAAATCTCATATCCAGTACGTCCCCCGCGGGACTTTCCCTGCCAGTTCTTTGCCATTGCGCGAAAATATTGCGACGAATCAGATTTTCCCCTGCAGGAAATCGTAGAAGTCAGAAAAAGTCTTGATCTTGGCGAAATCCTCTTTCTTCATAACATATCCGAAATTCTTCTCCACGAGCACGACAACATCCACCATATCGAGACTGTCCAAATCCAGAACCTCAAGCATAGGTGCGTCAGGTCTCATTTCGGTAACATCTGTTTCAAACTCTTCTGACAGAATTCCGTTAACTTTTTCGATTAGTTCCTCTCTGGTCATCTTTCCGATTTTTTCTTCAAAAGTGCTAATTTATAACATTTGCGCAAAATATGCAAAATGACTTTACCGGCTGCTCCTCAAGCAAAAATTTTTGGAAACATTGGAAAAAGGGATTAACTTCGGTCTCTTAAAAAAACCAAGACGGAAAGTTGTGAAAAAGATTCTGCGGGCTACCCTTCTGACCATATTGCTGATGACACTGAATGTTTGGACCGGTTCGGCCCACACGTCCGCGTCATGCTCGGTTCCGCGCGATTCCTCACGCAACACTCCGTCCACACACAGAATAGGAATCAATGCCAGAGGAGCATGGCTGATGCCGACCCATAAATTCTTCAGAGGAGAGAACGGAACAGGCAAACCCCTGAACTACAGCGCATCAGCACATCTTCAATACTCCTACCAGTTCCCCGCGTCCAGCACATTCGGGACATTGTTCCCTACCGCATATCAGGGAATCGGAGTAGGCTGGAATACCTTTTTCGACAAGAAGGAAATCGGCATGCCGACTGCGGTCTATATATTCCAGGGAGCACAGATATGCAGACTTGCCAGCCGCCTTTCACTTGATTATGAATGGAATTTCGGCGCATCATTCGGCTGGAAGCCATTTCACGACGACGAGGAACTTGACGGCAAATCCAATATCTACAACACCGTAGTAGGCAGCAAGGTCAATGCCTATATCAATGCCAGTCTCATCCTCACCTACCGCCCTGTAAATCAGGCGACTCTGTTCTTCGGGGTCGATATTTCGCATTTTTCTAACGGCAACACGAGATATCCCAACGCCGGAGTAAACACATTGGGCATCAAGGTGGGCGGCACCTACGGTTTCGGAGAATGCAGCATGAGAAAACCGGGCGCCAAGCTGAGCCGCAAAGCTGATTACGGATTCAATGACATCTGGTCCGGCACCAGGCCTTATTGCAGCATTCCGGATGAGAGAGATGAAAGCAGATTCATAAACAGGATGTCGCTGAACGTGACACTCTACGGCGCTCTGCGCTCGAAAGGTCTCATGTATGAGGACAATGCCTATATACTCGGAAACAAGTTCGCTGTGGCCGGGATCGACCTGAACCCTATGTACCGCATCGGAAAATGCTTTGCAGCAGGCCTTTCCGTGGATCTGCAATATGATGAGAGCGCCAACCTCAGAAGCCACATAGCAGGCACAGACCAGACTGAAGACGGCATGAAGCTGCTCGTCAGAAGACCTCCGCTGAAAGAATCATTGGCAGCAGGCCTCTCACTAAGAGCGGAACTGATAATGCCGATTTTCACGGTAGGAGTCGGCGTCGGCCACAACATCATCTATAACGGAAGCGATTTCGACGGATTCTACCAGGTGTTCAACCTCAAGGCCAGTCTCACCAAGCGTCTTTTCCTGAATATCGGCTACAAGCTTACAGACTTGAAGAGGCCGAACAACTTGATGATCGGCCTCGGATGGAGTTTTCACAGAATCAGAACGAAATGACCGGCAGTTCCAGATAACTTTCTGCTGACCAGACGGTCATGACCGCTTTCTTATAGTCTGTCGCCTCTGCTTCATACTGGTTTTTCAGATAAGTATGAGGGTTCATGGCAATGAGCGGGAACCACGAAGCCTGCACCTGCACCATAAGCGTATGCCCCGGGAGGAAATGATGGTCAATGTCACACATCGTGAAATCCGCATTGACCTTCTTGCCTGACTTGAGCGGCAGCGGCTTCTCGAAGCTTTTTCTGAATCTGAGCGGCATGACATCAGCTCTCACCAGCATCTGGTAGCCGTCAGGTCTGACATCTATCAGTTTCACAATGACATCCGCGTCTGTCAGGCGTGCATTGTCCTCAGGCGTGACGGAGACGCTTACATGAACATTGATCGGTCCTGCGAGATGAAGCTCCTTTTCCAGAACAGGTGACGTGTAGGTGGCGACGTCATTGCGTGCAGAACTGAATCTCTGGTCAGCAACCATATAGGCCCTGTCGCGGCTGTTCGCGTCACTGTCCATGTAAGGAACAGGAGAAGCGGGATCAGATGCGATGGAACGGTTATAAGGCATTGGCTCGGAAGACATTGAATAAGCCTCTCCGCCTTGTCCGAAGGTCAATGAATTTTCTCCGGAAAGATAGAGTTTCCTGAAATTCATCTCTACAGGCGGCCATACATCGTAACTTTCCCACAAATCTGTAACGTTCCGGTTTTCCATAACGCCGCGCATGGTCTCGCCTGAAGGACAGATATTTACGCGCGGAAGTCTTTCGCCGCAGTCTTTGCCGTCCAGATAATATGCAAAGAACGGATATTCCACATTGTCCTGATAATAAGCGCCGGTAGCCTCGCCGAACCACGCGTCGGAAAGATGTCTTGCAGAGCGGTTGTTCCAGCCACCGTGATACCATGGACCGGCAGTGAGGTAGAGCGGACAGTCAGGCGACATCTGCTTCAGCATGTCATAGGTGCGGAATGCGCCATAGCAGTCCTCGGCATCATAGAATCCGCCCGTAACCATCACAGGGACAGTGATATTCTTAAGATGGCGGCTCGGGTCCCTGTCTTTCCAGAAGGTGTCGTAATTCGGATGAACCATCATCTGGCTCCAGAAACGGAGAGAGTCGCCGAAAAAGGCTGACAATTCGGAAATGGACTTGCCCTTGAAATAGTCATAGATATTCCCGTCAATGCGGACAAGGCTTGAAGGAGCGACCGTAGCAGGTTTCTTCATTTCGCGATAGAAGCCGGAACCGAATCTGTATGAATCTGTCAGGCACAATGCCCCGTTGTGATGTGCATCGTCGCCCATATACCAGTCAGTAGCAGGCGCCTGCGGCGAAACCGCCTTGATGGCAGGATGACGGGACAATATGGCCAGCGTGGCATAGAATCCCGGATATGAAACTCCTTTTACTCCGACCTTGCCGTTGTTCGCGGTATTGGCCAATATCCACTCTATCGAATCATAGACGTCCGTGGCATCATCGGTCTGCACGACTCCTTTCACATAGACAGTATCGGCAGCGCCGTCAATGCCGGACACATAAGGGCGCATCTGCTCGTATTTCCCTTCGCTCAGCATCCTGCCCCTTACATTCTGATACACAATTACATAGCCGTCAGCCACATAATTGGCCATATCTCCCTTGAGAGAGCCGCCGAACCCCGAACCGGCCTTCTTCCCGCCAAGTTCTCCGGGTGCGAGCCCATAAGGCTTCAGTGAATAAGGAGTACGCTGAAGCATCACAGGAGAGGTTTTTCTGCCGAGTTTTGCAAGATATTCCTGATTCGGCTCATAGAGTACAGTATATATATGTATGCCGTCACGGACCTTTACCATGACCTCACGTTTGGTGTAGTTCTGACTCAGCCACTCGTCGGTGACTATCCTTCCGTTCTGCGCGAAAGACAATGCCGACAGCACGAGGGCCATCAGCATTGACACGAAAAATCTCTTCATTTTTATATCTCCTGATACATTTTTATATATTCATCCCCGAAAAATGTCACCGTCTCTCCGTTCTCGAAGCCGAGACGGCCATAGAGGCGCTGAAGATAGTCCTTCCTGCTGTCCACAAGAAGAGTCGCCTTCGTAAATCCAAGAGCCTGCGCTTCTTCCAATGCATTCTGTATCAATATGCTGCCTATGCTGTGGCCACGGTATTCCGGTGCCACTGCCAAAGAATCGAGATAGTACTCACCTGCCTCAGTCTCTGTGCCGGGATTCGGCTTGTCCATATCCAATGCTTTGGAAATCAATGAGAAAGTAAGATCAGCCGTTTCTTTATAGGGGGCCCCGTCATATGCAATCAATGCTCCGGCGACTTTTCCGCCGTAGGTAGCGATACATGTATTCTTCCAGCTGTACAGTGTATCTTCCCGCTTGCATATCTTTTCCAACACGACCTCCAAGCCCGGCTTGGAAGCAAATTCAGTATGCTCTCTGTCCATTGCCTCAAGCACTACCCACGAAATAAATCGAGCATCTGCAGGAGTTGCTCTGCGCAGTTCCACGCGCGGTTTCACAAAAATCGCATCCATATTCTAAAAAAATTCATTCATATTTTGTAAATATAAAAAATTGTTCCTACATTTGCAAACGCAAAACGGGGATATAGCTCAGTTGGCTAGAGCATCTGCTTTGCAAGCAGAGGGTCGTCGGTTCGACTCCGTCTATCTCCACAAGTTAAAGGGCTGACAAAGAAATTTGTTCAGCCTTTTTTCGTAACTTTCGGAAGTATCCTCATAATCAGCAGAATATGGCATTGGTATCGGGCGCCGGGAACGACCTGAAGTGGATTTGGAAGATTTCCCGCAAAACAAGATGGCAGGTAATACTGTGCTGCATCATTGAAGCGGCATATTTTTCCGTGTCAATGTTCTTTATCTGGGTAAGCAAGCATCTGATCGACATTGCGACCGGTGACGCGGAAGGAAGGATTCTGACTTTCGCATTTGTACTCGGAGGGTGCATATTGCTGCAGCAGGCATTGTCCATAGCAAGCGCGAGAATCGAAGCCAAGAGCGAGATAACACTCCGTGGCGATGTCAGAAGCAGGCTTTTCGGAAGAATCATGACCGGGAAATGGGCCGGCAAGGAAAAAATGCACTCGGGCGACCTGCTGAACAGGCTGATGGATGACGTTACTGAAATCACGGAAACAGTCTGCTATACGATTCCCAAACTCACCGGTACTCTTGTCCAGCTGGTTCTCGCCACTTATTTCATTGCGAAAATCGACTACAGACTTGCCCTGGCTGTATTTTTCATCATGCCTGTCGCACTGATACTGAGCAAAAGCTGTTTCCGGAAGCTCCGCAGGCTGACCAGGGACATCAAGGACTCGGACAGCAGCGTGCAGAGCCACATTCAGGAGAACATCCAGCACAGGACACTCATTTCCGCGATGGAACATACTGACTACTCGAGGGAAAGGCTCAACTCGCTGCAGGACGAACTGGAGGAGAAGGTCATAACCAAGACGGATTTCGCCCTGTTTTCCAGGACAATGATAAGGCTCGGAGCCGGTGCGGGATATGCTACCGTACTGCTGTGGGGCGTATTCGGCCTGCAAAACGGGACAATGACCTTCGGTATGATGGCGGCATTCCTCCAGCTTATTTCCCAGATTCAGAGGCCTATACTTGACCTCAGCCGTCAGGTACCCGGTTTTATCCGCACGGCAGCATCAGCTGAAAGGCTCAGGGAAATCGACGACATCGAGACGGAAGACACTGACAAGCACATCGTACTGGACGGGACATCCGGAATAAGGATAGAGAACCTGACGTTTTCATATCCTGATGGAGAGAAGCTGATTTTCGAGAATTTTTCATACGATTTCAAACCGGGCAGCCTCACGGCCATATTCGGCGAGACAGGTATCGGCAAGAGCACGCTGATCCGCCTGATGCTGGCTCTGCTGGAGCCTGACAAGGGCAGCATCTATATATACAACAAGGACAATGTCCTTAAAGCCTCACCATCCACAAGGGGCAACTTCATCTATGTTCCCCAGGGCAACACACTTATAAGCGGCACTATCCTGGACAATCTCCTGCTCGGACGTCCCGATGCCACACAGGATGAAATCAGAGAGGCTCTTCACTACGCTATGGCAGACTTCGTATGGTCTCTGTCTGACGGTCTGAATACGGTATGCGGGGAATCAGGAGCAGGTCTCAGCGAGGGACAGGCCCAGAGAATCGCCATAGCGAGAGCCCTGCTCAGACAGGGCGGCATTCTGCTTCTGGACGAGCCGACTTCAGCTCTGGACGCGGAAACCGAAAAAGCGCTGATTGCAAATCTGCGTGAGTGTTCACAGAACAAGACTCTTATCATAATCACGCACAGGGAATCGATTTCAGAACTTTGTCCTGAGACTCTGTTCATAAAGAAATAAACAGCGGCATCCAAAAGCATCCCCCCTAAAAAGGCAAAGAGATACGAACTTTCACATCCGTATCTCTTGGGGGTCAGAAGCAATAGATCCAATCTATCTATATCAGCTTCTAAATTCTCAGTTTTTATTAGAAGACGTCCGGTTACCAGTTAAAACGTTCGTCCCGGACTCTGGGTGCAAAGTAAAGACTAAAAATTTAGAATGACGTGTAAGATAGTCGGTAAAAATCTACATACGGTGGTAAAATCAATGCGAAAATTCACATAAACGAGTGCAGAAAATCTGTGACAAATTTAGAAACGATTATTGCAACACGCTGATACAGCGAACTTTGACACCATATGTTTTCTGAGCTGGATACAACATCGTAATGAGGCTTCCTTGAGTTTGCCAGCCATATCGGAATGCAGAATTTGAGAAACCTGTACGGCAAGTGCTGTAGTTTGCCCCCTGACCTGCCAGATACATCAGGATAAACTCGCGCTGGTTTGGAACTCGCCACTTGTAATTCGAGTCATATGTATAATTCTGTGCACAAGTATATGTCCCTTCTACAACTGTCTGCATTGTACCTGAAAGAATCTGGGATGCGACAAGAAAACTTTTTGCAGGCTTGTTGTCATCCTGACGTTCATTATGATTGTTCAGTTCCCCTTGTTCTCCGGAAACATTCAATGCGCTCGCATCGATTCTATCGAGCGACAGTTTCGTATAACCATCCTGTTTGGTGGAAGTATAATACTCGCTCGGAGTCTTGTCATAGCCTTCATCGTATGACTGGAGATTGCGTACGCATCTCAGATAAGAAGCAGACCACTTCCCGGATGTGGCACTATTGGTGGCCATACCTTCTTCCGCAAAATAATCACAGACATTTTTTGTGGAAGTCCAGTATATCATACGGTTACCACCCGCATAATCATTGTACGGTGCGTTTCCCAAGATTGAAGTAGGCTTGTTGAACAGACGGCTGTCCGTACTGATGACATTCTCTCCCAACCAGAGTCCTGCATATTGCTTGAGCGTAGGAGCATACCAGCGTATCTCATTATCATCTATAACTCCGTCACCATTCAAATCCCTGTTTCTGGACATACAGGCACGGTAGAACCTCTTGTTTGAAGCCAGATCTTTCCATGAAATGCGGTAGTTAGACTGCGACAAATCGCTGATCTGATTGTTCCTTCCGTTCCAGCTGTCGGTTCCACTGGAAACCGGAGCCGCAGAAAAGCCCTTCCCTGCCTCATCATTCGTAGTCTCGCATCCGTAGGCAACCACAGTTCCGGCATTGGCTCTATCATAGAAAGTCTGGATATTACACTGATTAAGTCCGTAAGCAACTGTTGCATACACACTTCTATTATCCTTACTTTCACTGACCGAGTTGGCTACATAGAATGTTCTCTTAGGGACATCATTAACATACTCGTTCCATGACTTGGACGGATAATAATTCTCGTCGATGAAGCATGTAACATCAATGTATGGATTTGCCTTGGATCCGCCTGTCCAGAAAGTTATGACATCAGCATTGTCATAGAGCAATTTGAGGAAAGAGTTGATGTTGTAGAGCGACGATTTTCCTTTTCCAGGATAAGCTACCGCAGTTCCACGCTCTGTTGCCGAGGATGAATATGTACCGCCTATGGCAAATTCCACCCAGTCAGTAGTGGCGCCATTCAAGTTTCCGGTCACCTTGTCTGTCACCATCATAACTTCTGACTGATTGCCGAGATCGGAAATCTGATACACATAGCCTAAGCCCTTATCCTTCAACATCTTGATATCGTTCATATAGAAGCGCATCACCATATATTCGTAATGGCTGTCCAATGAAAGTGTCTTCCCGGCAGTACCATATTCCATCACGATACCCTCCGCTCCAGGTTGTTCCTGCGTCTGGTTTTCCTGCTTTGCCTCGACAATGATATTGTCCACGCCTGAAATGGAGACATTGAACGTATATGTGGAATTCCTCTCCACATTATAGTCATTGACATCCGCTGTACAGTCTCCCAAATGAACGTAATACGTAACAGCCGCATTTCTGGTGTAGCTTGTGGTCTGCTCGGTATATGTTCCGTCGATAACCACGTAGGTTCCGAACTCAGGGGCATTGACAAAAGCTTTCGGTATAGACATCCCGTCAGCCTCACGCTCGTGCCACTTAGTCACCTTATTGACCGCATTCTGTTTATTCTCAGGCAGATACACCTCGAAATACTGCCTTCCGGAAGCATCCACATCATTTGGCGCGAAGATTCCGGATATGTTATTGAAATTGGTCGGTACCGGTTCGACAGAATAGATTTTCTCGATGCCGGCATCGTCGGAAGAGAAAAGAGGGCCGACGCAGGCGACATTGACAATGCGGTATTGCTCAGCCTTGAAGCTTTTCCCCGCTTCACCACGGGCAATGCCGATATTGAAACGGACTTTGGAGACGACACGAGTGAGTCGGATCATATCTTCATTGCCGGAAGATGTAGTCTCGACACGACCTTCTTTATTGATATTCACCACATTACCTCCATTAGCCGCCCCAGTCATAAGGAAACTGCTGGAAACCTGAATTGTTTCCGGCTTGCGGTTGAACGGAAGCGCCAAAAACTGCTTGCGAGTGAAGTTCACGTTGCCATCCATTACCGCTTCCCAAGAAAGATTTATCGGAAGGCCATCCGAAGGCGATATTGTTTCCCTGATACCGTCCTTCATAGTGGTTTTGAGAGGATAAGTTCCTTCCTGATAGACATTTGCGACAGCATAGATGTATGAGCGCCCGGCTGTGGTCTTGACTTTTACTGTTCCGTATTTGCCTTTTGTATCCGATGTGGACTGGTTAAGTCCGCTGTTGAATGCCGCAAAGCCTTTCAATGCTCCACTTTCATTGAAAATATACACATACAGATTTTTCAGCGCCCTTTCCTCTGCATCGGTCGCCTTGGTATCCATCGAATAGGATTCTGAAGAGGGATTCTCCACAGGCAAGGAAACCACTACGACATCATCCTCATAAACGTCAGTTCCCTTTTCCCATATACACGAGGTAGCAGCCCACAGCAGGACTGTTGTCAATATGGCAATATGTAAAAACCTGAACTTCATAATCAGTTGAAATCAATGTTAACGTCCTCTTTGCTCTTCCAGTCGATTACCTGATACTTCAGCGTGGTTTCTACCTCCACCCGCCCGTTCAGGACATAGGCATATATGATGCATTCGTGATTTCTGAGGAACTCGTCAGGGGCAATGTTGAAGGAAACTTTCCTGGATTTGTTGGCAGAGAACTGATAGTTGACAATTCCCCTAAGCGCCTGACCGGACTCCAAAAAATACGAAGAGAAAGATGTCAGACCTGCATTTCTCATTCTTTCAGCATAGGCTTGCGCGTTTTCGTCCAAGCCTCTTCTGAAAACGGTGGGATCCTTGACCGGACTTATGTCCGCTGCCTTGAACAAGACATTTGAACTGCCTGTATATCTGACCGTCTGGGAATAATAGCCCACATTTTCAGGCAGGAACGCAGATGAAGTGTACAAATAATCGAGGCTCTTCACATCAGCAAAATCCACTGACCGCGTAAAGGCCAATGCTGTCTGAGGGATGAAATTACCTGAAACACCGGTAGCAGAAGCCTCGGCTTTTCCAAATTCCACATTGAGGATACTGAGACCGTCGATGTCCGCATTTCCCGCGGCCTTGGCCATATAGAACTGAAACTTGGACACTGCCCTAAGAAGAGGAATCTCTATAGAATTTTTCAGGTCAATGCTTTCAGACACATACTTCTGAAGCGGGACATTGGTCAGCGCCCTCGACATAGGAAGGCCAGCAGAAGGGACCTTCATCACCTCAGGTTTCATATCAGAACTGATGCCGAATCCGCTTACGGTTCCGGTTCTGAGCTGTCCTCTTGTCATCACGCTGCCGTCTCCAGACATCAGTCCGGAACAGCCATCCGCATTGGCAAGAACATATATATCGACACCGTTCATTTTTCCGGTACGGAGTTTTATGCTTACGACTCGATTTTCCGTGCCTGCAAGTCCAGTCTGTTCTGCAAAACCTATCGGCTGCGCCCCGTCTCCGGACTCTCTCGATGCGAAGATCCAGATTCTGTAGGAGTGTATAAGTGATTCAGATTCAATGCCTGACTCCATATCCGCTTCTGTCAATGAAGTCTTTGTCCTGTCAGGAATCTTGTTGCTGACGTCCCCTGTATTCAGCGTTACAGTCAGGTAAGCCGGCACGTTATCGGGATATTCGATATCGCACGGCTTGCTGTCATATATGCACGAAGTCAGGATGAGCGCGGCAAGTGCTGCCGTGACCATCTTCGCACACCGGGCATTGACTGCAACCAGTTTATTTATACAGGACATCAACATCTGCATTATCCTAAATATCTATGTCGTCAAGTATCACTCTCCAGGAATTGATCAATATGCTCGAACTTACCCAACGGTCCTCCTTATCCAGGAAAAAAGTCAGATTGTATTCATCTTGCCTGTCCAGATATTCTTGATCGGACATTGTCGAATTATAGTGTCCCTTTATCAGCAGGGCGTAATCTATCAGCGGAATGGAAATGACTCTGACTCCGTGCGTATTATAGACATTAAGTATCGGCCTGTGTCCTTTCACAAGACGCCCCACGGTAAGTTCTGCCATAGCCACGCCGATTTCCGTCTGGCCGTCACGTGTCAATGCCGTCTTGTCAATGCCTGCGCTTCCTGAGCTTACTGACCAGGCTTTGTAACTCACTGAGTCTGATACTGTCAATGTATTGTTCCAGTCTGTCGTACCGTTGTCGTCCGTGATAAAGAACTTGAAATTCTTGTCATCCACAGGCTCTCCGGAAAGATGCTGGAGAATGACTCTCACATTGTTGGTATTCTTGGTAAGGGAAAGCACAGCGCGGCGAACACCACCTGTCCTGAAGTCCGTAAGATCCACATTTTCAGCCATTCCGTGAAAAAGCGGGGTCAAATCTTTCTCTACCTCACCGGACGGATTACGTTTAATTATACGTTTGAGTTCATTGACATGAGTCTTTCCCGGGATAACAGAAATCGGCATATAGGAATCGGGATTCCTCTGCTCTCCTTCCGCCCAAGCTACCAATGTATAGTTTCCAGACGGCAAGTCGCTGATATTCACCTGATATCCGTTCTCCGACAATTCTGCAGCCGATGATGTTTTCACATAAACCACCGTTCCATCTTTATCAGCAGCATATATGTTCACGGATTTCACTTCTGACGAAGCGGCATCCGCTGACTTGAGGTTTTTGTCATATCGAATCTGTACGTACCGACGTGTAGGACAGCCGTCAATGTCATCGTACACACAGCCCGTCATTGCAGCGATGCTGCAAAGAGCTGTCACTGCGAGGATACGCTTCGACAATTTCATTATATCAGCCTTTCTGTTCATTGTTTTTCTACTTTTGCCGGAACGACTCCGGTCTTTGGCAAGCGGAAAGCCGGTCAAGGCCGTCCGCCCGAAAAATTTCACTGTCTGTGCCGACAGCAATTACAGATTACTCGATTACAACATCCTGAGTAACAACTCTCCATTTGAGAACCTTGAGTTCTGCAGATACGTAGTAGTTCTTCTCTTCTCCAGGGATAAGGACGAGTTTCTCCTCCGGATTGAATACCGGATTACCGATTTTTGCTATCTTGGAAAGTGTGAGTTCATAGATATGGTTACGCACAGTACCGTAAGCGACATCCTCGGCAGTCTGGTTATGCTTGATAGGCACCTGATAGTAGCACATACCGTTCTTGAAACATACAAGCTCTTTCTTGGCAATATTGAAACCATTCTCGCCGTTGAGAATGTCCTCAACAGTCTTGGCCCAATCAGCCGATTCGATTACAGATGCAGGCTCGCCTTCTTTCATGAGTTTTGCACCTTCTGCAGGGGCTGTAAGTGCTTCAACTTCGACTTTGACGGAACCTGAGTTGTCGGCAACATTAGCAACAATTTTTGATTTCACCTGATCCGGAAGCACAGAAGCGGTTTTCAAGCCTTCTGCTGTGGTATATTCCCAATGCAGTTTTCCCTTGAGAATCTGCTCGGCAGCATAATTATTCAATGCATCATTCGTGTAGAAAAGACCGCCGAACTTGTAGATGTCCTGCCTTTCCCAGGCCGCTCCGGTCTTCGCTGTCTCCACATGTGCCGCAATGAGAATGGTAGGAACATTGGCAAGTTCACCGCCATTTACTCTTGCGGATGCTTTGTCAGCAGTATTTTCATACATATAATTGTATGCTTCGGTATTGTTCTTCGTAGCGTCTAGCCAAGACAGATATTTGACATTCTTGTATGTTCCCGGCTCATCCTCAGGCGTGCGGCCGAAAACATACTCATCTGAGCCTGAGTAGTTAGGGTCCTGAGCCCAGAATGTCCTTTTGGCAGCTTCGTCATACCAGTTCGCGAAAGGATTTGTAACAAGCCATGAAGTCGGAACATCTTTCACAAGAGATGAAGTGGTGTTGAAAGCATTTGCAGCCCAACCGTCAACGACTATACGGGCAGAAACCTTGACACCGTCGAGAACACTTTCTGCATTTGGAGTCTCGAAACATATTTTTCCTTCTGCAGTCTGTTTCAAGCCGTCCTTGGCTTTCATGTTCACCTTGGCAACCTCGCGCTCCACATAAATCTGGACAGGAGTCTTGAGAGCTTCCTCCTTTGTTTCCTTTACGGAAGAAGCTGCAATCGGAGTTGCATTCACGATATTCTTTCCGTCAACATATACGGAATTGGTCATTGTGAACTTGCCCGCTTCAGTTGAAATCTCTCTCTTGTCCACCTGTGTGTGAGCATCAGCAAGCGACAGAGTCTTGAGAGCGTTGCAATTGTCATAGTTGAGAACCGCAAGCACGAGGGCAGGACGGAGTCTTGTAGGACCCAGCACGATAACTGCCTTGGACTCTTTCTCTACGAAACCTGATTGATTATTTGTTGTCAATTTGAGGTTTCCGTTCTCATCCACAGAACCGTCAGTAGCAGAAATGACACCTGAGGTAAGGTAGTTGCCGTAAGCGTCGTAGAAAAGGAAAATGGAATTATTCACATTTACAGTGCTTTCAGCCTCTGATCCGTCGCGATAGTCCGAAGGAGCTTTGGTAGAAGAGCCGACTGACATAGCGATATCCACAGCCATGTACTGATTTGCATCAGAACCTCCCTGATTAGAGGTGACGTTCTCTTTAGAGCAAGCCACAGCAAGGCTCAAGAGAGCGATAGAAATAAGTTTACCTGTTTTCATTGATAATATAGGATTTAATTGTTTTTGATTTTCTTATAGTTGTTGCGCGCAGCCTGAAGTGAACTTGCCTGTGAGAACAGTTCCAATGCAGCTTCATTGTCTCCGTTCATTGCCGCAAATACGCCTCTGGCATTCTTGGCCTCGGGAGAATCCCCCGCATTGGCCAGAAATCTTGCGGCATCCTTCATATTGCCGTTTTCGAGAGCCACGCAGGCTGCATTGACATTGGCAATTTCACTTTCAGGGAACATCCTGACTGCGACATCGAAGACATTGTTGAAGTCATCGCTCCCTTCTACATAAGAGTTCGCAACCATATACATCTCGTTCAGGGAGAGTTTCTGTGGACGTTCTCTGATAATTTTCCGGGCCTCTTCAAGGCTGAAATTACGCACGTCGTATGTGACCTTGTAGTCAGTGCGGCGCAGTGACGGGTAAGCGACAGGAAGCACTACATTCTTGTAGAACGTAGTATAGCGCATCATAATAGTCCAGTCTTTTTCGTCAGGAGTCATATTGCTGTCGATGATATTGAGCACATCCCATCTTCCCGGGAAACCGCAAGTATCCGCAAATTCTCTGAATCCTTTCCAGTCTTCAGGTGTGGAATTCACCGAGAAAAGACTACTGTTCAATTCATTATAATAGTTCTCAAGGTATTTTTCCAGTGCCTTTGTACGGTTCTTTGCCAATTCCGCATTATGCGCATAAGGGCCGTCCGGAGAGGCATAACCATGAAGATATATTCTGGTGAGTTTCACGTCTTTGTCATTTCTTACAAGGTCGATAGTCTCTCTTATTTTCCTCAGTTCCGCAGCATTGTTTCCGAAATCCGGTCTTATGTCATATTTGTCCACGTCGAAGTTCAGCCGTGCCGTACCTTCTTCCGCACGCTGTTTCACTGCCTCCGGCTGAGGCATGATGTAAGCGAATTCCCACTCCACTGGCTCTTCTGACGGAGTTTTTTCCACCTCCGGTTCCAGTTCTTCTGACGGGACTGTCAATGTTCCGTTTCCCAACTTCTGGGCACATCTGCAGTCAGCCTGTTCTATAAAAAGTCTTGAACCTTTCATCCACGGCTGATAGGGAATCTTGTAGGCATAGTGCTCCACCTGCGGGTCGCCATTATGACGTCGCGCCACAACAAGAGGATCCTGTGTTGCCGTAACCCCGTTTCTCTGCCAATATATATGACGGAGTCTTCCGAGCATTTCGATTGCGGGGAGTCTCAATGTGTCTGATATTCCGGCAATTACAGGTGTGAGCACAAGGCCCTTGTTCGCTGAAAGCGAAAGATTGCTCACATCAAGGTCAAAACTCAGCATCACAGTTCCTGAAACTTTCTCGAGACATACATTCTGTGCCTCAACCTGCCCGTCTGCAAATGTCTGGGCAGACATTGTAAAGACAGTTGAGATGACAACTGCTACGATTGCAAATATATTTTTCATGTCAATGTACTGTTAGAAGAGGTAAACAAGGCTTAGAGCAGCCTTTGTTGGCGCTATCATAAATTTCTGATTTTCATCGACTTTCTTGCCGCACTGCGGGCAATCGTACTTCTCGTATCCGGTGTATATCACACCCATTCCGAGCTCGAATTCAAGGTTGAAATGCCTGGACAGGGCCCAGTCGTAACCATAGCCGATTCCTGCCCCTGCCATCCAGCCCTGGTACCTGTAGTTTTTCAATGAGGAGAAATCCTTGCCGAATGCCTTGAAGTCTGTCGGGAGATTTCCGACATTGTACTGGGCGCCGAGAAGATGAAAGGCGAGAAAACTGCGCATGAACTTGTCGCAGAACCACCAGCGGATTTCCGGCTGCACGAGCCAATGTTTCCATTTTCTGTTGTCTGAAAAACTCCATCCATTATAGTTTCCGGAAATATCCATCGTCCATTTCGGAGCAATCGAGAATTCGACACCGGCATTGACCGTAGCCGTCGCATCGTAGAGGACATTTGTCTTGAGCGCTACGTTCTGGCCCTTGACCGGGCAAATGGAAAACGCAAGCAGACAGACTATAAGTGCTATGAAACTTTTCATAGAACGCTTACCAAAATTATTATACATACCAATCTTTCGTGCAGCCCTTTATGGAGGCCTTGAAATCACTTACTATTTTTGGGGCTAAAAAAAACAGAGACCATTTCTGATCTCCGTTCTCTGTGCTCCCTTAGGGGCTCGAACCCTAGACCCCAACATTAAGAGTGTCGTGCTCTACCAACTGAGCTAAGGAAGCAAAACTTCTTTGTGATCCGTTCGGGGCTCGAACCCGAGACCCCAACATTAAAAGTGTTGTGCTCTACCAACTGAGCTAACGAATCTCTCCATTCCCCGCGTTTTTCAATACTTTTAATATCGCTGGACTCTCAAGTGTTGTCTTGTTTTCCAAACGGGATTGCAAAGATAGGCACAAAATCTGAACTTGCAAACATTTGGGCGAAAAATTTTCAAAAAACTTTACCTAAATGGTTTTAAACCGAGATTATGCCTTAAAAAGACTGAGATTTTCTCTTCCGGGAAGGAGTTCACCGGCTTCGATACGGTGAACAATCTCCACTACCTTGTCATTGCACGGAGTAGGCACCCCTACCCTGCGGCCTTGCTGCGAAACGGAGCCGTTGATGGAATCCACTTCCGTCTTCTTTCCTTTCTCCAGATCCTGCAGCATACTTGCCTTGAGTTTCGCATGCTTGCGGATAGCAAGCGGAATCAGCATAAAGGCCAATGCCTTCTTAACAGGATTGTGATAATCGAAGAGCCTCACAATATCCTTCCCCTGCACCGGTTCGATCTTGATTCCGGAGGCATGACATACATCTATACACTCCTTCATAAGAGACTGCACCACCCTCCTTGAGTCTTTCTTTGCCGCAGCCTCACCGAAAGTGCATCCGAGCACCGCGCTCATTCCGGAGAAAGCAGAATTGATCAGCAGTTTGCTCCACCTGGTCCCGATAAAATTCCGGTCAATTTCCACACTCCCCATCATTTTCAAGAGAGAAACCACATCATCCATATGGTTTGGGGTCTCGGAAAAGATTGTTCCCAATGAAAAAGTCAGACTGTCAGGTGAACTGGTCAGCTCACAAACCCCCGGGCCCAACATTGTCGCACCCCAGGCCACCGTACATCCGATAACCCGTTTTTCTCCGACAACATCTGCTATCTGGTGCTCCGGAAGGCCGTTCTGCAACGTGACAATCACACCATCATCTTCAAGATAGTCCTTGAGAAACGGGACAGTCTCACTGTTTCCCTGCTGCTTGGTCATCAGGAAAATGATGTCGTACTTTCCGGTCATCTGTTTGTCAGTAATGGCATTGACCTTCTGAATGAAATCCACAGTCCCCACAATCTTCGCTCCCTTTTCGTTCAGAGCCTGGACGTGCTTCTCATTGTGATTTATAAGGTCAATGTTTCCTCCCTTGGAGGTTATGTATGCGCCGAGTATCGTTCCCAATGAACCGGCGCCGTAAATCGCTGCTCTCATGACTAAATAAATCTTTTCTGCTGTTCGTTGTATTCAAATCCGGCTGCAGAGAGTTTCTCTTCCAATGTCTTGCGGTCCTTGTGGAAATAGTCGCAAATCTGGTCCAGATTGTCGAATTCCTCATCACGCAATAAAAAATTGATAGCCGAAGCCAACATCGGCATATCGTTTTCAGGCAAATGCTCCATATTTATAATATCTTTTTTATAATATCTTTTCCAATTTGTTCACTGCATCTTCCAGGTCGGCACTAAAACTCAGATGATCCATAAGATAGTCCGCTTTCCCGGCCGCCAGGTATTCATACAAGGCTCTGTTCATATCCATCGCATAAGAAGCTACGGCAGTCTCGATTTCATCTTTCTGCACAGGGTTTCCGGAATAGATGTAAACCCTGAGTTTCTGATGAAAAATACAATAGGCTGATTCTATCGCGTTCTTGTCAAAGTTCTCCACTGTCCTACATTTTTTTCGACGACAAATATAGCATATCTTTAGCGAGACCGACACAAATTCACAAGATTTTATGTAAGTTTGCACACCATAAACTGAAAGCCAATGTATTCTTTTCTTATCAGCCTTTTGGCACTCGTGGCAGGTTACTTCATCTATGGTAAAGTAATCGAAAAAGTGTTCGGCATCGATTCTTCCAGAAAGACCCCGGCGATCACTCACGCAGACGGAGTGGATTTCATTCCTATGCCAGCCTGGAAAGTCTATATGATCCAGTTTCTGAACATTGCCGGAACCGGTCCGATATTCGGCGCCATCATGGGAGCAAAATTCGGCCCTTCATCCTATCTGTGGATAGTACTCGGCTGTATTTTCGCAGGAGCAGTGCACGATTATATGACAGGAATGCTGTCCATCAGGAACAATGGAGCAGGACTTCCGGACCTTGTCGGAAAATACCTCGGCAAGGGTACAAGAACCTTCATTCTGGCATTCTCCATCATCGTGCTTATGCTGGTAGGAACCGTGTTCGTATTCAGCCCTGCTCTGATTTTAGGTGACATCGCAGGTGACGGCAGCAAAATGGCAATAATGCTCTGGGTTGGTATTATTTTCCTGTATTATCTCCTGGCCACGCTTATGCCTATCGACAAGATAATCGGAAGAATCTACCCTCTGTTCGCATTCGCATTGATCTTTATGGCAGCGGCGCTGATGGTGTGCCTTTTCGTCAAATGGCCTGCGCTTCCGGAAATCTGGGACGGACTCGGCAACCTCGGAGAGTCTGAGGGACTGCTCAAGGGACAGCCGATTTTCCCTTGTCTGTTCATCACCATCGCCTGCGGGGCTGTAAGCGGCTTCCACGCCACTCAAAGCCCGTTGATGGCAAGATGCGTTTCCGATGAAAAGCTTGGCAGACCTGTATTTTACGGAGCAATGATAACTGAAGGTATAGTTGCATTGATCTGGGCCACAGTATCATCCTGGTTTTTCTTCGATGGCGGAGCCGCAGCGACAGGAGCAGCACTCACGGCATCTGCACCGGATGTAGTGGTAAAGGTTTCAGAGAGCTGGCTTGGAATTCTCGGCGGGATCCTCGCCATTCTCGGTGTAGTGGCAGCGCCTATAACAAGTGGAGACACTGCGTTCAGAAGCGCGCGTCTCATCGTGGCCGACTTCCTGCACATGACACAGAAGCCGATACGCAACAGGATGATGATCAGCATCCCTCTTTTCATCATCGCCGGCTTCCTTCTCTGGTACAATATAGCTGACGAGGACGGTTTCAATGTAATATGGAGGTATTTCGGATGGGCTAACCAGACATTGGCGGTATTTATGCTCTGGACAGCCACAGCCTACCTGGTCAAGAACAAGAAAGGCCTTGCATATATGGTTACCATGCTGCCTGCCGCATTCATGACATCCGTATGCACCACATACCTGTGTGTAGCCAAAATCGGTTTCAATATGCCGACATCATGGAACTATACCATAGGAGCATCAGTATTCGCGCTCTCGATCATCATATTCTACATCCTGTATTTCAAGGCCACAGCCAAGAAACAGTCCTGAATGACCGAATTCCATGAATCAGACTGACAACACTGACAATGTACTTGAGCTTGCATCTGAAGCGGGACACATTCTTCTTCAGAACGGAGCGGAGATTTCCAGAGTGGAAGACACTATGGCGAGAATCGCTGCGCATTATGGTGTAGAGACAGGCAACTTTTTCGTACTGAGCAACGGTATCTTCACGACAAGTTCTCCGGGCAGATATGCCAAGGTGGAATTCATTCCTATCAGGGCTATACAGCTGTCCAAAGTGGTGGCTGTAAACAAGTTGAGCTTCGACATTGCCGCAGACAAATATACTTTGGAGCAGGCTCGGGAAGAACTTGAACGGATAAAAGCTGTAAAGCCCAAGCCTGCTTGGGAGCAGATTGCCGGTTCCGCCTTCGGAGCGGCAGGATTCTGCGCGGTGTTCGGTGGCAGTTTCATCGACTGTGCTGCCGACTTCGTAATCGGGGCACTGCTGTACATTTTCTGTCTGTATTTCAGTGAAAGATATATGTCCAAAATCGTGGGCGGCATATGCAATGCATTGATAGCCACGCTTCTGAGCATTGTAGCATTCAGGCTTGGAGCCGGCGAGAGCCTGAGCAACATCATCATCGGAGCTGTGATGCCGCTGATTCCTGGGGTTCCTTATGTCAATGGCGTGAGGGATCTCGTGAACTCGGACTACATTGCCGGCCTAACCAGACTTACTGACGCGATGTTGGGATTTTTCTGTATCGCAATCGGTGTAAGTATTGAGTTCATGCTTGACGGATGGGCTGCCGGAGGCATCATCGAACTGCATCAGATGAGCATTCATCCGAGCACATCAGGATTAGGATGGCAGTTCCTGGCTGCATTCATAGGCACTTTCGCATTTGCCATTCTCTTCGGCTCGCCGAGGAAACAATATTTCGCAGCCGGCCTTATCGGAGCACTCGGATGGGCGGCTTACCTGCTGATGGTCAGAGCATTGGGCAGTTCAGCATTCGTGGCGATACTGATTGCCACAGCATTGGTCTGCATCCTTTCCAGATTTGCAGCGGTATCACACAAATGTCCGAGCACAGTGTTCGTGCTCTGCGGAATCTTCCCGCTTGTGCCGGGAGCCGGCGTGTTCTGGTTTACTTATTATCTGATTTCCAGCCAGTTCCACCTGTCGGCAATGACCGGTTTCACTGCCATGAAGGCAGCACTCGCCATCGCGCTTGGCATCGTATTCGCCATGGAACTGCCTCAGCGGATGTTCTCCGGACACAGAAAACGGCATTGACATCCTCTACTTGAGAGCATCATTGACCGTTCTGTTCGAGAATCTGGCGGGCGCGGGATAGAGCGACATTGATGTCCGGACAGATATTCTTTTCACCCAACAGATGGTAGAACCCGGCCTTCTGGAGAGTATTGTGCACCTTGGAATTGACACCTGAAAGCACGACCGTAATCTTGTTCTTGCGGCTCATCTCGCAGAGGTTGGAAAGGTTGTGGATACCAGTCGAATCGATGAAAGGCACCTTCCTCATGCGTATGATCCTGACCTTGGAACGATCCCTGAATTCGCTCATAAGTTCCTCAAACTGAGTGGCTACGCCGAAGAAGTAAGGGCCGTTGATTTCATAGACCTCCACTCCCTTCGGAATGGACAAGCCTTCGTCGTAGGTATGGATACCAGATTCGTCCTGCACCTTGATCTCATTCTTCACCGCAGTAATCTCGGTCGTCTCCATTACTCGTCTCATAAACAGGACACATGCAAGCATAAGTCCCACGGCTATAGCCACGGTCAAGTCGAAAATAACTGTCAGGAAGAATGTTATGAGCAATACCGTAACATCAGACTTCGGGTTCTTAAGCAATGCCCTGAATGTCCTCCAGCCGCTCATATTGTAGGAAACCACCACGAGCACGCCTGCAAGACACGCCATCGGGATATATTTGGCCAAAGGCATAAGGAACAGCATGATAAGCAGCAGGACCACCGCGTGGATCATGCCCGCAACAGGAGTACGGCCGCCATTATTGATATTGGTCATTGTCCTGGCTATGGCACCGGTAGCAGGAATACCGCCGAAAACAGGAGTCACCATATTCGCGATTCCCAGGGCAATGAGTTCCGTGTTCGAGTTGTGGTGGTCACTGATCATACCGTCTGCCACAGTAGCAGAAAGCAGGGATTCGATGGCTCCAAGTGCTGCGATGGTCACGGCTATCGGGAAAAGACTCTTGACAGCCTCCCAGTCGAGCGACGGCACTTCAGCCTTCGGCAGATGGGAATCTATCGAGAAGCGGTCGCCGATAGTGTCAATGCCGGTGATGCCGAAGCTGTTTTTCATAATATAGACAGCCAAAGTCACAAGTACGATTGCGACCAGTGAACCGGGCACTCTCTTGGCTATTCTCGGGACAATGACGATAATCGCCACGCTTACAAGGCTCACCGCAGCATCCCACCAGTTCACGGTGTCGAAATGTCTGAAATACAGCATCCATTTGCCGATAAAGTCTCCCGGAACGGTTTCTCCGCCGAACGTGAGACCGAACACATCGGCCATCTGGGTAGTGAAAATCGTGACTGCGATACCGCTGGTGAAACCTATCACTACCGGATACGGAATAAACTTGATGACTGTTCCCAATTTGAACACACCCAACAGGATCAGCAGCACGCCGGCCATTACAGTAGCCGCAGCAAGTCCGGAAAGGCCATATTGCTGAACGACTCCATAAACGATGACGATGAATGCTCCTGTAGGTCCTCCGATCTGGACTTTGCTGCCGCCGAGGAAGGAAACGATAAAGCCTGCGATTACAGCGGTAATGATTCCTTTCTCAGGAGACACTCCGGATGCAATGGCAAATGCAATGGCGAGAGGCAAGGCTACAATGCCCACAATCACGCCGGCCATCAGGTCAGAAAGGAATGCCGATTTGCTGTAGGAACGGATACAGGTCAGAAATTTCGGATGAAAGTCAAGTTTACCAGTCATATCATAATACGAATAAGGGCGGCAAAGGTATTCATTTGTCGCCCTCATTCCAATATTTAAACGATACTAATTTCGCAAATCCGTCATCTAAAACGTTATCTCACTGCACTCAGGACCACTTCAGAAAGTGACGGATGCGAATGCACCGTGCATTTCAGGTCATTGACAGTGCCATGGAGAGCCATCATTGCGGCCACTTCCTGAACCAAGTCGGAAGCATGCGCGCCAAGTATGTGGGCACCTAAAATCGTACCCTTAGGATATGTACCGTCTTCGCCAGTATAGGCAATGATTTTACAATATCCTTCAGTCTCGTCCATAGCCATAGCCTTGCCGTTGGCCCTGAACATTGACTTATAGCACTTTATGGCGTAGCCTTTTTCCTTGCACTGCTCTTCAGTGAGACCGACAGTCGCAACCTCAGGCACCGTAAAAACCGCCGCCGGCACGATTCCGAAATCGATCTTCTCCGGCTCCTGCAGCAAGTTGTTCTCGGCCAGAATCGCATTCAATGCCACTCTGCCCTCGAATGTAGCCACGTGCGCAAGCATCAGACCGCCGCGGATGTCACCCACAGCAAAAATATGAGGGACATTGGTCCGCATATCAGCATCCGTGACAATGCCCTTAGGGGTAAAGTCAATGCCCATGTCGGCAAGATTCAGCGACGCAAGATTAGGACGTCTGCCGACTGCCATCAGTACGGTATCGGCAACCACCTCTTCCACAGCGTCCTTTTTCTTATAGGACACCTTCAGGCCTTCATCCGGACATTTCTCCACAGAAAGCACCTGAGCGGCCGTCTCTATATTGATTCCACGCTTGCCGAGAGCCTGTTTCAGACGCTTTGCAAGGTCGGTATCGAAATGCGGCAGCACATCCTTGCAGTATTCAAGGACAGTGACCTGAGAGCCGAAGCTGTTGAAAATGGATGCGAATTCCAGGCCGATGACTCCTGCACCGATAATGCACAGTCTGCTTGGAACATGGTCGATTTCAAGCATTTCCTTAGACGTGATGACACCTTTCAGGTCTGCTCCGGGAATAGGAAGTGAGGCGGATACGGAACCGGTCGCGATCATGATGTAATCCGAAACGATTTCGGTAACCTCTCCTTCGGCTGATTTCACCTCGACCGTATGGGCATCCTTGAACGAAGCCTTACCCTGCACGATATGTATCAGTTTGTTTTTCAATATCATACCGATACCGCCGCGAAGCTGTTCAACCACTTCGTTCTTCCTCTCCATCGACTTATGGATATCGAAAACAAAAGCGGGAGCACCATCAGGCTGACCGGCAAGACTGACACCGAATTTCTCCGCCTTACGGACATCTTCTATCAGTTCAGCGTTACGGCACAATGCCTTGGTAGGGATGCAGCCCTCATTCAGACAAGTTCCACCGAGAGGGCCTTCTGAAATCAAATATGTTTCAATGCCATTTGCAGCGGCAGCCGCAGCGGTTTCATATCCGCCGGGCCCCGCGCCTATAATTGTCAATATCATGTCTTCCGTCGAGATATATCAGTCCCAGAATTTCAGCTTCGGCTGTCTTGCCGCCATTGTTTCATCCGGCCTTCCGATAGGTGTGCAGTGTGGTGCGCCCTTCAGTATGGCAGGAGACTCAGCGGCCTCCTTCGCGATTTTCCGCATTACATCGATGAACGCGTCGATTGTTTCCTTGGACTCCGTCTCGGTAGGCTCTATCATGATGGCCTGATGGAACAGGAGAGGGAAATAAATCGTCGGAGCATGGAAGCCGAAATCGAGCAGTCTCTTGGCAATGTCCAATGTAGTTGCGCCCGGCACCTCTTCTGAAGAATCAGTAGCAGGACGTCCTCCGTCATTGACAAGACCGTCGAAGACGAACTCGTGCTTGCAAATCGAAGGAATCGGAAGCTTGTAGCAATCCTTGAGGCTCTCCTTGATATAGTTCGCCGACATTGTCGCAAACTTGCCGGCCAGACGGATGTTCTGGCGGCCGAGCATCAGGATATAGCAGCAAGCCCTCAGAATCACACCGAAATTGCCCATGAATCCGGAAACGTGACCTACTGAATTTTCCGCCGCATTCACCATCTCGAACTTGCCGTCAGCGTTCTTAACCACGTGAGGCACTGGAAGATACTCCTTCAGATGAGAAGCCACGCCTACTGGACCAGAGCCCGGACCGCCTCCTCCGTGAGGAGTGGAGAATGTCTTGTGGAGATTCAGGTGCATGATGTCGAATCCCATATCACCCGGACGTACAACACCCAGGAGAGGGTTCATATTGGCTCCGTCATAGTACAGAAGGCCTCCGCATCCGTGAACCAGTTCCGCAATCTCAGCGATTTCCTTTTCGAAAAGACCGAGCGTATTAGGATTGGTCATCATGATGCCGGCTACATCGTCACCGAGAAGCGGAGCCAGGTCAGCCACATCCACGAGGCCGTTTTCCTTGGACTTCACGACTACCACTTCCAGGCCGCAGACTGCCGCACTGGCAGGATTGGTTCCGTGTGCACTGTCAGGAACGATGATCTTGGTCCTGCCCAGATCTCCCCTGCTGATATGGTACTGACGCATGATCATCAGACCTGTAAGCTCACCATGTGCGCCTGCGCAAGGATTGAACGTGAACGCAGACATTCCGGTAATCGCCGACAGGTATTTCTCCATATCGTAATACACCTCCAACGCACCCTGCACTGATGCAGACGGCTGGAGAGGATGCAGACCGAGGAAGCCCGGCATTGCCGCCACCTCTTCATTGATCTTAGGATTGTACTTCATGGTACAGCTGCCGAGCGGATAGAATCCGGTATCGACACCGAAATTCATCTGCGACAGATTCGTATAATGTCTGACGACATCCACCTCACTCACCTGAGGCAGAGGCAGTTCAGATTCTCTCGCAAGGGCCTGAGGTACAGCCACATCACTGACAGGGAACTCACATTCCGGCAGAGAGTATCCGCTTCGTCCAGGTTTGGACAATTCGAAAATAAGTTTGTCGTAATATTTCATATCTATACCTCCTTGACTGCTTCAACTAATGAATCCACTTCTGCCCTGGTCCTCTTCTCCGTAACACAGAAACTTACATAGCCTTCTTCAGTGGCCAATGCTCCGAAAAATCCCTCGTCAAGAAGTTTCTGCTGAAGTTTTTCTACAGGAACAAGCGGTTTCAGCACGAATTCTTTCAGGAAAGGCTTGTCGAACACAGGTTCGAATTTGCCTGTCTTGAGAAGTTCTCCATAAAGATAATGCGCTCCTGCAGATGAAAGAGAGTTCACCTTGGCAAGACCTTCCTTGCCCATAAGTGACATATATACAGTCACATACAGGGCCATCAGGCTCTGGTTAGAGCAGATGTTGCTGGTAGCCTTCTCCCTGCGGATATGCTGCTCGCGGGCCTGCAGAGTAAGCACGAAACAACGCTTTCCGTCAGCGTCCTGTGTCTGTCCGACAATACGTCCCGGCATCTTGCGCACATAGTCTTTGCGGCAGGCCATAAAGCCGACGTAAGGACCGCCGAAGCACATCGGAATACCGAGAGACTGACCGTCGCCGACAGCGATATCGAAGTCCCATTCGCCCGGAGTCCTGACTACCGCCAATGCAGACGGGTCGCAATACTCGACGGCAATGGCTTTCGCCTCGTGAACTGCATCAGCGAAGCCTGTAAGGTCCTCGACAATGCCGAATCTGTTCAGAGACGGCACGATCACACCGGCCACATCGCCTTTTGCCAGTTCCTCTTTCATCGACTCAAGTCCCGTCTGGCCGTCCTTCATCGGAATATAGCCGAGCTGGACATTGTGGAACTTGGCATATGTCTCCACCACTTTCCTGACATGAGGCAGAAGGGTCTCAGAAAGCAGCACTCTGGTCTTGCGCTTGGTGCAGGCAACTGCCATCATCATCGCCTCCGCTGCAGCCGTAGGGCCGTCATACATGGAAGCGTTGGACACGTCCATTCCTGTCAATGCGCATATCATGCTCTGATACTCAAAGATATAGCGCAATGTTCCCTGCGAGATTTCAGCCTGGTACGGAGTATATGCAGTAAGGAATTCAGAACGGGAACAGATATAAGGTATCACCGATGGCGTATAGTGGTCATAAGCGCCGGCACCGGCAAACACTTTCAGATGCAGATCCTTCTTGTCCAAGGATTCAAAGAATGAGCGTACCTGCTGCTCGGACATTGCGTCAGGCAGGTCATATTCTCCGCGATAAATGAATTTATCCGGAACATCGGAGTACAGGTCATCCAGCGACCCGACTCCGATACGCTCCAGCATTGACTTTATATCATCCTCAGTGTGAGGAAAATATGAGAATGTTGACATAGCAGATTATTTTTCAGTCAACTTGGTGTACTCCTCAGCGCTGATGAGGTCGTTCAACTCCTCAGGGTCGCTCATCTTCACCTTGATGATCCAGTTCTCATAAGGATCCTGGTTCACCAGCTCAGGAGCATCCTCGAGAGCCTCGTTGTTCTCTACAACGACACCGCTGACAGGGCAGATAAGGTCACTTGAAGCTTTCACGCTTTCGAGAGCGCCGAATTCCTCGTCCTTTACAACCTCATCGTCAACGTCAGGCATATCCACATAAGTAATGTCGCCCATCTCGCTCTGTGCGAAATCAGTAACGCCGACAATTGCGATATCGCCTTCTACTTTCACCCATTCGTGTGTCTCGCTGTAACGGAGACTTTCCAATACTTTGCTCATAATCAAAATGTTTCAGTTGTTAGTATTATTTTTTATAATTTGTCTGATAGAATCTCTTCTTGACCACCTTGCCCGGGAACACCTTCTTGCGGATACGAATCCAGAGCGGAGTGTCGAGTTTGGAATATGCAGTCTGCACCATTGCGAAGCAGATGCTCTTTTCCAATGAGATGGAGTGGTAGCCGGTAGTGACTACACCGACCTGTGTCCCGTCCTCAGTTTCCACCGGATATGTGGCGCGAGGTATCGCCTTGTCCTCCAACCCGATACCTACGAGTTTACGCTCAGTTCCCTCTGCTTTCTGCTTTGCGACTACATCCTTTCCGATGAACTCTTCCTTGTCAAGTTTGCAGAACATCCCGAGACCGGCCTCTATAGGTGTGATGGTATCGGAAAGTTCATCTCCGTAAAGAGGAAGACCTGCCTCGAAACGCAGAGTGTCACGACATCCGAGTCCGCAAGGCACTACTCCATTGTCGAGAAGTTTTTTCCAGATTTCCTTGATGTCCTCACAGGTGGTATAAAGCTCGAAACCGTCCTCACCGGTGTAACCTGTACGGCTGACCACCATTCTGTGACCATTCCACTGTGCCTCATAATAAGTGTAGAATGTCAATGCAGCTGCCTCTGCAAGTCCGAGAACTTCTGTTACGACTTTCTCTGCGCCAGGTCCCTGAACCGCAATCTGGCCCCAGTTGTCGGAACCATTGACCACCTTCACATCATAGCCTGCGGTCTGAGCGAGAATCCACTCATAATCCTTGTCAATGTTGGCCGCATTGACTACAAGCAGGAAATGGTCTGGCTCGAACTCCCTGTAAACCAGCAGGTCATCCACCACGCCACCGTCCGGATGAAGCATCATTCCGTAGAGCACTTTGCCCGGCTCGAAGCCGCGGATTTCATTGGTAAAAATATGATTGACGAATTTCTCAGCGTCCGGTCCGCTCACAAAAATTTCTCCCATGTGAGACACGTCGAACATTCCGACCGCATGACGTACAGCATTGTGCTCCTCGGTTATGGAGGAATACTGTATCGGCATCATAAATCCGGCAAACGGGCTCATCTTGGCTCCGAGAGCCACGTGGCTGTCATACAGACAGGTTTTCTTAAGATTATCTTCCATTATCAAGTGTTGATTTTTTATGTGTTAGCTTACTGTTGTTTCAGAATGGACAGGAACGCTTCTGTTCCAAGACCGGCGACATATGGGCTCGGATCAATGTTCCCGAGCGCCTCCCTGATCTTGGCGATATCATATTCCTTTCCATTCAGTTTCTCTGAAACCAATTCTTCCAATCCATCTTTTATCGGGAAGAAATCTCCTGACAAGTGGCAGCCGGTCACAGTTTCCGCTTCCACATACAGTTCCAGACAGATTTCCCCGACACCGCTGATTCGTCCGCTGTGACGAACAGAATACCTATGGTTTCTGCCCATCAGGAAGTCCGGATTCAGATATCCAGCCTCAATCTCCTCAATATCAGCAATCTGCGCATCAGACAGGACAATCTCGTCTATCGTTTCCCCCTCCGAACAGAAACATTTCTTCAAATATAGTTTGAAAAGGTCAATATTCCTCAACGGACTGTCAAGTTTTTCATATAAAGGCTTGAGATTGGTCACGTGCTGGCGGACTGACGAGACGCCTTTGCTCTGGATCTTGACCCCTGACGGTGTAATCGCCCGCTCAAGAGCATCGAAATCAGTGTCGAACAGCATTGTCCCGTGCACGATACTGGACTGCGGCTTCAGGAAAAAGGCATTGCCCGAAACTTTCTTCCCGTCTATCATCACATCATTTCTTCCTGACTTATAAGCATTTACGCCAGTAGCGGAAAGATAGCCGGACAACTCATCCAGATATTTTCCGAAGGCAGCAGCCACATCAGTCGTGTCCGTGATATAGGAGAGCATAATGTTGCCCTTGTCAGAATAGACGCATCCGCCGCCGCTTTTTCTTCTGAAAAGATTTACGCCATGCTCCTTGCAATAAGGGATGTTCACCTCTGCCTCCATTACCTGGTTGCGTCCGAAAATCACGGTAGGACTCACCTGCCACATAAAGAATGCTTCCTTGTCGGCCCTGTCAGCGAGGATTGTATGCAGATGCGCCGCCACGTATTCCTCCATTGCGAGATAGAATACGAGACGACGCTCTTTTTCAGGTACAGATATGTATGTCATAACTATATGGTGTAATCAATACGGTCAGATGGCAAGTCTGAAACCGAATGTTGATTTCACGTTGCATGCAGGTATGCTCGAACGGTTGGCCACCCTGCAGGCATCCCATTTGGATGCAGCACTGCCGCCCCTCAACATGCGGAACTTGCCCGCGGTATTGAAGCAAGGGTCGTTCTGCTCGGCTGAGGTGTAATCATACTGCCCGTCCTGACACCATTCCCAGGCATTGCCCGACATATCGTAAAGTCCGAGCTCGTTTGGCTGGAACTGTTTAACCTTCATGACTTTAGATGAAGCGGACGACAGGTATGCAGCCACCTGGCTCACATAATTCGAACCTGCAAACTGCTTGCCCATGGAAAGGTTTCCGCCTCTCGCCGCATACTCCCATTCAGCCTCTGTAGGCAGCCTGAACTTCCTGCCAGTCAGACGGTTGAGCTTCACGATAAATTCCTGGCAATCATACCATGACACGTTGATTACAGGCTTTTCCGGTTCATCCGCGCTGTTCATATACGGGAGTTTGCCCATAACTGCAAGCCACTGTCCCGCAGTCACTTCAGTCTGGCCGATTTCAAATCCAGACAAGGTCACTTTGTGCACTGGGGACTCATCGCTGCCTGCCATCTTGCCCTGCTCCTGAGTAGCGCCCATATCGAAGGCTCCGCCTTTCACGCCGATCATCCTGAACTGTACTCCAGCTGCCTCGATAACCTCTGACGCAGAACTGTGCTCCCTCTCGACCACTCTTGTAACGACAGCAGCAAGAATATCTTCAGGAACGGCAGTTCCGGTATTCACCACAACTCTGAAGCTCAAGCCCGGTTTCTTTACGTATCCGCCTTCCGGAACTCTTGACTTATAGGATCTTGTCACCCTCTGCTCTGTCTTTTCGGCACACAACGGGTCGATGACAAGTGTATCTCCAAGTGACTCCACAAATGCGTCGGCGCACCATTCCATGCAGGAAGCGTCCGCCTCGATGGCACCTGTAAGCAATGCATATTCCCACTGGGCTTCAGTCGGAAGCGAGAACGGAATACCTGTCATCTTGGACAATTTGCCGAGGAACTTGATGCAGTCATCCTGTGAAACCATATCCACAGGTGCAGTTTCTGACGTGGCGGTTCCGGCATCTGAGCCCATCACGGCCTTCCATACGCCCTTGCTTATTCTCTGGCTTGAGATCGAGAATCCTTTCAGGACTACCTGGTGGACAGTCGCTCCGGAAATCCTGACGCCAGACGGAGTCTTGCCCATGGCAAAAGTACCGCCCTCTACAGTGACCATAGGAATCGTCGCGTCTGCGACCTTGACTTCAGACGGCACATCCACACCTGCAGCACTCTGCACTGCGCTTCCTCCACAAGAGGACAACACCGCAGCCACTGCTGCCGCAACAACAAAACTTAACTTCTTCATGTCAATCAAATAATCTAATTAGTCAACGTCAGGTGTTTCCCAGACCTTGGTCTCTTTACATTCAATCATGATGGACTGGCCGCCGCAACCGATACGGAACTGACCTTTTTCCAGACGCCATCTGCAGTCCTGGCCTACGAATGCAAGGTCATGGGCAGGGACTTCGAGCCTTACCGTCTTGGTCTCACCCGGTTCCAGACTGATCTTGGTAAACTGACGGAGTCTTCTGACATCAGGAACCACACTTGCCACGACATCGCTGGAGAACAGCATCACGGCCTCTTTTCCTGCGCGGTCACCGATGTTCTTCACATTGACCTCGAACACGAGATTGTCGTCAGCGGTGAAGCCGTCAGCAGAAGGCGAAACTATCTTCAAGTCGCTGTATTCGAATTTCGTATAGCTCAATCCTGCTCCGAAAGGCCACTGCACGTCCATTACGGCATCATAATTATACAGACCGGACATGGTCTGCACGTTCTCGCTGACCTTATAGTCATAGGTATGGAGCGAATTCACATAACGGCTGTAAGTGAACGGAAGACGTCCGCTGAAGTTCTCCTTGCCGGAAATGAGGTCTGCAAGCGCATCACCGCCGAAGTTGCCCGGAAGCATAATGTCCACGACAGCGGAAGCGAGCGGTTCAATGTCATTGATGATGCGAGGCCTGCCTTCATTGAGCACCAGTATCACAGGCTTGCCGGTGGAGGCGAGTTCCTTCACGAGATTCTTCTGGTTTGCTGAGAGATTCAAGTCATTGATATTGCCAGGAGTCTCGCAATATGTGTTCTCACCAATGCAGGCTACGATTACATCAGCCTTGCGTGCGGCTTTGACTGCGGCACGGATATCCGGCTCGTTTTCTCTCTGCCATTTGCCGTTGTTGTAGCCGCCTGACATATCATAAGTCACACCCGGCTCATAAATCACATTGGACTTTCCATATACGGACTGGAGAGCCTCGAGAATAGTGTTGTACTGGCTTGCGAACTTGTCGGCATCACCCTGCCAGGTATATGACCATCCGCCGTTCAATGTCCTCATCGAGTTTGCGTTAGGGCCTGTGACAAGAATCTTGGTTCCCTGCTTTAGAGGAAGGATGTCATTGTCATTCTTGAGCAGGACCATAGACTCCACTGCTGCCTGGCGGGCATTGTCAGAAAACTCCTTGCCTGCGAATTTCTCATAACCGTCAACATTCCATACCGGGTTCTCGAAGAGGCCCAGGCGGTATTTGAGGCGGAGACATCTGCGCACTGCATCATCGATTCTGGACATCGGAATCATCTTTTCATTGACAGCAGCGATAATATCTGTGCATACGTCCGGGTGATATGGGTCCATAATCATATCGATACCGGCATTGATTCCGAGCGCGAGAGCTTCTTTGCGGTCTGCAGCGACGCGTTCGCGGGTATAGAGATTGTCAATGTCGGCCCAGTCGGTTACGATGAGGCCGTCCCAGTTCTGCTGCTCCTTGGCCCATACTGTAAGATATTCGTGGCTTGAGTGGACAGGCACGCCGTTGATGGAAGCGGAGTTCGCCATTATTGTCAATGCGCCTGCTCTCATGCATTCCTTGAACGGACGGAAATATTTGTCCCTCAAATCATTAGGTGCAACATATGCAGGCGTTCTGTCTTTTCCTGTAGCTGTGGCGCCATAGCCGAGATAATGCTTGAGGCTTACGGCAACATGTTCAGTATCAATGTGATTAGGGTCTTCGCCCTGAGCGCCGACGGTTTCAGCCACTGACATTTCTGCCTGGACGAACGGATCTTCGCCCCAGCTTTCCCAGACACGTGGCCAGCAAGGATTCCGGCTCAAGTCCATAACCGGAGAGAATACCCACGGACACATGGCGGCTCTGGTTTCATAGCCGATCACTTCTCCCATTTTACGGGCATATGAGCGCTCGAATGTAGCGGCAAGGTTCACTTCCTGCGGATAGAATGTCGCTCCAGTGACATATGTAGCGCCATGTATCATATCCAGACCATAAACCATCGGAATACCGAGTTCTTCCATCGTGATGTCCTGAATCAGCTTTATCTGCTCTGCGGTAATGGCCCTGTCGCGGCTTGTCGCGCCGAACGTATTCAGGAATGAGCCTATCTTATATGTTTTCACAAGATTGCGGACTTTAGCCGTATCCACAAGATCGTCGGTAGTGAACGTTCCTGCAGTGAGCTGGACCATCTGCCCCACTTTTTCTTCCAATGTCATTTTCTGCACGAGCTTGTCCACCTTCTTTTCAATCTCCTTGTCGGAAGGTATGGACGCTTTCACGCCGTTATGTGCACACGAGGAGAGCGCAATACTTGTAATTGCCATAACTGACAAAAAATTTTTAATACTCATCTTCTTCTAGTTTTGTGTTTTGTTTTTCAAAGTTACAAAATAAATGGCTAACTTCGGCCTCCATTCGGGTTACTGATACTTTTTGTGAGTATTTGGCAAAATACTATCATATTTGGAACATTATGAATTGGTTTGCAGAACTGTTCAGTGAACATACATTCATCCAGGCGATTCTCGTGCTTTCTCTGATAAGCGCAGTGGGATTGCTGTGCAGCACAATAAAATTCAAGGGCGTTTCACTCGGCATCACGTTCGTTTTCTTCGCAGGCATTCTCGCAGGACATTTCGGCCTCTGCATTGACCCGCAAATGCTGGCTCTGGCTCAGAATTTCGGCCTGATCATTTTCGTCTATGCTCTTGGTTTCCAGGTAGGTCCGAGCTTCTTCCCTTCACTGAAGAAAGGCGGCATAAAACTGAACTTGCTCGGTCTTGCAGTACTTGTAACCGGCTCTGTCATGGCATTGGTCATAAGCAGGCTGACTGATGTTTCCCTGCCGGTTTCCGTAGGACTTCTGACCGGAGCAGCCACAAACACGCCTATGCTCGGAGCCGCACAACAGGCTATACTGCAGATAGATCCGTCAGCCACGGCCACTTCAAATGAAATGGCAATGGCCTGTGCAGTGGGCTATCCTTTCGGCGTCATCGGCGTCATCGTCTGCATCATCATCCTCAAGGCATTGTTCCTGAAAGACGGAGGCAAAAAGAAAGACGCCCATGACAACCAGACATATGTCACTGAATTCCGCGTGAGCAACCCTGCCATTTACGGAAAGAGAATCCGCGACATCATGAAGGACGTTTCCATCCATCTTGTGGTTTCCAGAGTATGGAAGTTCGACGGCAAGTCGGATGAGCAGTCCGGGAAACAGGGAAAAGTGATCATACCGAACGGTGACACCATATTGGAGAACGGAGAACATGTCCTGGTCATGACCAAAGAACGGGAAGCAGGCATTGCAGAGAAGCTTTTCGGTGAGACAGTGAAGAAGGACTGGAACCAGAAAGACATTGACTGGAACCACATCGACGGCACTCTTGTATCCAGACATGTGTTCGTGACGAAAAGGCACATGAACGGCGCCAAACTCGGCGACCTGCATCTGCGCAATGCCTATGGAATCAATATCACGAGGGTAAACCGTGCAGGTATCGACATTCTGCCCTCGAGGGAACTGAGGCTCCAGATAGGTGACAAACTTACTATAGTAGGTCAGGAAAATGCTATCCACAACGTAGCGGAAGTGCTTGGCAATCAGGAAAAAGAACTGAGGAATCCGAACCTGTTCCCGATTTTTGTCGGTGTTATCCTGGGTCTGATTTTCGGAAGCATTCCGTTCTATATCCCGGGCATGAGTGTTCCAGTAAAACTCGGCATCGCCGGCGGTCCTATTATAATAGGTATCCTCATGGGTGCTTACGGAACAAGACTGCATCTCACGACCTATACCACCCACAGCGCGAATCTGATGCTCAGGCAGCTCGGCCTCACCATATATCTGGCAGGCTTGGGACTGAGCGCAGGCCCGGGCTTTTTCGAGACGGTATTCACCCCTGACGGCCTTGTATGGATAGGCATCAGCGTTGCCCTGACCATTGTCCCGGTTCTGCTTGTCGGTTATATCGCTTCCAGATTCTGCAAGACGGACTACAGTGCCAATGTGGGTATGCTCTGCGCCGCGATGGCCAACCCTATCGCCCTGAACTACGCCCTGAGCACTGTGGAAGATGACGCTCCGTCAGTTTCCTATGCCACGGTTTACCCTGTAGAAATGTTCCTGCGGGTGATTTCGGCTCAGGTCATAATGCTGCTATGCCTGTAGATACGGAAAGAGGATAACCTCAACGGCTACCCTCCTCAATCTGATAATTCCAAATGTGCGCTGTCCGCTATTCGGTTTTGCGCTCCTTGTTTCTCGTCAACTTTTCTTTCATAGCGTCAACACATTCATTGACAGCTATTTCGAATGTTTGTGCATTTCTCTCTATAACCTGGGAACCGCCCGGAACGTGGACCTTCAGTTTCACATTCTTGTTTTCCGGTTTCTCCAGAAGCGACAATACGACTTCGACATCGGTAATGGCGTCATCGAAACGGCCGATTTTTGAAACTTTCTTTTCTACAAACTCCAAAAGTTTCTGATCCGCGTCGAACTTGAGCGATTGTACTCTAATCTCCATTTTTACCTCCTCTTTTAGCCCGTGGATGGGCATTTGAATAAACATTCTTCAGCTTCTCGATAGTGTTGTGGGTGTAAACCTGAGTCGCCGCCAATGAAGAGTGACCGAGCAGTTCTTTTATGGAATAAATGTCCGAACCGTCGTCGAGGAGTTCAGTCGCCAATGTATGCCTGAGCACATGGGGAGACTTGCGTCCTGTAATACCTTCCACCTGTCCGAGTTCGCTTTTCACTGTCCTGTCCACAAATACGGGATAAAGTCCCGCACCTTTCAACGTGACCAGAAACGGCTCTTCCAGGTTCCTCTTCCTTCCCACTACCGACTCCGCTGCTTTCAAATATAATGAAATTTCTTTTGATAGCGAAAGTGTAAGAGGAATTTCTCGCATTTTGTCACCTTTTCCCCTTACTTTCATAGTATGGCGGGAAAGGTCAATGTCCCGGATTCTCAGCCCAATCAGTTCCGCGCGTCTGATTCCTGTAAGATATAGAGTACTGACAATCATCCGTTTAAGCCTCGGTTCATAGAGTTCCGACATGAGTTTGTATGCCGCTCCGGTCACCGATGCGCCGCTGTGGTAAGAATCAGCCGCGTCCGACAGCATTGACAAAGATTCTTCATCGGCCGCAGGCGAGGTCTTTTCGAGATATTCGGTCATTGAAGACTGGCGATAGAAGACGGGAAGACGCTTTTCGCATTTCGGGCGCTTGACCAGATGCACGGGATTCGACTTCAGCAATCCTTTGGAAACCAGCCATTTGCACAGACTGCTCAGGACTGACAGATGCTGATTGACAGTCCGCGGACTCAGCATCTTCTCTTCGGAAAGATGGTTCTCATAATTGCGTATTGCGGTAGGTGTCAATGACTTGAGCAGCAATTCGTCGTCCGCCAGCTCTTCTTCTGTCCTGTAGTAGTCCAGATACCTGCCGAGCACATCCGAGTATATCGCCTGGGTTCTCGGCGAATATCTCCGGATTCCGGACACATAGTTTATGAAGTCATCGCACAGCATAACGCTTACTTCTGCGCCTTCAGTCCCATTTCCTCGGCACGCACGCGCATATATTTGTCAGCCTCCTCAAATGTATTGTCGATAATCCCGTCGAGGATGGCGTTTTTCACATATTCTTTCAGTTCGCCGATTTCCTTGCATGGTGGAATGCCGTAAACATCCATCACGTACTCCCCTGTTATCGGATTCTTGAAATTGCGGATCTGGTCTTTTGCCTCCACTTCCACGAGTTTTTCCTTGACAAGCAGGAAGTTTTTCTTGATGCGCTCCACCTTCGCGGGGTTCTTGGATGTGATGTCGGCATTGCAAAGCAACATGAGATCCTGAATCTCATTGCCCGCATCAAACAGCAGACGGCGTACCGCAGAATCCGTAACTTCCTCATCCACAAGAGCGACAGGCCTATGATGCAGAGTGACGAGCTTCTGGACATACTTCATCTTTTCATTGAGAGGCATCTTCAGCTGCTGGAATATCTTCGGCACCATCCTGCCTCCTATGGCCTCGTGACCGTGGAATGTCCAGCCGATATGCGGGTCATAACGTTTGCTTGCCGGCTTGCCGATATCGTGAAGCAGCGCCGCCCACCTCAGCCAGAGATACGGCTCTGTCCTGACCGACTCGGCAAATCCGTCACCGTCTTCCAACGGAGTGTAATTCAGCAGGATACCTTCTTCAATGCCCTGGATTTCCTCTGCAGCTACATTGTCCACGACCTGTATGGTATGCGAGAAATTGTCCTTGTGACCTCTTCCGTCCACGGTTTCCACACCTTTCAGTTTCGCGAGCTGAGGTAGCACATATTCCAGCAGACCGGTTTCATCCAGAAGCCTGAATGCCATCGACGGCCTGGCGCACAGAAGCATTTTGTTCAACTCCTCCGCTATGCGTTCCTTGGACAATATCGTCATGCGGTCACGCATTCTCTTCATTGACTCGAGCGATTCTTCGACAATATGGAATTCCGCTCCCGGACGGCTCAGCTTGGCCGCGAAACGGACTGCACGCAGCATCCTGAGCGGGTCATCACTGTATGTGGTGTCGGGGTCGAGCGGCGTGCGGATAATTCCGGCCGCAAGGTCTCTGATTCCGCCGAACGGGTCCACCAATGCGCCGAAGTCATCCTGCTGGAGGCTGAAAGCCATCGCATTGATAGTGAAGTCCCTACGCTTCTGGTCATCCTCCAGTGTGCCGTCTTCGACTATGGGTTTGCGGGAGTCCCTATGGTAGGATTCTTTTCTCGCTCCCACGAACTCAACCTCGGTTCCGTGATACTTCAGCATTGCAGTGCCGAAATTCTTGAATACGGAGACGCGGCAGCCGTGACGTTCCGTACACTTGATGCGTTCCGCCACCGCTGTCGCAAGGGCGATGCCGCTTCCCTCCACGACTATGTCAATGTCATTGCTCGGTCTTCCGAGAAAGCAATCACGTACGTATCCGCCTATCACAAAGGCTCTTACGCCAAGTTCTCCCGCTGTCTTCGACACGATCCCGAACACCGGATGTTCGAGAAATCCTTCTGTTTTAGTCATTCTTTCCAATGTTTTCATCAGCATTGACCCCGATCATCTGGAGATAGGTCGGGGCGGCCGTGAGGAACGTCATACTTCCATCTTCTTCTTTTCTGCAGAAGAATGTCCTGGTGCCGTTTGTCAATACCATGTACTTGACATTCAATACCATATCGTAACGCAATGCCTGTTCCAGCACTTCCCTGGTCAGTTCCACGTCCGGCCGTTTGCATTCGACTATCATCACCGGTTCGGGCCTGCGGTCATATACGACAATGTCGGCTCTGAACACTTTCTTCACCGGTCCTTCGCCATATTTCATCCCGACTTCGCTCATCATCATGTGAAGCGGAACCTGCATGGTGTCCTTCAGCACCGTGATGAACCACTGCCTCACTCTTTCTTCGGGCGTAAGCGGGACATCCTTTTTCCGCAATGGGTCGCGAACCATCTCTAATGCCATTCGTCTGATTAGCTGAATTCAACTTGCAAATGCAACAGAATTCTGATTAATAATTTGTTTAAA
>ENA-ORTB01000658-ORTB01000658.1-human-gut-metagenome-genome-assembly--contig:-NODE-658-length-45725-cov-31.136435_pt1 | contig 45725 bp, 30 predicted proteins | sample MGYA00241905_ERZ509174 | MGnify/ENA primary metagenome ERZ509174 (study PRJEB26280, sample SAMEA2338851) | human gut metagenome | biome: human gut; feature: human-associated habitat; material: faeces... | reverse complement strand
TTTGTTGCTCAGGAACTTATAAATAAAGTTAAATCAAAGTGTTGCGGAATTAAGGCAAATTAAATTCGCAATATTTTAAATAGTATTTATTATAAGTTTGAATATTTTTACACTTATTGTTTCTTAGGCAAAAGTACCTCTTGATACTTCTGATTATCAGACAGTACCTCTATCGCTTTCTGCAAATCTTTATCGTCTTTGAGGCGCTGCATAACCGCTCCGCGCTGATAGAAATAACGTGTAGCAATTTCTGCTTCAATCATATCGCGGATAGGCTTAGCAAAATAATCCAAATCTCTGTCGAGGTTATGATTCAACTTCTGCTCTAACGCCTTGAATTCTTCGGATGCTCCTTCCATATAGCCTTCTATCTCGGCTACCTCTTTCAGGGTCTTCAGCAACTTTTCGCTCTGGCGGTCGTATGTAAAATTACGTCCTTTAACCAATTGCTTGAAGTCTGCATAGTCTGCGTCTGTAAGTTTCAGAGAATCCACGCTTGCCGGAGCTTCATGATTAAGGCAATACCGAGTAACGTAATCGAAAATCAAATCATCGTTTACCAAATACACTAATATATTAGGTACCTTATCGCCTTTAACTTCAATATCCGGTCGGATACCTCCGCCGTCTCTCACCTCACGTCCAGCAGCGGTATGGAATACAGTAGTCAAGCTATCAGGAATACGCACCGCCTGACCGTTGGCATTCTTCTTGGCATAATCGATGGCCTGAATGCATCGTCCGCTTGGAATGTAATACTTAGATGTAGTAACCTTAAGCGTACCATTGTAAGGCAACGGACGAGTAGTCTGCACCAATCCCTTACCGAAGGTACGAGAACCAACTACCACAGCTCTATCCAAATCTTGCAGAGAACCGCTCGTAATTTCCGACGCTGACGCCGTATTGCCATTCACCAAGAAAGCCAGCGGAATTTCGGTATCAATAGGTTCGTTTGTAGTCTTATATGAACTTTGCGCCTGCTGAAGCTTGCCTTTTGTTACTACAATCTCCTTACCTTTCGGCACGAAGAAGTTTACTATTTCTATTGCCTCCTGCAATGAGCCACCGCCATTATCGCGCAAATCGAAAATCAACGACTTAGCCCCCTGTTCTTTCAGCTCAATAAATGCCTTCTTAACATCCTTAGAACAATTATCAGTGAAAGAAGTAAGAGAGATATATCCTACTCCATCTTTTACAAAGCCATAATAAGGCACCGGATTAGTACGGATGCTCTTACGTGTAATCTTGAACTCGAGTACAGTACTATCATTTTTCAACGGGCGAAGCACTTTCAGTATAAACGAAGTACCCGGCTCGCCACGCAATGCGGCGCTCACTTTCGATACGAAATCTTGCGGCTTCATATCGCCACGCTCCATCTCCTTGCCACCTACAGACAATATGATATCGCCAGCCTTTACACCGACCTCGGCAGCCGGCATTCCCTCGGTAGGCTCAATGATAGCAATGCGGTCTTTAAGTTTATAATAACGGATAGCAGCTCCGATGCCGGCATATTTTCCGGTAATCATCTCCTTGAGACTGCTCACCTCTTCTTCGGGATAATATTCTGTATAAGGGTCGGTCATCATAAGCATACCCTCTACCCCATTCTGAATCATCTTATCGGGGTTGATGGTATCTACATAAAATAAATCGAGTTCCTTAAATATAGTATTGAATATATCGAGGTTCTTTGAGATTCTGAACTTACGGTCGTCATTGTCGATAGAGGCGAACGAAGAAAGTCCCAACCCCATCAACATTACGAAAACGCCAAGCAATGTTTTTTTCTTATCCATTTTACTTTAATTTTAGAATGCTGCAAATAAACATATTATTCTGCATCTCCTTGCAGAATAGCTCCAACATTTAACTTTATTTCGTCCCACTCCTTGGGAGAAAGAGTTGTGCCAACAGTCTGAATAACATAGCCCGCCAACACCGAAGCCACCTGAGCACATTTCTCAAGAGAGTATCCCGAAGTCAGCGCATACAAGAATCCGGCGGCATAGAAATCGCCAGCTCCGGTAGTATCTACCACTTCTTTCACCGGATATGGCTCTACGCAGATACTCTCGGTACCTTTCTTGACAATAGACCCTCCGGCACCAAGCTTAACAACCGCCACGCTACACTTGGATGCAATTTCAAGAAGAGCGTCATTAGGTTCCTTATTAGTATAAGCGTACGCCTCTGCCTCGTTAGCAAAAACTATATCCACGTACTTGCAAACAAGCATATCAAAGAATTCGCGCTCCGCCTCTACTACATTATAGCTTGCCATATCAAGGCAGACCTGCAAGCCCGCTTCCTTAGCCAACTGCATGGCACGCAATATCAACTCATGATCTTGCAATAAATATCCCTCTATATATAAATAGGAGTAGCCCTCGAATAAAGTCTTGTTAAGTTCGGATGCCTCAAGCGTAGCTGCCGCTCCTAAGTAAGTAGCGAAGGTACGTTCACCATCGGGCAATACGAAAGCCGCTACCTGCCCGGAATGACAATCTCCGCGGAGCAAATGAGTAGTGACACCTATATCATGAAGCGACTCCTCGTAGAATGCGCCCACAGCATCGTCTCCAATCTTTCCTATAAAAGCAGGCGATGCGCCAAGACATGCCAATGCACAAACCGTGTTAGACGCCGCCCCACCAGTAGACTTCTCTGTAGATAGACCGGCAAGAACCTGCTGCATCTCAACCAAGCGATTTTCGTCTATCAACTGCATGCTTCCCACCGGAAGATTTAGGTCTTTCAACGTTTTCTCATCCCCAATTCGAGCCAAAATATCTACTAAAGCATTACCTATTCCAATAATTTTATCCATCCTTGCATTTTTTTTTGCAAAGATATTGCATATTTCAAAATATCCTACTACCTTTGCCACGCAATTAAGAAAAACCTTCTTCAGTAGCTCAGTCGGTTAGAGCATCTGACTGTTAATCAGAGGGTCGTTGGTTCAAGTCCAACCTGAAGAGCATTCTTCTTTACATACAACATTCTTCAGTAGCTCAGTCGGTTAGAGCATCTGACTGTTAATCAGAGGGTCGTTGGTTCAAGTCCAACCTGAAGAGCATTCTTCTTTACATACAACATTCTTCAGTAGCTCAGTCGGTTAGAGCATCTGACTGTTAATCAGAGGGTCGTTGGTTCAAGTCCAACCTGAAGAGCAGAAGCCTGTTATTACAACAGGCTTTTTTGTTTATACCCATCAACATATCCGAATCCCGAAATTAAGGTACAGCAAAACGAAAAAAAGCTGAAATACTTGATTCAGTCATTAAAAGCCGTATCTTTGCATCCTAAATTTAATAAAGAGAGTTTGTAATGAAAAGAAATGCTTATATCGCTGCAGCTCTGTTGTTCGCAGGTTTAACGGCCTGCAACAACGAGCCTGCTTTTACAGTAGAGGGCGAAGTGACCGATGCTGCAGACAAAGTGCTATACTTGGAACAAACAGGACTGCAAGGTATTGTAGCACTGGATTCTGTTAAGCTAAAGAGTAACGGGACATTCAGTTTTTCTGGAAAGCGACCCGAAGCCCCCGACTTCTACCGCCTACGTATAGAAGACAAGACCATCAATTTCTCTGTAGATTCTATCGAAACAGTAAAAATACATGCCGACTATAAGAATTTCTCTACTCAATATAAAGTAGAAGGTTCGGACAATAGCTCGAAGATAAAAGAATTGACTCTTCTGCAAACAGAACTGCAGAACAAGATGAACGCCTTGGCTAAGTCTGGACTTCCGATAGGAATAGCACAAGACAGCGCTACTAATATGGTCAACGCTTATAAAGAAGAGATTAAGCGCAACTATATTTTTGTAGGACCTAACAAGGCATACGCTTACTTCGCTCTCTTCCAGCAGTTGAACGGTTACCCTATCTTCGACCCTTTGACAAACCGCGACGATGTAAAGTGTTTTGCAGCAGTAGCTACAAGCTTGAACAACTTGTACCCTCAAGCCGACCGCTCACGCAATCTCTATAATATGGTAATAAAAGGTATGAAAAATACCAGAAAACCTCAGGTTAAACCTTTAGAGATTCCGCAAGATAAAATACAAGAAACTTCGATTATTGATATTCCGTTGCAAGACATAAAAGGCGCAACACGCCACCTTACCGACCTGAAAGGCAAAGTAGTACTGATAGACTTTACAGCCTATGGTAACGCAGCTTCGGGAGCACGCACCTTAGCACTGCGTGAACTTTACAACAAATACGCATCGCAAGGACTAGAAATCTACCAGATTTCGCTTGATGCCGATGAACACTTCTGGAAAACCGCAGCCGACAACTTGCCGTGGATTTGCGTACGCGACCCGCAAGGACCGTATTCTACATACGTACGTCTGTACGGAGTAGAACAACTGCCCACAGCGTTCTTAGTGAACCGCAACAACGAGCTCAGCATGCGACTTAACGAAAAGACAAACGTAGAAGAGGCAATAAAGAAGCTATTATAACATGTTGAAAAGCATGATAAAATAGTGGTCTTAACTACTTGACTAGTATAATAAAAAGACCTATCTTTGCCAACGTGAAATAAAAAGGAAGGGTTCCGATACATCTCGGTGTATCGGGATTCTTTTTGTTTTATAGACGGTAAAACACAATCAATCGAAAAAATCAATTAAAAATAAACAATAAAATCATTAAGGAGGAAAAACTATGGCTTATATGTCAGAAGAAGGCTATCAGAAGTTGGTAGCTGAATTGAAACGTCTAGAATCGGTAGAACGTCCGAAGGTTATCGCAGCCATCGCAGAAGCGCGCGACAAAGGTGACCTTTCAGAAAACGCCGAATACGACGCAGCTAAAGAAGCACAGAGTCTGCTTGAAACAAAAATCAATCAGCTGAAATCGACTATTGGCGACGCTAAGATTATCGATACATCAAAGCTGAAAGCTGACACAGTACAGATTTTGACTCGCGTAGAGTTGAAGAACGTAAAGAACGGAATGAAGATGGCATACACTATCGTATCAGAAACTGAAGCTAACCTGAAAGAAGGTAAGATTTCAGTTAACACACCTATTGCACAGGGATTACTTGGCAAGAAGGTAGGCGATGTAGCCGAAATCACCATACCGCAAGGTAAAATCAGCTTAGAAATAACTGGAATTTCATTTTAAACCAAAGGCAGGTCCACTTAATGTGGGCTTGCCTTTTTACACATTATAAGTATGGCAACAATATTCAGTAAAATCGTAGCAGGAGAAATCCCCAGCTATAAAGTAGCGGAAAACGAACAGTTCTATGCATTCTTGGATATAAATCCATTGGTAAAAGGACATACTTTGGTTATCCCAAAACGAGAAGTTGACTATATTTTCGACTTGACAGACGAAGAGCTGGCAGCGATGCATGTATTCGCAAAACACGTGGCACTGGCCATCCAGAAAGCATTCCCTTGCCGCAAGGTAGGCGAAGCCGTGTTAGGTCTGGAAGTTCCCCACGCACACATCCACTTAGTGCCTATGCAGAACGAAAAAGATATGATTTTCTCTAATCCGAAGCTGAAATTGACCGACGAAGAGTTTAAATCTATCGCCCAGGCAATTGCAAAAGCATACACAGAAGCCCAGTAATATCCCCTCCACTTAGATATTATCATTACAGAGGCCGCATTCTTTTACCACAAAGAATACGGCCTCTGTTGCTTTATTGTCCGCAAGTTACACCATACGTTCAAGGTATTCTATGCGAAATTATATAATTTTGCAGTCCTTATTACACGAAGAAAAGAATCAAACAACACGATGAGAAAAAAGACAATGAAAAGCGCAGCGATATGCGGAGGCATGCTACTTGCGCTACCGATGGCGGCATCAGCCCAAAATGAAGTAGAAACAGAAGTAGGTGTAGACATTGTTAGTAGCTACATTTGGCGCGGACAAGACTTGGGAGGAGTGAGCATACAACCATCTATAGCGATAAGCTACAAAGGATTATCGCTGGAAGCATGGGGTAGCATTGGTTTCGACAAAGAAGACAGCAAGGAACTCGACCTCACATTAGGATATCAAACAGGTGGTTTCAGCATCTCCGTAACAGATTATTGGAGTTCGGGCGAGAACGGATACTTTCATTTTGGCGCACACAGCACATCGCACACCTTCGAAGGTCAGATAGGATACGATTTCGGAGTGCTGGCTGTAAACTGGTATACTAACTTCGCAGGATACATAGGCTATAAAGAAGATGGTAAAAAAGCGTATGCATCGTACATAGCAGTATCGGCACCTTTCCGCTTGGGAGGAATAGACTGGACTGCGGAAGTTGGTGCTACACCTTGGGAGAGCGATTTTTACACCGGCGGAGACTCATATGAAAAAGAAATGATTAACGGCTTCGCTGTATGCGACGTAAGCATCTGCGCTTCGAAAGAAATACACATTAATCCAACATTCAGCTTGCCTCTATCGGCAAAGATTACTTGGAACCCTGCTACAGAAGGTACATTCTTCACTGCTGCAATAAGTTTCTGACACTTCAAATAATATTTTGCATCTTATAATAAAGTGGTCTCACATCTGTCTAAGTGAGACTACTTTCTATTTATCCTAATACAACACGGCCTTAAAAAAATGAGACAAAATAAGCTTTTTTCTTATTTATTAAGTCAGCACATAACTTCTTATTAAAAGGAAAAACCTACTTTTGCCATGTATTAAACCAATTTAAACAAGCACAACCTTACAAACCTATGTTTAAACAATTATTTTTATCCTTATTGTTGGCAAGCATGCTTCCTATAGGAGAAGCCTTGGCCGCACAACCTAAATCTACGTTCGAAATCAAGAACGGACATTTCTACCGCAACGGAAAAGAAACATCTATCCTATCCGGAGAAATGCACTACGCACGTATTCCTCACCAGTATTGGCGCCATCGTCTTCAGATGATGAAGGGAATGGGGCTTAACACTGTGGCAACTTATGTCTTTTGGAACTTACACGAAACAGAACCAGGCAAATGGGATTTTACAGGCGATAAGAATCTGGCAGAATACATACGTATAGCCGGCGAAGAAAATATGATGGTTATCTTGCGCCCCGGTCCATACGTTTGTGCTGAATGGGAATTCGGAGGCTATCCTTGGTGGCTTCAGAACGTAAAGGGCATGGAAATCCGTCGCGATAACGCAGAGTTCTTGAAATATACTAAAGCGTACATAGAACGCCTATATAAAGAAGTTGGCGATTTGCAATGCACAAAGGGTGGACCGATTATCATGGTTCAGTGCGAAAACGAGTTCGGCTCGTACGTATCACAGCGCAAAGATATTCCTCTGGAAGAGCATCGCGCATATAACGCAAAAATCAAACAGCAATTGGCAGACGCGGGATTCAATGTTCCTCTGTTCACATCAGACGGTAGTTGGTTGTTTGAAGGAGGAAGCACTAAAGGAGCACTTCCTACCGCCAACGGAGAATCGGATATTGAAAACCTGAAAAAGGTAGTCAATCAGTATCACGACGGCAAGGGCCCGTACATGGTGGCAGAATTCTACCCCGGATGGTTGATGCACTGGGCAGAACCGTTCCCGCAAATCTCAGCATCGTCTATAGCTCAGCAGACTGAATTGTACCTGAAAAATGATGTTTCGTTCAACTACTACATGGTGCACGGAGGTACTAACTTCGGATTTACCGCAGGAGCTAACTATGATAAGAAGCGTGACATTCAGCCCGACTTGACAAGCTACGACTACGATGCGCCTATCAGCGAAGCCGGATGGGTAACTCCTAAATACGACTCATTACGCAACGTTATCAAGAAATACGCTAAATATAAAGTGCCCGAAGCTCCGGCACGTATCGAAGTAATTGATATTCCGTCTATCAAGCTGAACAAAGTGGCAGACCTGCTGGGATATGCAGAAACACAGAAGCCTGTTACCGCTGCACAGCCTATGACATTCGAACAGTTAGGACAAGGTTATGGATATGTGCTCTACACACGCCACTTTAACCAGCCTATCAGCGGAACACTGGAAATAAACGGACTGCGCGACTTTGCCGTAGTATATGTAGACGGTGAAAAAGTTGGCGAACTGAACAGAAATACCCAGACTTATTCTATGGATATAGAAGTGCCGTTCAACGCTACACTTCAGATTTTGGTAGAGAACATGGGACGTATTAACTATGGCAGCCAGATTACTGAAAACAACAAGGGTATCATAAGCCCTATTACCATTGCCGGAAAGGAAATTAACGGAGAATGGAATATGTATAAGTTGCCTATGAGCGTAGTTCCCGATCTTCAGAAGATGGGTCGTTTCGCTTCGGACAACACCACAGCCAAAGCATCAAAACTAAAAGGCGCTCCGGTGATATACGAAGGTACATTCAACCTCGACAAGACCGGAGATACATTCATCGACATGGAGAACTGGGGCAAGGGAATTATCTTCATCAACGGCATCAACATAGGACGCTATTGGAAGGTAGGCCCTCAGCAGACATTATACATTCCTGGAGTATGGCTCAAGAAAGGAGAAAACAAGATTGTTATCTTTGAACAACTGAACGACAACGCCAAGACTGAAGTCAGCACAGTGCAGACTCCTAAGCTAATGGATCTTAAGTAATAAGCAGAAGGCGGACATACGTCCAACGAAATATTCCATAAATCCCTCGCACTAAACGAACCGACTTAGTGCGAGGGATTTCTTTTTTCAGACAAAAGCACCTTTTAAGCGAAAGATTTATATTCATATTATACAGAGTTGCACTAATTTCTTAATGAAGTCGTCTCACTTCGACCGATACGCATGCTTACTTCGACCGAAGTAAACGCTCACTTCGAGTCGGTCAACGTGCTTACTTCGGTCGAAGTAAGACGACCTTGTCAAAAAGTTTCAGGACATGCCCCACAGACACCGATGATTGGCAAGAACTATGATTTAAGTGACGCAATGATAAAGTCAGGAGTGCGAGAAATTCTTTTTCCAGATAAAAGCACCTTTTAAACAAAAGATTTATCTATTTGAGAATCAATTTATACAAATATATATTGTATCTTTGTCGGTTGAATATTAAGACGAAATTTTATTAAAACAAATTTTATGATCAATCCTATTGTTAAGACGATCGAGATGAGTGATGGCAGAACCATCACACTCGAAACGGGAAAGCTGGCAAAACAGGCAGATGGTGCTGTTATGCTACGCATGGGTAACACCATGTTACTGGCTACTGTTTGTGCAGCAAAAGATGCAGTTCCCGGAACAGACTTCATGCCTCTTCAGGTAGAGTATAAAGAAAAATATTCGGCATTCGGCCGCTTCCCTGGTGGCTTCACCAAACGCGAAGGTAAAGCTTCAGACTACGAAATCCTGACTTGCCGTTTGGTAGACCGCGCATTGCGTCCGTTGTTCCCCGATAATTTCCACGCAGAAGTTTACGTTAACATCATATTGTTCTCTGCCGATGGCGTAGATATGCCTGATGCTTTGGCTGGTTTGGCAGCTTCAGCAGCTTTGGCTGTATCTGACATCCCGTTCGGCGGCCCTATTTCAGAAGTACGTGTAGCACGTATAGACGGTCAGTTCGTTATCGACCCTACTTTCGAGCAGTTGGAAAAAGCCGATATGGACTTGATGGTAGCCGCTACTTACGAAAACATCATGATGGTAGAAGGCGAAATGAAGGAAGTAAGCGAACAAGATTTGCTTGAAGCCCTGAAATGCGCTCACGAAGCTATCAAGGTACACTGCAAGGCTCAGATGGAACTAGCAGAAGCAGTAGGCTCTACAGTTAAACGTGAATATTGCCACGAAGAAAACGACGAAGAATTGCGTAAGGCAGTTCACGAATTCTGCTATGCAAAAGCATACGCTATCGCTGAATCGGGCAACAAGAACAAGCACGAACGCGAAGATGCTTTCAACGCTATCTGCGACGAATTCAAGGCTCAATATACAGAAGAAGAACTGGAAGAAAAAGGCGGTATGATAGACCGTTACTACCACGACGTAGAAAAGGAAGCTATGCGCCGTTGCATCTTGGACGAAGGCAAGCGTCTTGACGGACGTAAGACTAACGAAATCCGTCCTATCTGGTGCGAAGTTAGTCCGCTGCCAATGCCTCACGGTTCATCAATCTTTACTCGTGGCGAAACTCAGTCATTGAGTACAGTTACATTGGGTACTAAGCTCGACGAAAAGCTCGTAGACGACGTACTCGATCAGCACAAAGAACGTTTCTTGCTTCACTACAATTTCCCTCCATTCTCTACAGGCGAAGCTAAAGCACAGCGCGGTGTAGGTCGTCGTGAAATCGGTCACGGACACTTGGCATGGCGTGCGTTGAAGGGACAGATTCCTGCAAACTATCCGTACACCGTTCGCGTTGTATCTGATATCCTCGAATCTAACGGTTCATCTTCTATGGCTACTGTATGTGCCGGAACATTGGCGTTGATGGACGCAGGTGTGCCTATCGCTAACCCGGTATCTGGTATCGCAATGGGATTGATCAAAAATGCCGGAGAAGATAAATACGCCGTTCTGTCGGATATCCTTGGCGACGAAGACCACTTGGGCGATATGGACTTCAAGGTAACCGGAACAAAGAATGGTATCACTGCTACTCAGATGGATATCAAGTGCGACGGTTTGACATACGACATTCTGGAAAAAGCGTTGTTGCAAGCTAAAGAAGGCCGCGAGTTTATCTTGGGCAAACTGACTGACTGCATCGCTGAACCACGTGCCGACCTGAAACCTAACGCTCCGCGTATCGAAAGCCTGACTATTCCGAAAGAATTCATCGGAGCAGTAATCGGCCCGGGCGGAAAGATTATCCAGGGTATGCAGGAAGAAACTGGTGCTACTATCACTATCGAAGAAGTTGACGGTGTAGGACGCATCGAAATTGCAGCAAGCAACAAGAAGAGCATCGATGACGCAATGCGTATCATCAAAGGTATCGTAGCTGTACCAGAAGTAGGTGAAGTATACACCGGTAAAGTTCGCTCTGTTATGCCTTACGGTGCATTCGTAGAATTCTTGCCTGGCAAGGATGGTTTGCTCCACATCTCTGAAATCGACTGGAAGCGTTTGGAAACAATCGAAGAATCTGGTTTGAAAGAAGGTGATGAAATTCAGGTTAAGCTGTTGGACATCGATCCTAAGACTGGTAAGTTCAAATTGTCTCACAAAGTTCTTCTCCCTAAACCGGAAGGAATGACTGAAGAAAGACCTCGTCAGCCACGCCGCGAAGGTGGAAAGCCTCAGCACAGAGAACACAGAGAAAACCGTGGTGAGAGAGAAAACAAAGAACAGAACTAATAATCGAAAGATATTACTTTAATAAAAGCGAGACTGCATCCAACTGATGCGGTCTCGCTTTTTTCTTAGGGATATTCAGCGAATAAACCAAATTAAGCCAACTAAATACATACTCTATTACACCAAAACCAAATATCCCTTAACCCCTAACCAACTCATTTCACAATGAGAATATATAGTACCACAAGGTTATTAACATGGCTACAGTCGAGAAAAGATTAAGCACAAGACAACGTGTGTACAAGCCATACAGATTTACCACAAGGAGCGTTATAGACGCTGCAAGAATCCATATCGTGCGGCGACTGTTAAATTACTCCATCTGGTCTGAGTGAGTACGATTCTTAATCCAATCTTTTAAATACTCTCCAGCTATCGTTCCAGAAAGTACCATCATTATAATGGCGAATCCACGAAAAGCATCCAAAGAAATAGCACGTTTCATAATTTCTCTAAACCAAATAAGTAAAAACTTGCCCATCACTGACCCTTACGGCATCAATGACAGGCAAGCCCAAATATAATAAAAATCTCAGATGTTATCCAATATTATTTGTAACGTTTGGTATCCCACCATACACGTACATTCAAACCGTCTCCCTTTCCTTTGAAAAAGAGCTGCTACTGGCCATGCCGGATTCTTTTCGTGTTGCGATTTGAAATTCATAAGCATTTAACTTTTAGTTTAACAAAGTATAAACATTAAATATTAACTATGGCGCAAATACACATAAGCTTATTATATAATCAATAAAATAAAGAATGTTTTCATTAAATGCTTTTATATTTTACACATAAACTTCACAAAAATAAACTTAACCCATTAGATTAACCAATAGTTTTATTATATTAATATAATTCTTCAAGAATTAACCGATAACAATTAATAGGACGAAAAGCGCCTTGCAAAGGCTGAAGCATTGCAACACAACACGTGCATTATGCTTTCATCTTTACAAGGCGCTTTATTTATATTGCCGTATACGGCTTAGAGTCTGATATAGATTTTCCGTTTATACAATTGATAACCTATACACCAAATGAGCGATACAAACGATATGGCATAAAGAAGCGATCCTAAATAATCGCCAAACACCGGTTGAAAAAAGAAGGTGTAACAAGCGTTTCTAACACAAATAGGTTCTCCATGACAAGTAAAGAAGTTAGTGGCAAACAAAATAGCCATCACACTTGCTGTTACATACATAAATAATGGATTCGATCCGAAAGACTCAAAAAAACGGAATCCTTTTCTATACCCTTTCACATCAATCAGCCATATCAACAAGGCCAATAGGCTACTACCCAAACCACAAGTTATCAACACAAATGTAGGCGACCAAATCTTTTTATTAATAGGACAACCGTAGTTTAACAAGAAACCACTAAAAGTTAGCACAACACCGCATAACAAAAGAGTCAGCAATTGAGATTGCAAAAGTTGCTCACGGGTAATCTTCTGATCACGATTCACTAAACAACGGCCTATAAAAAATCCAAGTAGCACATGAGCTACCGACGGAATGGTGCTCAACACACCCTCCGGATCTATATTGTGATCGTTATACATATGGTTAGCCAATATGCGGCAATCTACCCACGACAAGATATTCGTCTCGTCATAAGCAAATCCATTTCCAAGTCCAAGAATAACGGCATATCCTACCAACAATCCTCCTATCAGATAAGGAATATAACGATGACGTATCCATAACACCAAGAAGGCAGCTATACCATAGCTTATAGCCAAACGCTGCAACACACCCGAATAACGAAGAGGCCAACTACCAAAGACAGAAGTCCACAGGTTTTCAAAAAATGATAGTTGTTCGGGAGCTGTCGACCAATAATAACAAAACCACGAGAACCAGTCGATACCTATACCCAACAAAATCAAGACAACGGTACGCTTCAGTATCTTCATAGCCAAGCGAGGCGAAAAAACGAAGTTTGATTTAGATAGGGATAAATACATAGATACACCCATGATAAACATAAAGAACGGAAACACCAAATCGGTAGGTGTCAGCCCATTCCATTCCGCATGCTTGAGCGGAGCATAGGTAGAAGCGTAATTGCCCGGATAATTCACCAAAATCATTCCTGAAATCGTAATGCCTCGCATCACATCTAGCGCCAGCAAACGCTTACTTTCGACTTTCTGTCCCATAATTTCTATATCCTTATAATATTACTTTATCAATCGTTTCAGTACAGGATACATCACATTTGAATAACGCATCATACCCAAATCGGTAAAATGAATGGCATCTACAGTACCTTCACGGTCTTCACCAATGAAATCCTTAGAAGAAACATAATAAATATGCTTTTCTGTTTTCTTCAGTTCTTTGAACTTACGAAGAAGAGTTTTATTCAGCTTAGAAAGACTCTCGCCTCCCTTGATGTCATAGTGAGTACTTGTAAAGATCGGATCTTCCACAAATATAATAGGAGTATCAGGATGTTTGTCGCGGATGATGTGATAAAATTTATCCATGCGCTCTTCCATTTGCTCTACAGTAACATTTGGAACGAAATCGAGTACAAAGGCACTTGCGTCTACACCCGACATAAGCTCTGCCACTTCAAAATCAAGGAAAGCATTTCCACTGAAACCTAAGTTTATGAATTCACGATTCAAACGACGAGACAAGATATTGGTAAAGGCCATACCAGGACGAGAGGCGCAACCTCCCTGTAAGATACTTGTACCGTACATCACCACGGGCTTCTCACGACGGGGCGAATCTAATTGAGGTTGCTCAATAACCGACAGACTGTCAACTCCAATCTCCAACGAACTAACTCCGTCATAAAGAGATAAATTCACCATGTATTCGCGCATCTCAGGCTCCATGCGTCCTACTACCAAGTATTCGGTCTTTTTCAATTGTGGACGGGCACTGTTTATAAAACGCCAACACTTAGCTTTCGCATCCCAACAATAAAGGTCCAATCCACGTACACCCACATCGGCCATATGGTCCATGTGGAAATTATTCAAACTCTCCCATCTAAGCGCAATCTGCGTAGAATTACTGCGAAAACGCACAGACATACCAGCTGAATTACGGCTCAAGTACCACAACGGCTCTCTTGATACCGACTTGTAAGAATCGGGGAAACGTACATAACGCTCTGTTGTAGCGTCAGTAGCCTTACCGAGCAAAGGGAAATCACTAGCATTGTGATAAACAATCTGCGCATCGGCATAAAACGCACAATGTAAACACAAAAACAGCAGTAAAACAGATATTTTCTTCATGATATTGATAAAAAATGAGATGAACCTCATATCGTATATTCCATGCGATGCATCCTCCAAAATAAAAAGTTATAAATTATCTTGCAATCTCAAAAGGTACGTGAACCGAAACACCGGCTTTCATCAGCTCGTACACATTAGGCAGAACGCGCTTCTTAAACGACTCCCATCCGCGGTTTTCCATCTGAGTCCAACCAGCTTCAGCCAAAGCGAAGGCACGCGGAAAAGACATATAGGTAGCACGGTTGATGTCGATAATGGCTTCGCCCCACAGAGCACCCATTACTCCCCAAATATGTTTCTGCTTATTCAGAGGACGACCATAGCCCGGATCCAATCTATAAGCACGTTCCAACGTTGTCATAGGCATTCCCCAGTTGTTGTATTCCGGAAGATCGCCCTTATACTGTGGATAGTCATAATAACAGTGTTCGCCTGGAGCCATAATCACATCATTTCCCTTCTCGGCAGAGATATCAAGTCCTGTAGGAGTCATACCTCCACGCCAGCTAACCAGCACTACGTCTTTCGGATAAGGGAACAAATAATCATCTGCGGGTGGATATTCATTGTTCAACTCAAACCACAGAATAGGTTTCTTACCGTACTTACGAGCCGAAGCCAAGATATTCTCAAAGAAAGGAATCATCAACTGAGCCGGATTGGTATAATTTCTCTCTTTCATCAAAAGACGGCACAAGTCACATTTCTCCCAGTTCTTAGGAATGTCGGCCTCATCACCCCCCAAGTGCATCAACGGCGATTTAAACATACCCGCAACTTCACGGATAATATCGTCCATCATAACATACACGTCTTCATTACCGGCACACAGCATCATATGTCCAGTCTTACCGATAATCTTTTCGGCTTCACGCTGGTGGATACAAGCCATATCGGGATATTTAGCCAACAATGATACAGTATGTCCAGGCACATCGATTTCCGGAATCAGCTGTACATGGCGCTGTGCTGCATATTCCTCCAACTCCTGAATATCCTTTTTAGTGTAGAATCTGTCGCCTGCCAATTTAGGATATGTTTCAATCCATACACTCCAACCTTGGTCGTCAGACAGATGAAGCTGCAACGCGTTATATTTGTATTTCACCATCTGATCGATGTAGAATTTAATATCGTTAACCGGAAGGAAATTACGAGCAGGGTCGAGCATCAACGCACGGTAGCCGAAACGAGGACAGTCGTCAATTTCGATAGCCGAAACAGCCTGCTGCTTGGTAGCGCATACATCGCCAGCCATTAGTTGGTCTAATGTCATCAATCCATAAAATACGGCAGCTGTCGTAGCACCTTTAATTTCCAATCGTTTGTCGTTCACGCTCAATTTGTAATGATCGTTCTTCTTCAACGATTTATCAATCAACAAGCGAACTTGAGCATCCGAACTCGCCTTTGCCTGTTCTACCTTCAGTCCGAATCTCTTCTGAAACAAAGATTCTACTGTTTGCAACTCAAATTGCAAGCTATCGGCCTGTATATAACAAGCCACTTCCTTTCTTTGCAATTTCAATGGAGCTTGTGAGCTCACAGAAATTTTGTTCGGCATCGGAATCAACGCCGACAAATTGTCTTGTGCAAAAAGATTAGATACAAAACACAAGACTAAGCTTATAAATAAAAAACGCTTCATTAAAATATTACTTATCCATTAATCCATTATATACCGCTTTACGCAATGTGCCATTGGCATCATCAGCATCATATCGCCAATACATAATTCCCTTCAAACCTTTCTCTTTTACATATTTACATTTGTAGCCTAAAGATTTTGCATTGTCATAAGTGCAAACAAATGTACCTGTGTTATCCACCAAATAAGGAACCTTAGCTTTGTCGTCCCAACGTTCAGTAAATTTATCTTTTATCGTAATCAATTGATTATAATCTACCCAACCAGGAACTTGCGTACCATCGCCGTGTCCATAAAAAGGAACTCCCAACACCAATTTATCAACAGTAAATCCTTTCAACTTATGCAAAGTAACAGCTTCGTCGTCCCAAACATCACCTGTATGCTCTGATTTGTATAAAGCAGAATGATGATAAGGAGGAGTACCCAAATCGTATGACATGATATTAACATAGTCTACTATCGGATACAAATCCTTTAAATTCAAGCACTCTCCACCAGACGAGGATGCCAAGGTAAGCAATTTTTCTTTACCAATAGCCTTACGAATTTCTTTCATCATCAACGTATAGTTTTTAGTATCATCGGGATGAGAAGTAAGACCATTAGGGCTCAAAGTAGGATATTCCCAATCAATATCGATACCATCGATATTATACTGATCTAAAATTCGCTTACAGTCTTTTGCAAATGCTTTACGTTTTTCAGCATCTCTAACCATCTGACTAAATCCTTCACTATCCTTTCCATAGCCACCTATAGATAGACAGATCTTCAACTTCGGACTTTGTTTTTTCAGCCCTGCTATCTGCTTTAAGTTTTCCGGACGCTGAATAACAATACCGTCAAAAGACTTATTAACGTTACCAAATCCGTAATTAATATGAGTCAATAAACTAGGATCTGGCAGTCCTTCAGCCCCAGACCATACATAAGCTAAAATGATATAATCCTCGCCAGATGGTTTTGTGCCCGTCGATTCATCTCCTGTAGAAAAATCAGGAATATTTCCACTACCAGAGTCACCACAGCCACTCAGGAAAAACATTAAAAATAATGATGCTAAGGAAAAGAACTTTCTCATAATACTTTATATGTAGATTTAACAAATAATTATATTTAACAAAGGTATTATTACAGCAAATGTAATAAACTATTTTATTAACCTCATCCGATAATTTAAACGTTATTATTCCGTCATTGCATCGTATACCGCTTTACGCAATGTACCCTTGGCGTCATCAGCTTCATAAAACCAACTCATTACGCCTTTCAAACCTTTCTTTTTTGCATATTCGCATTTATAGCCTAACGATTTTGCGTTGTCGAAAGTAAACATAAGCTTTCCGTTTCGGTCGGCCAAATAAGGAACTTTAGCTATTTCATCCCAATGTTCAGTAAGACCCTTTAAATCCTGTTCCTTCTCCATGTCCTTATAATAAATCATTTTAAGATTACCGCCTACAGAGCTATATCCATAAAAAGGAAGTCCCAATACTAATTTATGAAGAGGGAAACCCGCTAAATAATGCAAAGAAGCAGCCTTTTCACACCAGAAGTCTCCTGTACGTTCTGACTTGTACAAAGCAGAATTATGCTGATTGAAGCCACACATATCATACGACATGATATTCACAAAATCTACAATTGGCAACAAATCCTTAAAATCGAAACATTCTGCACTAGCAGAAGAAGCCAATGTAAGCAACTTATTATCTCCGATAGCCTTGCGTATTTCTTTCATCATCAGAGTATAATTTTTAGTATCTTGTGGAGTTGCAGCTATACCCTCAGAATGTTTTGTAGGGTATTCCCAATCAATATCAATACCATCTATACCATATTCATCTAAAAGCCGCTTGCAATTCAACGCAAAAGCCTTACGCTTTCCAGCGTCTCTGGCCATTTGGCTGAAGCCTTCACTACAAGTTCCCCAACCACCAATAGACAAACATATCTTTAAGTTCGGGTTTTGTTTCTTCAGCCCTGCCACCTCTCTAAAATGTTCTGGTGTATCAATATCTATATCTACAAAGTTAGTCTTATCGAGATGACCAAACGCATAATTAATATGAGTTACCAAATTAGGATCGGGCAATTCTTTAAAGCTGTGCCATACATAAGACAATATAATAGGTTTCTCATCTGCCGGTTTAGACAATTCTTCTCCAATTGAGAAATTCGGAATGTTCCCGTTCACTGAACTGCTACAACAAACCAACAAAAGCATTGAGAACAATGACGCAAAATAGAAATGCTTTCTCATAATATGACTTAGATAGGAGTGATTTATAAATTAATTATTAAACCCTTTGCAAATATAAGAAATAATATTTTAATACATGACACAAATTAAGCTGAATATTTTGAACAACCTAATTGATTAAAAAAACAGCAATAAAAACCATTTATTATATACCTATAGATTAAGCACATCACATTAATGTATTATACTTTTACTAAAATAAACGAAGCTATTATTGCGCATACATGAACTTTAACGTGTATATTATTTTTAAATATCAGCCACAGAGCACCCTCTGGAATGGGTAAAAAAACATTGCGATGATTGAAACCGATCATCGCAATGTTCGGTTTCAATCATCGCAATGTTTCAATTGACTTCTCGCAATGCTTTTTTACGAGCTTTACAAGCCACTACTACATAACGCCAAGGATAAGTACGTTTAGCTTTAGTATTGGCTATATAATCAGCTTCGCGAACTACATTAATGCTACGGTCGCTAATAGTTTTTGTTTCTAACGGATATGGTGGGAACAAAGCCGAAACGCCCTTGCCCGAGTTTGCTTTCAAAAACATGCAAGGGTAATCGTGTAAATCGGATTCAGAGAACAATAGGATATGCTTTAAAGTAGGGATATTCAGTAAATGTCCCTAAAATCTGATTAACCACATTAACATCGCTTACCGGCACTGCTGGCAATTTAAAAAAGTAATCTATCGACTTACTTGGCTTCAATTTCTTCTGATAATGCATGATGACCGTACGAGTGGCAGGAGTAAGTTTTACCGACTCTGCCGTATAAGGCTGAGCATAGTTCTTACCTTCTATTGATTCTATCTTAGAATAAGAAGGATCTAACCAGCACAATAGTTTACCGTCACGGTATACCGACGACCCTTTTACTTCGTGCAAATTAGAAGAATCAAAACCCTTCAAATCAACGAAACGAGAATCATCTAACTTTCCTCGCAAAGAGGCCACTACACGGGCCTCTTTTTCTGATGAAGTATTGTTCTTAACCGATATTCTCACAAAATTAATAGCACCATTCTTTAGCAGGGTCATCATTCAACTGCTGCGCCTTTAGTGCAGGCAAACCTAAACTATAAAGCATCAAGCCTAAACAAATACATTTATTTTCATCTGTTCTATAGTTTAATGTTAGCTCTATAATTATTCACCTTTCACAACCTGGATATTAATCTGCTTACGCGATTGGATTTCTTGCTTCTGAGTTACATAACCAACCTTTGAGAATATCAGACACTCGTCTTCGTGCGCCATGATGGTATAACGTCCATCCTTATCGGTAGAGATTTCATTCTGTGAGAAGGACGCCTGCACTCGTACCCCGTGCACCGGAGTTGCCTGCACATCGCGCACACTACCCTTAATTTCTATCAGCTTACCGTTTACTTGACGCGTTTCCTGTGCCATATTTCCTGATTTATCAGCAGAGTGCGATGCCGACTCTCCTACTTCCACACGGATTCGGCTGGCAATGTTTTCAGAAGAACTACCCACCTGCAATTCGAATGTTCCCGGTTCTAAGAATCTCTTGCCTTGGTTATCGGTCAGGAACAATTCGCTTACCGGTATAGACAGGGTAACTTTCTTAGATTCACCCGGACGCAAGCCTACTTTAGTGAATGCCTTCAATTGCTTAACAGGAGTCATCACCGAGCTTACCATATCGCGTACGTAAACCTGAACTACTTCTTTTCCTTCCATCTTGCCGGTATTTTTCAGCTGTACAGAAACCTGAATGGTATCGTACGGATGATATTGCCGCTTGTTGGCCGACACTTTTTCGAAATCGAAAGTGGTGTAACTCAATCCATGACCGAACACCCACAAAGCATCAGGGCTTGAGAATACATAGTCACGTCCCGGTTTTTCGTAAGAACCCGGTTCTTTGTAATAACCCTTATCGGTAGACAAATGGTTATAATAAACAGGAAGATGACCCGTGCTCTGCGGGAAAGAGAAAGAAGTCTTACCCGAAGGATTAACCTTACCAAACAAGATATCGGCAATAGAAGTACCGGCTTGTTCGCCTGCATACCACTGAGCCAACACTGCCGGAATATTCTTCTTAACGTAAGGTATGGCAAAAGGTTTACCAGCTACCAGAACCACTACTACCGGTTTGCCCGTAGCCTGCACCGCCTGAATCAATTCATTCTGCGCACCGGTAAGAGAGATATCACTTAAATCTATACCTTCACCACTTGTAGAAGGCTCTGAACTATGACGCACGAAAGCCGTACTAGAGCTACCTACAAATACAATTGCTACATCGCTCTGCTGAGCTGCCTGCACAGCCTCATCTATACCCGATGTATCCAACGAAGCGATAGAACAACCCTTGGCATAGTTCACTTTTACCTTCTTGCCTACCAACTTCTGGATTCCTTCCAAAGGAGTTACACCGTCAGATTTTTTCTTACTCCAAGTATAGTCACCAAACTGTACGCAGTCGGCATTAGGACCTATCACCGCTATAGAACGCAGTTTCTTCGCATCCAAAGGCAATAGGTTGTTGTCATTCTTAAGCAATACGGTAGACTCGTCGGCAATGCGTTTAGACAAAGCCACACTTTCGTCCGTGTGGATAGGAATGCGATAATTGGCTTTCTCCTGATAAGGGTCTTCGAACAAGCCCAACTCGAATTTCGCACGCAATACTCTTCTTACCGCCTGGTCGATATACTTCACATCGAACTCGCCAGAAAGAACCTTTTCTTCCAAAGCCAAGAAACAAGCACTTGAAGCTTCCACATCCAAACCTGCTTTTATTACTTGCGAAGCAGCTTCGTACGAGTCGACAGCTGTCTTATGGAAACGTATCAACATATCAATAACACCCCAGTCTGAATAAACATATCCACGGAAGCCAAAGGTATTGCGAAGGATTTCCGTAAGCATAAAATAAGAAGCCGAGTTCGGTTCTCTGTTCCATGAATTATAGCTTGACATCACAGCCATGATGCCAGTTTCCTTACATACGGTTTCGAAGGGCTTCAAGTAAATATCAAACAAATCGCGCACGCCACACTCTACAGACGCCAGATTAAGACCACCCAACGGATTTCCGTGTGGGCCGTAATGTTTCAACATCGGGGAGATGCCGTGTTCCATATATCCTTTTACCTCGGATACGGCCATACGTGAACACAAGAACGGGTCTTCACCGAAAGACTCTTCCACGCGTCCCCAACGCAAATCGCGCACCACGTCGATACAAGGAGCAAGTACTTGCTTTACACCCATCGTATTAAGCTCGCCAGAAATCTGGCGTGTCTTTTCATAAGCCAAGTCCACGTTGAACGTACTACCCATGGCTATATTCTGCGGATATATTGTTGCTCCGTCTTGCACTACACCATGCAACGACTCGGCAACCGAGAAGCCCGGAATACCCAATCTGGTCTTTTCTACCAAATAAGTCTGTATTTCACGGAAAGCCTTACGAGTGTTTACTGCAGTAAGAGGAAAACCTTCGAAGAAGCCAAAACCGCCCGCTGCACACATCTGCGCTAAACGGTCGGGATTCAATTGTTGCCCTTCAAAAACATCCCAAGAATGCAAGTGTCTAATCTGAGCTATTTTCTCCTTCAGAGTCATTCGCTGCAACAAGTCGTTTACACGCATTTCCGTCGGTACCAACGGATTCTTATAAGGAGCTTGTTGTGCCTGGACAGACGACACGCAACAAGCGAAACCTATTACCCAAGTAAATAAGTTTTTCATATATTAATCTTTTAAGTTTATCTTAACGAAAATCGTTTTGGTATTTATTCCATAACTCATTAGCTACCTTCACTGCGCTTTCGCCAGATGAAATAGGGAAATCCTCATGTTGCAGAGTCCATTGATACTCGAATTCCGTAACATCCTTATGGAATTTCTTTTCATCGAATGAGCGATTAGCTTTCATAGCAGCCAACACACCATCGGTAAACAGTTTCCAACGTCCACGATAAAAGCTCTTGGTCAAGCCTGCCCAACCTCTGTTTGCGTAATCGTTCAACTGAGTATCTTTCTGTCCCCAGATAGTAACTATGCCACGAGCGTTTTCTTCGTAATAATTCTTCTCATCTTCCGATGCAGCACAGCCTTTAGCGTCTTTTATCCATTTACCCATTGAGAACAAAGGACTGCAAGACAACAGACGGTCTACATCAAGAATCAAGTCGTCCATACGCTTTGCCCATTGCTCTGCGCCCGACAAATCCTTACGTTTGTAACAAGCGGTAAACTGTGCGCGATAATCCGAGAACAAGTTACCCAAAACCTGTCGGCCTACGTTGACCACATCAAAATCGTAGTCCTGATTAACCACGTCGGTAGCCTGCAGTAGTTCGCCCCAAATGGCCCATAAGTCCTTATTATCGTATTTATAATCAGGGTAAGTATTCCAACCCTGTACACCTTCGAACTGCGGACGCGCATTAATCAATACAGCCTGTCCACACAAAGCGGGTGTCATATAAATCTTTTCGTGCAAATCCTTCCATGCCTTAAGAATGTTTTTATCCTTCTGTCCACCTCTACACTTAGCCCACATTTCAATCCATTCGTCTGTAGACTGAGTCTGATTCCAAGCCTTATCGAAAACAAATTCATACATCAACGGATTAACGTCGAACGCTTCCAAAGTAACGCCCAAGCCATATACATTGTCTCCACCTTCAGCAAGAACACGGTTAATCTTCATATTCGTATCGTTCAAATCGCCTACCATCATAGTGTTGCCTCCAAAGTTACCTAAATAACACCAAATATAAGGCTGACCATAATAGCTTTCTATGTTTTTCCAGATTTCAGTATGATCGCAATAATAATCCAACAGTATCAACTTATCCTGCGGCACAGCTCTCAAGAATGCCTTGATACGAGAAGGAGTCCATTTTTCCTTTGCGTGATAAAACATCCAAGTCATTTGCAACCACTTAGCTTCGGGGTCAACATTCGACAAAGATTCATATATCTTCTTCGATACATTCGATAAGAATTCTTCGTTCCAGTTCGGAGAGTCTACTTCATTAAACGGGTCTATTCCATAGATATGGTCTGTGCCGTAAATCTTAGTTTGCTCTTCCAAGAAACGTTTTTGGATAACTCCATACAATGAATCCATCGGGTCAATAAAATGGCTTCTGTATTTTTCGTCGAAACCGCCCCATTGGCTCATGGTGTAAATCTTCGCTTCCGGATAAATCTTCTTCAGCTCAGCCGGCACATGACCTGCAAAAGCCGGAAGAACCGGAGTCATATTAAACTCGCGCTCGCGAGCCAAAATCTGTTTCTGCAAAGCTTCTTGCTGCACCAACCAATCTTTAGGAAGAGGGCTCTGCCAATAATCCACATTCGACATACGGTGCCAAGGCAACTGAGCAGGGCCGGTAAAATAAGCGCGGACTTCTTCGTCCGACAATCCCATCTCTGTCCATACTTTATACCAAATTGACTCCTGTCCCGTAATAGCCAACGGCATAGTCACCCCGTTCAAAGCCATCCAGTCGATTAAACGTTCCCAATCTTGCCACTTCCAATAAGCCATTGTATAACCAAACGTACAATAGTTCAAGAAAAAGCGATTGTCGCATGTAGCCTGACAACTCACAGTCTTATCAAGCATAGGAAGTTCTTCGGGCATCACAATGCTGTCTGAAGCATACCAAGATACATGTGTATGGCAGTAATTCTTCAAATAGTAATTCAATCCCACAGCCATGGAATTGTAATTGTTTCCCTGAATATGAATCTTACCAGACTGAGAGGTCAGCGTAAAATGATCGGTCTCTAACGAGTCTTCCAACAGTTCAAACTGAAAAGAAGAAGCATGCTGAGGGAACAATCGCTGACACAACTCCTTTAAAACCACAGGCGACTTGGAGTCATCAGACGACTGACAACTGAACAAACAAAATAAAACAAGGAAATACAGCAATCCTTTCTTCATAGTTACTACTAATAATATTTTACAAAATAATTAATGAGAGTCACGCATCGGACGTGAAATAACAAATTGGCAGAAATCATGATACAAAGTCTGGTCATCTGGTTCAACTGAATTTTTCAGTGTTACCAAAGCAGTGTTATTTTGATAATACGCCAAACGTTTACTCTTCCAAATGCCCTGTTCCTTAAAAATATCCATATAGTCTCTCAAGCGATATGCTTTAGATGTTTTAATTGGGTATTTGCATGCATTGTCTTCAAATTCAAGTTCCATATCCATGTCATACTTAATGGCTTTTTTACATGCCTCTGTCACACGCTCTTTTGTCAGATTGTTCTGGAAATAATAATTCGGCTGGAAATAAGTAGATGTAAAACCTAACTTTTTCCATTCTGTATGACCGTCTGAAGTGAAGTAAGGAATCCAATTAAAACTATACTTCAACTCTTTCAAGTAACTAGCTACCGAATTCAATATGCTTCTAGTAGCAGTTGCGTCTTCTGCCACCCAATAAAAACCAGCCAACTCTACATTCTTGAAGTTCTTCTGAGCAAAACGTGCACGCACTTGGTCGATAAACCAGACACAAGCTTTCACACGATCTTCCGCTTTAGAAAAGTCCAATTCCTTACCATCTATTTTCCCCCAATATTTTGTCGTAGAAGAAGAGATAGCTGAGAATTTATTTACCATAGGCTCGGGGATACTGATAACAACCTGACGCTTATGAGCAGGAGTCCCTAATTCCGTCTGTTGTTCTGCTACACACTTATCCAATCCTGCAATACCTGATGAAGATGCAAAATAAGTGTTTAGCAAACCTTCCCAATCTGCCTTGTTAGCAGACTCAAATTCTTTATCAAAACCTTTAGTATAAGCCTTAATGGTATTTATATCAAGAATTTCTAAGAATAAGAAACTGTCAAACAACCAATGCTTTTTGTTTTGTCGATCTTTGTATACTACATAATTAGACATCAAATCCTTATTCCACACAGCTCTGTTAGAAGCGCCAGAATAACAAAGGACCATATCTGTAGATTGAAGAACTTCCTTACGATTCTTCTCCCAATCATAAACTTTACCCGGTTTTATTTCTTCCTGATCATCTTTATCCGTATCTCCCAAACTAAAATCGGGAGCAACTGGACTATTCTTTGAACAAGCTACCAAAGTAGGGAATACACCTCCAATAAGCATAACCATCAAAAAAAACAATACTTTCTTCATAATACTCTTACGTTCTTTAATGCTTAATATATAAATATAAAAAGACTATCTGCCCATGCTCGATAATATAGGCAGATAGTCCAGAAAAATCAACTATTATTCAAGTCTGAAATTTGTCAATTCCCAACCCATAATACCAAAATTGGTAGTCATCATGTAAACCTGTACCGCATTGCCGTCAGCACTCTTCGCAAAAACTACGTCACCTGTACAGTAATCATTTCCACCCAACGGAGTTCCACCAATGAATGACTGACCTGGGCGGTGAATACCTGTCAAGCACCATCCTGTTCCAGCCAAACCACCAGGAGTATCTCCATTACCCTTTGCGTCACCATCCGAAGTATCGAAAATAAAACCTTCCATCATTGAACTAGGTTGCGGATCGGCCTTAATATCTGTTACAAACAGACGAGTCCAACCATTACTCCAGAACGCATTGTCATTCTGAACAGCCACCAAATGAGCTCCATTAAATTCAATATAATCAATACCCTTAGTAGATCCTCCTTGGTTAGCTCCTGCATTAGTTGTAGGCCAATAGTGAGATTTAGGTTGAGTGAAAGCAAATGCCTTACCGTCAGTTCCCGCATAAGAAACCAAGTTGTTTTCATTACCAGATGACGCAACGAAACTCAACGGAGCGTCAAAGTCTGTTGTCAACGGAATAATCTTAGCAGGGTCACCATATCCATGAGGTGCACTACCATTCTTGGCAGGACCTAACAACTTACCATTCTCGAATCCTAAATAAACAAACTTCCATCCGTAAGGAACACAAGCAGTCAAAATAGCTTTACCAGAGATAATATCTCCATTTACAGAAATAGCAGTTCCGATAAATGTATTAGCTCCCATACCGAAAGTAGGTCCATCCCATTGTTCTGCCATAATTTGAACTGGCTTATTCTCAATACCATCCTTCCAAGCCCAAACATACACAGTCTTATCAGTAATATCATACCAACCGTTTTGTTGTTTTGTACTTGTGAAGCTCATTGCTACCATATGACCAGCATCGTCAGTGCTAATAGCACGAATAGAACGAGAAGGGTCGATGCCTTCACAATTTACACGAACATTAACCTGTTCACCAGTGAAGCGATTATAAACCGGCATCTTATTGAAATCTTTATAATTAGAAACAATCAGATAGTCACCTACAACTGCCATCGATTTGTTCTCATTCAAACCAAATCCTAATGGATTTTCTTGAGTAGCCTGGAAGCCGAACAACGGATAAACGTATCCTACTCCATAAGGAACTTTTTCAGGATATTGGAAAGCAGTTTCATAAGTGATCTTATCCACGCCATTCTGAGCAACAACCGTAAATGTAGGCAGTTGGCTCAAATCTATTCTTTCAGTAACCGGATTATAAACGTCAGATTCAATATCAGCCCAAGGAGATAATTGTACTTTTGCATCTTTCAACAATTCTCTATCCATGTCTGTCTTAGTGATAAAAATCATCACCTTACCGTGTTCGCCTTCCGCCTGAGGCTGTATAATGCGAACAGTAGCCTGTGTCTTGGTCAACTCAATTTTCGATAAAACAGCTTTATCCGACTTCAAATACTCAGCTTTAAAAGTCAACGGCTGTACTCTACCGTCTTCATACAACAAGTTAGAAGAGTAACCCTTTTCCAAATCGTGAATACCAGTAAGAGCCGGAGAGAATGTAGCCCCTGACGGTAATTCTGCCGAAAGTTTCATTCTTGTTAAATCGCCCTGAATTGCCTCCGTATCAGAAATATAATAAGGCACAATTATTTTTACTGTTCCATTTTCTAAATCTATTTCCGTGGGATAATCTTCTTGAGGATTATCTGCCAAAATACCCTTAATAGAAAGACGGTTCAACATTTCATTGTCCGATCTCACCAAATCATCAGGATTCTGACAACCCACGAATGTCATTGCCATTGCAAGCAACCCATTCATCAAATATTTAAATTTCATAGTCATTATCTTTATTAAGTGAAAAAATTATTTCCATATATCAGTCTGTTCGCACAACAAGTTGGTACGAATTTCAAAACTTGGTATCGGGAATACACAATATTTTTTGCTAAAATAACGTGTTTTTACATCACATTCAATACGTTCATAGGTAAACTTATCCAATCCCTTGGTGGCTTTAACACCATGTAAACGTTTATTATTCAATACTTCATAAGCCTTGTCCCAACGAACCAAGTCGAAGTAGCGATGACCTTCCATGCCCAATTCGCAGATACGTTCTTTAGACAAATCGTCCAAGTAAGCATCCCAAGTATTCTTTTGACTCAACATCGGCATACCTACACGATTACGAATTACATTCAAATCAATATAAGCTTCTTTAAATTTATCCAAACGTGCATAAGCTTCTGAACTAATCAAATAGATTTCAGCCAAACGCATTTCAATCCAATACTGATCACTCTGAACATGTGCGAAATCAATGGTCTTATCTTCTTTTACAAATTTACGGAAAAGATATCCTGTGGTAGATTTACGCACCATATCCTGACTTGCAGAAGTGCTGAATTCCATAAATCCGTCATTACCACCGTCATATATTTCCAATTGACGTCCGTTCCAAGGAGCTTCGTTATAAAGGATAGAAGCGTAGAAACGAGGATCACGTCCCTTCCAAGGACCTTCAGGATATGAAGCGACATTATCCCAACTAAATGCTTGCCACTGACCTCCTACATTGATGTCAAAGCTAGAAGCATATTCATCGGTTGGAGTAGCAGCAGCACCTACACTACCTTTACCCAATTGTGAGTTGACATAATCTGATGGAGGACAGAAATACTGGTTAAACAAATGTTGTTTTCCTCTCTTCTCGAAATTCACGGAAAGAATCAACTCCTTATTATTATAGTCGGTAAATATCTTGTTATACTCAGCATAAGTAGTACCAGGTAACAATTGATAATATCCGTCTTTTTCCAATTTCTTCACTTCCTCACAAGCATCCAATGCATCCTGCCAACGTTTAGCATACAGAGCAGCTCTTGCCATCATACCATAAGCAGCACCTTTAGTAAGACGTCCTACATTGGTTCCTATAGAATTATCTTCCCATACATAAGGTAAATCGGCAGCAGCTTTCTTATATTCATTGAGAATGAAATCCCAACACTCTGCTTCAGAAGAACGTGCCTTAGCGCGATCGTTCTGATCTTCGACACGATTTTCATCGATTCTCAGAATAACGCCACCATGTCTGAGTACCAATTCCTGATAAGCAAAAGCACGCATGAAACGCACTTCTGCGGTACGTACAGCCAATTCTTCAGAACTAATGTTCTTTCCGTAACCGTTGTTTACATCTACCAAATATTCGTTGAATTTGCGAATGAAAGTGTACATGCCATCCCAATTAGAACGGAAATTGTTGTCTACTGTAATCTTAACATCACCATAGAAGAACTTATTCACCGTTCCTTCTGCAATATTATACCATGAATATTTCACCAAGTCAGTACAGCCGTCATCCATAAGCAAATTAGATCCGACCAAAATATCAGCATTACTGTAAAAAATACCATAGAAATCCTTCACATATAAATCTAAGTTTTTTACGGAAGAATATACAGTTGATTCGCTATAACTACGAGAGGGATCTATATCAAGTACATCACTACAAGACTGAAAACCCAGCATCGCAATAGCCGACAATCCTATAATAAATTTTTTCATATCTTTCAATGTTTAATAATTAGAACTAAGATTAGAACGTTACATCTAAACCAAAGGTAAATGTACGTTGTTGTGGATAATATCCCTGAATTACGTTGCTTGACTCTGGATCCAAATATTTGAATGCAGTGAAAGTCAACAAGTTGAATCCGCTTGCAAATATGCGAAGGTTATTAACGCCAGCTTTCTTCATCCATTTTTTCGGGAATGTATATCCCAAAGTTACATTCTTCAAACGCAAATAAGCTCCGTTTCTCTTCCAGAAGTCTGAGATTTCAGAACTGTTAGAAGAAGCAACAGTAGACAAACGAGGATATTCAGCATTTGTAAAATCAGGTCTCCAGCTGTTTTCAACCAAGAACAAAGGAGCGTTATCCCAACCAGCATACCAAGGACGAGTCAATGGAGTTTGGTCTCTCACACCGTTATACCATTCTTGCTGCAACATCTTATCGCAAAGAGCCGCTCCTTGAAGTTGAACAGAGATATCGAATCCCTTCCACTGTGCATCACCAGTCAACGAAAACATCATTTCCGGCATAGTGCTACGAGCTATTTTCACTTCGTCATTCCAAGTCAAACGACCGTCACCATCAATATCAGCATATTTAATATCACCTAAACGTATCGGGTTTGAGCTAATCGGTGCATTATCCAATTCTTCCTGTGTCTGGAAAAGACCTAAAGACTTATATCCCCAAACAGCACCGACAGAAGTTCCCAATTTGTTCTTCCAAGGCAATGTTCCATCACCCTGAGTCATACGGAGGATTCGGTTACGAGCAAAAGAAAGATTACCGTTCAAGTTATACGACACCTGTCCTACACGGTTAGAATGCTTCAATGTCAATTCAAAACCACGGTTATCAAGTGCACCAGAGTTTTCGATACTTGGATAGTGACCTCCCAAAGAAGAAGGATATGCTCCTGAAATAGGGCGCAATATGTCATAAGTATATTTATAGAACACATCGAATTCAATGCCAAGCAAACCTCTCCATGCACTCAGGTCGAAACCGAAGTTTATAGAACGACATTTTTCCCATGTCAGCTCTTCCATCGGATAAGTTACACTGTTATACAACGTGTTTTGAGTTGTCGGATTTGAACCGAAAACGGCTCCGTTCACTGTCCAGTCATATTTTCTTCTGTACAAGAATGGATCTACGTTATCACTACCCAAAAGACCAACAGAACCTCTCAACTTAAAGTAGTCAACCTTAGGAAGCAATTCTTTAAAGAAACTTTCTTCAGACATTACATAACCCAATGATACAGATGGGAAGAATCCCCAACGGTTGTCTTTCGCAAACTTATAAGAACCGTCGTAACGGAAAGTAAATTCCGCCAAGTACTTATTCGCATAAGCATAATTTAAACGCCCTACATAACCAGCATAAGCTGTTTTGTTATAATAACCGCCATTACCATTCTTAGGATGAATGTCAGAACCAAAATCCAATTCAGGAATATCGAGCAACGGGAATTTAGAACGAGCTGCAGACATCGCTTTTGTATTCGACTTACTCATTTCATAAAGGAACAACGCTCCTACAGTATGCTTGCCAAATGTATTATTATAAGTAACAGAAGGACGAACCAACAACTTCTGCAATTTCATATCACTCTGACTCAACTCACCTTCTTCGTTCAACCAACTTGCGTTTTGCAATATATAAGACTTAGACGAATGATCATAGTACATGAGCTTATAAGCATAAGACATGCTCTTTGAATCGATATCTTGCCAGTCCCAACTCATAAACATACCAGCCTTCAATCCTTTCAAGAACGGGAATTCATATTCTGCTTTAGCTGAAGTTTCAAAAGCTACATTACGTTTCGTTTTAAAACCTGAATGTTCTGCGGCATACAGCGGATTGGTTCCACCACGATAACCAGATGTAGGATATCCTTCGAGTTCCATCGGAACAAAAGGAGCTGCATACAGCAATGAACCAACTACATTGTTACTCATCTGATTTTCATAAGTATTAGCACCAGGCTGATTATAATCTTCAACACGACCCGCAAGATTTAAAGATACACTCAAACCTTCAACTGGTTTTGTATCAAGATTAGAACGGAAATGGCCACGCTGATTCTTATGTCCTTTGATAAAACCATTCTGGTTCATAAAACCACCACTAATAAAATAATTTGTCTTCTGGGTACCACCGCTAATAGACAAGCTATGCTGATGCATCAATGTAGTACGGAACAAAGGAGCTAACCAGTCTGTATTTTCATAACCGTCTGTAGGGTCACCATTATAAGTATTACGTATGTCTTCGTCTGTAAAGAAAGGGTTTTCACCATCCAATTTCTTAGCCAAGTTATACCACTGCATGTACTGAGTACCATTCATGAACTTAGGCAATGTAGTAGCATGCGACAAAGTCAACGAGCCTTTGTAGTTAATACTTGCCTTACCTTCAGAACCACGCTTAGTAGTTACCAAAATAACACCACCAGAAGCCTTCATACCATAAACCGCACAAGCAGAAGCATCTTTCAAAATAGTTACAGATTCTACGTCATTCGGGTCAATTTGCCACATCGGACGTTCTACACCGTCTACCAACATCAACGGACCATCATCGCCCTGATAAGTAGAACGACCACGCACTAAAATAGTTGCATTATCCGAACCTGGAGCACCAGAAGTTTGCTGAGACATCAAGCCCGGCAACTTACCAACCAATGCCTGCGAGATATTACTTGTAGTAGACTTCATCAAATCTTTTGAATTAACAGAAGCTACAGAACCAGTAAGGTGGGCTTTCTTTTGAATACCATATCCTACAACAACTACTTCGTTCAAAACCGAAACGTCTTCTTGCAGAACCACATTTACAGTTCTCTTACCAGAGGTTTTAACTTCTTGCTTAGACATACCAATGTAAGTAAAAACAAGAATTCCATTCTTAGGTACGTTAATAGAATAACGACCATCCAAATCGGTAGTAGTTCCAGTAGTGGTGCCTTTCACCAATACACTCACACCAGGAAGTGGAATATCGGCAGCATCCACAACTACACCTTTAATTAAATTCTGAGCATAACTACTAGCCGTAGATGCCAGTACCATAAGTAGCAAGAATAAATATATTCTCGCTACTTGGAAGCTACTTTTTCTTCTTACATCTTTTTCCATCATTAAATCATAAAAAGGTTAATAAAAAGTTTAATAATTTTTCGTTTACAATCATTTGAGCTATCACTTTCTGTTATATTTCAAAAGAAGTCTTGCTGGATATGACAATCGTATCATACCCGAACAAGCCTCTCTCCCAATATCGCTTGGGCGGAAAAAAGAATCAAATAATAAAAACCTATATACTGTTTCATACCTATTAAAATGCTATTACTTAATATTTTAATATTACCTGATATCTGTCGTACAAATAATGTTCGGCTTGAAAATTAACAGATTGCGAAATCATTGAAATCATCACTAAGGTTGTGTTTAAATAATCAACGGTTGCTTTTCATCAGCTGTGTAATTACGGTGCAACAAATATAAGGTCATATCACGATGCAAATATGCACACAATTTATTAAATAAACAATATATATTAAGCTTTTTAATCAATATGATTATAAAATAATATCACATCAAATAAAATCATTCATAAATATACGATTAACACAATTTTCATCCCATCAAACCTTCAGCCTTTTTAAAGTTCATACTTCCTTTTGTCGTCTTATCACATTTCAAAATGGCAAGTGCCATTTTGTTACCGCAGAATAATTTCTAGCCGCATTTTTTAACAATAAAGTGAAATATTTAATGCGTCTTCCCTGCACTACCCCAATAAAGTCATCTCACTTCGAACGAAGTGAATGCTTACTTCGGTCGGTCAACGTGCTTACTTCGAACGAAGTGAATGCTCACTTCGAACGAAGTAAGACGACTCTGTTAAAATCTTTCATAGGAATAAAAAAAGGTGTATCATTGTAATTCCCGCTATTAGGACTTACTCGAGACTTGCACCCGTTAGATAATACTCATGCCGAGCGTACACAAAAAATGGGCTGACCTCGCAAATGAAGTCAGCCCTATTTTTATGCCTTCGATAAATTTATAAGTTATAAGAAACGGTAAGCATTACATGAGCACAATGAGATATAATTCACTTATCTAATAGGTTAAACATCGCTTTCCTAAAGAGAGGTATATTATTAGATTTGTCAATGAACGATAAAGGAGAATCATAAACCATCTCTAATAAAGTTTCAGCTTTGGCTCTTGAATGTTTTTTTTCTACTATCTTCAATAGTTCCATTTCTTCTGCGCCATCACGCCAACGCTCTAATCTGGCAGAGGCAACTGGACCTTTACATCCCATTATATCTCCTGGGTAAATAAGTAGTCCGTCGCCATGTGGCATATCAGTGATATATGTAAATGGATTCCGTTTGTGATAAACATTACTATCCCAATACAGAAAACCTTGACTACCGTTCTTCCAAGTACGCCACATAATAGCTCTTTGTTGTATTCCCTTCATCTGCAACAAGAAGTTCGGTTCGGTTCCACCTGGTTCCCAACAAATATAGCTCCACCAGTCGATGCCTTCAGGTACGTTGTGGCGTATGTGTTGCACATCCTTTTCATCGCCTTTACAAGGTGCCAAGCTAGTAGAGATAACATGAACATAATCTTTCAGGTAATCAAATACCGCATACAAGTCTCCTTTTCTGGAACCATTCCGTGGTCCACAGAAAAGTGTAGTCAAAATCCGAGCCTCAGGCGCATATTTTCGGATGATATTCACTTTCTGTTTGATTTGCTCATAATCTTCAATATATGCAGGCTCATCCCAAATATAAAAAAGTGACTCTTCCAACTTCTTCCTCTTCTGGATATCACGCAATAAAGAAGCGAGTTCCTCTTCAGATAATGCAAAAAACGGAAGTATATAAAAATTATATCGTTCATCATCTAACAGCCGGCTACTTCTTTTATCATTCCATGCCCAAGGTGAGAAAGAGCGGTCGTATTGCCAGCGTTCCGATGCAACTTGTGTTCCAAAAGCCGGAGTCATTCTGTAGCTTAACACAAAATCCACCCATCGCTGACGTTCCTTGTCGATTTCTTTTTTACTTTCAAGACCATCAATTATACAACGATTTTCTACTCCTACAAGTATTGGGATAGATGACTTTAAAGGAATTGTAACATTATGTATATTACAGTCCAACTGTACCTTGAAATGCTGCGGTCCGTCTATCGCTATTGTTTGATTATATTTCCCTGCCGAAACTTTGGGCGAACACTGAACGGTAATCCATATGGCGGTTAACGTATCAGTACAATTCAGCCTATTCTCAAAAGGAACCAATGCATCATAATAGCCATTTATCTTTTTGAGTTCTCTAACCGACACTTGTACGCCTTTATGCTTTTGGCCGAAAGTAAAAGTATATTCTTCACCAGCCTTACTAGGAAACACCAATTGGATGTGTTCTACTTCACCTCTTGCCATATCTAAATGAGCATCAGAACTTGGCGTGTAGTTTCTGTAAGCTTGTGGAGATTCTACCGACGGAATTATCCAAAGGTTAGACACTTGGTTATTAGCATATACAGAAAAAACAACTATTAACAATTGAATAACAACAAATATGCGCTTCATATCATTTCAAATTAAATATTGTAACCACAGCAGCATGATCAGAAGGAAAACGAACAGGATGTTTGTCTATCATCTCCGATTGGAGAGCTTTAATGTTGCTTCCTTTATAGTATATGAAGTCTATACGATATTGCAGCTCGTTTTTAGCCATAGTAGACCATGTAAGACAAGGATACTTTTTCACGTCTGGATGAATCTCACGATAAGAATCAATAAAGTTCGCTTTCTCCATCAATTTACTGGTTGGCCACTCTATCACATAGCCCTTATGCTCACTATCATCCTTTGTATCATATCCCCAATCCAAATGAGAACTACTATTGAAATCTCCAGAAACAATCAGCGGAGTTGTCTTTTGTTCTGAAAGAGGTTTCATATTAGAAAGTATAGTCTGTAATTGTTTGGCACGGCCATCCCATTCTCCTGCCATAATATTCTCTATTGATTCATGGGCATTAATTTGATCATTTGTGATAGGGCGATAATCCAACCAAAGATTTATATAATTAATCTGTTGTGACGGATTAATCTGCAATGTTGCCGCACTACAATTGAAGGAGTCAAACAAATCATAAGTATCAGTAATGGGGAAACGACTCATTATTGACAAGTTAGAGCTACGCAAATAAAAATAATAGCCTAAAGCATCAGCAATAATGGCACCTGAGCCATAAGTTTCTATCATGCCAATCACATCAGGATTCTCTGCTTTTATAACCTCTATCACTCTATTTACCCCAACCTCTTGACCTAACTCATGTCCTCCATGGAAGATATTAAAAGCCATAACTTTCAGTTGCGACAAATGTGAGTGAGCCGGAGCTGAAACACTAGGAACTTCTACACGGTCTACAAATAAAAAATCTTTGATGCATCCATTAAATGTATTCCACTGGCCATCATCTACAGAACCTATTCTTAGTACATTTCCAGTGGCTAAATTAACATTACCATTAGTACAGTAGATCGCCACATTCAACTGATCATAATACATACGCATTTCTTGCTTTACGGCATCATGCGTTATTGTCAATGTATGCCACTTATCGTCATTAATAGGCTGACGCAAGGCAGTTGGACTATACTCCCACGGCGTATTCTTACCATCGCAAAAGTTCACTGTCCATGAACCGTTGGCTTGAGTTCCTATCCAAATGCCTGCTTCACTCTGCGTGTTGCTCTTTTTATTAGTAACCAAGGCCTTCTCGCCTAAATCCATAGCATGACTGCGCACTTTTATAGAAATAGTAAATGATCTACTCATACTAACAGAATCTATTTCGGATACTTTCACGCCATATCGATTGAAAGTGTTTTCACTTAAATCAAGCATTTCTTCAGGACGGGAAAAGTATTTTATGTCTTTAGCGGCCAAGAAAATAGGCCAATATAATAGTATAAGAAATAACAGTCGTTTTCTCATAATTCTGATTTATTGTTCATTTAAAATTATTTGGGCACTATCAATCATATTATCTGTTAATGTTGCCCTATCCAAAAATTGTTATTATCAATATATTTTTTATCTATCCAGCGAGTAAGAAAATAATCCATTGAGTGTTCAAAACGATTATAGTCTTTACGATCTTTATTAGTCCATCCTGTTTCGGCATGGGCAGCCCAATACGGATACACCATTTTGTACATATCATTCACTTGCGGTATCCACTCTCCCCACATCTGACATCCCAATCCAATAATCTGCTTACGCAATTCAGTGGGGAAGTCTTTGGGAATTGGAGAGAAAGAATAAGCTTTCTCTAAAGAGATAGGAGCAAAAGAGTATTCCAATCCGGGAGTAATTTTATCATGGTTATAATTGAGGTATGTATACTCATGTAGGCTATTAACTATTTCATATCCTCTCTTCGCCGCTTTTGTCAACAGATCCAAATCGCCTGTCCAAAATTGCACTACAGCGTCCGAAGACAGTTGATAGTCAGAACTAACATTCACTTCACTCTGAAAGCCATGTAGCTTATCACCTGTTATATCATTCCACCCCATCATTCTCCTTCCTTTCGATTTAAGATAAGAAGCGATATAGTTAGTGAACCACACTTGAAGTTCGGCAGCAGAGCCTATCCCCTTTTCTTTCATGAACGCCTGTATCTCGGGCGAGTTATTCCACTGTTCCTGTCGTACTTCGTCGCCACCTATATGTATTATTTTCGACGGGAACAATTCCATCACCTCGTCGAGCACATCTTTCAAGAAAGTGCGCGTACGCTGACTAGCTACATTGAAAGCGCTGTTCTGCACACCAAAGGAACATGGTACTGAAATTTTCTCATTTGTACTTCCCAACCAAGGATATGCAGCTATGGCAGCCGAAGCATGTCCTGGCATTTCTATTTCAGGAACTACAGTGATATGCAACTTTTGGGCATAAGAAACAATCTCTTTTATGTCTCTTTGCGTGTAGAATCCCTCAAACGGTTTTCCGTCGAAGACTTTGCTTTCATACCAATTCAACTGAGTAGAATCTCTATGCGCGCCAATTTTTGTAAGCAGTGGGTATTTCTTAATTTCAATACGCCATCCTTGATCTTCTGTGAGATGCCAATGAAAGACGTTCATTTTTAAAATGGCCATTTCATCGAGCAAACGCTTTACTTCTTTCGCTCCTTTAAAAGCTCTGCCATCATCAAGCATAAACGAACGCCACTTAAAAGCCGGAGCGTCATTAATGACTATGCAAGGAACTCTTTTCCCTTCATGACAAGCGGTAATAAGTTGACGGAAAGTCTGTATTCCATAAAACACACCTTGAGGAGTGGCACCCTCTATACGGATGCCATCTTTATCAACAATAAGACGATACCCCTCGGAATTGGCTATCTGGTCAGACAAAACCAATTGAATGTTTCCTCTTTTACCATCTTGTACGGAAAGGCCATGCTCCTCCCCAAGTATTTGCTTTAAATAATCTGCCTCATTTTTCAATGTCTTAGAGTAAACAAGTCGGCAGGAACTAAGAGGATAATAGCCAGACTGAACCGTTACTTCGTTAGGGAAAGGAAGCAATTTCAATGGTACAGTCTGTGCCCCAAGAATACCCACTAAGCATAAACAGACTATATATATTAAAAACCGTTTCATCTTCAAACTATTTCTTTACATTAAATATCCAATCTCCACCATTTTTCATGGTAATAGAGAGAGTTTTATTTTTCTCTTGATGAATAGACTCTATGATACTATTTCCAGATAAAAGTTTTTTCCCTTTCTGCCAAACCAGTTCTCCGTTCAGTGTAACGGCTTTACACGGCGAAGGCAGACAGATAGTAGCTTGTGCCCCTTGCGGTGAACTAACCTGAAGCTGGAAGTTCTTTTCATCATCCTTAAAAGATACCTTAATGTTTCCTTTTACAGTAGGAACCAATGTTTCGGCTTCTTTCAGACCTGTTGGTTGCGGAGCTATACGATAGGCTTTATACCCCACTTCTGTTGGAGCTACGCCACATACATATTGCGATAGGATAGTAAGTCCACCACCACTCCAAGCATGATTGGTAGTTCCGCCTGGAAATCCGTTAGGTCCTATTCCCCATCCCTCATAAAGAGTAGTACGCTCCGGGTCGTTCACCATCTCTGCAAAGCGTCGTTTCATACGCTCCATGCCATAATAGTTTTCACCCATCATGAAAAGAGCTTCGATGACATACTTTTCCATATAAGGACTGGCATGTTCATTTTGCTTCAAAACATTGAGTAATGCCGGATACTTCTTTTCGTCCGCCAAACCAGATACAATAGCTAAAGCCTGCACACGGTCGTCTGTCTTCAATTTATATTCTGGATGACGATATGCCTTTCCATTCCAGAACACAGTGTTAAACGCTTTCTTTAATGCTTGCATTTCTTGATCTATAGCCTCAGCTTCAGCTTTCATATCCAAAGCAGTAGCCATATTACGCTGACCCTTTAAAGCGATATAATACCATGCATTAAAAAGCACCTTGATATCAATATTATCGCCCCAATCGCCCCAAGTCCATTCTCCAGCTCTGAATTTTATTGTTCCGTCGCTATTCTTCTGCCATATACCCAAGTATTTTTTCACCCTTGGATAAAGGTCTCTAATAGTTTGCAGGTCACCAGTATTCAGATAATAATTCCAAAAGCCAAAGTAACCAATAGAAGCTAACATTTGGCCAGGAAGCTCAGTATGATAATTAGAAGAAGGAATAGGAGCGAAAATCTCTCCTGTAGGACGCTGCCATCCCATGAGCTCATACATTCCTTTTTTCATAAGCAAATGACTGCTCAGTGACAATGCATAAAAAGCTTCGCCAGATTCGTTTACTTCATCTCCCCACCATTGAGCACGCTCTCTATCGGGACAATCCATATAAGTATCTCGCATAGTAACATAAAGTGTACGCTGTGATTTCTCCCACATTTTATTCAAGAAAGAATCATTGCAACGAAAGTATCCCTCAAATTCCGTATTATATCCGGTTTCCCTGAATTGTACCTTAGTGAGATTTACTCCCTTAGGATAGATGTAATATACCTGTTCTCCATTCATCCAACCTTTATTTTCATACGATTGTTTTCCTTTTTTAGTCAGATATTCAGCTCTTACATTATATGCGCTACCTCCCTGATAATGACTTGTGAGTATGGTAATGACTGAATGCGACTTTTCAGCCTCCAATTCCATATAAGGCATAACTTGCGCATTGTAAGGAAGCTGACAAATCAATGTATCGTTTGTCATGCCACTATGAACCGTTTGCGATACATAGTCTTTCAAACCAAAGTCTTTCCAAAGTGGTATAACGCGATGATGCAATTTATTCCAAGGTGCATCGCCTTCTTTACCAACTACACGCGCTTTTGCCCAATATTGACACGCAGCATTTTCTCCTTTCTCCCAACCATCCATGCCGAGTTCCGCATTGAACCCAATGCAAGATTCAGGCAAACGGAAATTAGGATATGGCGCTAACGGTGTGTAATAAGCAGGATGCATGGTAGCTTTCCATGAATCATCACTCTGCAGAACTAATTCGTTAGTCTGACAATCGAACAATAAGGCGCCTTGACCGCTGGGATTATAAGAAAATCCTTCTTTCCCGAAATACCAAACTAACACAGATATTAGATTATGTCCCGACTTAAGATGCGGTGCGATGTCTATTTCATCATAATAGGTATCATCTGGATTAGGGCCACGTTTTACACCACCCTCTAAAACAACGAGTTCCCCATTAATCCAAAGCCAATACTTGCTGTCTGCCGCTATACGGGTCAAGGCTTTGCCCGGCACGGCATTTATAAAAATCTCCTTTTGGAAACACATCCATGTATTAGTTGCATTTTGGTTTTCAAACGCAGTAATCCATTGCGGAATAGATACCGCAGACAGCTGTATAGAAACAGCTAATAGAACAAATAAGGTTAATAAATTTCTTTTCATTATATATAGTTTTTTAGTTTATTACTGGTGCTGAGTAGCTGTATTAAATTCAGACTGTTGAGTAGAAACCGCTTTGAGCTTTAAATTGTTCAACTGCAATCGTAATTCTTCATTTTCACGTTTCAATTCATTAAAGATTGCCTTTTCGCTTTCTCCTCTAAGTTCTTGAGATTCCTTCTTTGCCGATTTTTGTTCAGAATCGTTATAAAGCATTTTATTTGATGCCGTGACGCTCTGAATTTCTATGGATCCACTTATGGGGCGCTGTGATCCTGGGTAGTCCATTTCAGCATATATTTTAATCTTACCGGGAGTTAACGTAGATTGCACTATAACCGGAGCGGTTCCCCACGCTACAGCTACGGGGTTAGCGTATATTTTATAATCTCCCACCAAACGACCTTCTCCCTGTATAGAGAAGCGGATATGACCATTATTCAAACGTTTTACCACTCCCCATTCATCTACAATAGAAGCAACCACCACCACTTTGTCCGATCCGTCTGCTCTAAGCTGTATCCCGCCATCGTCTACATGCAACAGAATGCGTTGGGGACGTCGGGCCGGTTGCTTTTTGCATTGAGCAACGAGTTTTCCATCAATATACCCTTCGGCCATCAAATAAGACTCTTGCTGACGCTTCACTCCTTTTTCATTATCAGTATCGGACATTATTTTATCGTTTACATAACTAAAAGCCTTAGGGAAACGAATGATAGGATATGGCATTCCCTCTGCCGGCTTACGCTCATAGACACGTTTCTCGCCATCCTTATTAATGGTAAGCACCACTTTATCACAATTAGAGAATACCGTAACATCTTCTGGCGAGAATGGTGTCATTTCATTAGCTATATAGACAAAAGGTCCGGTCTCTGCCAATGATTCTTGCTGAACCTGAGGCGAGCGAAAACTTTTGAAAAGATAGTATGAAGTTTTAGGCTGTCTGTAACTATCCATTATTCCCCCATAAAAAGGATCTGGATGATAGCCCCTTTGATGATCAAAAGGATGCCACATACACCCTCCAATAAACTGGGGAGTGGTTTTGAAGAAAGCGTCATAACAAATATATTGGAAATTAGTCTTTGCATAATGATTAGCCTGAATAAGCATTGGTGTTTCTCCCCATTGTCTGGATACACGACTTGGTCCATTATGCGCGGTCCAATCATCTACACAATCGCCCCATTCACGCTGTAAGAATGTTATGTTTTCTGTTGCTTTATCTGAATATGACGGGTTCTTTTTATTGAAGTTAATGGCATTTTCATACCAAATACTGAAATACTCACGTCCTTTCGAGCGATAATCGCATGCAGAATAGCTCGATTCATAAGGAAATTCATCTCTTACAATATCACGCACTTTCTTGGCAAAATAATCGGGATACCAGGTTTCATTCAAGATAGGCTCCCAAAGGAAAATACAAGCATGATTACGGTCACGACGTACCATTTGTCTGATATTGTCATAAACACCTTGTTCAAAAGTCGGGGTTTCATTCCAGAATTGCCAGCCCGGTGTGGTAACAATCATAAAAAGACCTAATTCATCGCAGGCATCCATCCATGCCGGATCTTGTGGGAAATGAGCGCTACGAATTATTTCCATCCCCAAGTCTTTCAGCTTTTTCGCATCACGCCAATGTAATGAATTAGGCAAAGCATGTCCTATCAAAGCAAAGTCTTGATGACGATTGGCTCCCATAAGAGGCTTATCATAGTGTTTACCGTTCAAGAATAGTCCATCTTTTCCTCTGAATTCTATACTGCGAATACCTAATCGCTGACGATAACCGTCTTGTACCACTCCTTTATTATCAACTACCTTAACTATAAGATTATATAGATAAGGTGTGGCAGGATACCATAGATGAGGCTTTGTTACTTTCATTCTAGATTCGTTAGTCTGGCTACTTTTCCCTTTTGAAATAGAGACAGAAGAAACAGAAGAAGCAACTAATTGGTTTTCTTTAGTAAACAGTTCATAAATCACCTTTCCCTTAAATGAACTACCCGATAGATTTTTAACATCCGCCTTTAATAATATATCGGCAGATTGTTCGCTAACATGCTCATAAGCAATCAATATTCCCCCTCCGGCAACTTTATCTTCTTCATTAGGGTCTGTTATGAAAATAGAATTTGTTCCGTACATCCATGCGTCTCGGTAGATTCCGCCAAAGTATGTAAAATCAAGTACATCTTGTGCCTTACCCGGTGGATAATTAGGGTCATTGCTATTGTCCGCCCAAACGGTAACTACATTATCGTCACCTTTTTTAAGGTATCTGGTAACGTCAATCACTAAAGGAAGATACCCACAAACGCTTTCTTTAATCAAAGTGCCATTAATCCACACTTTAGATTTACCCATAATACCTTCAAAGTGAAGAATCCAACGCTTTGCTTTTTCATTTTCTCCTACAGTAAAATGTTTTCGATACCATACCTCTCCTTGATAATTAATACATCCACTAGCCTCTGCCGGTAATAATTCAATTCCGTTAGGCAGATTAACCAGTTGCCAATCCTTATCATCAAAATCCGTGCGTTCTGCTCCGCTAACCTTGCCCTTAAAAAAGCGCCAAGCAGGATTAAAGTTATACACCGTTCTAAGTTGAGGATCATTAAAGAAACCCGCGGTCGAAAACTCCGGTACTTGCTTTTGCGAGTAAGCCATTAGAGGAAATACTACTCCAAAAAATAAGAGCAGCATAACTATTGTAATTGTTCTTGTTTTATTCATTATTAGTGTAGTTGAAAATGTAGTCAAAGGGTATTTAATTATGCACAATAAAGATCTTCAGAAAAAGAGAGGCAAGTCTTTTCATGCTTGCCCCTCTTTCAGAACTTTTCACTATTACTTAGTATATCCCGGATTTTCTATCAAATTAGGGTTAGCCGCTCTACGGGCTTTAGTTATAGGGAAGTAGTAATTTTGACTGTAGAAGGTTGGCGATGCCGTAGTTCCATCTACATCTTCTATAACAACTACCTTAAATTTACCCGACTTGTAATCATAAATATATTGCAATCCACTAAACGAACGTGTCAAAGCTGTTTCGGCTTCTCTCCATCTACGCAAATCCCAATAACGATGATTTTCAAAAGCCAATTCAACCTTGCGTTCATGTCTAATCTTGTCTCTGTCAATGCTTGGTAGTTCTTTTACCCCAGCTCTTCTTCTGATCTGATTAACAGCATCTAAAGCATCATCTGGCTTGCCAAGTTCAAAAGCTGCTTCTGCATAATTAAGTAGAATCTCGGCAAATCGGAATATCTGATAATCCGTTCTCGACTCACATAGCCAACTCATGTTGTCTGCACTCGGGTCCAAATATTTCATAATACCAAATCCGGAGTTTACAACACCTGTAGAGACATGAGTCCACAGCTGGTCGCCAATAGAGTTCATTCCGTTATATTGATCCGCTTGCGATTTTATAATTTCACCATCGGGCTTAATCAAGCCTAAATGCATATCAACGGTATCGCCTTGGAAAGCTCCGGCTACAGCATCACGCCAAGGAGTTCCATTTGTCCAGATTGAAGCATAGAAACGAGGATCTCTATCCTTCCACAATTCTTCCATATCCCATAATTTACTTTGCAGAGCTTCACGGTCAAATTTTCCGGATGTACCGTCAACGTGTTCAAACTCTTCTACCATTTCCAAATAAGGTCCATGGTGATTTCCTAATCCCCATACCTGCGGGCGCGGACACTCGCATTGATCCCAAGACCATGTACTGAATCCACCATTCTGGAAACCAGGGCCGTCATGCTGTTTAACCATAATAGCTTCGCAATTTCTTTTTTTCAAGAAGATGTTCTTAAAGTTCTGCACTTTATCAGCATCTTCGTCGTAAAGCTTATATGGGCTCTTTTTTATAATGGTAGAAGCTGCATCGTATGCTTTTTGATAATATGAATTAGCCTCACTTGATGGAATACCTAAAAGTCCATCTAATTGAACTTTACCATATTGGGCAATGCTTCCAGCATATAGAGCCGCTCTACAATATAGAGATAAAGCAGCCCACTTGTTGGCACGACCTACCTCTGTTACATTAGCTAAATCTTCAGAAATACTCATGGTTTCATCTAAAATGAAATCATATAATTCTTTCTCCGAATTACGTTTGGGATATAGAAGTTCTTCCGAAGAATCCAACTGAGGAGCTTCTGTCAACAAAGGAACGCCTCCATAACGTTTTACCATGGCAAAATAACAGTATGCTCTAAGAAAACGGGCCTCGGCAATACGCACCTTGGCAGTTTCAGCATCAATAGGAGAATTAGGCACACGAGCTATCAATTCATTCAAATTACGAATAGTATAATAAGCATTATCCCACCATTCAAGCATACCGCCATCTTCAGGAATACCATGCAACTTATACCAAGAAATATCAGCCCATGAACCAGTATTGTATTTGGCCTCGTCAGAAACATCCATAGTAAGTCCCACACCGAAGACCTGTTCACTATTTCCGAAAAAATAATTGGTGCTGCCTCTACGGTCATCTCTGTTCATCGGCGAACCGCTCCAACTGGTAAACATGGTAGTAGCATCATTTACCATTACCGGAGTATACATGTATTGAGTAACCAAAAAAGCATCGATTAGTGTAGGGTCATTCCATACAACTGCATCGGTATATTGATCAAGAGGCTCCTTGTCAAGTACATCATAACAAGAGGTGTTGGTAAGAGTTAACGCTCCTAATGCAACTGAATATATTACTTTTTTCATCGTCTATTTCTATTTTATAGTTAAAATGAAAGGTTTAAACCTATACTAATTGTACGCTGCTGAGGATAATAATAAGCAGGGCTTCCTTCCGGAACTTCTGGGTCAACACCATATTTATGCAAAGTACTTAGTGTAAACAGATTGGTTCCTGCCATATAAATTCTTAACTGCTGAATACCGGCTTTACTTATCAATGCTTTAGGTAAATTATAACCTATTGACAGGTTTTTCAGACGTAAATATGCAGTATTGTGATTGTTAAAGTCTGAATAGTATCCATTAGTGCTTGCGCCTCCAGGACGAGCTACCAATGAATGAGGATCATTTTCTTTTTCCGTCCAACGGTTATCAAACTTCAGCGTCGATGGAGCTTTGGTCAAATCAATGTAGGTAGTATAACCAAATGCACCTTGGAATAAAGCCGACAAATCAAAATCATGGTATTTAAAATTCATATCCTCAAATCCGCAACTACGCGCCTAATATGATACAGAAGCGAAAATAATCTGC
>ENA-ORTB01000650-ORTB01000650.1-human-gut-metagenome-genome-assembly--contig:-NODE-650-length-45944-cov-5.402101_pt1 | contig 45944 bp, 37 predicted proteins | sample MGYA00241905_ERZ509174 | MGnify/ENA primary metagenome ERZ509174 (study PRJEB26280, sample SAMEA2338851) | human gut metagenome | biome: human gut; feature: human-associated habitat; material: faeces... | reverse complement strand
GTAAATCTCATAATCAAGACCAGCTCCCTCAAGTACATCGATTACCTTCTTGGTAACACCAAATTTAATCAAATCCGGGTCAGAGCATACGAATGCTTTCTTAAATCCTCTTCCCTTTGCCTCTGTAGCAATATCCTTAATTGCTCCTGCGCCATGATAAGATGTCTCATTTAACACAAATCTGTTAGCCATTTGTTTCTTTCTCCTTTAATTTTATTTTTCGTAAAGGAACTCTTCTGGAAGAGTTACCTTAAAATCAACCGCTAAATCGCGGAAATTCTGTGGTGTGATTGTCTGACGCTTGTTTGGCTGCATGGACAGCATCTTTACAAGAATCTCTGCAGACTTCTCTACAGTATGCATCAGACCAAATGTCAAATCAAAGTCCTCACCTGCTGCAAACATACCATGATGAGCCCAGATTGCAACATCGTACTTCTTCATCAGCTCACTTGTAGCAACTGCAATGTCTCTTCCGCCTGGAACCATCCACGGAACAACGCCTACACCATCTGGGAATACAACCGGGCACTCGGTAGCCATCTCCCAAAGCTCTCTTGTAAATACCTTATCCTCTAATGGAAGAACAAATGTCAACGCAATTACATTAGTGGTATGTGCATGATAAATAACACGATACTTACCATTTGTAGCAAGCTTCTTTACCTCATGGTTCATCAGATGGGACGGCAGCTCACTTGTTGGTCTTCCACCATTTACAAGACCCCATACGATGCGGTAATTTTCACCCTTATCATCTACCTCGATCATGCAGATGGAATCTTCTGGCTTAATGATAACATTGCGGAAATACTTGCCGCTTCCTGTTACAAGGAAATATTCTCCTGCCAGATTCGGAACGCTAGTACCAATTGGCTTCCACTCTTTTGCTTCAAAGTTTTCTTTTACATTCGGATGCACCGCAAACGTAACCTGTCCATTTTTGATTCCAACTACTCGTGGAAGGCACATCATTCCAGTCCACTGTGTTCCATCTTTTGATTCTACCGGTTTTGGCATACGCATCCATGCAATCATCACTCTTCTTCCATCTTTATCCAGATTGCTCTGTGGCGCATAAAAATCACCGCCATAGTCCACCATCTGATATTCATCCGGTAAACTTAACTCCCCGGTTTTGACATCAAATTTTGCCAATGTACAGACAGACTGATTCGCATATTCCAAACCATCATTTTGAATTCCCATTGGAGAACCGACAAAAACATACTGCTCACGAATTTTAAATAAATCCGGACACTCCATCGTATGACCATAAGTCTCTTTCCGACACTGAGATTTATAATTCCAGTTTTCTCCATCTTTACTTTCAAAAATCAAAACTCTTGCCTGCTTTCCATGATAGGTGCTTCCAAGTACCATATAATACTTTTCATCCTCTTTCCAGACCTTCGGGTCTCTGGTATCTCTGGCATCTGCAATTTCTTCATCCCGAATGACCGGAATAATCTGTTTTTTTCCGTTCCAATTATCAAACTTTTCTCCATCTTCTGAAATCAGCATCGCCTGACTTGTCTCAATCTGGTCATTTTTAGAAAGATGAATATTTTCTTCATCCTGTTCCAGATAGCGTACTGCTGAATAATAGAAATAAAGTTTCTCATCTTTTTCAATTGCACTTCCAGAAAAAACACCATTTCTGTCATAAGATTTTGTCGGAAATAATGCAATTTTCTCATGTTCCCAATGCACTAAATCTTTACTTACCGCATGACCCCAGTGCATTGTTCCCCACATTGGAGCATAAGGAAAATGCTGGTAAAATAAATGATACTTTCCTTTGTAATAAATAAAACCATTTGGGTCATTTATCCAGTTGACTGGAGATTTTAAATGTAATACGTCCTGTTTCATAAATTTTTTCCTTTCTACTATCTCTTCTTCTTATTTTTTGTTATTTTTGTTACTTTTTTCATTAAAAGTAACCGGTTACTCTATAACTTGATATTAACTACTTACGTTACAAAAGTCAATAAAAATAAATAATAAAATGCCGAGGCATTCTGCCCCGACATTTAAAGCATTTCATCTTTTATTTATTATTTTTATTTATCATTTTTATTTATTAAAGTCCAATTCCAAGTCCAATTAAATGCATAATCAGGGCACAAATCCATGCCACTGCACATTGCCAGAATACAACTCCAAGCGCCCATTTTCCACCAAGTTCACGACGAATAGACGCAATTGCCGCTACACATGGCGTATACAGCAGACTAAATACCAGAAGAGAGGCTGCGGAAAGTGGAGAAAGTGCCCCCTCAATTCCGCTGGCAAAGAGCACTTCTAAGATTGATACCACACTTTCTTTTGCCATAAATCCACTGATTAATGCAGTACAGATTTTCCAGTCTCCAAGACCAACCGGTTTGAAAATCGGAGCCAAAAATCCTGCTACCATAGCAAGAATACTATCTGCGGAATCTTTTACCATATTTAAATGTAAATCGAAACTCTGCAAGAACCAAACTACAATTGTTGCAAGCAGAATAACCGAAAATGCTCTTTGTAAGAAATCTTTCGCTTTTTCCCATAAAAGCTGTCCCACATTCTTTGCTCCCGGCAGACGATAGTTTGGAAGTTCCATTACAAACGGTACCGGTTCGCCTTTAAATAACGTATTTTTATAAAGACAGGCAGCCAGAATTCCAACCAAAATGCCAAGTAAGTATAACCCTGCCATAATGAGTCCGCCCTGTTTTGGGAAAAATACACTTACAAAAAATGCATAAATCGGGAGTTTTGCCGTACAGCTCATAAATGGTGTTAAAAGAATCGTCATTTTACGGTCACGTTCACTTGTCAGTGTTCTCGTTGCCATAACTGCCGGAACGGTACATCCGAAACCGATTAGCATTGGCACGATACTTCGTCCGGAAAGACCGATTTTCCTTAACAACTTATCCATAACAAAAGCAACACGTGCAATGTATCCGCTATCCTCCATCAAAGATAAAAAGAAAAATAAAGTTACAATAATCGGAAGGAAACTTAATACACTTCCAACACCGTTAAAAATTCCATCTATTACAAGGCTGTGCACTGCACTGTTTACATGCGCCGCAGTCATTGCTGAGCCCACTACTTCTGAAATCTTATCAATGCCAAATTCCAAAATGCCCTGAAGCCATGCCCCGATTACATTAAAGGTCAGATAGAAGACTAATACCATAATTCCGATAAAGCATGGAATTGCAGTATATTTTCCGGTCAGAATTTTATCAATCTTTTCACTTCGAATACGTTCTTTGCTCTCTTTTGGTTTTACAACTGTCTTCTCACACAGTCGTTCAATAAAGTCAAACCGCATATCTGCAATTGCCGCACTTCGATCGAGTCCTCGCTCGGTCTCCATCTGCTGTACAATATGTTCGAGCATTTCCATTTCATTTTCATCTAATTTCAGCTGTTCCAGAATCAGATTATCACCTTCGATTGCTTTTGTTGCAGCAAATCGTACTGGAATTTCGGCTTTTTGTGCATGGTCCTCAATTAAATGAATCACCGCATGAATACAACGGTGCACTGCACCATCATGGTCATTTTTATCACAAAAATCCTGACGAAGCGGACGTTCCTGATACTTTGCAATATGAATCGCATGTTCGACTAATTCACTGACCCCTTCATTTTTTGCTGCCGAAATCGGAATGACCGGAACTCCAAGCAGAGCTTCCATTTCATTTACATCAATAGAACCCTGATTTCCAAGAACTTCATCCATCATATTTAAGGCAACGACCATCGGCACATCCATCTCAAGTAACTGCATCGTTAAATACAGATTTCTATGGATATTTGTCGCATCCACAATGTTAATAATTGCTTTCGGCTTTTCATTTAATACAAAATTTCGTGAAACAATTTCCTCACTGCTATATGGAGACATCGAGTAAATTCCAGGAAGGTCTGTCACATCTGTATTGGAATACCCCTTAATTGAACCATCTTTTCTATCAACCGTAACTCCCGGGAAATTTCCAACATGCTGATTCGAACCGGTCAACTGATTAAATAAAGTTGTTTTTCCACAGTTCTGATTTCCTACTAATGCATAGGTCAATGTAGTTCCTTCCGGAAGAGGATTTTCACTTTCTTTAGAATGATACTTTCCATCTTCACCAAGCCCCGGATGTTCCGATGGTTTTAAATACTCTTTTCCTTCGTGTGCACGGCTTCTCTTTTTAATCGGCTCAATCTCAATCTGGTCTGCCTCCGCCAGACGAAGTGTCAGTTCATATCCATGAATCTGAAGTTCCATCGGGTCGCCCATCGGTGCAAGCTTTACAACTGTGACTTCTGCCCCCGGAATCATTCCCATGTCAAGAAAATGCTGACGAAGTGCCCCTGAACCACCAACGGTTTTGATGGTAGCACTCTCGCCGATTTCAAGTTCTTTGAGCGTCATTCTCTAATCTCCCTTCTCTTATGTTTTTTGTTCTTTTATTTCTTTACTTTATAGTTTATCTTTCAGTAGAAGATATTTTGGATTTTTTAACAGGCTTTTTCAGCCTGTTTTATTTACAAACCATTGTTTTTCTAAACCGCAATACTTTCTCAGAAAGCTTAAGAAGCTGCTCTCCATCTGTCTCACCCAGCTGTTCCATCAATGCTCTATGATTCGCAACCATATCCGCATACAATTCCCTGCTGTAGTTTTTGCCACTTTTTGTAAGGCAAACTTCATATTTTCTTTTATCTTTCCTTTGCTGAATTCTTAGAATATACCCTTTTCGTTCCAGCTCTTTTAAAATATTTGCAATTCTTCCGGTCGACATCTGCAGTTCATTTGTCAAATCTCCAACCAGAATATGGTCATTTTCTTTATATAGATAAATCAGAATCCGGTCTTGTCCAAACGCTGATGCCCTATCCAAAAACGCTGAAATTTCTTTTGAATACTTGAGCTGCATATCGGTAAATTCCAATGCAAGTACATCCAAAGACATCCGCGTGTTCCTCCTGTTTCCTCTTCTACCTAAAGATAGTTTATTCTAACTAATAGAATTTGTCAAGAGTGGAAAAGAAAAAGGATTACCTTAAAAAATAAAAGTAATCCTTTTTCCTGATTTTAATTTTCTATTAAATGATAGTTTACCTTTCGTCCTTCTCTATTTTGCACTACTAAATTTTTTTCTGTTAATTTTTTTAACAATCGCAACACTGTAGAAGTGCTGAGTTCCAGTTTTGTTTCAATTTCTTTTCTGCTAAGTTTTCCGTTCTGTTTCATTAACTCAATGATTTGTTGTTCTGTTTTAGAGAGAACTTCATATTCTTCCTTTCTTTCCAAACTTTGATTCCTATTTGGAAGGATGATCTTAAATGCATTTTGTGTGTGTTGAATTTCAGGTTTTTGTTTCACATCATGATACGCATTTAAAATCTTTCTAATTCCTGTTCCATAAGCTTCAATTAGCTGAAGCCTGTAAAAAACATTTGCCAGATTCTGATTTCGGCAAACAGAAATCCCCATCATGATATCTTCTAAATCAATTCCTGACACAAGACCCCCTACCGAAACAAATTCTATTCTATCATCATAAATGCTAATCAGCGCACTTGCCTGAAAACCATAATCACGATGTACCATCAAATTTAACAAGGCTTCTCTTAGTGCATCTTCTGGATAATCTCTGGTATCAATTCTCAAAAGTTTATTGAATGTAGACTGTGTCTGATTATGCATGTCAATATACTCGTACACTTCATTTAACTGTTTAAAAAGAGAACCTGAAAATTCACGTCTATCCTTAAATACACTCTGGTCTGCTCCCTGAAATACTGCAACTTTAATTGTATGTTTGCATTGTTCAGAAAGAAGCAGACCCAGATTTGTATAAATTCCATCATTGTTTAACAACTTCAATGTTTTCATCTGCTGTAGACCAAACTCCACATTTCGACGAGCAAATTCTCTTGAAGTTTCAACGAAAGTCAAATTTTGTTCCAAAGAACGCATTTCTTCAAATCGATCTCCATCCGTTTCTTTAATCATACGCCTAATTGCTGTATCATTTGCTGGAACAGAAGAATATCCCTGTCGAACATAAACACCCTCCGGACGTAACCCTTTCTTTGCAATATAATAAGGCCGCTCTGTTCCTCTTTGAATTTCTATTTCTAAAACCTGTTTCTCTTCAATTTCTATTGTTTTATAGTGCAAAAACATCGTAAGGTCTGGTTTTATAGCATCTCGAACCATGTTGCTGATTTGAAGGGATACATTATCTACACTTTCAAGACCAGTCACTGTTCCATCATCCCTTACACCAATATATAACCTTCCGCCCTCACCGTTTGCAAATGCAATAATTTCTTTTTTGATATCATCTACGACAATTTCTTTTAATTCTACGGTTTCGCTTTCTTGAAAAATCATGAACCTCATCCTTTCCTGATTTTATTTATCTAATCATGATTATAATCATATTTATGATTATAGTCAACCATATTCAATTATAATCACATATTCAAAAAAGCATCTGCAAATATTATTTTTGTATCTAATATTTGAGATGCTTTTTAATTTCAATCTTTTTTTATTCCCAATTTCCCTCTAACAGAAAATCACGGATATTTCTATGTTTAAGCCCCTTTTTTTCTCATTTGGTTTTAGTTCACTGTATTTATAACTGATAAAATTTAGATTTTAATATTTTAAAACAAATAAAGATTGCTTCTAACTGCCGCAATTTTGCTAGAAACAATCTTTATTTGTTTGTTATTTTTTATAGATTTATCTGCTCCCATTCCTTTTTTATCTTATAGATTCTAACGTTTCTTTCATGATACTGTATTTCTAATGTAATTCCACTTTTATCAACTTTAATTGTCGCCAAATTATACTTCTCTGCATTAAACTGTTTTGATTCTCGAATAATTTTAGCAATCTTTTCAAAAACCGCCTCCATTTCAATTTCATCTATTTTACCTTGTTCAGCTAAGATATAACATTGAACGAATTTTCCTTCTATAAGTGAATAAAAAAAGATTTCATAACTTGTTTCTGTAATTCCTGCAAAAAATATTGTTGCTTCACTTTGATCTGGGATAATTCTTCTAACTTTATCATAAATAAGTGTTTCTGGTTTCATTTTTCTTCCTCCTATTTTGTATCAAATACTTTATATGTTTTCAGACCATTAGATTCATCTAAAACTCCCACTGTTATTTTAACTGCTTGTCCATTTTCATCAAATTCTGTTTTAACCGATGTAATAGATACCTCTTTTCCATCTTCTTTCATATCTTGAAGTTCTTCTTTTAAATTATTATAATCTTCTTGATTAAGTTTACCTTCTAATGAATCTAATAATTCAATGGAATTCTCTTCATTATCAAATACAATTTCTTTCTTTTCGCCATCTATCGTGTATTCTACTTTTATTTCCGATGGTCTTTCAGATTCTCCTTTATATTTGAGTTCAACATGCATGGAAACTTCTTTATTTTCTTCACTTGCCTTTCTTATCTCATTTTCCATCTTTTTATAATCGCCTTGATTTATCGGTCCTCTCATTGCGACAAGATTTTCGATTCCCTCTGAACCTCCGAGTACTCGTGCAACAATATGTCCTCCCTGGTCTCCTTCTCTACGGTCTTCCCCACCTGCTTCCATCTGTTCAGATATGTTTCTTTTTCCTTCTTCAGTCAATTTAGGATTGCCATCACATTCTACAATTCTGCCATATTCATCTGTTTGATATGTATTACCATTTACCTCATACTCTGTATTTGATAACACTTCTCCATTTTCCTTATAAATCTGACCGTTATCATCTGTTTCATACTCTACATCATCTTTTTGAGATTCTGTATCTGACTCCTGTTGTTCTTCTAAAGATTCATCTGATTCTTCATTATCTGATTCAAGGCTTTCCTCTTCCTGTTCTTCTGTAATTTCCCATGAATCACATAATTCACATAGTTTCCGATATTTCTCAAGTGCTTCTTCACTAAACAATTGATTTAACTCTTTTTCTTCAGTTGATATCTCCGATATTTCTCCCATGTTTTCTAAATTTTTCATACTTTTACCATCCCCATAAAACGCTCCAATAATTCTTTTAGTTCCTTATTCTCATTTCTTTTAGTTTCCTCTATCAGCAAATCTGAAATAATTTTCTGCTGTTTACACTCCGGTAATCCTATAATTTTTGGTTCTAATACTTCTCTTAATTCGTTATACCACAACTTAATATACTTTTCTTTACTCTTCACCATCTCAAATGCCGATTTTGTATTAAACAAATCATACATGATTTTTCTTACCAATTTACTACGTTCTTCTTGTGATGCTTTCATACAATAAAGTACCGCAACTTTAGCCTCCGCTGAAATTGGCAGACGATACGTTCTATCAATCAAACTAGAAATGTACTTATCATCCAGTTCTTTTCTTTTTTGCAGTGGCAGTAATAAATATTCCAACACCTTTGTTTCATCTGTATTTGTTTCTTTCGTTGGCTGATATCTATAACCACCATTTTCTTTAAATTGAGGTACGATATGACAAAGTACCGGCTCAAGCCAATTATTTTGATATACTGCTGAAACAAATGTTTTAAGCCTTGATAATTCTGCAATTTGCTCTTCATTTAAATTCGCTGCTCTTCCTACTAATTCTCTGTCTTCTAAATCTGGAAGCCGTAAAATAATCTTCGTATTTGTATTACGTATCGCTGATAAATCCATCAGATTTGGAGCTTGGTCAGCAATAATAAAACCTTCACCATAAGTACGCATTTCAGCAATTGAATTGGAAAGCATTTCTACTGATTTTCCAAGTACATTCGATGATTCTCCTGATTGTACTGTGGAAGTACGTTTTAAAATATTATGAGCCTCTTCAAGTACTGTAACGTGCTTTAATGGAAGATTACTTCCCGCTTTATCTGACATACGGTACTCCTGCAATTTCATTACCAGTAATCCCATAATGAAAGACTTTGTCTCACTTGAACCAACTCTGCTCAAATCAACAATTACATTAGAATCAAACAATGTTTTTGCTTCCAATTCATTACTTGTAAAAATCTTTCCGTAAAGCCCATTTGTAAGAGATTTTAATCTAGTACATAATGCCCCTTTATAGTCTCCTTTTCCATCTGAAGAATAGAAAGATTCATCCATAACAACTGTAATCTGATTCAAAACATCCTGAAAAGTTGGAAATAATGGTTTCTTATGACTATCTTTATAACGACATTCTGATGTTTCCAGATTCCATCCGGAAATAATATATGCACGTTCTACGGCATCTTTTAAAACTGCCGGCATTGCCGCATACATTGGCCAGCATACATTAAAAATCTCAATCAACCTGTCAATATGTTCCAACACATGAACGTCCTCAGGAAAACTAAATGGATTCATTCTAAGCAACGGCATCTTTTTATCATTTGTTCCATACACATTTACATCTGTACGATTTCCAAATCGGTCTTTATATTCCCCTTTTGCAGGTTCTATCACCATAAATTTTATTTTCTTTTCTATCAATTTATCCAAAATAGAATAAACTACCGTTGTTTTACCTGAACCCGTAGAACCTGTAATAAAAGTATGCATTGCCAGACTTTGAACATCAATTTTTACTTTCTGTTCTCTCCCCTTATAGCCTTCGTCATGTCCCATGTGATATAGATTACCAAGTTCTAAACTGTTTTCTGAATGTTCTACAATATTTCTACCAAATGGTGCCATATCAATTACAGTAATTCCTGAAATTGATTTTTTGGGAAGTCCAATCTGAATTGCCAGCTCATCTCCACTCACAAGAGATGCTGGCGTCACGATAATATTTGTTTGTTCATTTTGAACAAATCGAGGATGTACAAATGCTCGAATATAACGACTCAAAAGTCTGGTATCCTCTGGTTTAAACCATGAATTGATTTGAGAAACCTGAATTCCTGATTCCTGCCCTCTCATAAGCGCATTATAATTACTTGCCACTGCCAATGAAGTCTCCCGCTCATCCGCAATCACATAAGCAGCACAGTTAAATGCGCCAAAACTTTCACACTCATCCAGTCGTTCCAGATACTTATCAATTTTTCCAAGTAATTCTTTTACAGAACGATTCTCATAATTAAGTTGAATACTCCGTCCTGTATTTTTAGAATAACTCACAGAATCTGTTGTTCCCTGGCTTCTCTGAGTTGTCTCAGTGTTTGATTCAGTACGCCCTGTTGTCTCAGATGTTCCACGATTTTTTCCCATATTCAATCCAACATTAAAAGAAATCCCCATATTAAGTCCAACGCCTAAACTTCCACCAAAATACTTTCCATTCGATTTAGATGTACTTTGCGTCAATGCAATCCCTTTTGAAATTCCCTCTGAAATTCCAGTTGACCTTGCCTTTGAAAGAGTCTGTGTATCACTCTCATTCATTGTAACCGAACTTTGTGAAAACGTTGCGAGCTGTGTATACAACATTTCATACCCTTGTTTTATCATCTGAATTTCACTGGTATCAACTGGGTCTGCAAGCATTACTATCGTATACTTTTGTCCTTTTAACGAATCTACAAGATTCTCGATCCCCTGAACATAACCTTCTATACTTTTGTCTTCTTCATCTCTTAGACCAACAATTCCAGAAACCGCAGAATAGGAAGCATTTTTATTTGAAAGCACTATTCTCTCAAACTCTTCTATTTCTCTTGAAGAAACCTCTCTTAATTCTGAACCCGTCAGATTTCCTAGCAACGCTCCTTTAAATGCAGTCTCGTTTGCACTTCTTTGCCTTCTGCTTGACTCCCTGTCATTTCTGGCATTTTTAGAAATGATTCCAATATAATAATCTATTGTATAACCGTCACTCTTTATAATTGTTGCAATACTACATTTAATGGAAGATGCCACATTGACAATTGTTGTAAGTTTCTTTAAAAAATTTTCTTCTCTGTTAATCACGAGCTTAGATAATTGATAAAATTTTGCGCATTTCGCAATATCAATGTCTAAATCTTCCTCTGACGGAATCATAATCTTATAATTACTCAGCTTGTCTAAAAAATCTCTGGTGATAATTGAAGCAGCATCATTCAAGGAACGCTCTAGCTCCTGATTTCTTCTCTTTTGAACTAATTCCAGTTCATCTGCCATTGTACATTCTCCGTTCTATTTCTTACTTCAGATTTAAAACTTCTTTTTCCAAAGCAGCTATGTAGTTCTTATAATTTAAAATTTCTTTTTCTTTATTACCACACTGTTGAAGTAATTCTTCAAATTCCTGATTCATATCATTAAGCAGATTTTTCTCCAGATTTTCATTAATAACCAAAAGTTCTTTCTTAAAGTTTTGAACCGTATCTAAAAGCTTTCTACACAATCCATCATAAATCCTTGAAATCGAATTTGATAATGCCTGCGTAAGTGCAGTTTTTTCATCACCTTTCGTAAGCTCTCCTGTAAATTTTCCAGCAATAGAATCCATCTCATCTGAAAATTCAATGTTAAACACTGGAAATTCAATATTTCCGATTGCTCTTTCCATCATAATCCGGAACAAAGAAGAATCATACTTCTCACTTCCCATGTCAAAGTTATTAACTACAACATTCAAAAGTTTTCTCTTTAATTCCTTCATCTGAATTGCATCTGTAAATACCAGTTCTACCTGATTGGTCGCATCAATTGCATACTTCTTCAAATTTTCAATTGCATCGGCGGCAATACAATAAGAATAATGTTCTTCATGCGTACTATACTCTACATGACTTTTTCCCCAAGAAAATGGATTCCATAATTTTGCATCTGAAACAGTATAAGAACGTTCCACCGTTCTTGTACCTGTTCTGTCTTTAATACTCAAATAGTCTTTTCCAGTCTCTCTGATTTCTCGAACTGCTTCTGCTTTTTCTGATTCAATTTTTATCGTTAAATCTCCAAATACTTTAGCAAGGTCTGCTTTAATTCCACCAATTTTTGACTCCATTATCTGCTTCTGTTCCAATAACTGCGCCCTGTCATTTTCATCCAATATCTGAATACGTTTCTCTGTTTTCTCCAGATAAGAAGATAAATAATTTCTCAATTCTTCTCTTGCATTTGGAATAAAACTTCTGGATTTTTCTTCTAATATTTTTTCCTTTTCCGTTACAACCTGATTAAAAATCTCTTTTACCTCAGAAAAATTTCCAAGCAGTTCCAAGTCTGATTCCATATTCTTAGAAAACTGTTTTAATGCAGCATAAATATTTTTTTCTTCCGAATTAAATTCACTTAGCGATTTATGACTCATGTTAAAACACATAGAAGAAATCATAATCGGCTTTGAACACTGCTTAATTACTTCAATTAATTCCGGACTTCTTTCACGCAGCTCTAAGTCTCTGACAAATTCCTGAACTTTACTTTTCGCACGTTTTGTTAATTTCTTTTTAATAATCTTGCATGCCTTTGGAATGTTGTCTGCTGTATTTTCATCCTCGCCAAAAATATCATCTTCATCATCTCTCACTCGAAGAATATCACGGATTCCACTGTCATATTTACTTGCAATCAGTACCAGTTTTTTTACTCCTTTTTGAGGAAGCTGGCTGGATAATAAAATCCAGTCACTCTTATCTAAAAAACTTCCAGACTGGCTCAAGAAAAATACCACATCACAAACTTCCATAAATTCCTTTGTCCGCTGTGTTCTGGAAACAATCGGGTCATTTAATCCAGGAGTATCTACGATAGATAATCCTTTAAATTCCTCTTTATTCAAATACAGTATTACTGACTTTACGATTGGCGTAAATTTACCATCTTCTCCCACATAATCATTTAAATGTGAAATTAAATCTTCATACGAAGAAAATTCAATCTCTTCCTTTCCCTTTTCCAGATAAGGATATGGGTCTATATTACAGCTTCTTAACATATCTACAAGTTCACGAGCAGAAGTATAGATTTCATCATCCGAATCTATTATTGCATTATCTTCAATTGTTCCCCACTCATCTGTTGAATAATATTCAATCTGTATAATGTTTTTCTCAGAATACTCCATCTTTGTTAATGTAGCAGTCTTAGGAGTAGATGCCTTAGGCAGAATCTCCTCTCCATTAAAAAGTAAAGAATTTAAAAAAGAGGATTTACCAGCTTTTACCTGTCCAATTACTCCAATATTTAATTTACGGTTTTCACGATAAAAATCCTTGATTTTTAATTTGAAGTTCGAAATCAACTGTGTGATTTCCTTTAACTCTTCTTCCTTTGTGTATTGTAAAAGGTTTGTACGAGTCGTTTCAGTAGTGTTGATAAATGATTGAAACGCCTGGTTTTCTTGTGTGAAAATGTTCATCGTTCGTTAGTCTCCTATAACAATTTATCCTTTTCTATTTGCCTTAACTGTCTAATAAATTTTTTAATTACCCTCATTCTTTGTTTTACGCTCGTTTTCTTAGTTCCTCTAACAACCAATTTTTTACATTTTCTTTGGTATCCATTTCATTAGCAATTACACCAAAAACATTTTTATCTTCGTATAAATTTGACTGATTAGAAAATGCACTCCATATACCCTTCTCTTCTTTATGTACTTTTAAATTTTCAAATTGAAATAATTTTCCAGATGATACCGCATACCAGCGTTTCTTTCTTCCATTAGTAAATGCTCTTCCCATCATTTTCTCCATTTCACTAAGTCCAACAATTCCAATATATTCATTTTTTTGTACAAACTCACCATCATTTTTATGCCATACAAATTCAACTGCGTCAGATCCATGTATTTCAACAGTAATCATTCTTTCTCTCTTTAATAATTTTTTAATTATCCTATTAGGCATATAATTATCAAATACGCTCATTCGTGCGATGATGTTACTTTGCAGATTATCAATATTATTTTTTTGAGATAAAGCGATATGCGCAATTAATGATAATTCCTTTAAGTCCTCTTTATTAATTCCTAAAATTGCACTTAACTCTGCTAAATATTCTAGTACCTCACGATTTACTTTTCCTCCAAGATTTGCAACCATTAATGCATCTACCATAAAACAGTCTCTATATTTTCCAGTAATAGCCTCTGAAAAATTGTAATAACTCTCTTTTGTAATATTGAAACTATCTTTATATAACTCTTCTAAAGTCCAGTTTGTTTTCGATTTCATTTGTATCCACTGAACAAATGCCATACGATTAATCGTTGCATCTCTATCTGCATCTAATCTTACCAAATTTAATAACATTTCCAAATAACTCTGGCTCATGCTGTCATTCTGTAATTGCCCCAATGGATGATTTTTAAAAGGTATTTGCTTTGCTAACACTTCTATTTTAGAATAATCAATTCCTGTATCCGGTGATGTATTTCTCATATTTTCAATATCTGATTGAATTGCTTTTAAATCATTTGTAAGGCTGCTCATACTTTTTTCTAATTCACGAATTTCCTGTTGTATATCTAATAAACTCTTCAATTTTTTACTCCCTATAAATTTAATAAATTCCTATTAGTGGTGTACTTCCTCTTCCTTTGTTATTTTTTTTATCTTCACTTATTTTATTAAATAAACTTTCACTCGCATCCACTATTCCATTAACATAATTATCACAGTTGTAGAATTCACACTCATCCACAATACACTTTGCATTTGAAATAATTCCATTTACACTATATGCTCTATCTCTCGTATATGTAGCACAATTTTTAAAAACTGTTTTCTTTAACACGTTAATTGTATGACCATTTGGAATATCACAGATTACTCCTCCTATATGCCATAAATCTTCATTAAAGTCGTATTTACATCTGCAATTTTCAAATTCACATTCTAATATATTTACCATCCCTGTATTTTCTTCAATCAACGTTCTCTTCTTAAAATCCTGAAATCTACATTTCTCAAACTCCACATTTTTGCATCCTTTTAAATAAATAGACGCCTCATTTCCTGTAATCACACAGTTATAAAACCGAACATTATCACATCCACTAAATTTAAAATCATGTTCCAAATTAATATCCAGGTTTTGAAATGTGACTTTATTTTTTCTAAACTCAATTGGATACTCTATTTCTTTCGATTTCTTCCTGCTTGGTGCTGAGTAATAACTTTCCTCTTCTGTATCTACAATTGCTCCTGCATAGTAATTGGAAATATACGGGAAAAAGTTTGCCTGTTTTATATATTCTCCTGCGCTTTGTTTGGCTTCATCATAAAATGAAGATTCCTGTTGAAGTACCGATTTTGCGGTTAAACACAGAGTTTTTAATTCTTGTTTATCAATTCCCATTAACTGCATCAGATTTGCAAGATATTCATAATTTTCCTGTTGGCAGTATCCCATGGATGCCACTATCAATGCATCTAAGGCAAAGTAATATTTTGTATTTCCTTCTTTCATACTTGCTGTAAATTCACGAATATCTTTTTCAGAAATTTCCAATGCTTTTTTTAAGTATTCTTCCAATGGCAGTTCTACTTCCATTCCACTTACAATCCGCTTTAAGTAAAAGACCTGTATATCAGAGGCAATGTTCTCATACTGTACAACTGTTCCAAGTACTTTCAGATACAGTGTCTTTGTGTATTCGTCTAAGGAAACCAATTCTGGATTTACAATTGCCGCTTGTTCTGCTTTTAGTTCTTCCATCAAGTCACAAAGACCTTTTACTTTTTTATTAAAGTCTTCCATTTTATGTTCCCCCTCAGACAATCCCTTTTATCATTTCTTTATATAACTGCGTATTTTTATATCCATCATTAATATGAATTTCACTCGGCTCAATCGTGCAGATACGTTCCATTATTCCCATAAGTTCTTCTTTATAGGCATTTCCTCCTGCTGTCTGATTAATCACTGGTTCGACTCCATCAAACATATTTTCAAGCATATCTGCTATTGATTCATCGGTCTTAATTCCTCTTTCTTGTTTATATTCTTCCAGAATCTGCATTGGATTTACTACTTTATCCTGAAGCAAGTCAATTTCTGATGGTTCTGGCATTGCAATTCCAACTCGGTCCGCAATGAATTTTATTTCTGTAAAGAATTCATTTTGCAATTCTTTTAATTGTCCGTAAACTTCTTTTAATGCATTTACTCTTTCTCCGGTATCTTTAATCATCAGCTCGAGTGGTTCTAAGATTTCATAATCAATTTCTTCCGCTGATAACTTCGTAACAGATGTATTTAGCCGTGACAGTTTGCGGCTTTCTTCTTCAATTTCTTTTTCATAGAACTCTTTACAGCGTACAAAAATAATTTTAAAATTTCTTGCAAAATTGGATTCATAAACTTGTCCGTTCCATTTTTGAATCTGCAGCTTTATTTTTCCAAGGTCTTTTTCAATGAAACGTTTTAATTTGCTGTCTTCTATTTGTTCTGCTTTACTGGTAAAGGTAAATACATCTACATAGCGTACCCCTTTTAAATCCAGTGTTGATTTTATCTTTTTTACAATTTCTTCTAAATCTTCAAGATTCTTTTTATCTGCTTTATTTACAATAATCAGCTTAGGAATATCTTCTCTTAAAGTCTTAATAAACTTAATATCTTCTTCCGTAATTGTTCCTGCATCAGCCTGAACAAACCACAAAATATAGTTACTTGAATTTAACTGACCTCGTGCAATCTGCTCGTCTGTTTTCGCTGAGTATTTTTCTGAATCCGGTTTTGAATATCCAGGGGTATCAAGAAAAGCAATCTTATCATAAGCATGCAGTGGAGTCGAAAAGAAAATATTTTCAAGAATATGACCTAACGTAACTGCATCTGTTACTTTTTCATCATCATCATTTTCTACTTCTCCAAATCCATGTGCAATTTTTTTAATATCTCTTGGCTGCATCTGCACTTTTGTATCAAATACATTGATTCCCATTACTTCATGTTTTTCCCCTTTTACAATATAAGTTGGAACAGAAGTTGACGGGTCAATATCCGCCGGAAGCACTCGTTTTCCCATAAGCGTATTCAAAAAACTGGATTTACCACTTGAAAAACCACCGCCAAGTGCAACGATATTTTTTCCAATTAGTTTATCGTACAGAATGAAATCTCTGAATTTTTCATACTCTGATTTAAAATCTGTATATAACTGATAAAAATCTTCTGGTGCATTTTTCTTTAAAGTATCTGGAATTTTTTTCTGAATAATTTCTTCTATTTTGGATAAATCTACTGTCAGCTGATTTTCCGATGTATTCTGCTTTATGATGTTACATAACAGTCCAAAGTTGCCTAAAAGTTTTTCATATACTTCTTCATCGTAATCCATCTTTTATTTCTCCAATTCTTATCAAATCATTTGTAATCTCACTCATTAATTTTTCTTCTTGTGCTTTTTCCTGATTTCTCTTTTCTCTGGCTTCCTTCATTGCTTTTTCAAGTGTTCCCTGCTGCTTACTTAATTCTTCTTCAATCGCTGTATCTACTTTTTCAACCTGTTCTTTAATTGTTTTTTCGATATTTGTGCCTACCTTATCTAACACCTCTGGAAATACTTCGCCTTCTAATCTTCTTCGAATTCCTTCTTTTATTTCTTCTCTCTTTTTATCGCCTCTTAATTTCATAACCAACCCCATAATCACTCCAAATAGAGGCATTCCCATAATGATACCTGCCACAACCATAACTACCGTAGAAGTCATATTTTTCTTAACTGCTTCTACATCAAAATGCATTGAAATTGCAACATCTCCAATTGATTCTCCGCTGATATTCTTATCTATGCGTTTCAAATATTTTTCTACTTTTGGAATAAAACGTTTCTGTAAACTTGATGTTACGGTTCTGCGAATCAACGTATTAATACTGTTTTTTATATCTTCTTTATTCATGATTCTTACAATAAATTCAGATTCGTTATTTTCCAACGCCATTTGAACATCATCTTTTATCTCTCTTATACAATCTGTAATTTCTTCTCGAAATGCCTCTTTTTCTCTTTAAAGATTTGAAGCTAACGAATCTAACTGCTTATGAAATTTTTCTTCCTGTTCCTCTAACTCAGACTCGGATAAAGAAGAACTGTTTTTAGTTGTAATTAAATAATTTTCTGTATTTTCAAGAATTGGAAGCACCTGTTTTTTATATTTGTTTTCAAGTATTTCCTGCGCTTGTTCCTGAACTTCTTTTAGAAAATCTTCTAGTTCTTCTGCGTCTCCTGTAAAACTGGTCGTATTACAAAAAGTAATTTCTCTGTCACCAATATATCTTCTAAGATTTTGTTTCAACTTATTAAGCATAAGCTCAAAATCTTCTTCATTTCTTTTATCATATTTTGTAATTGCAACGCAAAGTGGCATATCATGAAGACATAATTCCTTCAAAATATTTCCAATATCTGTTCTTAAAATCATATCATCAGCCGGCACTGCAATGATATATGCCAGACTTTGAGGCAGATATTCATCTATTGCCCTGTTATGTATCTCAAAACCAGATTCAAATCCAGGCATATCAACCAGCATAACATCTGGTATTTCTTTTAAGAAACCAACTCTATTTTGTAAGTATATTCTTACATTCTTAACAACATTTGCATCTACTTCGTAATGTCGATAGTCCTCAACAGAAAGTTCTTTTACACTTCCATTTCTATAAAAAACTGTAACGGAATCTTCTGTATCAGAATAAAGAATTTCTGCTGGCACTGCCGTTTCTGGCGTAATATTTTCTTTTAAAATCTTTTTGTTATACCCTAAAAGTGTATTAATCAGTGCACTTTTTCCAGCGCTGAATTTTCCAATAACCGGAATACACACCTTTGCACTCTGCATTTCTTTTCTTATCTGTTCAATATCTGTTGACGAAATTTCATAACTTTCATTGATTTGCTGAATCTCATCTAACGCTGTAATCACTTTATCCATGGTCATCCTCCGTAATTTTATTTTTTTCTCTTTAAAAGCAGAAAAAGCCAAGGCTTTCACCTTTCATGAAATCCCCAGCTTTTTTACCGATAACTCACCTCACTTATTAACTCTCCCTGGCTCCGTATCCACATCTTAATCCCCTCTCCAAACACTTCTGCCTCAATCGTATATCCGCTTTCATCCTCATGCAGAATCCTTGCAGTCGGCAAGCGGTCAAGCACCGCTTCAACAGAAATTCCACTGTATTTAAATCGTACTTTCTGCAGTGGTCCGCCATACATAAACTGAATCCGTTTCCGAAATTCTCCTTCTTCAAATCGGTCTTTGTATGGAATGTTGAATTTTTCTTTTGAAATTTTCAAAGAATGGATTCGGTCCATTCGATAAATCATTGGAAAAGAGTCATTTAAGATATTAAAATCTTCCCGCACCTTTTTATCATCAATAAATGCCGTCAGATAAAAATAATACTCCGAAAACATAATCGCAACCGGTTTGAGTTTTCTTGTTACTGTTTCTTTTCCTTTCATCTTTTTGTATTCGATTTCTATGTACTGATGTTCTCGAATTGCCTGCCCGATATTCCACATTTTATCGATAAATACTGTTTTATGCTGTGGCTCTATGTAATGAAATTCTTCATTTAAAATCAAATCTTTGATTACTCTTTGATTCTCAAGTGGAACGCAACATTCAATTAATTTATCCAGAATATCTGTCATCTCTCTTTTTGTCATCGAACGGCTTTCTAAAAGGATTTTACAGATTGCAAGTATTTCACTGCTTTTTAATTTTACTTTGTAAATATGTTCCAGACAGTACCCTTTTTTTCTGTAATCATAGTTAACTAAATCATATACTCCGCTTTTATTATCGGTTCGTCTTAAATATTCCCGAATTGAATCAATGTCTCTTTGAATGCTTCGTTTTGCCACTCCATACCGCTCTGCCTCTTCTTCTTTGTTGATAACCGCTCCGTTTAACAGTCTGGTATAGATTTCTAAAACTCTGATAATTTTACCTTCATTCTTATCTTCGTTTCTGGTTTTGTTTTTCTCTTTACTTTCGTTCTTTTCTTTCATATATGGCTTTCCTCCATCGTTTGATTCAATCATAGCATTTGATATAAACACATTCTGTCCATCCTTTTTATTGTTTAAAAATTTTTTCCTTTTATAATTTTCTAAGAAAAGCCACTCCTCTTGCTATCTCTTAGTATACCTTTTTGCTCTTTTTTCACAATATTCTGCCCTGCATTTTCGGCTATTTTTTCTCTTTTTTCTGTTTATTTTCTTTATCTGCTGTTCTATTAAGGACATCCTCTATCACTCTCCCTAACAAAGGGGCATAAAAGCAGAGAAAATCTACATTTTTCAAGTCAAAAGAAGAATATAACACAAGAATACACTTTTCGATTTCTTCTGTTGCTTCCCGCATTGCCATCTCTCCTTTTGCAGTTTCCCATATAATTTTTAAATGTTCTACTGATACGCAGGCTATTCTGGTAAACCACTCTGTTGAAAACCGTGAAAATTGATATGGAAGAAGCTGTTCTTTCCCTGCGGTCTTTAATGCTTCTGCAATGACGTTTTTTAATTCACTATTTTTATTTGTATTTATCTCCTGTTCAAACCAGCTTTTTGCCAGGTTTTCTAAAAACTGTGAATTTTTCAGCCACTCATCCTTTTGATTCCAAAACATAAGCTGACATTTGGCTTCTCTTGCTAATTCCAGTGCAACTTCTTTCGTATTATAACTATTCCACTTTGTTTTGCATTTTCTTACGGTTTTCTTCCGCTCAATATTAGTTCTATCTATTTCTTCTGTTTCAAACAGCAGTTTGCTCATTGTTCTGTTTGATTCAGCCAGTTTTTGATTCATCTCCAAAAGAATATTTCCAAAATAATCAATGGAAAGTCCTTTCGCTTTATCCTGCAATTTTTCCAGAAACCACGATTCTTTTGTGATTCCTGCTCTCATGCTTCGATTAAAATCTTCTAATTCTTTTTCATAAAGTTCTACAGAATCTGCAATCTTCTTTGAATTTTCATTTCTCCCTTCGAGAAATTCCTGAAAAATCTCTTCTATTTTTTCCAGTGTTTCTTCTGTCATTTTCTCTTCTGTAATTTCTAATTGTTCTCCTTTTCGATATTCTTTTGCAGATTTTGTCCCATTCATTCAAATTCTCCTTTACATTATTTAAAAAAACCTGTCGATATGCTTACTCCTCTTCTTTTAATTCTTCTATATTTTTTATCCTTTTATGTATCTGTTCACGGGAAATTTTATAAAATTTCTCCTGCAGTTCTCTCGGATACTTGCTTCCAAGCAGTGTAAACCAGTCAATCTCCTGCAGAGAATATACATTTAATGTTTTTTTCTCATAAGCAAACAGGTAAATTTTATCTTGATACATCCATAAAAAGACCGGTGATAATTCTATTTTTCTTTTATCTTTAAAATGAATCCTGATTTTATCCTGTTCTACAACACACTGTAATAAATCCCACAGCATTTTCAGCATTGCATCCTCGCTTACCCCTATATCCATTTTTTTATATTTCTCTGCCATTTTTTCAAGTGACTGACGGCGGTTCAATTCCGTCGCCTTCACAATACTGTCTACCATTCCCACATATTCTTCCCTTTGAAGTACCTGACATGTTTTTATCATTTCCAACAAAAAAGAAGCTTCAATTGCAGTCAACGGTTTTATCATATCCGGTTTATCCAGATAATAATAATTTTCATTCTTTACATATTTCACTTCCTGTCCCGAAAATGATTCACTTAATGACATACGAATTTCAACAATGTCTCTGTCAAATGTTCGTGCACTGACTTCATTCTTTTTACAATACGATTTTTTATAAACTTTCCCTCCTCTCAGCAATTCCAACTGCGTAGAAAGTATTCGCATAGCCTTATCTGTTCTCGCCATTTTTCTACTCCTCCAATGCTATTATCATAGCAACCAAGGACGTCATATTTTGTCGTAGCAATTTATTTTCTTATATTTTATTTTTTCTTTTTTTGCTAAGGCTTTCTGTTCTTTATTCCTTAAAATCAGACTTTTTCTTTCTAAAAAATCCTAAAAAGTATAAAAAACGGATAAAAATTCAACTTCTATACAACAAATTTTTATCCGTTTCATTCATTTCAATCTATTCTTCTTTGTCATTTAAAAAACAATTTTGTTCTTACTGACATTTTTTATTTCTTCTGCGAAGGATTTCAAATACGCCAAATGAACCTGCCATAAGTGCTGACCACAGACCTAATGGTGCGGTATCTCCTGTTTTTACTGCTGTTTTGGTCGCAGTTGTTGCTTTTACTGCCATCGCAGTCTTTTTCGCTGTCTCTGTTTTTTTTGTTTCCTCTGTTTTCTTAGCTTCTTCAGCCTTTTTGAGTTCTTCGGCTTTCTTAGCTTCTTCTGCCTTTTTCGCTTCTTCCGCTTTCTTTGCCTCCTCAGCTTTTTTCATCTCTTCTTTTTTGGCTGCTTCTGCCTTCTTAGCTACTTCCTCTTCATCCAGGAATTTCTGATAGTTTGCTTTTGCGATTGCTAAATCAGCAACGGCTTCAATGTGTTTTGCATTCGCAGTTTCATAAGCAGTTTTCTTATCTGCTGTATTTAATTTCGCCTGCTCTAATGCCGTCTGTGCGCTTTCTACATTTGCCTGTGCAGTTTTAACTTTCTCTACATAGTCATTTAAGTAGGTAAATCCGTCTTCTGTAATCGGAGTTTCCAGTGCATCTTTGAGATTCAGTCTATTTGCAATTGCAAGTTTTTCCTGTGCTGTCATATAGGCATGCTGTTTTTTCGCAGTTTCTGCTCTTTTTGCTTCAGCTTCTGCTTTTGCGCCCTCCAGATTTGCTTTTGCACTCTCTGATTTTGCAGTTGCATCTGCCAATGCATTTTTTGCCTCTGTATACGCATCAAATGCTGATTTTGCACCCTCATAAGCCTGTTTTGCTTTTAATGCTTTTGCCTGTTTTTCAGCTACTGCTTTTTTGGCTGCTTCTTTTTCGACTGTAAGCTGTGCGGTTTTACCCTGTGCCTGTGCAAGTGCGGTTTCCTTTGCCAGCAGTTCCTTCTTAGCTAAATCCAGTTCTGCTTTTTTAACTTCTAAAATATCTGCTTTTTCTTTTGCCAATGCACGTTTTGCATCCATATCTTTTTTGAGGTCGTCCACCTGCTGATTTAATTTCGCAAGATATTCTTTTTTTGCTTTTACATCGGCTTCTTTTGCTAAAAGTTCTTTTTTTGCTGTGTCATAAGCGGTCTGTGCCGAATCTACAGCCTGCTGTGCCTGATTGTATGCAGATTTTTTTTCTGCCAGGTCTGCTTTAGCATCCTCTGCTGCTGAGACTGCTTTTTTATAGGTCTCTAAAGCAGATTTTACTTCTGCTTCACTTGCATTTTTATCATTTTGATACTGTAAAAGAAGTGCCTTACATCTTGCAACTTCGTTCTGCGCATCCTGATATACCTTTAATTTTGCATCATAATCTGCCTGTGCCGATGCAAGCTCTGATTCCGCTTTTGTTGCGGATTCAAGATACGCATTCAGCAGTGTACGAAATTCAGCAACAGTGTAATAGGTTGTCTCATTGGTATAACCTGGATACCAGAAAACCTGACCGGCACAAAAACCATACAAGGTTCCTGATTTATTACAAACAGAAAATCCGGTAATTGTGGTGTTTTTTCTCATAATGTTTGAATAATGACCATAATTTCCACTGCCATTTTCCATATTTTCCTTTTCTCTGTAGTACCAGACATTAAATGCACTTTCTGGTGTAGATGACCCCCACGCCAGATTTTCATTTACGCTAAATACCTTTGTATGTCCGATAAAGTTAGAAGAACCATTCGTCTGATACTGAGAAACAGCCATTAAATATGGAGAAATCTTATATTCTTCCAAGCCATTCATACGTCTGAGTTTATTCGCTTCCTCAATAAAATCTAACGCTCTTAACATGTTTTGAAGACTTGTGGCATCTCCTGCCTGTCCCATCTGTGTATATTTTTTATAATTCGATTCTTTTGAAAATACATTTGCCGCTGAGGTTGCACCAATGGATTCAAAAAATCCTTTTGAACCATTTTCCTGAATTTTTTTTGCTGCTTCTGCTGCTTTTTTCTTTTCTTCTAACACGTTCTGCGCCGTATCCAGTTCTGCTTTTGCTTTCTCTAATACACTTACTTTTGCATTATAATCTGTAGTCAGAGAATCCAGCTGTTTCTTTGCTTTTTCAAGTACCAATAATGCTTTATCATACTCTGCTTTTGCACTATCTATCTTTTTCTGCTGAGCTTCTATTTCTGCCTGAGTTTCTGTCCCTTGAGCTTCAAGCAGTGCTTTCTCTGCTTCGCTTAATACAGTTTTCTTGTCTGCCAGATTCTGTTCTGCTTTCTTTACCACATCCTGCCGGTCTTTCAACGCAGCATCTGCCTTATCCCAATCTGCCTTTGCCTGAGCATAATTCGAGTCCTTATTTGCGGCATCCGTTGCCTTATCATAGACATCTTTTGCGGCATCGGCATCTTTCTTTGCGCTGTCTGCCTCTTCTTCTGCCTTCTTCACTTCAGTTTCTGCCTTATTTACTTTATCCTCGACACTATTCTTTTCTTCACCAGCAATTTCTTTCTCTTTCTTTGCCTGGTCTAACTCAGTCCCCTTATTGGCATCTTCTTTCTTTGCATCTTCTAAATCTTTTTCCGCCTGGTCTACTTCGTCTTTTTTCTGATTTACACTGTCTTGTGTTTCATCCGTTTTTGCCTGGTTTGCCTTATTCTGGGCATCGTTTTTGGCATTTTCTTTTTCATCCAGTTCTTTTTTCGCATCCGCTTCTGTCTGGTCTGCTTTTTCCTGTTCCTGATTTGCTTTGTCTAAATCTTCTTTTGCCTGGTCTGCTTTCTCCTGAGCATCCGTTTTTGCCTGGTCAAATGCAGTTTCAGCATCTTGATTTGCCTGATTCGCATCATTCTTCGCCTGGTCTACATTTTCCTGCTGTTTATTTTCTTCTTTTTGGGTTAAATCGTAATCGTTCTTCGCCTGGTCCGCATCTTGTTTGGTCTCCGCTTCATTTTTCTCCGCCTGGTCTACCTGATTTACCGCATCTTCTTTCGTCTCTGGTGCTGACTGTGCCTCTGTCTCCTGTACCTGCTCGCTCGCCCCGTCCATATCTGGATTGCCATCTGCTTCCGCTGCCAAAACAGTCGTCGTATTCATCCCTACACTTGCGCCTAACACAACACCTGTTGTAACTGCTGTCACCGCTAATTTACCTGCAATATTTTTCATAACCTTTTCCCTCCTGTAAGACCTTATTAACATAATTAGATTCTTTTCCATTAACTCGGTCAATTTGTAATGTGTTTTTAATATGCTTTTAATTTATCACAAAGGGAAAAGGATTCTCGTATAATATACGACAGGTAACTTTTGATATGATAAACGTGTAAACGTGTAGTATTTTTTAATTTACAAGATAACAATTTCCTGTAAATCAAAAATGGATAAAAATCCAGCCTGTCTCTGCCAAATTTTTATCCATTTTCTGAATATTTATTTTTCTATTTGATTTTTCATAAATTCAAGCACTTCATCCACTAACTTGTCTCTGTTTTCTTCTGTAATAAAAAAGCATTTGCAGTTTGGATGATTTCGCACTTGATTTAAAAAAGGGATTTCTTTATCTTTTACTGCTGCAAGAATCGGAATGTCTCCGTCAAGTCGTTCTAAAACTGCATCACAAAATGCCTTTTCTTTTGACTCCATGAATCCAATCTCATCAAAGCAAAAAATCGTTCCCTCGGGTACTGGCTGTAACAGTTTGTCTGCATAACGATTAAATGCATCGCTGATTCTTTGTGTTTTTTGATTTTTACAGTATCCTAACAGATTTTCTTCGGAATAATGCCACGGCGCTCCTATCGTATGAATATAAATGGGAGAACCCAGCGTTTCATCCTCCATTTTTGATTCTTTTTTTGTTTCAAAACCTGCTACCGAACAATTCAAAGTTTCTATTACTTTACGGATTAACGTACTTTTTCCAACTCTGCGTGGTCCGACAATTAACGCATGTTTTCTCATAGCTTTTACACTTCCTTCTCCCATACAGATTTTCTACTGTACCCCTGTCATCCTCCATACTCCAAGAAGAATCAACAAGAAAATAACATTTGAGATTGTAAAAATCAAAAAATACTTTCCTTTTCGTTCTGTTTCTTCCTGTGCAATCTGACGATAAGAAATCAAACTGGCCATTGATGCAATTAATGTACCAAAGCCACCCAAATTCGTTCCGATAATCAGAAGGGAAATTTTATTGGTGAATCCGGATAATAAAAGTGCAGTGGGAACATTGCTGATAATCTGACTTGCAAGCACTGCCACAATTACCTCCCGTCCTTCTATAATCTGATTTAGCCATAGTGAAAAAGCAGAAATTCTTCCTGCATTTCCAATAAAGATAAAAAATGCAACAAACGTAAGTAATAACGAATAATCTACTCGTTTCAAACTTTTCCTGTCCCATAGAAAGATAAGAAGTAACACAATCAAAAAAGAAATTCGATAATCCATGATATGTAGGACTGCAAGCAGACAGATTCCAAATAATATCAGATAAACTCTTATTTTCTTCCAGTTACAAAATACTTGCTCTTCTGACTTCCACTCCATTTGAATTACTTTTTTCTTTTCTTTCACACAAAGCAAAAAACTCCAAATACAAAGAAGCGCCAGCGCAGTTAAGGTATAAGGCAGCATTAATAGAAGAAACCTTCCAAATGACAGCCCGCTTTTTCCATATAAGTAAAGATTCTGCGGGTTTCCAAGGGGAGTCAGCATACTTCCAAGATTTGCTGCAATCGTCTGAATACAGACTACCCATAAAACTTGTTTTTTTCGGTAGGATTCTCCCAGCAAATTAAATACCACAAAAGTAAATGGTACAAAGGTAATCAACGCCACATCATTTGTAATCAGCATGCTTCCAAAAAAAGTAAGAAGCACTAAAGTTAAAATGACCTGCCAAAGATATTTTGTTTTTTCCAGCATCTTACGCCCCACAAAATCAAAGGCTCCATGCAACTTTAATCCTGCCATAACACTCATAAGAGAAAATAAAATTGCTAAGGTCCGAAAATCAATATACTGTATATATTTCTTGTCCGGATGAATCAAAAAAGAAGAAATTACAGCCAGCACAAAAGCAACACAAAGCACTACTTCTTTTTTTAAGAATTTACAGATGCGAACTCTTAAATCCAACTATCATCCCCTCCGGTAATTGCAAGGCTTAAAAGTGCATCCATTTTTTCTACTTCTTCTGGTCCTTCAATTTTTTCCAGTAAGACAGCAGTGTCTAAAACATCTTCCAAGCTTTCATCTGGTCCGATTTCATAGTCGATTTCTGCCTCACATTCCGGACACGGAATCTTTTCCATCGTTTGAAGAGAAAGAAAACGATTTCCACATTTTTTACATTCATAAAATCCACATTCTTTTGTTCCATCTGGCACATAATACATTGTCTTTTCCCTCTTGCTTTCTTATATAATTTCCCCTTATTCCAATACATCAATCGCCAGATTATTTAATTTACAAAGCGTATTTACCACCGCAAATATAATCACTGCACCAAGATTTGCAGTCGTATTATCCTGGTCAAATCTCGGAGAGATTTCACAGATATCAAATCCTCTGACTCTGCGGGTTCTCAAAATATGTTTGATAATCGGAAGCACCACTTCAGGGTCCAATCCAAGAGACTGTGTTGCACTGACTCCTGGTGCAAAAGCGGAAGAAAATACATCGGTACATACAGTAATATATGCTGAACTGCACTGATATAAAAAGGTATCCACTTTATCTAATATCGTTGCATAATTGGAATTTTGGATTTCCTTTGCAAGAATATATTCTGTTCCGATTTCTTTTGCAAATTTAAATAAACTGACAGTATTACTATGTTCCTGTATCCCCAACGGAAGATAATGATACTGCACATTTTCCTTTTTGTAAATATCTGCAATCTGGCGAAACATTGAACCGGATGACGGGCCATTTTCATAAGGTCTTAAATCAAAATGCGCATCAAAATTAATGATTCCCATATCAAGAGGCGTTTCTTTCTTCTTCATATCTGCCAGATGCCCCTGGAAATGACCAAAAGTTGTTTCGTGACCGCCTCCAAGCACAATCGGAAACAGCTCTAAATCCAAAATTTTCTCCACTGCCATGCCAAGCAGCTTCTGTCCTTCTTCCATTGAGATCTCGTCACATAAAATATTTCCGGCATCATATAATTTGACATCCTGTAAAAAAGTGCATGGAAGATTTGACATCTGTGCACGGATAAAATCCGGTGCAAGCGCAGTTCCGACACGACCTTTGTTACGCTTTACTCCCTGCTCACTGCAAAAACCGATAAAAGCAAAACCCAGTTCACACTCCGGCTTTTCCGTCTGTATATTCAAATCCAACGGCTGTACCCACTGATGCCAGCGAAATGCATCATAATCTGTTGTACTGTCAATACGTCCCTTCCAGCAATCCATTGCACTTACATAGTTTGTTAATCCCATCTCAAAATACCTTCTTCCTATTTTAAAATGAACGTACTACAGGCATATCATTCCCCATGTCTGATATGCCTGTTTATTTCCTTTTACTTGTTCTATTTTACGATGCAAGAGTCAAAATTTCATCTAATTTTCTGATAAATTTCTCTCTTCAAAAAATTTTCCTAACGATAGCAATTCTTACAAGCACTATATCCACTTGCTTCTGCCTCTGATTTTGTCACTTCTCTTGCTGTATCTGGATTCATATTTCCACAGTTTGGTTTATTATGATATTTTTGTCCAGTTGCTGGAATCCATACCATTTCAGTGCTTGGTGTAGAATTATCCACTGCCGGAGCAGAGGATTCTACTGCCTGTGTTGCTGTATTTGTATTGGCACTGCTTTGTGTACTTGCAAGCTGAGACTGAAGGGAGCTGTTTTGTGATTGCAAATCTTCATTTTGTTTCTTTAAATCGTCACTCTGTTTTTTCAGTTCTTCATTCTGCTTATTTGCTGCATCATTTTTTGTTTTTAAATCATTATACTGTTTTTCAAGTTCCGTCTGTTTCTGAGTCAGGCTGTCTATCTGACTTTTTTGGTCTTCCTGCGCCTTTGCCTGTTCAGAAAGTGAATCATAATCCGCTTGAAGCTTGTCCAATTTTGCCTTTAAATCTTCATTTTGTTTTTTGATTTCATCATTTGATTTAGTTGCTTCGTTATATGATTTTTCCCATTTTTCAGCATTTATGGCATTACCCGAATTGCCTACAGCTGCCAAAAAGAAAAATACCGCAAGAACTCCTAATACAATATTCCATTTTTTCGGAGTCATAAATTTCTTTTTCTCTTTCTTTCCTAAAACAACCTCATTCTGCTTCTTTTTCCCCAATTGAAACTTTTTCTTTTCCATTGTTTTCTTTGTTCCCCGCTCTTTTTTCTATTTACGCTCTTGAATACTCCTCAATCGCTTTATCTAACATCTGCATTTCTTCTGCACTTAATTCCCAGTCGAATACTTTGCAGTTTGCTTCTATCTTATCACGACTCTGTGAACCTGTGATGCAGGAAGAAATAAATTCTTTTTTCAAGGTCCAGTTTAATGCAATCTGTGCAGGCGGTACATTTCTCTCTTTACTGATTTCATCCATAACAGATAACAATTTCATTGCTTTTGAGAATAATGGTTCTCTGAAATATGGATAAAATCTATTTCGATTATCGTTTGCTTCATACGTTTTTAACTCACGATATTTTCCGGTTAAAATTCCACCACCTAATGTTCCATAAGTCATAACTCCCATGTCCTGTGCATGCGCCCAGCGGATTAATTCTTCATTATCCCGGTCTACCATGGAAAACTGTGGCTGATAGGCTTCGATTTCACAATATTTGTTTGCTTCTTCCATCTGTTCCTTTGTAAAATTAGAAACTCCGGCATGTAAAATCTTTCCCTGTTTTTTTAACTGATTTAATGCGTCCATTGTCTCTTCCATTGGAACATTCGGGTCTGGCCAGTGTACCAGATAAACATCAATATAGTCTGTCTTTAAATTCTGCAAAGACTCATCACACTCTCTTAAGATTTTATCAGCTGAACCACAACGGACATATTTCCCATCAATAAATTCATTTCCACATTTCGTAGAAATCACAACTTCTTTTCTCGCACCCAATTTATGCAGAGTTTCTCCTACATACTGTTCTGCTTTTCCTGCATTATAGGCTGGTGCTGTGTCGATAAAATTAATACCACAATCTAAAGCTGCTTTAATTGCATCCATACGGCTCTCATCTGAATAATTGTCCCATCCTGCACCACCAATGCCCCATGTGCCAAGACACATCTTAGAAACTTCAATTCCTGTTTTACCAAATTTCGTATACTTCATTGGATTTGTCCTCCCTGTTCTTTACTTTTCTTTGTAAAATTACTTTACTCTTAATCCGGCGGATATTCGCAATTTGCTCCGCTACTTGCTCATAACCGAATTACTCTGCTTCTTTTGTTAATTCGTCAATCAGCTCAATTGCTTCAAAAATCATATTATCACAGTGCGGTTTCTTTGCTCCGCCTTTCTGTGCATTGGCTCTTAAAAGTTCCGCACAGTCTGTCATTCCATCATGCTTTTCAGCAATTCGTCTGCGGAATTCATTTACCGCAAATGGAGATTCGATTCCCTTTGCTCCAAGTATCATAAATCCTGCTGTGATTGCCCCACAGGTGCTTCCGCATTTCATTCCACCACCAAAATTGCCGGCAATTCCTGCTGCAAGATTTTCATCCAAACCAAGCTTCTCAGCATAAACCCGAAGGATAGTCTGAGAACAATTGTTGACCATTGGAGTTGCATTTCTAAGCTGTATTGCTTTTTCTATGTGTTTGTTCATTGTAAAGCCTCTTTTCTTAAGTGTTTATTGTTTTTGTACATTTCATGTTAATGTTTATCTTCGCGTTTTTTTAGACTTCTTACTTTTCCTTTATTTTAAAGCATTTCCTAAAATTTTACCAGCCTTTTAAAGAATTTGTCTTTCTCCCGCAGAAAAGATTTGCTCCTTATATTGGCTGTACTTTTTTGCTTGTTTCTTCTTTATTAAGGCTGGTAATTTTTTTACTAAATTCTATTTTCTTTTATTCTTTTCTTTCTTATCCTCATCCTTTTTTTCTAAATAATACGGTAAGGAAAAATCTTCTTCTAAAATATATGGTAATCTATTTTTAATTTCCGATTTTTCTCGTTGTTTTTCCATAGAATGATTTTCTGCAAACCATTTAAATCCTTCTGTCAACTCTTCTGTATTTTTTTGACTTTCTACTCTTGGATACGTGATTTCTATATTTTCTGGCACACTTTTCAATCCTGCTATTTTATAAAATTCTGCTTTTACCTCTTTACTGAATTGAGCATCTTCATAACTTACGGAAGAAGATTTCTGTTCTTCCATTTTATATTCAATTTTTCCATTTTGCACTATAATTTTTCGTTCTTTTACAGAATCTACTTTTAATGACACACTGCCAAGACCTAATGACTTCGCACCTCCAAGTTTTAATCCTAATTCCTCTGTGCCACTATTTAAAATCCAAATAAGCTGTTTTAACTGTTTTTCAGATACTTTTTCAAAATATAGTTTACCTTTAAATGAAATTCCTTCTTTTACCGGACGAATAGTCTTATTTAAGTTCCTTGGTTCTATTTCTTTTGGAAGCTTTGTTTTTCTATGGTGCCAGTAATATTTTCTTCCTCTTAATTTACCCTTTTGTATTCTTAATTCATCTTTATCTGTAACATAATAATCATACGTCCATATCTTTGCACCTTTTGGTCTTTCAAGATAAAATTCTACATTTCCCAATCTAGGTCCACCTAAAATCTGTAAAGTTCTTTTATTGCAAAGATAATATTCTCCTGCATTTTTTTCTTCTGTCACATACAAATCTGAGAAACGAATTTTTGAACTTCTTGATAATTCATTTGTTTTTCCAACATATCCAAAAAGGTCACATGCAGGACAGTAATTCTCTTCGCATGGTGCAAACTCTCCTGCCAGCTCACCAATTGTATGTATTGATGCCTCTTTTTCTTTTTTCGTTTTTTTCCCTTTCTTTTTTTTCGGCTTTTCTTCTTTTTTAGTATCCTCTTCTATAAATGGCGCTAAATATAAAATTTTCTCTTCACTTTCTTTACTTGCTAAGTAAGAATATCTTACCTCAATTGTTCCCCCTTTTTTCTTAAAGTCTTGAAATTTTTCTTTATATTGGATGTGCTTCTCTTTTTTTTCTTCATCTTCCTGCTGTAAATAAGCTTCCATTGTATAAGACATTCTTTTTTCTACATTTTCCTTTGAAAGATTTTTTTCTTTCTCTGTGCCTGCTTCATCAAGTAAATCCAACTCGCCTCTTAAATTTTTTCTGAGAGTTCCTTTCTCAAATCCACCAACTTTTCTATTTACCGCATAATCATCAGAGTTCAATACTCCCATACAAGAGTCAGTTAAAATTTCATACACACTTCTGACTACTCCACGAACTTCACTCCCTGGAATCACTGGAGTAAAATACTGATTTTCATAATTCTTTGTTGGGTCTAAATCCTGATAAGAAAAGAAATCATAAGATTTATGGTCTGCTACTTTTTTTGATTCCTGAAACGCACTTTCTGAACTGGAATTTGGGATAAACAGTGGTGTTTTTGTTGTCACCGTATATTCAATAAATCCCGTATGCCTGTCTGAATTTGTATAAGCTTTTGCTTTTTCTTTTGGAAAACTTATGAAATTATAGGGATTAACAAAACCTCTCATCTTCACACCTCCGCCAACCGATAATCCTGAATTGTCAGCAAATCATTTTCATCATATTTAATATAATTTATTACTCTTACTTCTCCATGATTTTCATCTGGTTTTTCCTGATTCTTTTTTAAGGTGAAAATTTTTTCGCTATATTCATCATCATGTTCAACTGCTTCATCACTGATTTCGGTTTCAATATATCCTCTTCGCTTTTTGATATAACGATATTCTTTTTCTTTGTCAAATAAATGGAGTTCCAATAAATTTTCTTCTAAATCATCTTTTTCTAAAAGTTGTTCACGTGTGTAAGGCTCATAGACTACTTTGCCAATATAAATCGCATACATTTTTCCATGTTCCGGTGCTTTTAATAAATTCATTGATTTATCCCTCCATTTCTTTCCAGATTCTGTATCATATTTGAGATAAATTCGTTTTCTTTATTTGCTTCCCCATCTATTAAAATTGAGCCATCTTCTGAAAAAATTCCTCTTCCGATTGCCGTTTCTCCACCTACTGCCAAAAGTCCATTCTGAAGGTCTTTTATTACTAAAAGCAACAATCCAAGAATCCATTTTTCCTGTGACCGTTCCTCATCTTTTCGCACTGCAATCTCCAGCATTAAAGTTCCATCTACATAGGTGGTTTCTTTATATAATGCCCCTCGTTTTACAGCAGATTCAAAACGGCTGACACCGGTTCTTACCATCGTAAGTGGTTTTGCTCCTTTTATTTCTGTTTCACCAATTATGATTTGGGAAGTATTTGCTTTCGTCTCTTTTACAAATCCAAATGCAGTATGCATAATATCTGTGACTTCTTCTGGCAGTTTCAATCCACTTTGGTCAAGTTCTTCTAAAATTTCTTTCGCTCTATGACGAATTGCACCTGCAAAACTACTGCCTGGAATCACCGGAACTCCATGGTCTAAAATCTGTGTATAATCTGGTTCGCCTTTTTTTGCTGCATACTGCCGGATGCTGATTCCACCTTTTAAGCGCAGTGGAATCTGAACATGAACTTGTTTGGGTGTCCATTCTTTTTTCTTAAGCCACTCTTCAAGTTCATTTTTCTGTGCATCCCAAGTTGCCTTTTTATAAGCATTTGCGTAATCCAGATAATTTTCTTTTTCATAAGTCTGACTTGCAATGGATAAAATTTTAAATCGTCCAAACCCTCTGGTTTTCTTACTTCCAAGTCGAATTTCTCCAGAATTTATTCCATTAAAAATCATAGATAATTCCTGTTCTATCTGATTTTCGTCATCGTCCTCTCTGATTACAAGCTCCAAATAAAATTCTGCTTTCGCTTTTGCTTCTAAAATCTCCATATCAAACTTGCTTCCAGTAATCGAAGTTTTGTTTTCATTTAAGGAAACACCGTCACGTACTGCTGTTTTTACTTTATCTGTAAATGTCATATCTGAGACAAAAAGAGAACTCATTTTTCCATCGTTTTCATTGTCTGAATATCCCATCAGACATTTATCTTTCTTTTCTTTTTCCAGATAGGCTCTCATTGCACCTGCTAAAGAAGTTCCCGAAATAAATGGAGTTCCATCATAGTCTCTTAATAAATCTGAATCCGTCCATTCATCTTCTCCTGAAGAAACACTGATTGGAGATACAAACTGAACATCAAGATGTAATACTTTTCGTTTTAAAATTGCACTCATTCGTTTTCTCCCTTCTTTTGCAGGATTTTTGTAAAATATTTTAACTCTGTAAGATAAGCAGAATACACAACTCGATATAATCTTTCTTTTTCCCATTCAATCGGATATTTCAGATTATAATCTTTCTTCATTTCTGTTTGAATCGTTCTCGCAATTTCATCTGGAACAATTAGCTTTATTAAATCTTTACACAACGTATTTTTTGCATCATTTTCAATTCCATCTACTTGTTCTTTCATTGCTTCATACGAAAGTTCATTTTTAAAAATCATTCTTAACTTTGAAACAGCTGCATTTAAAATATCTTCTTTTCTTCGATATTGATTCTGCCGTCCTTCTAATTTTTTTCTTACTTCTTTTTGCAGACGACGCTCAAACTCTGATTCCAATAAAATATTAATAATTCCTGTTTTCTCATTTTGCAGATTTTTTGTCATCTGAATTTTCGGTTTCTTTTTATAAACTTCAACACTTACAGATGGTTTTTTCGGTTTTGCATCTACTTTAATCTCTCCATACCCTTCCGATACTCGTTCTCCTACAAACTGGTTCGAAAATAGATTGATATCAAACTCCTTTTCAGAACTTATTAAAAATGTACTGCCTTTTCCTAAGACATTAAAAATTGGTTTTCGTGCTCCCCATGTAACATTAAATCCACCGATGGTATCAAACTGCAGATATGGCTTTTCAATCTTAAAATTATCTACGCCTGCTATTTCTTCCAGATATTTTTTTAACACCTTAATATCTGTTGTCAGCATCCCATTTTCGTTATATAAAATAACATCAGAAAGCAAAGTTACAATTGCTTCTTTTACTTTACGTTGCTTTGATGGTTTTATTGCCGTAACCGAATCTAATACAAAATCAACTACACCAAATTCACTCGAACGACCATATCCCATTCGTACCTTTCCAAGACCAAAAACTGCATCTATTATCTTTTCTGCCTGTTCTCTATTCGCATAAATATAACCGCTGAAACTCTGTCCAGAACAGATACTTGCTAACTGATAAAAGCTCGAACCGTCTTCCTTTCCCGTTGCGCGACCAATTGATTTGTCTCTCGGTCTTTGATGATGATAGCTGATTTCTGTCTCTACACTTAACACAGTTTTTTTCTTATCGATGTTAGCAATATAGGCAATCTTTGATGGTGTTATCTGCTTGTCTTTCATATCTTTTTTACTCGCTTCCAGCATCTCTGTCAATTTCATTCTTCCATTTGTTTCATAAGGCTGATCTTTTTCTTTCTGCCACGATAACCTTGCTGGAACACCACGTTCTTTTTTCTCTGTAATATAAGCATTAGAAACAATGATTTCATCATCCATTGCAAGCAGGTTCTGATACTCTTCCTTCCCCATTGCTCCTGCAATTAACCCTAATACTTTACTTCCCGTTATATAATCTTGTGTTTGTGCCTGGTTTCCTTTTGGGGATTTACAAATTAGTGGGGATTTCAAATCAATCTGATAATGAATTTTATTATGTTCTGCTAGCTTTTCTTTCTTAATCAGTACATGTTCTGCTTGTTTCTGTTCTTCTTCATCCAATTCCATCTCAACAAGACCCAGTCCACGTGTTCTTGAAACACCGATATGTTTTACCAGAGAAACTGCCTGTTTTAGAATTTCTGAAATTTCTTTCGGATGTTTCACTACTTCTTGGTTTTCTTCATTCCAGTTACATTCTGCTTCAAATTTCAAGCCTTTTTTTACAACACGAATTGTTCTTAAAGAACTATCTTCTGCGACACCTGTCTTTAAATTTACTGCCGTCTGAGTACGAATATAGGTATACTGGTTTAAAACATTCTGTGGACTTGAAAGGTCTTTATAAGTGCAGTTTCTTAAATCTTCTACCGCTTCATCAAAATCTAGAATATAAGCATTCGATAAAGAGAACGCACTTCTTACATTGCCCTCTCTTCCAAAAATCTTCTCATATTCTTCTGCTGTAATGATACCTAATTCCTGCATTTCAAGTGCCGATTCACGAACACATCCTTTTAATCGCTTTGCTGGAATATATGGAATCCCATTTTCATCATATACAACATCCATATCTACCATGCTGTTGTAAGTTTCTCCAGAGCAGGTACATAAATCACTTAAAAGTTCAATTTTTATTTTCATCTGATTTTTTCCTCCTCTATCCATAAATCCATAATTTCCAGTGTATCATACCAAATATTAGACTCCGACACATTTTCTTTAAACATCAGATATCCCCTTGATGCCAAAAAGGAAGCTTCTTTTTCCACTTCATGTTCACCTGTAGGAATCGTATCTCGAAGTGTTTTTGCCTTGCTTCTTGGCATTGCATTTACGATTTTCATCCATTTTTTCAATCGTTCTATGCTATACGCTTCATTTTTACTATTTAAATTTTCTTCATCATGGATAAGAGGTACATAATATGGTCTGGCAATGAACTGCTTCTGGTCTACAGTGTAATGTCGGTCACGATAAGCCACCAGGTCAGCTGCTCTGACATTTGTACAAATCTGAAAATCTAAAAAGTTTCCTATCTTCGGTTCTTTTTTATTTGTTTCTTTATTTGAATCTTTTTGTTGCTGTCTAAAAGCAATAACTTCACGTTTTGCTCGTTTCTTTGCACTTTCACAGCAGGCTTCTGCAACTTGATAAGCATCCGAAAATGGAAAATGACTATTAAAATATGCTATCCCTGCACAGGCACTAAAGGAATCTCCTTCTCCCTTTTCACCAAGATTCTTCAAAAAATATTCTACTGCCGGAAGTGCCAGTTTTGCATTACATACAAACGTGATATCATCACCTGCTGCCACTATTTTTCGGTAAAATTTATGATCTGCAAATGGATTAATCTGTACAGACAGTTCTTCCATATACTTTGTCATATCTTTAAACATGTCATTAAATACATTAGAAATTGTCTGGGATAACTTTCTCATTTTAGGAATTGCTTCTTTATAGTCTGAAACTTGGTACATTTCAGTTTTAATGCGACTTCCCATACTATTTCCATCAATATGACACACGGCAAGCGTACTATCACTGCCTTTTTCTGTTACCATCTTATCAAACAGCTTTTCATCTTCAGTCTTTGGAAATGCTTTCCGTTTTAAGTACGCTTCTGTACAAAAATACTCTCCGTCTTTTAATTTTGTAATCGGATAACCGGTAATCGAATCCACCGCCATAAATGGTAATGCCCCAACCGGCTGATTAAGAGGCATGCTTGCTTTTATGTCTCTCATTTCGTCGTTGATTGCTTTATAGTCATCTTCATAAGAATCTGTCTTTTCAATTACTGCAATTGCAAGATTCAGCGAATACGTTTTTTCTAATAAATATCGACCTAAAAAGCGGTTCACTTTCTCACAAATCTTTCCTGTTCGGAATAAGACATACGCATTTCCACCGCCAACAAATAACACCTGCATTTGAACCGGTGAACCTGCCTTTAAAAATGCCTGCGCATCATCCTGCATCCAATCGAGCATATATTTTTCTTTTTCTGACTCTTCTAACGATTCCCTATAATCCTTTAAACCATTTACAATAATACCTTCAATCAACTCAGAAGCCCCGACAATTTCTTTCGCTGCATTACTCTTAAAAATATAGCTCTGGATTCTCCGAACATTATACATTGCAAGGACTTCTTTTTCTTTCAGTTCTTCTCTCATAAGCATCCTCCGAACCTTTATCTCCGCTTTTTTGTTTTAACTTTCTTATCTTTTCAACCTACTCATACTCCCGAAACTGCACAAATGTAAAGATAGAAACTTTTTCTATTTTGTCATCTACCTTTCTTTCAGCAGACTTTCTCTCACTGCTGGCAGCAACTACCTTCACTCCAAGTTTTTTCAATGCAGAAATCACTCCATAAGCAACGCAAAACTCTCCCTGACACAGTACACAAGATGGATTCAAATTCATAATCTGTGCCACATACTCCTCACAGATTTTATGGATTTCCTCCTTGTCTGCATAAGGATTCACTGCGGGAAAGGGTACGTCCATCACCTCACCGTATTCCTTTGCTGCATTTAACTGTGCCTCTCCCCATGCATCACTTGGATGATTTGAAAAATTAATAAACATAATTTGTTTCCCCCTTAATTAATCTCAATAAACCTCTCTGCCACACTCAATAAATAAACGGATTACCTTTCCTAATGTCTCCTGGTCAGCTCGGTCGTTTTTATCAGACATGTGGTTAAATTTGTTTCTTTCGTTTTTTAGTAATTTATATAATAAAATCATGTCCATGACAGTATCAGCGTCGATTCCTTTTTTAATAGAAATATTCATTGTTCCAAGAGACAACTGTCCATATAGTATATTTACATTTCTTAACTGATTTGATGTTCTATAGTTAGCTGTCCTAGCTTTCTTTAAATTGGAACGAGTATTAAACTTATCTACCTTTTTTCTATTCTTTTCTTTTACAATAAATGTCCAGGTAAAATATTGCCTTGCAATCTGATTCACTACTAAATTTGCATCTTTTTCCAAATGTTTTTTCAATAATTTTTTTAATTCATTTAATCCATTTCCATTCTCTTTATAAGATATAATTTCTCTTTCAACCCACTCTTGTGGAAGTTTGGATTCAATATATGTAATCGCCTGCTGATAGAATTTTTTCTTATAAAACCACTCTACAATATCCAGCCCTGTACAAGATTCCTCTAAAAGCTGTCCATAATCATTCTCTATCTGCTTCCAGAAAATATTTAACAGATTTTTCTCTGAAGTATCTCTCTCTTTTACTAACTTTCTCAAATCTTTTAAATAATTTTCAAATTGAATCATGTTACACATCTGAATTGCTTCTGTAATATCTTTCATCTTACGAATTACTTTTGGTGTATTTTCTGGAGAAATGCTGTCATAATAATCTTCTAACTGCTCAGCTCTTCCATATCTGGAAAATTCATTAATTCCAGAAACAAACTGAAAGATTTTATAAGTCTCTGTCTGGTCTATGATTGGCTGAAGTTTTGCTTTACTATTGAAATTAACTGAATAAATTCCATCTGGTTCGATGTTATCCGTTTTAAGTAAGGATATAATTGCATTCATAACCAGTGTAATATTCCGGAAGCCTCCTTGAGTATCAATCCATAATTTCAACTCATCTTCTGAATTTTTCTCCGCATAAAGAGAACGAATCGTTTCAACAACTTTAGAGATAGCTGGAGTAAATTCTTTTTCTTCTACATCCACAATCTTTATTTTTTCTTCATTTTTTAATCCCATTCTCTCTTTATAAAAATTGATTGCACTACAAGTTCTTTTTTCATTTTTTCCATTCGGATCTAAAATAAATTCTTGGTCTTTTTTTGTAGACTCTGTAGCCAAAATAATAATCTTATCCAGACTTCCTTCTCTTTCTAATATCATTCTGCTAATCGGCTCTAACTGACTATAATATTCTTCACCGGTTTCATCATTTTCTTTATACACAAAATTACATGGATAAACTTTTTCTCCCAATGTGCTCATTGATAATACGATTATATTTTTCTTCATAGCCATTCTCCTTTTGGTAATTTTAGACAGTTTATCAGATTTATCATCCGTTCTTTTGTATATTTATTACATATTATACTCGTTATAGCTAATAATTTCAAATTGATTTTACAGCTAATATGTCTTTCTCTTTTCTTTCATTTATTATCCCACTTTTTTCTTTCTGCTGCCAGTAGACATTTCACTATTTTTTAGTTCCTATTTTCGGTAATTTTATTGTTTTTTCTTTATTTTTATGTTACCATTTAGAGAACAAGCACGTTTTTACTGTTTTAAATAGGGGAGGTTTTTTATATGGGATTTCACATTAATGGAAGTTACAAAATCCGAGTAACTTTAAGTGAAAAAGCGGATACTATTATTAAAGATGATTTGAATATGTTTTCTACTTTTAATGAGACAAAATTTTTCAATCAGATTATAGAAAATTTCGGTGCCGACTCTAAGGCATCTTTCACTTCCTACTGTTCCCGACAAGTTGAAGAGTTTAAAGAATCCATTAAAGACAGCAAAATTCCCAGCGAAGCTAAGAAAAAAATATTTCAAACTTTAGAACGAAAAATCAAAACTCAAACTAAAGAAGAGTTAAGAAGTTATATGGATTCCAAATATTCCAATACAACTTCAAAACTCTTCCGAATAAATAACAAAAATGTTTCGTATTTACAATATTATAGTGATATAGAATATGAAGCAGATATCTACGGTGCTAAAATTAATTCTGACGCTGAACATAACAATGAATATTCCGGCGTCAGTAAATATGTAAGATGTATTTTAGAAGAATATGCAACCCTTTCGCTTATTCAAAGAGTTCATATCATTAAAAAAAAAGAATATGATATTGTAAACGCAGCAATTCTTCAAAATAAGCCTTTACAAATAACAAAAAAGAAAAACTCTCAAGAATTCATGTTTTATCCTTATAAAATTATTTCTGATAATTGGGGATTTCAAGAATATCTTACGGGTTACTCAAAAAAGAAAAATGACCCGAATGATGAAAAAATAGCTTCTTCATTTTCCATGATACGCCTTGAAGAAAATGAAATTAAAACTCGTGCCAAAACTAGGAAAAAACTTTTTTCTGAAAAAGAAATTAAAGAACTCGAAAAAAATATTTTAGAGCGTTCTCCTTCTTTTCTTTTAGGAGAAAAAGAAAAAATCCATGTGCGATTGACGGAAGCTGGTAAAAAACTTTATCATACTAAATTAAATTATAGACCCAAAAAAGATTCAGATTCTACCGAAAACGAATATATATTTTCATGTACTGAACAACAGGCTTATGTCTACTTCTTCGCATTTGGGGCGGATGCTGAAATTATCAATCCAATATCACTTCGAGAACGAATGAAAGCTGCTTATAAAAATGCATACGAACATTATGAATAATAGATACTCAATCCCTCGCTTTATAGTGAGGGATTTTTTTATCTAAATTAGTTGCAACTACATCTCATGTTGTTGTTTATCATAACGCCGGAACACGAATCAGCGAAACTTTTGCAATGTTTCAATACATCTCATGTTGTTATTTATCTTTGCAGCTGGAATTGATGAACCGAAAGTATCTTAGTTTCAATACATCTCATGTTGTTATTTATCGTGATGTAAGAACCCATTTCGCCCTTGCTTACTTTGTTTCAATACATCTCATGTTGTTATTTATCTGGTTCGAGCTTTCCCACTTCCTCTGTTTATGATGTTTCAATACATCTCATGTTGTTATTTATCCCTCAGAGTTTTGTCCAGAGTATGTTGCCGATATCGTTTCAATACATCTCATGTTGTTATTTATCTGACCGCAGTTGCCTACTATACACGTCTGGCAGCACGTTTCAATACATCTCATGTTGTTATTTATCACAGGCTGCTGTAATTGATGGCAGTATGACAACTAAGTTTCAATACATCTCATGTTGTTATTTATCAGATTTAATTTAGTACATAATACTCTTAATGTAAAGTTTCAATACATCTCATGTTGTTATTTATCAGTTAAAGGCTTTAGGACACACTGTGTACGACTGCACGTTTCAATACATCTCATGTTGTTATTTATCGCAATCCGCTCATGGCTTCCTGTCCACCAAGAGCGTTTCAATACATCTCATGTTGTTATTTATCTTAACTGTGATATTGCTATCATTTTTATCGACAGGTTTCAATACATCTCATGTTGTTATTTATCCTTTGGTCTTGCTCTTGGGTGTATTCTTGATTATCGTTTCAATACATCTCATGTTGTTATTTATCAGCGCGCCGGGGATTCAACGGTCTGTACATCGAAAGTTTCAATACATCTCATGTTGTTATTTATCGGATTCCTGCACGGAGAGGCAGACGAGGCAGATGTGTTTCAATACATCTCATGTTGTTATTTATCCGGTGTGGCACAACGAAACAAGAGACTTAAAGTATTTGTTTCAATACATCTCATGTTGTTATTTATCGAAATTAGTGGAGATTTAATCAATTTCCTGACTTGGTTTCAATACATCTCATGTTGTTATTTATCTAAAACTGGGGCAGATTATTGGTGCTTCCAATTAAAGTTTCAATACATCTCATGTTGTTATTTATCCGTGCCCCTCCGGCTTTTCTCCTTTTTCATTTTTCGTTTCAATACATCTCATGTTGTTATTTATCCGCTTGCCCCCTGTTAAGTCGTCCTCTCTTAACTGTTTCAATACATCTCATGTTGTTATTTATCACAAAATTTCTGTCAATTCGCTAACTCTGCATCCTGTGTTTCAATACATCTCATGTTGTTATTTATCGCTTTGGCTGATTTTCTTAAACTTTCTGTCGAGACGTTTCAATACATCTCATGTTGTTATTTATCCCTACGGCTGACAGGAAGAACCAAAGGGCCATAAACGTTTCAATACATCTCATGTTGTTATTTATCCAACGGTTTTAAAGCATTTCTTTTTTTCGCTTTTCCCATTCATCCCCTATTTTAAAGCATTTTCCGAAATTTTACCAGCCTTTTTCCATTTTTATATTTTTCTGTTTATTATAGCCCAACCCCCTTGTATTTACGGGCTTTTTTCGTTATTTTCAATTTTTTCAGCTGGTAAAATTTCTTCAAACAAATACCTATACTCTGTATTTGCAATTCATCTCATCATTTTAAATAATCAAGTTTTCCCCATTTTCACTACTTGCATTTCCAATAATTTCTTCTCCAAATACGTTGTCATTCATCAATTTAATAATACACACGAAATCCTCTTTGTCGTCTATAACCTTTTTTAATTCTCCTCTTAACTGTATAAATTTAGATGGTGTCATTTCACCTCGAAATACCGACTTCTGAAAATGTGAAAGATATTTCTTACAGATTTTAAAAACTTTCTGCACCCGTTTTTCACCTACATCATAAAAAAGGAAAGCATAATTATAGTTTTTTTGTCTTTTCATTTTATAAGCCCTTTCTTAGTCTATAGCTACTTAATAAAGATAATTACAGTTCTTTCGTTTTCTGATTTCGCGGTTAGAGCAAAATTGGCAGAACTCGGAATCAAAATAATTACAGTTCTCTTGTTCTTTGATTTCCATAAATCTCAATTCCAGAAAGAGAAATTTTCTCATAATCACAATTCTTTTGCTTTTTGATTTCAAACTTCTTTTTTTCAAATTCCTCCTTTTATGGAAAATGGAACAAACTCTTTTTCTTCAAGAATGTTTTTTATCAATTTATAGCAGTCAAGTTTCAGTGCTGTACGATAAGATACTTTCCTTTTTAATTTTGCATGCATAAATACACTTTCCATGCGTTTTTCAAATGCTTCTACAAAAATTTTTCTTCCTTCTTCATTTAAAATGCAGTAATTAACTTTCTTTTCAAAATGTTTTTCTACCTGTATTTTTCGATTATTCACTAAATCAAAAATAGTCCTAAATACAATAACCGGTTTAAATACTTCACTCAAATCCAGACTTAAAGAAAATCTCCCTTCAGATGGTTCATGTAGAAAACTGATTCTCTGATCCAAATGAGTCTGATAAATAGCAGAAATTGTTTTGGTATACAGCAAAGTATTTCCAAATGAAACCAATGCATTAATTGGATTATCCGGTGGTCGTTTTACTCTTTTATTCATCACAAAAGCCTTTGGCAGAAAATATTTAAAATCCGAATAGAATTTCAGCCATACTTCCCCTTCATAAGCCATTAATTCTTTTATCTCTCCTGCTGCCTCAACCTGTGGAATAAATTTCTTTTTAATCCAGTTAAGCGTTGGCTTAACAGTGATAAGGAACTAATTTACTTATCAACTGTTAGCTGACGGTTTCCGGGGTGCATACGGACAAATCCCGTCTGATTTCTAACAGGAAGTCAGACGGGATTTTCGCTTTATATTACGAATTATGGAGGACATACCATGAAAACCTTAATATCTTGTGCCTACAATATGGATAATTGCTGTGTGGAAGTGAAATTCAGCGACGGCAGTATGATTGCGATTGACACTATCGCCGTTGAGAACGAGATTGCTGACAATATGTATCAGCGGTCAGAGCTGGATTATTTGATCTACAACGCTCCTTTGGAGTATGCAGACCTTATCTTGAACGGCGATCCCGAAACCTATTTGAAAACTGTAACAGAATACAAGCCTTGGGATAGCTGACAACACGCTGCCCGCAGGAGAAAATCCTGCGGGCGTTTTTCTGTTTATATTATTTCCCTCCGTTGGATCTCAATTTAGGAAAGAAGATGACAATCTTGAAGCCCTTTCCCCACTGGGAAGCTGCTTCCAGATGAAGATTTAGATCGTCGGCCATCTTCTTAACCAGGTAAAGTCCCATACCGGTAGCCTTCTTTCTGCTGTCAGTAGAATCCCCGGTAAAGCCCTTTTGAAAAATGTACGGCAGATTATATTTTTTTACGCCAATGCCGTTATCTTCAACAGAAAGGATATCTGCAGTCTCCGAATGTATCACGGAAATTGTAAGCATGGGACTATCGCTGCTATATTTGATGGCATTGCTAACGATTTGTCCCAACATAAACTGAAGTCCTCTACGGTCTGTATAGACTGTTTCAGATTGCAGTTTGTTGAGAATGACAAAATGCTTCTCTTCAAGAAGTGGGGCATAGTCCTCCAGAACTTCACCCAAGCAGTCATTCAAATTGACATCCTCAAATCGGTAATCCTTTGTACTGCTCTTCAACCGGGCATAGTACAGCATCTGCGTGACATCCTCCTGAAGCTGACTGCGGACATAATCCAGCTTTGCTTGCAGGGAAGGAGAGATTTCATCGTTCCGGTTATCCAAGAGCATGGTCAGCAACGATAGGGGCGTTTTCGCTTCATGTGCCCAGCCCTCCACGTATTCTTCATAGTCCCGTAGGGCATCCGCCATATTGTTACTCTCGTTTTTGTATTCCCGTAAAACCGAAGCCAAAAATCGGACAGATTCTCCTTCTTTCTGACTAATGGCACTGAGCAGCCGTTCTTCATTGCAGATGGTAGGATCACTGAGGAAATCTCGGAACAGTTCCATGTGGGTGTTCTCCCTCTTGTTTAGTACAAACAGAATCGCTGAAAACAAAAGGATGCTCGTCAGAACTACTAACCCGATCAAGGTTTGAAATACCTGAATGTCAGAAATCCAAAGAATGACAGCGCAAAAGCAATCCACGCCCAGCAGCAACAGAAGCCAGGGGTAGTACCGTTCTATCATGTGCCAAAGCTGCTTCATAGAGACACCTCCGCTTCCAAACGGTAGCCCATTCCTCGAACTGCAACGATTCGCTGCTTCATTTCAAGGGCGGACATCGTTTTTTTCAGCCGGGTTAGGTTAACCTGCAAGGCATTTTCATCTATGTATTCCGTGGTTCCCCATAGTGCCATGCAAAGCTGCTCCGTCGTGACCAGAGCATCGCCGCCGGACAAAAGAGCGACCAACAGTTTTCCCTGATTTTTTGGAAGCACCACAGAGGTATTATGAATATAAAGCGTGTAGGTCTGCTGGTCTAACAGGAAATCTG
>ENA-ORTB01000649-ORTB01000649.1-human-gut-metagenome-genome-assembly--contig:-NODE-649-length-45950-cov-4.965247_pt1 | contig 45950 bp, 40 predicted proteins | sample MGYA00241905_ERZ509174 | MGnify/ENA primary metagenome ERZ509174 (study PRJEB26280, sample SAMEA2338851) | human gut metagenome | biome: human gut; feature: human-associated habitat; material: faeces... | reverse complement strand
TCTTTTGTGTCAGTCTCCTCTTTTACATCAACGACAAGTGCCCCCTGATCGATGTGTGCATATCCACCGTCTTTCATATCCTGCACCATCTGTGGAATATATGGCTGTGCATCAGACTCTTTCTTCCAGAGGTCAAACTCTACATTTAACTTTGTATAAATCTTCTTTAAATCTGCAACAGACACATTGATAATGTGCTGCCAGAGTGCAAGATAACCTTTTCTTCCCGACTGGAGTTCGGCTGTTGCAGTCTGTGCTTCCTCTTTATACTCCGGATGCTCTTTTGAATAACCTGATGCATAAGGATATATCTCCTCGAGGTCAGACATTGTAAATGGAGGCTCTGTAGGATATTCCCCGTCAAAACTCTCATCAAAATATACAAGTTCAGGTTTGCGGTGTTTTAACTCTGTAATGATAAGACCTATCTGAAGTCCCCAGTCTCCAAGATGAACATCACCAATTACCTTATGTCCAAGATAACGCGCCGTTCTCTTTATGCTCTCACCGATAACTGCTGAGCGAAGATGACCCACATGGAGTGGTTTTGCAACATTTGCTCCGCCGTAGTCGATAACTATTGTTTCCGGATTTTCGGCTTTATCAAGACCGAGTGTCTCTGATGCCGCCATCTTATTTATGTAATCGGCAAGAAATCCGTCACTTACACTCATATTTATAAATCCTGGTGCCTGTGCAGCTATCTCCTTAAAACTTTCACTGTCTTTTAAAAATTCAACAACTTCATTTGCCATCTGTATAGGAGCTTTGTGGTACTCTTTAGCTGCCGCAAGCGCTCCGTTACACTGATACTGGCAAAGATCAGGTCTGTTTGAAACACCAACCTTTGCATATTTCTTATCATAGCCCGCTTTTTCAAAAGCAGTACTAAGTTCTTCCTGTAATATCTCGATTACTTTTTTCATTAAAATTTATTCCTCCAATCTGTCTATTTCATCAAAAAATCCCGCAAATGTCTTTTTACAGCACATAGGATTTAATATTGTCATTCCATCACCTGCAAGTCCGGTAACCGCAAATGACATTGCGACTCTGTGGTCATTATATGTCTCTATATTTGTATTTTTAGGTGTACCGGGATGTATCTTTACACCGTCAGGCAGTTCATTACATAATATCCCCATCTTAGCCAGTTCGTCAACAATAACTTTTATCCTGTCGGATTCCTGACCTCTTATATGTGCTATCCCTTTTATTGTAACTTCTGAGTCAGCAAAAGGTGCTATCGCCGCAAGCGTAAGAGCCTGGTCTGAAAAATCTGACATTTTAACTTCCATTCCCTTTAACTTACCGTCAGGTCCTTTAAGCCAGAGATTTTGTCTGCCATCACGCTCCCAGCTTACAGTGCATCCCATCTTTTCAAGCAGGCTTATAAACTTCATGTCACCCTGAAGCGACTCTTTACGCATACGCTTAACCATAGCCCGCTTTCCTGTCGCCGCCGCAAGTGCATAAAAATAACACGCCGCCGATACATCAGGCTCTATATCATAATCCCTTGCAATATAATCTCCACCTCTTACACGGTAGCTGTCATTTTCAAGTTTTTCAACCCCCTTGTGACCAAACTGTTTCATCATCTGCTCAGTCATCTCAACATATGACCTTGCCTCTCTCGTCCCTGTCATTTTAATAGTAACATCATCAAATGCAATCGGTAAGACCATCAAAAGTGCACTTAAAAACTGACTGCTCCTGTCTATGTTTAAATCAACAGCCTTAGGCTCATTTATTCTTTCTATATTTGATGATTTTTTCTTAGATTCATCTGCCTTATCATTATTTAATTTTACTTTTCCTGATATATCAGTCCTGTTTTTTTCAGGTTCATCCGAATATATCTCAGCTTTTTCTTTAACATCTCCGACAGTATTTCTTCCATATAAAATACCTCTTACTTTCATCGGGAAAGTATATTCTTCACCGAGCCATGTAAACTCTGCCCCAAGACTTTCAAGTGCCTCAAGCAGTTCACGCATAGGCCTTTTTCTCATCTGGTCTGACGAATCAAGCACATACTCGCCATCCCCCATTGCCGTAAAAGCCGTAAGAAACCTTGCCGCAGTTCCTGCACTGCCCACATATATCCCGGCAGTTTTATTTGGAATATTTCCTCCATGCCCCTCGATTATGACAGTGCACCTTTTCTCATCAGCTTCAACTTTAAATCCCATACTTTCAAGTGCCTTTAAAAAGTGAACCGAGTCCTCACTAAACGCTGCTCCCTCAAGCCTCGATGTTCCGTCTGCCATCGCAGCGAGCAGAAGTGCCCTGTTTGTCATGCTTTTTGAACCCGGAACTTCTGCCACTATATCTTCTTTTAAATATTTTTTTACTTTGTAACTTGTCATTATCTTAATCCTTGTTTTTATGATGTTTAGCGTATTACATAATTCAGATTTTGCAAAATAAATTGTAAAATTTTTTTATATACAATTCACATTATATCACGCAAAGTTTAAAATGTACATAATGCATATATTCCAACACACTCAGCTGATTTCGCATATTTTTATACTCCATAATTCAAATTTTCTCTACTTAACACTTTTTTATATAATAAATATAGTTAAGATGCCTCTTACATATATTTTCTTTATTTCTTATTCTCTGCTCGCTGGTAATTACCAACAATTTCATCATCCAAATAAGCAAATGAACTCCATTCACTCCATTCTTGTTCCCAACTATTAGTCCCATCAAAACACTGCTTTTCACCCATGCATGTCCAAAACAGAACAAGTTGATTGTCCTCCAGAAATTTCTTCATATAATCCAATCTTATAACAGTTCCATCACAGACGCCTATTTTAGCCCCATCAAACGCAACTAATTCTTTTTCATCGTTAAAGAAGAAACCATCATATTTGTTTTGCCTCAAATTTAATGATTCCAATATCGGCAGGCAAGGTACAGTGAATGCAAATGTACCATCTTTTGAACCATCATATTCTAATTCAAATAACAAATGGATTGTTCCAGGCATCACTGACGCAACATATTCTGTTACATCCTCTTTACTTTCCCATTCCTTTTCTTCATAAACTATTGTCAAATTTCCATCATCATCCACTTTAAAATCTACAGGAACCCTACCCTTATGTTTTATAGGAGTTTTCTCTTTAATAATCTCATATCTTCTCCACTGTCTTTCTTTTAATTCTTCACAGCTTGGAGACCAAGGTAATTCTCTATTATACAATCGGCATTCATCTCCATTTTCTGGAAAACTTCTCCCCATAAAATTTGTATTCTGAATAGTTGTCCTAAGTACTTCAAACTCATCTTTTTGTACAAAACTTCCTAATGCCAATTTCCAAATCCTTTTAGTCCCTAATTTTTCCTCAAACGAACTACTATTTAACTGATATAATCGATTTGTTGCTTCCTTATGTTGATAAAGAAACACCCACTTTTTTCCATCAGTATCTGTAATAAGCAAATCAGAAGTTTGAAAAAAGCAACTTTTCTCATTTACCCATTTTTCAATAGCTTCTTTTGAATATTCCAAATCCTCTCCGAAACTCTCCTCATATACACATGGTTCAAAATACGGTACAAATGGAGGATTTATCATTTTTTCATTAAATGTAGGATCAAAATCTCTTACATGTATCTCCCATGCCCCTTTGTAATCATGCGTTTCTTTTCCATATTCAATTAACGGATGATTGTCTGCAATTCTCGCCAACATATGATGCATTGTAATCCATTGATACTTTTTTCCTATTCTTTCAATCTTTTTATTATCGTTTCGACTATAACATTTTCTATTGCAATGCTTATCATATTCGTCAAAATAATCATCTGTATATCCAAGACAATCTCGAATGTACTGCATAGAAGCATGATATAAATTCTCTATATCAACACCTTGGAAGCAACTTGCTGCTGACTGATAAATATACCTTCCAAAGTCTCCATACATAGCACCATGAATGTTATCTGGATACATAGATCTTGCAATTGTATGAAAACCTCCCCATGTACCATCCTCATAATATGATTGTCTTTCAACAACTTGGATGTCTGGACTATTATATGGCGGAGTTATTTTTGTCAAATCCACCCAATCACTTTCTTCTGGGTATTCATAGCACCATCGTTCTATAATCAAACTTGCATAATCTCTTAACAAAATATGAGGGTAGACCTCATCCTTATCAAAAATAACCTTATATACATATTTTGCAAGAACTAGAAATTCCTGTTTTTGTTCGCTATTTCGCTTTATACAAGCACCAAAAACAACTCCATACAGTCTTTCAATTATATATGGATCATTCACCTCTTCAAATTTCTGTAATAGTTTTATACAATATCCTATATCCTCTTTTAGAATATTAATCATTGCTTGTGATACACGATCTCTTAACGTTCTATTTGAAGCAGTTAAAAACCATGTCAGAAGAATAAGCAACAATTCATAATTTTCTGGTGCTACTACTTCTTCACTTTCAAAAAGCTCAATTATCTGAAACACTCTTTCATCTTCAAAAGACAAATGATTAATAAAAGTTGTCCAGCAGTAATCTCTTACTGCTAAGGTTTTACTTATTAAATGATTATGCAAGAAATTAACATTTAACGGATGATTTATTTTGGTACTATTTTCAATAAGAACCCTATAAACTTCTTCAGCATCCATCTGACATCTTGATACAAATAATAAGAAATCATCAATATTAATTGCTTCTCTCTTGCGCCATGAATAGGAATATAAATAATGTCTAAAAAAATCGTTTTTGCCCCACCCTTGTGTTTCTTCAATTATATCAATACACTCACTGTGATATTTCTCAGCATGCATTTCACAAATTATTGCAAACAAATTTTCATATCCATAATTGGTGATTTTATCATCTTTAACCCTTAACAAATCACGCTTCAAATAAGCATGTAATTCTTCCTGTGAGTCATATGTTTTTATTATCTTTTTTGCATGTAAAAAATCACGCATTAAATCATAGGTTATATCATAATACTCCTCTTCTCCAACAGGAAAAACAGTTAATAACCCACTCCTTACCAAACTATTCAAATATTGGATTTTTGAAATAGTAATTCCATATGTATTCCAAAAATCCAAATTTAACAGCTTTCTTTTTTCTATTGTTCTATTTCCACTAGAAACAAAATACTCCATTAATTCATCAATTAACGAACCAAGAATTTCATTGTCACCATCAAGTCCTATCGCTTTTTGTGATTCCTCATCCGCTTTTTTTATTAAACTTTCAAATAAAGAAAACAAATCAAAGTCAGCACCATCATATACTTTGCAAAACAAAGTAAGAAAAAGCGGGTTATTCATCTCCATCCTAAAAAAGTATGACGGTGAAAAAGATATTCCTGAATAATTAAAAAAATCCTTGGTTGCTCGAACAGATTCATTTTCAAATCCCTTATGTTCTATTCTAATCACTTGTCCGTTAGCAATTCTATTTCGAAAGGCATCACTTATTATAAGTTTCTCATACCCATTTCTCATAGATACAATAACTTTTATGTACTGAAATTTATTTACTGCGTCTTGTAACTGGGTTAAGCCACTCTTCCATATCTTTTTTTCGCCAGCTTCATTGATTGCATCAATAAACAATACAACAAACCTTTTTTGTTTCTCCGCTATTCGTTCCAAAGCTGAAATCAACTTTTCAAATCCATAATCAAGATTCAATATTTTTGGTATTTGTTCAAGTACGCTATCATTTGTCAAGAATTCACTTCCTAATAATAATAATGAGCAAATTTCTTTCTTTATCCTGTCAGCAACATGATATGCCAATGCCTGTGATTTTCCTACTCCTGCGTTGCCTTTAAGAATAAGAAATTTACCACTTATAAGCCCTCTATCTAAAACCGATATTACAAGGTCATCTGGTAATGCTTTCATATTTTCCAATAGTTCAATCCGTTGTTGCCATTTTTGATAATCCTCTTTTTTATCAAAATCTGTATATTGCTTCTCTTGTTTTTCTTCTAACTCTTTAGATATTTCGTTTAAATATTCCTTAACAATATCTAATATTTGTGTATGCCAACTAAATGAGTCTTCCATGTTATTTTCTTCTACATCTGGTATTTCATCTATGCTTTGTGTCAAAGCTTCTAAATATTCTTTATACTTTTTATCAACATACCAAAACTTTTTTACATTTTCTAAAACAGTCTTCTTTTTCTGGTTAATATAGCAAATAGCATCGTTATTATGCAAAAATAAATCAATCTTTTGGTCAGCAATGGTATCTACATTAAATTTTTTATTGTACTTCTCCCCTAATGCTTCTAAACTACTTTCCACTTGATTTCTATACCATTTGTCATCTATTGCAGGTACGCCGAAAAAAGCACTTGCAATCCAACCATGCTCAATAACACTATTCAATATCTCACTATTCGTGATAATCTCTAATTGAATTTTGGCAGCACTCAAAACAGCTACTATATCCTGATATGGCTTTGATGTAGTATTTATATCTTGATTGCAGTATAAATATATTGCATCTAACTGTCCATTATAATACTTTACTGCCATTTTAGCAGAATGCATAATTTGCGAATAATTTATTTCAGAAAAATACTTTGCCTGAAAACTTATCTTCTTTCCATTACCATTATCAACAGGTTCAATCTCTATGCCTGGATTATTACTATTAGAATGTAAAAAAATATGCGGTTTCTTCAAGATGGTATGCTTGAACAAAATCCTACATAATTGTTCAAATGCTCCTGTTTTATCTTGATTGTTTTGTTCAAATGCTGCCCATGTAATATCTTTAAATTGCATACTATCACCTCATGCTTATTTTTATCAATACATAAATTCTAATATATACATTGATATTTTACCATATTTCATTGCTTTTTACTAATATAATTGTTAATATATATATAATTTGAAATTTACTTATATAAGGAGAATTTTTCATGAAAGATTGGGAAAATTTTGAAATTGACTGTACAAATTATCTTAATAAAAAATTTGGTAAATATGCTAAATTCATTCATCAGGGCGGTGCTGATTCAACGGTGCCTGATATTTTGGTTAAAGCTCAAAATGGAAGTTCATTTTACATTGATGCAAAGAAATCACCAGCACAATGTGGTCAATTTGTTTTATTACCTGACTACGAAACAGGAACTTTTAGATATAGCGATCGCAATGCGAATAAATTGACCAACAATACAAAAATTATCATATCATATATGAACGAATACTTTGACATCTTTAAAGAAGCTGGAACTGCCGGACAAGATATAAATTTTCATAATGATTCTGATATTTTTGCTGATTGGATTATTCAATCGTATTTTGATAAAGGTGTCAGATTTTTTATCACTAACAATTACACACTCTTTCCTATTGAACAGTTTAACAAATATTTTAATATTACTGCTAAATACAGAGTCAAGAAAAGTGGCTCTAGTAATGTTGGTAAAAATAAAATGGAACTTATACTTAATTATATTCTCTCTCAAGATTATATGATTACTGCTTCATATACTATAAAAGACAAGCTGTTTGTTACTTCACCAAAGCCACTTAATAATACCCATTTTATTGTCGACGAAAAAGAATATATGTTTTCAAAGCGTGATAACAGTTATGAGATTAGAAAACTCTCACCAACTAGTAATGCTAATGTCATATTTTCTATTATTAAAAATTCGTCAATTTCAGGAATGGACGATTGTGATTTTATCAAATTTCTGATATAGAATCATTACAAAAATTTACATATAGTCTCAAGGCATGGCGATATGTACTCATGTAATATTTCCCAATGGGTAAATTAGTATTAGGATATTTTTTCATCTCATCATTATTTCCCATTTTCACAAACAAACTCAATAAATATTCACATTTATCATTGCGATATTGTTCATCGATATCGCAATTTTTAATTTCACGCTCGACTCTCTTTAACCTTGAAATGACATCTCCTGCAATTTTATTTTTTATCCCTCTATTAACCATCCAGTTTCTAAACTCTACTTCATTCATAACTACTTTTCCTCCAATGAATTGCCTATTTCCAAAGCAATATACTGTAAAACATCTATAACGACTGAATTACCGAATTGCTTATATGCCTGATTTGTACTTTCACAAATCTTATAAGAATCAGGATATCCCATTATTCTGGCACACTCACGCGGATGTAATTTACGCGGTTTTCCGTTTATATAATATCCTCCTGTTTTTGAAAATACTCCACCACCATTCGCAGAAAGTGTAATGGCAATCCCTTTTGTACTATATATACGCTCTCCCTGACCTCCTTTATTTACAATACCAAGTCTTATAGATTTATTACTATATTTATTATCCTTAATTCCATTATAATATATATCTGGTCTGTCAATGTATAATGTTTTTACCAATTCTTCATCTTTAAGCAAAAAATCTTCAACATGATATTTTAATTTAAATGGTTTCGGATATTTAAAACAACCAATTGCTAAATCAGTTCTAAAACATACCATATAAATTCTCTCACGATTTTGTGGTATTCCATAATCCACCGCATTTAAAACTTTTTGATAGAAAATATATCCTAACCTCTCCATCGTATTTCTAACAGTTTCCAATGTTTTACCATTATCATGTGTAGCAAAATTTTTAACATTCTCCATAAAAACTACTTTAGGTTTTTTTGCCTTTACAATCCTTGCTACATCAAAAAAAAGTGTTCCACGACTATCCTCAAATCCTTTTTGTTTTCCGCTAATAGAAAATGCCTGGCAGGGAAATCCTGCACAAAGGATGTCATGAGCAGGGATATTATTCTCATCAACCTTAGTAATATCTCCCTCTGGAATATCACCAAAATTCTTTGCATAAACATTTTGGACAGGAATATCCCATTCATTTGAATACACACATTTTGCTCCTAGAGATTCTAATGCTATCCTAAAACCACCTAAACCAGCAAATAAATCTATAAATGTTAGATTTGATAATTTTTTGTCATTTATTTCTATCATATAAGATTCTCCTTAATCATTAATCACTTATATTATAGCGCATAGCGCTGCATTTTTTCAATGATATTTAGTAATTTTTCATATATTATTTTATATATTATACAAAAAGAAGTGACTTAGATTTCAGGTTATCTCACATAATTTCTCCACCGTTTTTTCTATATTACTCTCTTCGACACCGAGATAATTCATCACAAATATATGCTCGGTTCTGTTTTCTTTCAGATGGTAAAAGCCCGACAGCGGTGACATTTTTATCCCCTCTTTTGCTGCCCGTCTTACAAATTCTTCATCACTGTATTTCGTTTTTATCTCCATCAAAAACTGCAGCCCTGCATCCTCTTCATGCACTGTAACATATTTGTTAAGTTTACTTTTCTTTATAGCCAAAAACAGTTTTTTTCGCTTGTCCGAATAATATTTTCTCATTCTGTTTATATGCTTCTCAAAACACCCCTCGTCTATAAACTTTGCAAGCGTGTACTGTTCAAAATTTGACACTGTACATGAATAGAAAAACAGCGTTTTATAAAATTTATCCAACAATTTTTCCGGCAGCACCATATAACTAATTCTGACTGTTGACGAAAGTGTTTTTGTAAATGTATTTATGTAGATGACTTTCTCCGACACATCTATACTTTGCAATGCAGGTATTGGCTGTCCGTTCAGCCTAAGCTCACTGTCATAATCATCTTCTATTATATATCTTTCTTCATCCTGATTTGCCCATCCCAAAAGTTCATATCTCCTGCTTATCGGCATTACTATTCCTGTCGGGAAATGATGCGACGGTGTGATATGAAGTATGTCTATCTTTTTTTCACTTATCTGCGATGGAATAACACCGTACTCATCCATTCCTATATAATCCTGTTTTACACCGTGACACCTGTAAATTTTTGAAATCTTATCGTATCCAGGATCTTCAACACCGTATTTCTTGTCCATTCCAAGAAGCTGTATGATAAGACCATAAAGATACTCAGTACCCGCTCCGACTATTATCTGTTCGGGGGCAACTATCATTCCCCTGAACTCCTTAAGATGCTTTGCTATTGCCCTTCTAAGCTCCATAGCACCACCACTTGGTGGATTTGTCATAAGTGCATTTTGCTGTTCTGATAAAACCTGCCTTACCAGTTTTGTCCATATGGTAAAAGGAAACATATCGGAAATCATTCTGTTTTTTGTAAAATCCGCAATATATCTTCCCTCTGTCCGAGCCTGTGAAATTGCAAATTCCTCATCAATCCTGTCACACATTTTTTCTTTCACAAGATTTATATGCTCAACACCATTTTTAATAGAAGTCTTTTCCCTCTCATTTTCCATTGCACTACTGTCCCAGATATAACCACTTTTAATATCAGAAACATAATAGCCTTTTTTGGCAATCGAATATATATATCCCTCGGCAAGCAACTGGGCATATGCATTCTCAACTGTAATGACACTTATACCCAGATTTTTTGCAAGACTTCTCTTTGACGGAAGTTTTTCATTTTTCTCTAAGACCCCTTTTTTTATATCATTTTTGATACATTTATATAAATGTTCATAAAGTGAATCTGAACCTATATCTGCAAATGAATATGTAAGCATATCTGTTAATCCTTTCAAACTGACCTTTTTGAATATGTTTATTTTGACGATTTTTTTATATCCAGATACTATTATAATCTTGTGTATGCTGAATGTAAAGAATATTACATAGTGATTCAAAACTATGCGTAACAGTTCAGCTTTCCATTTATTACATTTTCATACAAATTTAAAATAAACATTTACGAATTTTGGAGGAAAAACGATGAATAAAAGATATGAACTTAATAAAGAACTTGCACAGATGTTAAAAGGCGGAGTTATCATGGATGTAACTACTCCTGATCAGGCAAAGATTGCACAGGAAGCCGGTGCTTGTGCTGTTATGGCACTTGAGAGAATCCCTGCTGACATAAGAGCAGCCGGTGGTGTTTCAAGAATGAGTGACCCAAAAATGATAAAAGGTATTCAGGAAGCAGTTTCAATCCCTGTAATGGCAAAATGCCGTATCGGTCACTTTGCAGAAGCCCAGGTACTTGAAGCCATTGAGATTGATTACATAGATGAAAGCGAAGTATTATCGCCAGCCGATGATGTTTACCATATCAACAAGAGAGATTTCAAAGTTCCTTTCGTATGTGGAGCAAAAGACCTCGGCGAGGCACTCAGAAGAATCAACGAAGGTGCATCTATGATTAGAACAAAAGGTGAACCGGGAACAGGTGACATTGTTCAGGCTGTAAGACATATGCGTATGATGAACAGTGCAATACGAAAGCTCACAAGCCTTAGAGAAGATGAACTTTTTGAAGCGGCAAAACAGTATCAGGTACCTTATGAACTTGTAGAGTATGTTCACAAGAACGGTAAACTTCCTGTTGTAAACTTCGCAGCCGGCGGCGTTGCTACTCCTGCTGATGCAGCACTTATGATGCAGCTTGGTGCTGAAGGTGTATTCGTAGGTTCCGGTATATTCAAATCAGGAAATCCTGCAAAAAGAGCCGCTGCTATCGTAAAGGCAGTAACAAACTATACAGATGCAAAACTTATAGCAGAACTTTCAGAGGATTTAGGAGAAGCAATGGTCGGTATCAATGAACAGGAAATTGCACTTCTTATGGCTGAAAGAGGTAAATAAGGAGAAAAAATCATATACGCAAATTTTTTCACTAAATAAATTTGAAAATCAGAAAAGAGGGATACGGCTATGAATATTGGAGTCTTAGCTTTACAGGGTGCTTTTATTGAGCATGAAAAGGTACTTGATAAACTTGGTGTTGATTATACGGAGCTTCGTCAGAAATCTGACCTTGATACCAAACTTGACGGTATCATTCTTCCCGGCGGTGAGAGTACGGTTCAGGGAAAACTTTTAAGAGAGCTGGATATGTTTGAGAATATAAAAGAACAGATTGAGGATGGTCTTCCCGTTCTCGCCACTTGTGCCGGTATGATTCTTCTTGCTAAGGATATTGAAGATGATGACACTAAACATCTCTCAACACTTCCTATCACAGTGAAAAGGAATGCTTACGGCAGGCAGCTCGGAAGTTTTTATACGGAAAGTGATTATGAGGGACTTGGTGAAATCCCGATGACTTTTATACGCGCACCCTATGTTGCCGAGGCAAAGCCCGAAGTTGATGTAACGGCTGTTGTCAACGACAATATCGTAGGAGTTGAATATAAAAATCAAATTGCCATCTCATTCCATCCTGAACTTGATGAGAGTACGAAAATTCATGAAAGATTTTTGAAAATGTGTGAAAGTTCCACTGTTGCACAAGCATAAATTTGAGATATAATGTAAAATCATCTATATTCAATAAATAAAATACACTTTATGTTGCAAATTAAAAAGCTGCTTGTTTTAATTTGAACAGGCAGCTTTTAGTAAAACTGTAAAACCATTAAAAATATACCCTCTAATCAGCTTTATTATATTTTCCAAACCACTCGTTTTACTTATATATTTTTAACAACAAACCTTACTTTTTCATTGCTGAAGTATTATATAATCTCATCCATCTATAATCATAATCATGCATCCTGTTTTCTCAGCTCCCTGACTTTCTGCATAAACACCGGCTTATTGGCAAATACAAAACTACGCTTACTGTAATTATAATTTATCACATCAAGCATATCATCTTCCGTTCTCAATATGCAGTCATTTATATCTATGTAAATCTTTTCTCCTGAAAGGTCGTCTATATCAAATATATTATCACATATGACTATCTCTTTTACACCAGCCACCGCTTTTTCGCACCACTTTATGTCATATCCAAAATTCTTTGCAAGAATTCTTACTCTCTCTGCCATTACGGAATGTTCATTTTCATTTATATAAAAACTGTCTGCACTTTCAAAAAGTTCCCTGAAAGGCTTCTCATTGAAATCAAGTTCAAATATTCTGTTTTCACCTGCTTTTCCGGTAATTCCATGAATGGCATCATCGTATGCGAGCATTACCGTTTTTGCCCGGTTGTATTCGCCATTGTGAAGTCCCTCATATACTATCTGGAACATTGAATTTAAAAATGTGTCTGTCATTCTGTCAAGGTCTTTTTCAGTTGTGTACTTTACAAAGAAATTTATCCAGTTTCTCCACGCATAATATGTAGGAAATGTGTTTACCGTTTCCTTTTTTGCCCCCATTGCATGAAGTGCTTTTGATGTTCCTACAGATGCCACTTTCATTCCTGACTTATTGCAAAGATAACACCACTCCGTATCATCCCAGTAAAGAAAATTTTCTTCAGGCATAAATCCAATCTTATCTATCGTGCTTCTTCTTATCATAAGCGAGCAGGCAGCTACACTGTCTACATAAAGATAATCAGGCATGGAGCCATCCTCATACATATCAAGATGAGGTACATCCGTACAGAAATATTCAAAATCTATCGTCTGTCCGAACTGCTGAATATAATCAGGTGCTTCAAGATGATATATCTTTGATGCCGCCATACCCACTTCGTCATGCTCCTCAAGAAATTCATATAAATTTCCTATTGCATTTTCATCGAGCATCGCGTCATTGTCAACACACATAAGATATTCATACCCCTCTTTGTATGCCGCACGAAGTCCTGTATTAAATCCACCCGAACCACCAAGATTTTCTTTATTTACAATAAGTCTTACCTTATCACCGTATTTTTCCTTAATAGCCTCCGGTGCACCATCTGTTGACGCATTGTCAACCACATACAGATCATAATCAGTAAATTTATTTTCAAGGATACACTGAATACATTCAAGCACCTTGTCAACTTTATTAAAATTACATATTACTATACCTATTTTCTTCAATATTATATCCCCTTTCCGATTATTCCTTCCAGTTCATTAAATAACAAACTGTGATATGTGCCTATAGTACCTTTCCCTACACTTTTTATATCGGTCGAAACACCGGTATTCTTTGCTGTTTCTTTCCAGACTTTTCCTGCTGAGTATGCCGTATAAAAATACTTCTCACTTAATCCATGTTTTCTGTCATATTTACTTCCATTTATTCCTGTTTCTGTTTTATTGTCCGCTGTTTCTGCAAATGGGATTTTGCTCCTATCGCCCGCCGCAGATACATGAGACAAATATGCCCCCGCTGCAAACAATGCACAGAGAGCAGACAGCATACATCCCGTTCCGCTGACTTTTCTCATCCTGCTGTCCCCACCATCTATTTTTAACACATTTTCACCATCGGAGATAATGTCAATATTTCCACTTATAAAAGCAATCGTATTATATTTACCGGCAAGAGCCATTGCTGCTCTTTCCTGTTCCTCCTCCGACAGTTTTATACTACTCTCAACTCCGTTTGATTTGATTTTTATATTTTCTTTATCTTCTGACAACCCTATTTTATTTTCAGAAAAATCACTCTTTAATCTTTCTTTAGTGCTAAAATCTGCTTCTTCTATGTTAAGTTTTTCAAAATCAAATAAATTCTTTGCTTCTCTGCCAAAATTTTTAAATTCAAGCAAAACCTTTGCCTCTTCCTGGTTGCATCTTATTATGTCAGGGTACACATTTGCAAGTATGTCCTTTGCACATTTTTTTCTATAATTACTTGCACCGACTCCGACAGGGTCAAATATCACCGGATGTCCGAGTTTATTTGCACATTTTCCTGCCGCAATATATGCCGCTATCTTTTCATCAGACGGCACTCCCATATTTAAAAGCGTTGCCGATGTAATCTGCGTTATCTCCTCCATTTCCTTTATGTCCTGTGCCATTATCGCACTTCCACCTGCTGCAAGCAGCATATTTGCAACATCCTGCATAGTCACAACATTTGTAAGGCAGTGCACATTTGGAGCTGTGCTTTTTATATACCCGATATTTTCATTTACTATATTTTCCAGGGCTCGTTTGCTCTTTATGACACCACTTTTGATACTGCCACTTTTTGTAGTATCATTCTTCGCCTCATCTTTCTTAAACTTTTCACCAAATTTATTTTTTTCATTATCTGAGTCTTTAGACTTTTCATCTATCATCATAACAAACTTCCTTATTTTTATACAATATGTTCATCACATTTACTCAAAAAACTCCGTCACTCCACTCTTTTTAAGTGCAGTCACAAGTACAAATGCAAGAATACTTCCTGCTACAGTCGATATAAGAAACGGAACAACATACACAAACATTCCTATATTCTGAAGTCCCATCGCATATTTTGCCACCGGATAAGCCGCTATTCCACCAAGCACACCTGTTCCAAATGCCTCGGCAACACAGGTAGGAAGCACATTTTTTGAAAATTTATAGACAAGACCACAGCATAAAGCACCGACCATACTTCCCGGAAATGCAAGAAAACTTCCAAGCCCTAAGATATTTCTGAGCAAACTTGCCACAAAAGCAATACCAACACTGTAACCGGGTCCTAAAAAAACTGCCGACAAAATATTTATCATATGCTGAACAGGAGCACACTTACTTGATGCAACAGGCACACTAAGCATACTTCCCACCACCGCAAGAGCCGTAAAAACACCTGCCATAGCTAGTTTCTTTGTTGTTTTTGATTTCATTTTTATCCTCTTTTCTTATTATATGTACTCTCGGTATCTCCTCAAAACGAGTCATTTATCCCTCAAAAAAACACTCCCAAAGCAATACTTTTTCGGGTTTAATACAAAATTTACTCATTTACACAAGTCTGGCAGTCACTGTCAAACCATTGAATAAATAACAACCTTTAGGGTATTCACTTTGAGAGTGTATATATTTACTTGTAAATATATTTTTAGACTGTAAACATAAATGTACTTAATGTATCATTGAGCCCGTACACCAATTATATTAAGCCATAAATTCTTTAACTTTTGCGTAGATACCTTCACTGTCAAGACCGTATTTCTTGATAAGTTCTACTGCAGGACCAGACTCGCCGTAAGTATCATTTACACCAATCTTAAGAACCTTAGTTGGTGCTTTTGCACTGAGACAATCACATACTGCACTTCCAAGTCCACCAATAACAGAGTGTTCCTCAATAGTAACAACTTTTCCTGTCTCCTTAGCAGCCGCAACTATGAGTTCCTCATCGAGAGGTTTGATAGTATGAATATTGATAACTTTCGCATCAATTCCATCTGCTGCAAGTTTTTCTGCTGCCGCAAGTGTCTCAGAAACCTCAAGTCCTGTTGCAACAAGTGTTACATCTTTTCCTTCGCGGAGAACAACACCTTTTCCAAGTTCAAATTTGTAATCAGGTCTGTCGTTTATTACAGGTACGGCAAGTCTTCCGAAACGGATATATACCGGACCCTCATGGTCAAGTGCTGCCTTTACTGCTGCTTTTGCTTCAACATCATCTGATGGATTCATAACTACCATTCCCGGAATTGTACGCATAAGTGCAAGGTCTTCACAACACTGATGTGTCGCACCGTCTTCACCTACTGAAATTCCTGCATGAGTTGCACCAATCTTTACATTGAGTTTCGGATATCCTACTGAGTTGCGAACCTGCTCAAAAGCACGTCCTGCTGCAAACATTGCAAATGAACTTACAAATGGGATTTTTCCTGTTGTTGCAAGTCCTGCCGCAATACCCATCATGTTACACTCAGCAATACCACAATCTATATGTCTTTCAGGATAAGCTTTCTTGAAGATACCTGTCTTTGTTGCTGCTGCTAAGTCAGCATCAAGTACAACAAGATTTGGATACTGCTCTGCAAGCTCTGTCAAAGCATTACCATAGCTTTCTCTTGTAGCAATTTTCTTTACTTCTGCCATTTTTTCCTCCTATCTGCTTATTTCAAGCCCTCACCGATTTTTTCAAGGTCAGCCATTGCCTGTGCATACTGCTCATCATTTGGAGCTGTACCATGCCAGCTTACATTGTTCTCCATGAAAGATACACCTTTACCTTTCACACTCTTCATAATGATAGCCGTAGGCATTCCTTTAGTTTCTCTTGCTTTCTTAAATGCATCTGCAATCTGTTCAAAATCGTGTGCATCAATCTCAATGACATTGAAATTAAATGCCTTAAACTTGTCTGTAATAGGATATGGTGAACAAACATCCTCAATCTTTCCGTCAATCTGAAGTCCGTTATTATCAACAATAACACAAAGATTGTCAAGTTTTCTTGCTCCGGCAAACATAGAAGCCTCCCAGACCTGTCCTTCCTGAATCTCACCATCACCAAGAAGTGTATATACTCTGTATGATGCATCATCAAGCTTTGCTGAAAGAGCCATACCAACTGCTGCTGATATACCCTGTCCGAGTGAACCGCTTGACATATCAACGCCCGGAATATGCTTCATGTCAGGATGCCCCTGAAGATATGAACCTACATGACGGAGTGTCTTTAAATCTTCAACCGGGAAAAATCCTCTCTGTGCAAGTGTTGAATATAAACCTGGTGCGATATGACCTTTTGATAAAACGAAACGATCTCTGTCTGCTTTCTTAGGATCTTTAGGGTCGATATTCATCTCCTCAAAATATAAATATGTTAAGAGGTCTGCTGCAGATAAAGATCCACCCGGATGTCCTGATTTTGCGCTGTGTACTGCTGTAACAATGCCCTTGCGGACTTCATTTGCAGTTTTCTTTAATGCTAAAATATCCATGATATCTTCCTTTCTCTCAAAATTATTTTTATATGCCATACTCAATCTGTTATTACGGCACTTTCAAGTTTGTGTAAAGCACAAATCTTGTGCATGAAAATTTATTTTCACGCTTTACTCACCAAAAACAGCTATGCTGTCACTTCCGGTATTCTCAGCTTACTATTTACCAAAAACAGCTATGTAGTCCTTCTGGAATTTTTCAATACCCTGATCTGTAAGAGGATGCTTTGTCATCTGTTCGATTACACTGTAAGGAACTGTTGCAATGTCTGCACCTGCAAGTGCACAGTCTGTTACATGGATAGGGTTACGAACGCTTGCTGCAATTATCTCTGTCTTAATCTCAGGATAGTTTGCAAAAATATCTGCAATGCTCTGGATAAGATCAATACCAGGTGTTGAAATATCATCAAGACGGCCGAGGAATGGTGAAACATAAGCTGCACCTGCTCTTGCTGCAAGAAGTGCCTGGTTTGCTGAGAAGATAAGTGTTACATTACATTTAATTCCCTCACTTGAAAGAACTTTTGTTGCCTTAAGACCTTCAACTGTCATAGGAATCTTAACGATCATGTTCTTGTGAAGTTTGGCAATTTCTCTTCCTTCTTTAATCATTCCCTCTGCATCTACTGTTGTAGCTTTAACCTCTCCGCTGATAGGTCCGTCTACAATTTCCGCGATTTCTTTTAAAACTTCTTCCTGACTCTTTCCACCTTCTTTTGCGATAAGTGACGGATTTGTTGTCACACCACAGATAACTCCCATATCATTTGCTTTCTTAATGTCCTCAATCTTTGCTGTGTCTACGAAAAATTTCATACTCTTATTTCCTCCTTAAAATATTGTTGTTTATTTTTTTTTAAATTATTATATAAAACTCTAAACGAGTTTATCAATGTAATTATACAACTTTTACTACCTAAGGTCAACGATATGATTAAATTCATTTAATAAAATTTTAATCTGCCGTATTCTCTACCTCAGCCGGCTTATAACCTTTAACATATATTTTACAGAAAACATCAATAAAACCAGAAGTTTTTCCAGTCATTCTTATATACCCTGTAAGGTCTGCCATCTGACTTAAAGCCTTTTATCAGCTTTCCTGCCGAATCAGTTTCAATAAACTTTCCTTTATCACTGCAGCAATATATATAACTGTTGTCTCCTTTTATTATATTACCATTATTTGATGTTTTTTCAAAAGCCTTTTTTTCCGAAACACGATAATTTTTTGCAGATTCATTTACCTTAAACTGGTAATAATATGACTTACCATTTGATTTCTTTGCATATTTTCCTGCATTATTGTTCAACATTGTTATCAGAGTGCCTGACGAATTGCTGGTAAGTGCATTTTGTCCATACTGTGATCTAAACGGATCAGGCTTTTTCTTTCCCTGATTTAAAATAGACTCTATACTGTCAGTATCGTCTGTTGCTGAAGGATCTGCAGTTGCCGACTCATCTGCATCATCTTTAGAATATTTCTTAAGCACTTTTTTCTTAAGATTTTTACATTTTGCCCATATGTCATTATCGGCAATAATGTAATCAAGCTTTGGAAGCAGACTTCCCACATTGCTGACCTTAAATATACTTGACAACGACTTTGAACTTATAATAAGTTTGTTCGTTCCGCAGACCTGAACTGAATTTATATCTATCCAGTTTGCCTTTTTACCGGATTTTTTATACATCTCTGAAAGAAAATTATCAAAATCAAGTGCAAGACTTACTTTTCCCGTCTCAAGCTCAAGGCTCATTATCCTGCTGTTTCTTGAAGTCTTTTTTCCGAGTGCACTAGCTATAAAATATATATTTCCATAACCGTCATAAGCAAACTCTCCATCCTGCTTATATCCGTTTACCTGATAAATTCTTGTAACCTGACCGAGATTATTTATCCTTGTAAATTTATTTGCTGAACACGGATAAACAATATTGTCATATATTATCTGCATATTTTTTGCCACATTAGCTTCAAGCGGCATCTCACTCCTTAAAACTCCTGAGTTGTCATACATTGCAATAACATTTTTTCTGACTTTCTTTGTAACTGTCTTTTTGACACGCTTTGTTACTTTTTTGCCATTCTTTGTAACTTTTTTTGTAACAATCTTTACTGATTTTTGTGCTGTCGTCCTTCCATTACCAAATACCGTATAAAGACCATTGCTTATTTCCTGTCTGCTTCTTCCATCATATGTTGAAATTCTTGTTTTCGCCTGTGTAGCACTCTTAGGTATATCTACTGCATATACTATACTTTTTGATAACTGGTCTTTTCTGTTGTACAGCTTTAATGTTATGTAATTTCTCATTCCCGGAACAAGACCTATAAGCTGATATTCATGCTCTGTTGATACATTGCCGCTGCCGTCTGCTATAAGTGTTCTCGTAAAATCAGGAATTTTGCGGTCTTTAACTGAAATCGTATATTTACAATAACATCTTCCATCCGTCTTAAAATACACATACATAGAACAATAATTTGTTCCATAAGGATTATATGCCCACAGTGCATCTTCAGGCGTATAATCTTTTGCTTTCTTTTTGATATTTGTGATATTCTCCTCAGCTCTTGCTGAATTACTCTGATTATAAACATCTTTAATTGATTTATAATTTATCGTAACCACATTTTTATGTCGTCCGGACAGATAAAGATTGTTTATATCAAGCTGCTTTACATCATCTATTGCCTTTCCATGCTGATTGGCGAGCAGGTCTTTTTCTTCTTTTATCTTCGCCTTATCTTCGCCACTAAGTCCGTTTGATATGTCACTCATCTTCCATACGAATATCCCCATACCTGCAAGCATAACTATACTTGTGATCAATATCGTCATCAGTTTTTTCTTCATCTTTGTATGCCCTCATTTCTCTAAAACTTAATTTCTGCCGGTCATGCTATAGCACAAATGGCAGCACTTAATCTAATATTAAGCAACCTTTATAAATCAACCTCTTCTTTTAATCTTTTATATATATCAGGATAATTTCTTTTTATATTGACTGGTTTCATATCCACATCAAGCAGACAATGCTCACTTTTTCCCGTTGTGACAAGCTCCCCAGCCTCATTTGTAATATTGTACTCCACACTTAATTTCATACCATTATATTTTACAAGTCTTGAGCTTATAATCGCTTTATCTCCAAAATGAAGCGGTTTAATATATTTACACTCTACTCCAAGCACAGGCATTATAAGTCCCATATCCTCGACTTTTTTATAATCAAGTCCTATTTTCTTTAGATAATCTATTCTCGCTTCTTCAAAAAAGCGTATATAATTAGAATGATGTACTATCCCCATTCTGTCAGTCTCATAATAATTTATTGTGTGCTCATACACAATACCCTTTTCATCCATAACTTACTGCCTCCCAAAATAATGGTTTTCTTTTGCACCCGCAGTGCTGACAATAACAAATAGTTGTTGCTTTACTTATCCATACCTATTATAATTATAACTTATTAAAAGTTGCTTTGCAATAACAAAGGACATACATTTATAAACTATTAACAAGTGTGCATTACCGATTATTGTTTTGTGACGGCTTTTCTAAAAAATTGGCGGCTGTCTTTAACCAAAAACATAAACAATAATCACTCAGTACACGGAAATGAGGATTTTATGAATCTTATTACGGCAGAACATCTCACACATTCATATACCGAAAGGCTTTTACTCGATGATACTTCATTTAGTCTGGGAGAAAATGAAAAAGTCGGTATTATAGGAATCAACGGAACAGGCAAATCAACTCTGCTTAAAATACTCGCCGGAATTGTTGAGCCTGACAGCGGAAAGATAACGATGGGGCGAAACTTAAGAATAGGCTACCTTTCACAGAAACCTGAATTTGCAAACAAAATAACTGCTCTTGAAGCAGCACTTCCGCTAAAAAAGGATATAGCTGATTCTCCGGCAAATTACGAACCACAGGCAAAAAATATGATGAACAAACTCGGTTTTAAAAATCATACCCAGCCGATAGAGGAACTCTCCGGAGGCCAGCGGAAAAGAATTGCTCTTATCAGAACACTTCTCACACCGGCTGATATACTTATTCTTGATGAGCCAACAAACCACCTTGACAGTGCAATGAACGAATGGCTTGAGGATTATCTGAAAAAATACCGCGGTGCACTCATTATGATAACACATGACAGATATTTTCTTGATACTGTTGTAAACCGCATCGTTGAGATAGACAAAGGAAAACTCTACAGCTACGAATGTAATTATCTTGGATTTCTTGAGCGAAAGGCACAGAGAGAAGAAATCGCAAATGCAACCGAGAGAAAAAGACAAAGTCTGTTAAAAACCGAGATTGCATGGATGATGCGTGGTGCAAGAGCGCGTTCCACAAAACAGAAAGCTCACATACAGAGATATGAAAATCTTCGTGACATGAAAGCCCCGGCCACTGACAGCACCATAGAGATAAGTTCAGCTTCGTCAAGACTTGGAAAGACAACGATAGAACTTGAACATATCTCAAAATCATATGACAACATCCCTGTAATTTCCGATTTTACATATTTCTTTTTAAGAAATGACCGTGTAGGTATCATCGGTCCAAATGGCTGCGGCAAATCAACACTTATGAACATCATCACTGGAAATGTCACTCCTGATTCCGGTATCGTCACCATCGGTCAAACCGTAAAAATAGGCTATTTCTCGCAGGAAAATGAAGCGATGGACGAGTCTTTAAGAGTTATTGACTATGTAAGAGAGGGCGGCGAAGTGATACATACAAAAGACGGCACTGTATCAGCATCCGTAATGCTCGAAAGATTCTTATTCCCGCCCGACCAGCAGTATTCCATTATCGGCAAACTGTCAGGCGGTGAAAAAAGACGGTTATATCTTCTTAGAATACTTATGGAAGCACCTAATATACTTATACTCGACGAGCCTACTAATGACCTTGATATAGCTACTCTCACACGACTTGAAGATTATCTCGATTCTTTTGAGGGAATCGTAATCACGGTCTCGCATGACCGCTATTTCCTTGACAGGGTCGTTTCAAGGATATTCTGCTTTGAAAACGGCACGATAAAGCAGTATGAGGGCGGTTACACAGATTATCTCAATCACACAACACATAAACTTGATGTAACTGATGCAGGTATTTCTTCATCTGAGAAAAATTCACCTGATGACGATACAGCAGAGGAAACAGACAAACCTAAAGTGACAAAAGATAACTGGAAAGACGGTCAGACAAAAAAACTTAAAATGTCTTATAAAGAAGAAAAGGAATTTGAAACGATAGAAAGCGATATTGCAACACTTGAACAGCAGATTGAAGATACTGACAATGAAATGTTAAAAGCTGCAAATGATTTTGTCAAACTCGGCGAATTATCAGCCAAAAAAGAGGAATTGCAAAAAGAGCTTGAACACAAAATGGACCGCTGGATGTATCTTGAAGAACTTGCAGATAAAATATCCGGCAACGCGTGAACAACAGATGCTGTTTTTGCGGTAAAATAAAGCATTACAGTGTAAAAATGCGTTGACACTAATCATTTTATATGATAGATTTAATGTGTCGGCGGGTATATAAATCCTCTGACAGCCCAAGTCGTGCCGCCCACGGCATGACACAAATATTTTTTAAAGTTTTAGGAGGCAGTACAATGAAGGGTACAGTTAAGTGGTTTAACGCAAAAAAGGGTTTTGGTTTCATTTCAGATGAGACAGGCAAGGATGTATTTGTACATTACTCAGCACTTCAGATGGATGGTTTCAAAGTTCTTGACGAAGGTGAAGAAGTGGAATTTGACGTAGTAAACGGCGAAAAAGGACCACAGGCTTCAAATGTTGTAAAGATTGGCTAATTCATCTTTACATTTATTATAATCGAAGCATGGATCCATTCTTATTTTTATAGATAAACAAAATTTATTTTAATATTTTTGATTTTTTGACAAGATTATAATGAGACATTAAAAAAGGAGCTGCCGCTGATGATGCGACAGTTCCTTTTTAATATTATTAAATATTTGCGAAACTCTCTTTATCTTTTATTAAACTGTGCAGATATAACAAATAACACAACATATAATCAGTTTCAAAACTATTTAAGTCTCATTCTATAGACAACCGGCTTATCACTCTTTACAAATGGAGCTTTTATTATCATTCTGTCATCTTCCCTGATAAACTCAGGCTGCTCATCATAACCGAGTGCGGTAAATTCTTCAATGATACCGTGGAAGTCTTTGCTGTTTTCTCCCATGCTCTTTACGATTATGTCCTCTCCATTCTGCTTCATAGGGATTATGTAGATGCAGTCCGCCTTACAGGTAAATCTTATATCCTCAGATGTAAAGTCTTTTCTGCCCTCCTCCGAGAACATTCCCTCTACTACCTCGGTACTTCCCTCCTCCTGCACTCTCCACGGATGAGTTCCATATATTGCTTCACCGTTTACATCCATCCACTCTCCGATTTCTTCCATTATCTTTATTTCTTCATCACAGATGGTTCCATCTGCTTTCGGTCCTACATTGAGTAAGAGGCAGCCGTTCTTGCTGACAATATCAACAAGATCCTGCAAAATATCACTTGATTTCTTAAATCTGTTCTGCTCAGTATAACACCACGAATTAAATGCCATTGATGTGTCAGCCTGCCAGTAGAATGGCTTTGCTTCTGAAAAATGACCTCTCTCCATATCAAGTATTCCCGTTCCCAGCATCATTGCATCATGCTTGTATGAAATACCTACTTTCATGTTCCATTCCTCTGCACGATTATAATAATATGCGGCAAATTTCTTTAAATACTCTTTTACTGAATCATGTTGTATCCACCAGTCAAAATAGACCATTGACGGCTTGTATTTTTCAACAAGCTCACAGTTTCTTGCAAGCCAGTCCTCAAGAAATTCCTTTGGAGGTGCAGGACTGAAAAGATCCTGATTGTCAGGTTCAGGCATTGCCGGCCAGTAAAAGTCACCTAGTTTCATAGGCTGTTTTATATCACTCTCAAACTCGCAGCCATGTCCCATAAAGAAAGCGTGCTCAACTCGATGATTTGACTCGCAGAAAACAAGTCCCTCATCCTGTATTGCCTCTTTAAGTTCTCCTAAGACATCCCTTCTCATAGCCTTTTTTACGCTTGTCCACTCACTTATCTCACTGTCATACATCTGAAATCCGTCGTGGTGCTCGGCAACAGGCATAATATATTTTGCCCCTGCTTTTTTGAACAATTTAACCCACTCTTTAGGGTCAAACTTTGGTGCAGTAAACATTGGTATAAAGTCCTTATATCCAAACTTTGTATGCTCGCCGAAAGTTTCTCTGTGGTGTTTCCACTCCTCCATATCCTGAATATACATATTTCTTGAATACCATTCATTGTTGAAGGCAGGAACACTGAAGAGTCCCCAGTGGATAAAAATTCCAAACTTTGCATCCCTGAACCACTTTGGTGCTTCATATTCAGACAAGGAAACCCAGTCAGGCTTATAAGGTCCTTTTTCTATTACTTCGTCAACAATCTTTAAATATTTTTCCTGTACTGTCATTCAACTCCTCATTTCTGCACATGCTTTTTTGTGCGTATCAAGTTTGTGTCAAGTGTGCGCAGACACTATTCCAAATATTATCTTACACCTTATACAGCCTGCCATACTACATTAATAATTCAAAATATTTTATATTAAATTTATTTGCTCTCTTCTTTAACTCGAATAAGGTTCATAATCTCCGGTTTCTCGCTCAGAAGTATCCTAACAAGTTCTCCCGGATGAGGGCAGCTCTCGACTTTCTCACCTTTTTCATTTTTCATGTCGAGCACTTTTACCATCACATTTTCACCCGATGGCTTCATTATCTCTATCTCATCACCAACACAGAATTTATTTTTCTGTTCAATAAGTGCATATCCTTCTTTATCAATATCCCTTATTATTCCTAAAAATACATATCCCCTTACATATGTGTTATTGTCATATATCTGAGTCTCATGAGTAGTAGGTCCATAGAAAAATCCTGTTGTGAACTGTCTGTAAGTACATTTTGAGATTTCTTCCATATAATATTCTTTCTTTGACTCATAAAGCTTTGGTGACTCAAAATAATCGTCAATCGCCTGACGATATGTTCTTGCAACATCTGCAACATATAATGCTGTTTTCATTCGTCCCTCTATCTTGAAACTGTCAATACCCGCATCTACAAGGTCAGGAATATGTTCTATCATGCAGAGGTCTTTTGAATTAAAGATATATGTTCCTCTCTCATTTTCTTCGATAGGGAGATACTCACCCGGTCTGCTCTCCTCAACAATATGATATTTCCATCTGCAAGGGTGTGTGCAGGCTCCGAGATTTGCATCCCTGCCCGTAAAATAATTGCTCAAAAGACATCTTCCTGAATATGAGATACACATTGCACCATGAACAAATGTTTCTATTTCTAAGTCATCAGGAATATTTGCTCTTATCTCCTTAATCTCTTTTACGGAAAGCTCTCTCGCCGAAACAACTCTCTTTGCACCTAATCTCTGCCAGAAAAGATAATCGGCATAATTTACATTATTTGCCTGTGTGCTTATGTGAATTTCAATCTCAGGACATACTTCCTTTGCTATGGTAAACACACCAGGGTCTGAAATTATAAGTGCATCAGGTTTTATCTCTTTTAATTCCTCAAAATATTTTCTGACACCCTCAAGATCTCTGTTGTGTGCCGTGATATTTGCCGTTATAAATACTCTTTTTCCGTACTTGTGTGCAAATTCTATTCCGGCTTTTATATCCTCGTTTGAAAAATTCTTTGCCTTTGCCCTTAATCCATACATTTCTCCGCCGATATATACTGCATCTGCACCATACATAACGGCAACCTTTAAAACATCAAGACTGCTTGCAGGTACAAGCAGCTCCGGTTTTCCATTTGCTAACATATATTTTCCCTGCTAAAATTTATAGCTTTTCCTTTCTTTAACTCTTATGATGTTTGATTTTTTCTCAACTGATGCCAAAGATTATTTTTATCCCTGCATCATTTTGCCAGTTTCCATGTCTTATTCTTTTTTTCTGTCCGCCCGGATTACCTGTGACAAAGCCGCCCCATCACCAACAGGCAATACTACCGTCTTAAACCTTTCCGAATGTGTCAGAAAATAAAGATACTCTCTCATCCTGCCGTGTATCGTCCTGTCACGCTTTGTGATGGCATATCTTGACTGTATTATATCTCCATCCTGAAGTACATTGTCTGTCACTAAAAGTCCATCATCAGTAAGCATATCGAGAACCGGCTCAAGGAAATTAAGATACTGCCCCTTAGCTGCATCCATAAAAATAAAATCATATTTTCTTCCCTCAGCGGCAAGCTTTTTAAGAACATCAACCGCATCTCCCTCATACAAAGTTATCCTGTCATTCTTCCCGTATCTCTCAAAATTTTCTTTAGCACATTTAATCCTTATCGGAACTTTTTCTATCGTATCTATAATTGTATCTTCCGGCACATATTCACTCATAAACATACTTGAAAAACCGACTGCGGTACCTATCTCAAGCACGGCATTCGGTTTTTTCATTTCTAAAAGGAATGATATAAGTGACTGCATCGAACGCCTTATTATAGGCACTTCATCAGCTAATGCCGCTTTTTCAACTTCCTTTAAATATTTTGGTATGTCCCATGATATTGAATCAATATATGTCGATAATCTTTCATCGATGATCAAAATCTTTTCCTCTCTTTTTATTCACTTTGAGTAAGAATGTCAAGTATCTCCTCATATCCCATGCTCGTATTTAATGTATAAATTCCAGGTTTTAACTTAATCTCATCCTTGTCCATCAATCTTGTTCTAACATAAAATGAATATTTATTTGCTATGAGTCCTTTATTATAAAGAGTGTCCGCAACTTTATGCATAGATTCACCTTTTGACACGGAAAACTCTTTATCCGTCCCCGGTGCTTCCTCCACCACAACAGGTCCATATATCTCATAACCAAAATTGTAAAATGCCCTGCAGGCGTGAAAAAGTATAAAAATTATAAACAAAAATACAAGTATATTTACAAGAAGCAGTAAACCTCTGCATAAAAACTTCAATGCCTGATCTGATTTTTTGCTTTTTTCCATACCTATCCCTCCAAAAAATCAGTCTCGATATTTATCTGTTCGAGATAACGCTCCTGAATTTCTCTTATCATCATGCAATATTGATGTTCTGCTGCAAAATATTCATTTGAAAGCCCTATATTTAGCAGATCCGAAAAACGTTTCTGCAGCTCATTATTTTCCTGAATAAAATTTTCATTATCCGAAAGCTGCAGGGCGAGGCTCTGTCTTCTATAATCACATATTCTGCCATATAATTCCGGCTCATTTTTTACTTTATTTAAAAGTGTCTGATACTGATTATATTCTTTTGTTGACTTTATAGTATCTATCAATGTGTTTAAAGCATCCTCAATCTCTCTCATAAAACCTTTTCCTCCCCACAGCTCTAAAATCAGGCTACAATAAAAATGTTACCGTTCGCACCTATGATGCGGGCAATACAAAAATCTACTCAACTTCCATGATTATAGGTAATATCATTGGATTACGCTTCATCTTCTTCCAGAGATAATCACTAAGACTGTCTTTTATCTCGGTCTTTATCTTGCTCCAGTCTGAAACCTTATTGTCAAGGCATCTCTCAAGTGCCGCATAAACGATACTCTTTGCTTCATCCATAAGATACTCTGACTCCCTTACATAGACAAATCCTCTTGAAACAATATCTGGTCCTGCAAGAAGCTGGTTTGTATATTTTTCAAGTGTAAGCACGATAATGATAAGACCATTTTCTGAAAGATGCTGTCTGTCTCGTAAAACGATATTTCCAACATCACCTACACCGAGTCCGTCAACCATGATTCCCTGTGCCTGTACTTTACCGATGAGTGTTGCTCTCTCCTGTGTGAGTTCAAGAACATCACCTGAAGATAAAACTATTGTATTTTCCTTTGGTATGCCCATCCCCTGTGCAAGCTCTGCATGAGCTTTAAGATGCTGATATTCACCGTGAACCGGAATAGCATACTTAGGTCTTGTAAGAGAATATATAAGTTTTATCTCCTCCTGCGAAGCATGACCCGATACATGAGTATCCTGTACGATTACTTTTGCACCTTTCTGTGCGAGTTCGTTTATAACCTTTGATACATTTTTTTCATTTCCCGGAATTGGTCGTGAACTGAATATAACAGTATCTCCCGGCTCTATGCTGACTTTACGGTGAAGATTTGCTGCCATTCTTGAAAGAGCCGCCATAGCCTCACCCTGACTTCCTGTTGTTATAAGTACAAGTTTTTCCGGCGGATAATTCTTCATCTGCTCCATTTCTATAATTATATTTTTAGGAACATCAAGATAGCCGAGTTCTGCCGCTGTTGAGATAACATTTACCATACTTCGTCCCTCAACGACAACTTTTCTTCCGTATTTTTCGGCTGAATTTATTATCTGCTGTACTCTGTCAACATTTGAAGCAAATGTCGCTACTATAATCCTGTGCTTTTCATTGTCTGCAAAAATATTATCAAATGTCTTTCCAACTGTCCTCTCCGACATCGTGTAACCCGGCTTCATTACATTTGTACTGTCACACATAAGTGCGAGTACACCTTTTTTACCAAGTTCCGCAAATCTCTGAAGATCTATAGTTTCTCCGTTTACAGGAGTATAATCCACCTTAAAGTCTCCGGTGTGAACTACTATTCCTGCCGGTGAGAATATCGCAAGTGCTGCTGCATCTGATATACTGTGGTTCGTTCTGATAAATTCTATTCTGAAACATCCGAGATTTATCGACTGACCGTACTTTACAACTTTTCTCTTAACCGGTTTTGGAAGAACATGCTCCTTTAACTTGTTTTCGATAAGTCCCATAGTCAGCTTTGTCGCATATACAGGTACATTTATCTCTTTAAGCACATAGGGAAGTGCACCTATATGATCCTCGTGTCCGTGTGTTATCACAAAACCTTTAACTTTATCTATATTTTCTTTAAGATATGTTATATCAGGTATAACAAGATCTATACCAAGCATTTCATCTTCTGGAAATGATAACCCGCAGTCTACTACAACTATGCTGTCATCATACTCAAATGCCGTGATATTCATTCCGATCTGTTCAAGTCCGCCAAGCGGTATTATCTTAAGACCTTTGCCAAGTGGTGCATCTTCTTTTTTCTTTGCTCCCCTTGTCTGTGTTCTTTTTACTGCTGCCGGTTTATCATTAGTTGTCTTTCTTCTTGGTCTTCCCGGTCTTTTGACAACTTTTTCTTCAACTTCAATATTCTCATTTTGAGAATTTTCTGTCTCCGGATTTTTATTATTACTATTCAATCTTTTTCCCTGCCTTTCTGTACTAACCTTCAAAGTCCACATCATCTAATAATTCCGCAAAAACCTTTGAAAGTGCATTTATTTTTTCTTCATCTTCGACCATCTCGTAAAAACTGTCGTTTTCGTTCTCAGAAACTTCTCTAAATATATATGCATCCGCCTCATCTTCCTCACTGTCCGTTACAAGAAGATAATTTTCACCTGCTATCTTAGTTTCTTCTACCACAAAAAAAGGAACTTCCTCTCCCTCATCTGTTGTAAAATAAACAACTTTGTTTTCCTTGTTTTCTTCCATATTTAATTGTATCCTTTCATTAATTCCGTTCTAAACCGTCTAAATAACTCTGTAAGATCAATGATGCCGCCATCTTGTCAATATACTGCTTTCTGTTCTCTTTACGAACTCCTCCCGCAGCAAGTACATTGTCAGCCTGAACAGTCGTAAGCCTCTCATCCTGATAGATAACCTCAAGACCACTTCTTCTCTCCACCATCTCGCCAAACTCTCTCGTCTTTTCGCATCGGTCACCCTCCTCATTATTGAGTTTTTTAGGCAGACCGATAACAACCTTATCAATATCATAATCTTTCATAAGGCTTTCGATTCTTGCAAGAGTCTGTCTGAGTTTAGCAGGTCGCTCGCGCCGTATCGTTTCGATGGGCTGTGCCGTAAGAAGCATCTCATCACTTATCGCAACACCAACCGTCTTTGCACCATAATCAAGACCCATTATTCTCATAAATTCACCCATTCAATCTTTCTATATATTCAATTTTATAAATTCGCACTCATTATCTGTTTTACGAAGTTTTGCAGAAACTTTTTAATATCTTGTACCTGTTATATGCACTTATACTTAACGAAGTTTCGCAAAAACTTTTTAATATCTTGTGCCTGTTATATGCACTTATACCTAACGAAGTTTCGCAGAAACTTTTTAATATTTTGTATCTGTTATATGCACATCTGTTTTTACGAAGTTTCGCAGAAACTTCTAATAACAACAACTTTACTTAAAGTTGTTGTTTATATAGTCCTCCAGCAAAAGCTCGATTATCTCATCTCTCTCTACACGCCTGATAAGACTTCTGGCACCCTTGTGGCTTGTGATATATGTCGGATCTCCACTCATGACATAACCGACTATCTGGTTTACAGGGTTGTACCCCTTTTCTGTAAGAGCTTCATATACTCTTGCTATAACATCTTTAACTTCTATTACCTGGTCTTTCTGTACTTTAAAATATTGTGTATTGTTTATTTCCTGCATAAAGGCAACTGCCCTCCATTTCTTTTCACGTTCAAAATATATATTTATATACTAATATATCCCGTAAAAAAAAACAACATAATTTTTTAAATGTTATCATTTATTTTTCCGAGAATTATATCATCATCATCTGCTTTTCCGATGATTTCAACATCAGTTATAGTATTGCATTTACTCTGTGCATCCTTGATTTCATCGGCATTTACGCCAATTCTTATATATCTCTCATTATATCCTATGATATATTTTTTACCGCCAATTTCTGTTATCTCCTCAAACAAAACTTTTTCATTTTTCTTAAGTGCCCTGTCCATATATTCATTTTCCAGACGCTTTTCACATTTAAGAAGTCTATCACTTCTCAATGATTTTTCATGTTCGGTTATCTGTCCGTCCATCCGGTCTGCGACAGTCCCCTGTCTTCTTGAATACTTAAACACATGAATCTGTGCAAAACGCACCTCTTTGGCAAACTGAACAGTTTCTAAAAATTCTTCCTCTGTCTCCATCGGAAAACCTACTATTATATCAGTCGTTACTGCCGGATTTTCAAAATATTTTTCTAATATCTTTACACCGTCTAAATATTCCTGTGGTGAATAATGTCTGTTCATCCTCTTCAAAACGCTCTCACTTCCGCTTTGTAGTGAAAGATGAAAGTGAGGACAAATCGTTTTTATCTTAGAAAGTCTGCTTGCAAACCCGTCAGTGATTATCCTCGGTTCAAGCGAGCCAAGTCTTATCCTCTCCACACCCTCAACGCTGTCTATCGTTTCAAGTGCTTCAAGCAGCGGTTTACCGGCTTTTTCAAGAAATTCCCCTGATTTTTTTCCATTTACTCCATATGACGAGAGATGTATTCCGGTTACAACTATCTCTTTATAACCTGCTGCCGCAAGCTTTGTAACCTCATCCCTTATATCCTCAAGAGACTTACTTCTCAATGGTCCTCTCACATATGGGATTATGCAGTATGTGCAATACTGATTGCAGCCATCCTGTATTTTAATATACGCTCTTGTGTGTTCCTCTTTAATTGCTGCTTCAGACATATTTTCATGAACTAAGCTGTTTAACTGTATATCTGCACGACAATTATTTTGAGCATCCTGTTCTAAAGTCTGACCGTTTATCTGATATAATTTTTCTAAAACTATCTCTACAAGATTATCCTTGTCGCTATTTGATATAAAAAGGTCAACACTCTCATCCACTTCACCCTTTGCCCTTGCAGAATCAACATAACAGCCGGTGGCAACTACGACAGCTTCAGGATTTAAGCGTTTTGCCCGGTGAAGCATTTTTCTGGATTTTCTGTCAGCTATATTAGTAACCGTGCAGGTATTTATTATATAGGCATCTGCTTCCTCATCAAAAGCTACAACGCTGTGACCTTTTTTTTCAAAATTAATCTTCATTTTTTCCGTTTCGTAAGAATTTACCTTACATCCTAATGTTAAAAAAGCTACACGCACCTTTTTCCTCCTGATATTTTATATGTAAACTATTTTTTACAGTTCAATCTCACATTTTTCTGTAAACTCTACTATATTTTTCACCTTATTTTTGTAACATATTACAATTTTTTTTGTTCTTTCCGTATTTATTGTCGTTCTAATGGTAACTATACACACACTACAGACCATTTTTTTGGCAACATTGTATATTGACTTTTCGCTGTTCAATGTCTAGTATTATATGTGAACAAAATATAAGGGAGGTAGTTAGTATGAAAACCGTAAAGATTTCTTTAAACTCTATCGACAAAGTAAAGGCATTTGTAAATGATGTAACTAAATTCAACACAGATTTTGATTTAGTTTCAGGAAGATATGTTATCGATGCAAAATCTATCATGGGAATTTTCAGTCTTGACCTTTCAAAGGCTATCGACTTAAACATTCACGATGATGACAACATGGATGATATCCTTAAAACATTAGCACCTTACATCGTTGAGTAAAAGAGTTTGTCAACAATGACACAACAGTTTATACTAAACACCGGGAAGGCTACGCCTTCTCAATTTAAAATTTAAAATGTAATTTCAGAGAACACCTTATGATACATATTATTCATATCTTTGGTGTTCTCTTTTATCTGTTATTCTTTATAATTTTTCTTTATGAATTATATATTATTATTTTCCGATTTCGATTATCTCAATAGTATCAAGAGCTTCTTTTACCATCTCATCAATCTTCTCGGTAAGATTTTCCTCTGATTTGTTTATCGCTTTAAGATTTGGTTTTGTGACAGGATGTTTTGCAACAAATATCGTACAACAGTCTTCGTATGGCTGTATAGAAGTCTCATATGTTCCGATTTTCTCTGAAATGTCAACTATATCCTGCTTGTCAAATGCTATAAGCGGTCTGTAAACCGGTATGTCACAAACTTCATTTGTAGCTGCAAGACTCTGCATAGTCTGGCTTGCAACCTGACCTATGCTCTCTCCCGTAACAAGACCAAGACAGCCGTTTTCTTTGGCAAGATGCTGTGCTATCCTCATCATATATCTTCTCATTATGATAGTGAGTTCCTCATGAGGACACTGCTCATAAATATACATCTGAATGTCAGTGAAATTGACAACATGAAGTCTTATCTTTCCTGTATATCTTGAGACAAGTTTTGCAAGGTCTACAACTTTCTGTTTTGCTCTCTCACTTGTGTATGGTGGAGCATGGAAATATACCGCATCTATCCAGACACCTCTCTTAGAAATCATATATCCCGCAACGGGACTGTCGATTCCTCCTGATAAAAGAAGCATTGCTTTTCCTGCAGTTCCAAGAGGCATACCGCCTATTCCCTTATATACCTTTGAATAAATATAGGCTTTTTCTCTTATCTCCACCCATATATAAACATCAGGATTGTGCACATCTACCGAAAGTTCCGGAAAACGGTCAAGAAGATAGCCGCCCATCTCAACACACACCTCAGGTGATGTGTACGGATAATGCTTGTCACTTCTCTTTGATTTTACCTTAAATGAAAAATCGCATTTATCGTACTGTTTCTCTACGAAGTCTCCTACCGCCTTTGTCACATTGTCCCAGTTTTTGTCCTCGACAACCTCGACCGGACTTATTCCTGCAAGACCAAACACTCTTTGTAAAGTCTCGATAACTTCATCAAAATCAAAGTCACCATCAGCCTGAACAAACACTCGTCCTGATTCTTTTTGAACCGTAAAATCACCGTCTATACATGAAAGTCTTAATCTTATCTGATCACATAACGCATCTTCAAATTTATAACGGTTCTTTCCCTTAACGCCTATCTCTGCGTATTTTAATAAAAATCCCTGTGCCATCTTTTCCTCCATTTGTTTACTGATGTACTCTCGAAATCCTTCGTTCTAAAGATTCCGAGAGCACATTACTGTTTAATAAATCTCTTAAGTATCGGAAGCTGTTTTTTTAGTACCTCCAATGCATACTCAACCTGTTCTTTTGTCGTTTCTACCGAAAAACTGAACCTTATCGTGGAATCGAGAAGTTCATCACTTACACCTATTGCTTTTAATGTGCCGCTAAGTTCGGGATGATTTGATGAACACGCCGAACCTGACGATACATAAACACCTTTTGCCGCAAGTGCATGAAGCAGAACCTCACTCTTTATCCCATAAAACGATGCACTTACGACATGAGGAGCAGTTTCTTTTATATCAATACCATCTATTCCATTTATAACAACACCACACGAGCCGTCAGCACATTTATTATCATCACCTATCTTGTAAAGACCGTCAATAAGCATCTTCTTTAATTCATAAAGTTTTTCTGTCTTTTCACTGTGCCCCCCATATATGAGCTTTGCCGCAAGTCCAAGTCCTGCTATTGCCGGAACATTCTCAGTTCCTGAACGCATACCTTTCTGCTGTCCCCCACCAAAGATTATAGGCCTTATCTTTGTATTTTCTTTTATATATAAAAATCCGCTTCCCTTAGGTCCGTGAATTTTATGACCGCTTACTGACATAAGATCTATGCCCATTTTTTTAGGCACTATCTTATATTTGCCGTATGCCTGTATCGCATCCACATGAAAAAGCGTATTTTTATTTTTACTTTTAATTATCTCAGATATTTTTTTTATATCCTCAACTGCACCCATCTCATTATTCACAAACATAATTGAAACAAGAACCGTATCATCCCTTATGGCTTCTTTCAGTTCTTCCAAATCAATATGACCGAGCCTGTCCACCTTAAGATAAGTCACCTCGTAACCCATCTCCTCAAGAAATGCAAGCGGCTCATGGATTGACGCGTGTTCTATTCTTGTCGTTATTATGTGCTTTCCTGCCCTTTTATTTGCCATAACAGTGCCAATAAGAGCCATATTGTTTGACTCTGTTCCGCCCGATGTAAATACAATCTCTTTTGGCTGGCATTTAAGCGTTGCTGCTATATTTTCCTTTGCCTCATTTATATAATTTTCTGCCTCCATTCCCTTTGTATGCTTTGATGACGGGTTTCCAAAATCAGTCATCATAACTCTTTTAACTATGTCACAAACCTCCGGGAATGTCTGTGTTGTGGCAGCATTATCAAGATAAGCCTCCATTTGTCTTATTCCTCCGTACCTAGTCCTGCATCTCAAACATCATTATTGAAACAACCGCTATTCCGGCAGTCTCCGTCCTTAATATCCTCTTACCGAGAGATATAGGCTTTATCCCTCTTGATACAGCCTCTTCAACTTCTTCTTTTTCAAAACCGCCCTCCGGTCCGATAAAAATTCCAACTGATTTTTTCGTGCAGCCTTCTTTTACTATTTCTCTTGACTTTTCTATTCCGTCCTGTAACTCATATGGTATCATATTGTACTCTAAGCCGCACGCAATGTCAAATGCCTCTTTGATATTTACAGGATTTGTCACTTCCGGAATAATCCCCCTGCCACTCTGTTTTGCGGCTGCTTCTGCTATCGTCTGCCAGCGTTTTGCCTTTTTGTCGGCCTTTTTATCATCAAGCCTCACAACGCACCTTTTCATTGCTACGGGAACTATCTTGGACACACCGAGTTCAACCGCCTTTTGAATGATAAACTCCATTTTGTCTTTCTTAGGAAGTCCCTGAAACAACACTATCTTACATGGAAGTTCGGTATCCGAGTCCTGAACCTTCTCAATATTAAGCACTACCCTTTCAGAAGATATATCACTTATCCTTGAAACATAATCCATTCCTTCTTTGTCACAGGCAATTATCCAGTCGCCCTTTTCAAGCCTTAAAACATTTTTTATATGATTTACATCCGTCCCATCTATATAAACTTTATCATCTGTAATCTGCTCTTTGGATACATAAAAACGATACATATTTTTTCCTTTCATTACATAAAGATACAGGCATGACAGAATTTTTATCCATACATGCCTGTATTTTTATTTTTACTTTGTTCTGCGATTTCCATTCATTTATATATTACAGTCCAGTGAACACCTGCTGCTTAAGAACAGTAACATAAGCTTTACATAAGGCCGTTAAACCAGTTATTGCTGTTTGCAAATGTAGAATACGCACCACTGTAAGTATATGTAGCAGCATGACCCATTGTAAATGCTGCACTATTGGCAAGGCCGAAACTTTCACCTGCCTTTGAAGATATGGTATCTCCGAGTGAACCAACACCACTGAACAATGTCTTTAACACATTTACATCAGTTTTTTTCAAGGTATCCTCATCAAGTGTAAGTTTATTGTCCTTTCCGATACTGATTCCGCTCTTTGAAAGAAGCACTGAATTTGCACTTGTATTATTTACCATGCTGACACTTCTTCTTAATATTCCTGTTGAGTCAACTTTTGAACTTGAATCAACATAATTGTTGTATGCTTCTACAAATCCCTTTACCGCACTTGTGATGGCATCCCTGTCGTAGTCCTTATTGCCATCTTTGTCCGTTTTCTTTTCGTATAATGAAGAGTCAGACAATTTTGATAATGACTCCTTTAACTTAGTTGAATTTGTCTTTACCTCAAGTAAAGCCGACTTTGAATCAGAAGCCGATGATGTGCTGCTGCCCGATGCCGTACTGTCTTTTTTTTGTGAAGCATAATACGCTGTCAAAAGTTTCTTATATCCACCGGACTTTATCATGGCGTAATCGCCAAGTAATGAACTTGTATTGCCAAAAATTGATGATGCTGAATTCTGTGTGCTATTGCTGCTGTCGGCAAAGAACATACTGCCTGCACCATTTATTGAAAATATTGATGACATAATGATCACACTCCTTTTATTTTTTCCGCCTGATTATCTATATTTTATATCGTCTGTTTTTTAATAAACTTTATCTTTTTTTGCTTTTTGCTCTTTTTCTATTGTTTGACAACGCCCCACCTTTATTACCTGCTCTATCACTTATTTTGGCATTTTTATTACCTCTGCCGTTTGTTCCATTTGATGCAGAATTTTTTCTGTTTCCATACATATTTTCCAAACCGGTATTTCGTCTGTCAGACTTTTTGCAGCCATTCGCTTTTTTACCTGGTCTGTCATTTTTTCCTGACTTTTCTCCCGACCTTAAACTGCTTCCTGACCTCGATTTTTTCTCCCACGCTTCTTCCCTCCATTTTTCCTTTCTCGGTCTTATAAGACATTTTTCATCAAAACCGATAAGATCCTCCCTGCCGGCTTTTATAAGTGCTTCTTTAACAAGGTCATAATTCTTAGGATTTTTATACTGTATAAGTGCCCTCTGCATAGCCTTTTCGTGAGGATTTACAGGTGTGTAAACTTTTTTCATTGTTCTTGGATCAACACCCGTATAATACATACAAGTTGATATTGTCGACGGTGTCGGATAAAAATCCTGTACCTGTTCAGGCATATAACCTAAATCCCTAAGATGAACCGCCAGCTCCACGGCTTCTTTAAGTGTAGAACCCGGATGTGATGACATAAGATAAGGCACGACAAACTGCTTTTTACCGACTTTTTTATTTATCCTGTCATATCTTCTCTTAAATGCTTCATACACGGCATTTTCAGGTTTTCCCATATTTCTAAGAACTTCATCGGATATATGCTCCGGTGCAACCCTTAACTGACCGCTTATGTGGTACTCGCAAAGTTCTTTTAAGAATGTATCATCACTGTCTGCCATTATATAATCAAACCTAAGACCTGAACGCACAAAAACTTTTTTTACTCCGTCAAGTTTTCTGAGTTTACGCAAAAGCTTAAGGTAATCGCTGTGGTCAACTTTAAGATTTGGACACGGTTTTGGAAAAAGACACTGCCTGTTCATACATACACCGTGCTCAACCTGTTTGTCACACGCTCTCCACCTGAAATCAGCCGTCGGACCTCCGACATCATGTATATACCCTTTAAAATCCGGCTCTTTTATCATCTGCTTTGCTTCTGCTATTATCGATTCATGGCTTCTTGTTTGCAAAACCCTGCCCTGATGAAATGTAAGTGCACAAAAACTGCATCCCCCAAAACACCCTCTGTTGCTTGTAAGACTAAACTTTATTTCAGACAAAGCAGGTACACCACCGTCTTTCTCATACATCGGGTGATATGCCCTCATATACGGCAATGCATACACATCATCCATTTCAAGCTGTGTAAGCGGTCTTGCCGGAGGATTTTGCACCACATAAAGATGGTCGTTATACTTTTCCACAAGTCTGCTCGCCGTAATAGAGTCTGTATTACAATACTGTATATAAAAACTTTTTGCATACTCAAGCTTATTATTCTGCATTGTCTCAAAATCAGGCAGCGTTTTTGCATCATAAACACTATCCAGATTTTTGGCTCTGTAAACAGTTCCGTTTACAAAAGTAATATCCGACACATCAATCCCGCTTTCAAGAGCATCTGCTATCTCGACAACTGAAAGTTCACCCATTCCGTATATACATATATCCGCCTGCGAATCGACAAGTATCGAATGTTTAAGTTTGTCAGACCAGTAATCATAATGAGCAAGTCTCCTAAGACTCGCCTCAATACCTCCAATAATAATAGGCACTTTCTTATAAACTTTTCTTACAAGATTGCAATAAACAATGGTCGCATAATCCGGTCTTTTTCCTATAACACCCCCCGGAGTATATGCATCCGAACTTCTCCTCTTTTTAGATACGGTATAATGATTAACCATCGAATCCATATTGCCTGCCGACACAAGAAAACCAAGTCTTGGCATACCAAACACTTTGATACTCTCCTCATCTTTCCAGTCAGGCTGTGCTATAAAACCTATCTTATATCCGTGACTCTCCAAAACCCTCGTAATAATAGCTGCACCAAAAGACGAATGATCCACATAGGCATCACCGCAGATGTAAACAAAATCAACCTGTTCCCAGCCACGCCTAAGCATATCCTCTCTGCAAACCGGCAAAAAATCTCTCTCATCATTATCGTAACTCATCTATAAAAACCTCATTTCTAATCTTTTAACATTGTAACCTTTCAGCCATAAAAAGATAATCGGCAATACAATGAGCTTGTTTATTGTATGCCAAATTCTCTTTTTATTACTAAACAAAAACATTATAATTGACTAAAACATACCATGTGCTATATAATAAACACCGCTGAAATTGTCATAAATAACAACACTGGAAAGTTACTTTATAATCATTAAACACATTACCAATAACTACATAAACAACTTAACAAAAATACACCAGTGAGATTTTTATATATTGTATCTCTGACTTTCAGCTAAATAACACAGCGAATTAAAATATATACCAATTATTTTGCGGTATTTTTTATACAATACATTAGCTTGGCGTGTATGGCTGTAATAACTAATGTTAATCGGCATTCTGTCACCGTCAGCACTTAATGTTGGTCTTTTCAACATTTATGTGCTGCTACGGAGACAGCATAGCGAGAGCGTGCCGATGGTATTAGTTATTACAGCCTTACACGCAACACAGCCCAGATTAACATACCACCTCAAATCATTATAACAATATCGAAAGGATTTGCATATGAGAAAATTATTATTTTTTGATGTAGACGGAACACTCGCAGACAGAGTCGGCAAAAAAAATGTAGTTCCACAGTCAGCGAAAGATGCAATTAAAAAGCTTCAGGAAAACGGCCACCTCTGTTTTGTAAATACAGGTCGTTCATTATCTGAAATAGATGTATATCTCAAAGAATTAAATATGGATGGTTTTGTGTGCGGATGCGGTACTTATATTTTATATAAGAATGAAGTCCTTTTTTCACAGACAGTACCCTTTGAAATCGGTAATGAACTTGTAAGCGACCTTGAAAAATACAACATTGAATGGCTTCTTGAGGGCGAGAAAACGCTTTATTACAGAAATAAACCTTACACAACACATATTGGTGATTTTAAAGATGAGCAAAAGTATCTTTACCCTTCTGCCTATAAAGAACTTGAACCATCAAAGGCTTCTGACCTTGTATTTGACAAATTCTGCATAGGTATTCACAAAAACAGTGATTTCAAGTCATTTGAAGCAAAATATTCAAAAATATTTACAATAATAGACCGTGGCAATAATTTCTATGAAATTGTTCCTGCCAACTGTTCAAAAGCAACCGGTATGGAATTTCTAATGAAGCATTTCAATGTAGATAAAAAAGATACTATTGCAATAGGTGACAGCACGAATGATCTTACCATGCTTGAATTTGCCGGCACCAGCATAGCCATGAAACACAGCAGTCCTATTGTTCTTGAAAAAGCTGATTATGTGACAGACGATGTATTTGACGATGGCATATATAATGCCATGAAACATTTTGAACTTATCTAATCATTGACACTTAAACCTAAAAGTCAGTAACAAAGCCTGCGTTTTGCCATCCAAAAATTGCTTTGCCATTCTCGTTGGTTTCCCACTATGTTATTAGCATTTTCCTATAACTTAAAAAATCATATTATCAAAAAAGATACTTTGCTAAAAACACTATGCAAAGTATCTTTTTTAATAAGCAGATTTACCTTATCTTTTCAAGGACAGTCTTGTATATCATTATCAGATATGCATCTATAAAACAGAATTTATTTTCCAAAAATTCCAATAATTTATACAAAAATGCTGCTCCGAGAAATGCCACGCTAATGCAGGTGACATAATAGTCAAGATTAAGTGCAAGAAGCACTATATTCCCCGCAACATACGCAGAAAGCACCCCCGTAAACTTTCTTGCAATTTGCAATGCTTTATAAAGTGTGCATGACAGATTTTCAAGTTTTTCCGTTGTAACTTTCTTTGGGTCTTTTGATAAAACCTCATACATATCTTTGTAAATCTTTTTACTTTCTATATCATTTTTTATATTGGCATAATTTTTCACTTCTTCATTAAAGAGGTCAACATAATGTTCATATCCTTTTTTTCCAAATTCCTTACGCAAACACTTTTTAAAGACATTCATCATTAATTCTCCGTCACATTATTTAATATTTCAAGGGCAGTATCGTACTCAAAATTCTGCACATTATCATACACATCATTTAAAATACTCTGCGTTTCAGCCGATGCACTTCCCATCATTTTTTCTAATAATTCAATAATATCTATATAGTTGAAATCCTCAATATATTCCTTTAGTCTTTCAATATTCTGCATAAATTCCGTTGCAGGCATAACTTCAATTTTACTTTTATTTATATCCTGCTCCTTATAAAAAATACATGCCTGTTCAAGTTCATCATGGAATTTTTTGACTTTGTCAAGATAACCATCCATCATCTCATGAACATAAGGATTTTCAAACTCTCTTGCTGCAAATTCCATACGCTTTGACTGCCCAGCAAGTTCATCTGCACCTATATTCAAAAATATACCTTTTAAGCTATGAAAATAAAGCGTCATTGTTTCCATCTGCTCAGTATTTCTTATCACATCAATCATATTATAATTTTCAATTATATTTCTGACACTGACTGCGAGCACTTTCATATAATTTTCAAGACTGCCTGCCATAAGTGAAAGACCCTCTTGATAATTGAGTCCCTCAACTGCATTTAAAAACATTGTCCTGTCCTTTTCTTCTTCCTCTTCAACTTCTATCGTGTCAATCTCAATTCCATTCGCCGAGAAAACTTCCTCTAAATTTTCTTTCCTGACCGGTTTTCTGAGTACATCTGAAGCACCTGCTGCCCGAAACATTTCCATAACCTGATTGTCTACTGTTGCGGATACTCCAAAATAGAGAATATTGTCATTATCTCCTGCAACAAACTTTATCTGCCTTATACTTTCCACTCCATCCATATCAGGCATAAGATAATCCATCAGAACTATATCATAACTTTTAGAACATGACCTTTCAATCGCTTCCATGCCGGACTCAGCGGTATCTGCATTTGCACCATATCTTTCGATCATAGCCTTAAGAACGAGTGTATTTGCACTATTGTCATCAACAACAAGAACATCTAATTCACTAAGCTTCTTCATCTATGTTCAACTATCCTCCCTGTGATAAATCTCATATCTATATAATAAAGTGTCAATAACAACTTTTGACACTTACATCATATAATAGAAAAACGAAATACTGTAGTAGTAGTATATTCATCTCCAGCCTTTAATACCGCATTTGGAAATCCTTTAGTATTTATGGCATTTGGAAAATTCTGTGACTCGAAGCACGCACCACAGAAATTAGCATAATTTATACCGTCTTTTGAATTTTCCGTCGTAAGTCCACCTGCCGTATAAAGCTGTAATCCCGGCTGATCCGTATATACTTCCATCATTCTGCCTGTCTCTTTGCAAACAAACTGTGCTGCCTTTGCAACATCACATACATCGTCTCCATTAAGTACAAAGTTATGATCATACTCAGTAACGGTCTTTTCGTCTTTGTCATACGCACCAAGACCTTCACGCACCGGCTTTCCGTTTCTAAAATCAAGTGCTGTACCTTCAACACTCTTAATCTCACCGGTAGGCACCAATATATCGTTTACCGGAGTATAATTATCAGCATAAATTGTAATCTCCTGGTCGAGAATATCCTTACACTTATGTCCGCCTTTTCCTAGATTGAAATACGAATGATTTGTCATATTTACGATGGTATCTTCATCACCAACTGCATAATAATCTATCATAAGTTCATTGTCATCATTTAATGTATATGTAATGGCAACTGTGAGATTTCCCGGAAATCCCTGCTCACCGTCAGGACTCAGTCTTGAAAATGTAATGCTGTCACCATTCTCAACCACATCCGTCTCTGCATTATACATCATGCGGTTGTATCTCGTATTTCCTCCATGGAGACAGTTTGTGCTCTCATTCTTATCAAGCTTATACTCTTTTCCATTAAGAGTAAATATAGCATTTGACACTCTGTTTGCATATCTTCCCAGTGGTGCACCAAAACTTGGCATATTTACCTCATACTCAGCTACTGTATCATATCCGAGTACAATATCATCAATATTTCCATCCTTGTCCGGCATCATCAGATTAGTAATAACGCCACCCAGATCAATAAATGAAACTTCTATACCATTATTATTTTTCAAAGTATATTTTGTAACCTCGTCCCCATTTGCCGTAACTCCAAATTTTATTTTTGATATGCTCATATATCGTACCTCCTGAAATTTATAATGTTTACCTAATAGTGTTGAATTTTATATCGTTTTTTGTAAAAATAAGTCTATTTATATTATTATAGCAATTTCTTACATTTTTTACAACAGCCAAAACAAAACCCCGCAGCATAAAGCAGTCCGCCTCAATGCTACGGGGTTCATTATCTATATCTTTTTAATTTAACATGGCTTTTTTATTACATAGCAATATGCATAGCAATATGCATAGCAATATGCATAGCAATAATGCATAGCAATAATGCATAGCAGTAATTTCATGTTTTGCTGCATCGCCAGATATTTCTGACATTTGCATCATATGATTACAATGTAATCTCAACGCTTGTTGTTCCGGCTTTAGCTTCTACAGTCTTTCCTTCTGCTGTTACAGTAAAGTTCTTATCTGTAGAGTCATAAGATACTGTGATGACATTTGCGTTACGCTCAGCTTTTATATCTGTAAGTTTGTTTGACTCACTGTCATAGATAGTTGCTGTCGCACTCTTTCCATCTTCAAGACCGTAGATGACCGCATCAGATTTTTCAAGATAATCATAAACTACTGTCATCTTGTCTTCTGCATCAAAGTTACCATATGTGACAATGCTGTTTGGACGGGCAAGGATAGGTGTCTGGAAGTAGTCACACTGTCTCTTGTAATATTTTCCGCCCTCGTATGTTTCACCGCTCTGAATGTCTGTCCATGTTCCGCAGTCAGGTACATAGAATTCTGCAATTCCTTCTTCATTCATAACAGGTACGATACAGAGATTGTCACCGAGCATATACTGCTGGTCAAGATACTTGCAAGCTGTATCATCAGAGAATGCAACTATCATTGAACGCATCATAGGAACACCAACATTGTGTGTCTTGTTTGCCTGTGCCCAGAGGTAAGGCATAAGTCTTCCTTTAAGGACTGTATAGTGACGAAGTACATCACAAGCTTCTGTATCACCATCTTCATCGTAAACCCAAGGTACTCTGTAAGATGTTGAACCATGTAAACGGCTGTGTGTAGAGAGAAGTCCGAATGCACACCATCTCTTATAAACATCAGCAGGTGCAGTAGCTTCAAATCCACCCATATCGTGTGAGAAGAAACCGAATCCAGATGAGCAGAGTGAAAGTCCGCCACGGAGAGTCTCTGACATTGCTGAATACTCAGCGTAGCAGTCACCGCCCCAGTGAACAGGGAATTTCTGTCCGCCTACTGTTGCACTTCTCGCAAAGAGACAAGCCTTATCTTTTCCGTAGTAATCTTCAAGAGCTTCAAATACACACTTGTTGTAGAGGTATGTATAGTAGTTGTGCATCTTGATAGGATCCATTCCATTGTAATATTTGCACTTTGTAGGTATTCTCTCACCAAAGTCTGTCTTGATGTTATTTACACCCATATCAAAGAGTTTCTTAAGTAATCCCTTGAACCACTCACAAGCCTCAGGATTTGTAAAGTCAACGATAGCCATACCAGGCTGCCACATATCTGACTGGAATACGCTTCCATCAAGGTTTTTGATGAAATATCCCTTTTCTTTTCCGATGTCAAAAAGTTTTGACTGCTGTCCGATGTATGAGTTAATCCATACGCAGACTTCAAGACCTTTTTCATTGTGAAGCTTGTCTAAAAGTCCCTTAGGATCCGGGAACATATCCTTATCCCACTCAAAGTTACACCACTCATACTCTTTCATCCAGAAGCAGTCGAAATGGAATACCTGAAGCGGAATCTTACGCTCTTTCATCCCATCGATAAAGCTCATAACTGTCTTTTCATCATAACTTGTAGTAAATGATGTTGAAAGCCATAAACCAAATGTATATGCTGGTGGAAGTGCAGGCTTTCCTGTAAGTGTAGTATAGTTTTCAAGAACATGCTCAAGGTTTTCTCCACCAATGATAAAGTATTCAAGTTCCTCTCCAGGTACCGTAAATGTAACTTTTGATACTGTATCTGAGTTTACTTCAAATGAAACCTTATCTGAGCTATTTACAAGTACACCGTAGCTC
>ENA-ORTB01000645-ORTB01000645.1-human-gut-metagenome-genome-assembly--contig:-NODE-645-length-46126-cov-9.103818_pt1 | contig 46126 bp, 44 predicted proteins | sample MGYA00241905_ERZ509174 | MGnify/ENA primary metagenome ERZ509174 (study PRJEB26280, sample SAMEA2338851) | human gut metagenome | biome: human gut; feature: human-associated habitat; material: faeces... | reverse complement strand
GAGGGACTGCCTATAATGCTCGAACCTTCAGGTCCAAATTTCGCGCCCCACCCCACTGCAAAAAAGGATGCGGTTGCGTATGTTCAGGAAATCATCACTGACTTCGGCATTAAGCGCAGTGAACTTCATTTTGCGGAAGAAGGAGCAGTCACTGCAAGAAAGTCTCGCAACAAGGCTCCTGTCAAATATCGCTTGCCGAACGGTGTCGAGTGGACTGGCAAAGGCAATATGAAGAAGGAAGTTCGTCAATATCTTGAAGACAACAACCTTACGGCAGAAGATCTTACACAGTTCTTAACGAAACAATTCCAGAAGTAACATAACGAACTAATTCTTTTAGCTGACCTTCTTTAGTTATTAAAAAAATTTCTTCATGTACAAAATGACTGCTTTTAAATTAATTTTAGTTACTGGCTTAGCTGCTGTATCTACTTACAGTTCTTTAGCAAATGCGAATTTAATAGATGATGTCTATGCAGAAGAATGCAGAAAAGTGGGCATTCAAAATATTGAACCACTCTCATATATGTTTGATGGAAGAACTGTTGCTGTAATAAAAAAGGTAAGACAGCGAATTGATTTAATGTCCAGGCAAGGAAATAGTGAAGCGACATTTTCTTTAGCTTTATGCTATCTAGGAAATTCAAAATGTGGCTCATATACACAAACAGATAAGACAACTGCATTTAGACTATTTAAACAGGCAGCAGATGCAGGATATGTTCCTGCGATGGTAAATACAGGCTTAGGTTATTTTAATGGCCTAGGAGTACGCGAAAATAAAACTACTGCTTTGGAATATTTTAAAAGAGCTGCACAACATAATGATCCTATTGCTCAATATAACATTGGACATATCTTGAGATATAAAAAATCTTTCTTTGGCTTAATGCAAAATTCAGAAGGTAAAGAATGGTTTGGTAAGAGTTGTGATAATGGTTACGAGCCAGGATGCGAAGCATATAGCCTTTATGATAATGAATACCACGCAACACCATTACAAGGCTATTTTATAGATCCATGGTATAACTAAAAAATGTAACCCTCCTTGATTCAACCTTGGATGTTTTCTGGGTTGAGAGATATGCATTAGTTTGAAACCTTCAGAGTCTAGACAGCGACTTAAACAAACTAGAAACCTATAATTTAAAACGAGTTCTATTTTTACCTTTGCCACTTTATCTGAAAAAAATTCCAATTCAACTCTGAATGCCAAAGATCCTAGCTGACGGAGAATTAGGCTATCAATTATTTGACAACCTGGCTTGTTCAACGATTTGTCTAACCATTGTTTTAGATTTTCCTCGATTGTCTAATTTCTGTTTATTCTCCAGTGAGTACAAATATGTCTGATGAAAACTTTCAGACTGTGCCAGTCGAATTTAAGCGCATGGTTGAATCCTTTTACGGTTGCACAGCCGGAAACATCAATAGCCCTGTCTGGTTTTGCGGTCTCGAGTGGGGCGGCGGATATGACGCAAGCGTTCCAATCCCCATCCAGGATCTGGAGCCTTATGGATTTGAGGAACTTCAATCCTGGAGTATTAGTGATTATTGGAGCAACTTCTGGGCTAGTGGAAGCAAATTCTGCCAGGCAGTTGTCAAGCTTCTAATCGGAATCCGCGATGGCGAATACGATAAAAAAAGACGAACGTGGGATCCCAACATATTAGCCGAAACCAATTTGATCGGCCCAAAAGGTTTAGCATTGACCTTGAATGCATTCCCTATTTCGATGCACGGCACGGCTCAAAGATGGAATAGTTGGGATACCTATAAAATCAGGCTGTCTGACGGAACTCCTTTGCCGCTAAAGGAATGGACCAAGCTAAATACTTTTGGGGATTATTCAAAATTCGTATTTAAATATCGAACAGCTATCTACTCAAACGAATTGCAAAAAAGACGTCCCCAGTTGGTAGTGTGTTTCGGATACAATGATGGACACGAACGATTATTTGGCGTCAAAGAAGGTCAAAAGCAGCTACCAGAAAGTTTTCCATGTTCCGGAAGTGGAAATATTGATTGCTTCCTTTACATGGTTCCTCACGTAAATTCGGATACATACTCGCTAGTTCTCGTCATCCCATTCCCTAATGGTAGCTCCGGCTTAAACAGCGACACAAAATTTACGACCATCGCCAAAAAAATCACTGAGATCGGACGAAAATATTTCGGTGAGAACTGGCTTAAATCATGGCCTAGGGAGCGTCAACCTGATCTGCTCACAGAATCCGAAGAAATAGATTATAAAATCCTTCAAGACCGAAAACATGATCTGTCAGAAGTTGTCAAAGCAGCCAGCTTTGAGTTAGCCAAACTCGAAACACTTGAATCTCAACTCTCAAATAATAAAAATAACAACAATGGCACTTTGTTTGAGTACATAAGCTCAGTCAAGCAGCAACAACACCAACTGATGGTTACGCTGACAAAGCAAATTCGTGATCTTGATAAGAAAATAAATGAGATGAGAGACAACTTTAAATCTCGACTCTTCTAATGCAAATCTTATTATGAGGCTTGGAAAAAAAGAGCTATTTTCGTTACACATTGAATTTGGATCACTTCCAGCGTTTACGAAAAAAAATGAATCTACATCCAGATCAATAGCTTTAGTGTGTTTTTTGAACAACATCTTGAAAAATTCTTTCAGCTGATGAATTTTCTACTTTTCCCAAGATCAAAGAGTGACTAGATTTATGAGATAACATACTTTAATTCTGTTGACTTTCAAGATGCCAAATGCTCTTCCCATGGGGTTTGCCGTACAAGACACCTTCGTTTCCGTCATTGCAAATGAGAAAGATCAAAAACCGAATCCGGCTCTCCTATACGTTCTAACTCTTGGTTCAGATCAATCCCGCCGCCGGGTGCTTGCGTCGCTCAACAAAATAGCCACTGAATTCGGGTATCCGGATGCCGCTTCGTGCGAATGGGAAAGAATGCGGTTTTCTGACATCAATACGCTCAAAAGCCGTTGGCAAAAGGCCAACAAGGCACCGGCAACAATTAATTTAGCCGTGGCGCTGTTGCGCGGTGTAGCCAAGCAGGCGTGGCTCGCAAACCTCATTTCCGACAAGGATTACATGGCAATCACCATGACAAAGGGTGCTCGCGGTTCTCGTTTGTCACACGGACGAGCTTTGAATCCCTCGGAAAGCCACCTCGTCATCCAGTCCTGCCGTGAAGAAGACACTCGAATCGGCAAGAGAGATGCGGCCATTTTTGCTTTGGGCTTGGGCTGCGGCTTGCGCCGAAATGAACTCGGAACGCTTCGTCTCAAGGATGTTGACCGCTCCGAACACAGCCTTCGCATTCTCGGAAAAGGCAACAAGGAGCGCATGGCGTTCTGTCCTCCCCCTGTTTGGGAAATCTTCACGGAATGGCTCGATTGCCGGGGCGACGACGGAGAGTATGTTTTCTGTCATGTCAGAAAGGGCGATAAACTCGATCCCCATTCTGAACTGAGCAATATCGCCATTTATCAGATGATGGTTCGTCGCGCTGAAAAGCTTCACGTTGATCTGGCACCGCATGATCTTCGGCGAACGTTTGCAACCCGTCTCTTTGAAATGGGCGGAGATGCCAATCTCGTTCGCAAGGCAATGGGCCACAGCAGCGTTGCAACGACACAGCGTTACGACAAACGCGACGATAAAGCCGTTCAAAACCTTGTTTCCGGTCTCAGACTCTAATTCAACTTCACGATGCCCAATTTCGTTGTAACCCCTAAAGATCAGGCCGCCATCAGTCTTGTGCTTGAAGCTCTGGACGATCTTGGCAGTGGCCGCATGCCCTCTCCTTCGGCTATGAATGCGCTTCGCGAGCACGCCATCACAACCTCCGTCTTTATGTCGACTTTTTCGGACAAGATACTGAGTGACGACAACCTGAAAAGCAACAGCCGCATGCGCCGCGCTGTTTTCGTAAGCCGAGCCGTCCAGCTTCGCACGATCGGTGTTAACTGCGAGGGCAACGCCTGACCGCCACTGGGCAACTGTCCTGATGAGGCCCCGCTCGTCGGGGCCTTTCTATTTTCCACACCAAGAGAGGCGCTATTACCAAATTGCAGGATTCTGCAATTAAGTGCATTTGCACTTTTTTTCGGTCCTCTACCCTTTCCTATGCATGCACGAGACCGGTCGTCCGTTTAGACCGGAATGCCCCCTCGCTGGCCACGATGGGGCACCATCATTTTTGTGAGTAGGAAAATGTTTTTCCGCTTATTACTTTCATAGGGGATTTTTCTTTCGCCTTTGGTGACACCACGGACCTCTGCTTAGCGGCCATTCTGATGTCGATGGCACTGAGGCAAAAGTAGCCTCACTGCTGTACACACTTTCGTCCGCCTGATTTTCACCCGGCGGACGAAAACACTGGCCTAACGCTAGTCGTCTTCAGGCATGCTCAGAAAGTACGACCACTTTCCGCACTTTCCGATATGCCTTTCCTTAAACCGCTAATTACGCTCTTGGCTTGCGGTGCTTTCGTTGCAAGCCATGCTGCTACTCTCTCTGAATCAATGGATCAGAGAAACGGCATCAATGACGGCTTTTATTCTCGCCACGCTGAAGGGTGGTTCTGGTATCAAGACCCGGAACCCGAACCTGAACCGGAATTGATAGCATTGCCGCACCCTGCTCCGGTCTCGGAAAGCCAGAAAAGCGAAGACTATCTCGAACCCTTCACCTTGTCTTGGGTGAAGAAAAATCTTGAAAAGTACCTTGAGATTGCCTGGAACGATCCGTCTCCGGAAAACGTCCAGGCTTACTTCCTACTTCAACGCTTTGCGGTTGATCGCGCACAAAAGTTCTCCGACGTAGCTCAACAAGTCGTGATCGGCAACAAGCTCCTTGACGAGACCATGCGCCGTCCGTTGGCCAATTTCGGCACCAAGCTCGCTGACAGCGCCATCGTGAAGGAAATCAATTCGCTCTTAAAGAAGATTTCCGAACATGCCGGCATTTTTTTCTTCTTCAAGAGCGATTGCTCCTACTGTGAAGCACAAGCTCCGATTCTGAAGTACATCGAAGAACTCGGCTTTCATGTCATGGCCGTCAGCGTTGACGGCGGGCAACTGCAAAGCGCTCAGTTTGCCGATACCAGACAAGACAGCGGCCAAGCTCAAGCCTTGGGCGTCACGGCAACACCGACGATCTTTCTGATGACTGACAAAATGGAATTCGAAATGCTCGCCGCCGGTGCTGTGAGCTTTCAGGATCTGCGAAACCGAATCTTCATCGGTGCCCTGCGCCGCGGAATCATCACGGAAGACGATCTCAAGCGAACCAAGCCGTTGTTTGACCCGGAGCACCAGCCCGATACGTCTGAAATGCTTCCGGAACTGCTCAAAGCTTCTGCCGACAATCCGGCAAAGTTGTTTGGCAACGACCAAACCACAGCCAAACTCGCTTCGCTTGAGGGCAAGCAACTTGGTTCGATTGTCTCCGAAGATGGCTTTATTCAGCCCAAAGACTTGCTTGCTTTAGCGGGCGACAAGATCAAAACGACCAAAACGATTGAAGAGTTGGAATCAATCGTCAAAGAAGAAAAGAAGCCTGAAGAGAAACCCCTTTCCATTACCTTCATTCAGTAAGTGATCCAAACGACCATGCGCAACCACAAGTTGACTCTCGTTAGCTGCGCCTTGAGTGTGATGCTTGCCACAGCCAGCATCCAAGCCAACGCAGGCATTCAGTCCCAGATGGACGAAGTGTTCGGCATCATGTCCAACTTCACGCAACCCGGCGCATTCAACACGCAGCGTCGAGGCATTCTTTCAGGCGGCGGACTACAGGCCCGAAATCCGATTACCAGTTCTCAGTTGCTTTCGCTTCAACTGCCGTCCGTGCGTGCAGGCTGCGGCGGAATCGACATTTTTGCCGGTTCCTTCTCCTTCATTTCGGCAGACCAATTCGTGCAGTTTCTGCGTTCCATTGCCTCCAATGCGGCCGGTTACGCGTTCAAAGTCGCCCTTGAAGCGGGTTGCAGTGTTTGCGCAAACGTCATGGATACCCTGCAAGCTGTATCTCAGGCCATGAACAACACGAACATGAATTCGTGCCAACTGGCTCAAGGCATCGTCAACGACGTTAGTTCTTCAGCATTGGGATACAACATCCAGCACGGTGCAAGCCTGATGGAAATGGGGCGCGGCATTTATGAAGACTTCTCCGCCGCATTAAAAGCCGGTGAAGGCGACGGCCCCTACGACCACACCGACAAGCTCAGTGATCAGGATAAAGAAGCCATTCAAGGCAACATCATGTGGCAGAACCTGGTCAAAAACAATTCCAAGCAAGCGATACCCTCTCCCGGATCCGATCGCGACGAATATGGCGAAATGATGGCCCTTACAGGCACGATCATCATCACAGAGCCCAAAACCAACGAAGAAGGCAATAAAGCCCCGAACGTGACGAGTCTGGCTTCGATCATGCGGCTTCAGGACATTGTCGAAGGCGGTGACAACATCAACGTTTATGAGTGCAACGACGACAAGTGCGAAAGTCCCACGATCAAACAGAAAACTGTGGTCGGTTTGTACTCCCGATTCCGGACGGCGTTCCTGGGAGACGCCGGAGATGGCAGCGCAGGTTTGGTGGCTAAATTCGGACAGAATGCCGACAATGGTCTGACCAACCTTGAAATGGCTGTGATGACAAACCTAACGGGGGCTGCCGGTGCCATGATTCGCAACGTGAGTACCGCAAAGATTTCCGAAGTGTCCTTCGTTGATCAGCTGGCCTATGCCGTCGCTATGGCACACGCGCACGACTATGCGCTGGATTTATTGAGAATTGCCGAATCAGCTTTGTCCACAAGCAAGGCCAAAAACGCTTCTGAAATGAAAAAAATGCTGGCTCAACGTCGAATTGAAATTTCAAACGATTATGACGCTCTGGCAAAGGGCCATCCGACAATTGCGCAACTGACGGTCACGTACAACGAACTGATTAAGAACGTACCTCATCTGTCCTTGTCGGCCAGTCGCGTTACGCCATCAAAAGACTAAACCTCTCAGCCCTGCTTTCGGCGGGGCTTTTTTGGTCTTTTGCGTTGTATCTAAGGTCGGATTGCGCCTGCGCGAAAGAGACTCTTCGAAGGCGTGAACTTCTTCGATGTGTTGGAAGCAACGGGACGAAGTTGCCCGCAAGGGAAACAACACAATTTGTTCTGTTCCCCCACGGGAACAAACTTCGCCCGGCGACTTCCGTCCGAGCAACGCTGGGAGGCTAAAAGTCCAAAGGCCCGCGAGCGGGAACTCACGAGCCTTTGTAGCCAAACGGCAAATACGCTCTTGGAGAGGCAGATGTCGAAGAAGGCTTCCAAGCGCAAGGGCATTGTAGCAAACGCCCGAGACAAGACTCCCCAGTTTGTCAAATTGGAGAGCTTCCTCCGGCTTGCAAAACTGGCTGTTGAGTTTATGACAGCGATTGCTCGATACTTCAGCGTATAGGTGTACCCCGGTCTCTCCGGAGACCAGTGGGGCAACGTTGGACTTATCTGCTTCTATCAGTCCTTCCATTCCCCGCGATTTTCATTCGCCTGACAAAAAAGCCACCCTGTTCTGCCCTCGACATAAGGCAAAGTGAAACGACTTTGTTTCACCTTCTTCCTTACGTTTCGAGTAATGGAATTCACGATCTACTCTGTCGGCGACGTTCAGTTTCTGTACCAGATTCTTAACTCGGTCGCGATGATTTGCGGTACGGGCGACTTCACCAAGCTCGTCTCTGTCGGCTTTTTAATGGGGATTCTCTTCATTGGCTTCCAAACGATCTACCAGGGAGGCCAGCGAATTAATCTTCCCCAGGCTCTGACTTGCTTCATTGTCTATCTCTGCATGTTCGGGCCATCTTGCACCGTCGTCATCGAGGACACGTTTTCGGCCAAAACAAGAGTCGTTGACAACGTTCCTCTTGGTGTCGGCGCTTCGGGCATGGCGATCTCAAACATCGGCTTTAAGCTGACGCAGATGTTTGAGCAAGGATTCGGTAACGTGGAGCGAACAACCGAGCATGGTTTTGCGGACAATCTCAGGATCCTGAATAACCTGCGGGATATGTCGATGTCGGACGCATTGTTTTCTGCCATCGATTCAGGCTTGGATCGCACGAATTCTGCTGGGGGACGCACCAACTCCAAAGAAGCACTGAAAAACTATCTCTCTGAATGCACGTTCGTAAATGTCGTTCAGGGAGTCATTTCCGTTGAAGACTTGAGCCATGCCGGATGGGGCAACACTTTCAAAAGCAGTTCGCAAGCTCACGGCACTTTTTTACCGCTGCCGAATGTTCCCAACAACGGCTACGTAAGCTGCAACGAAGGCTGGGACTACCTTAACAATGCCTTGAATACAGCAACAAACAGTGCGAATTTCCGCCAAGCCGTCAACCGAGAACTCAAAATCCTAGATTCCACCGGTAACGGTCCGGACGATGTCGCTCCGGCTACCGACTTTGATCGTCTTGAAAGCGCTTTGAGTTCGGTTGGCGCTGATCTGCAAGATACGCAATTCATGATGAAGAGCCTCGTTCTTGATTCGGTCTACGACGAAGCTGCCGAAAAGTTTTACAGCAGTTATCAGGATCGCACGTCGGCCGCTGCCATCCGTCAGGCCATCATGCAGCGCAACACTCAGTGGGCCTCGGAAAGCGTGATGTTCCTGAATGTGGCTCGCGCACTTATGGCCTTCTTTGAAGGGTTCTTATACGCCATTACTCCGTTGATCGCATTCCTTCTCGGCATCGGCTCTTTCGGGCTAAGTTTGGCTGGTAAATACTTCTTACTGATCGCGTGGATTCAACTGTGGATGCCGGTGATGGCGATAACAAACCTCTATGTTGCGATTGGGGCTAGAGGGGATATTTCGTCACACCTGGGCAACGGTGTCTCGATTTATTCTTTCTCTCAAGTCTGGGCTGATGTAGCTTCCTGGATTGCCACCGGCGGCATGCTTTGCGCTGCTACACCGATGATTGCCCTCTTCCTGATTACGGGCTCGCATTACGCCTTCACTTCATTGGCCGGTCGACTTGGCGGTCAGGATCACTTTAATGAAAAGACCGTTACTCCTGATGTCGCCCAGAATGCTCCGGTTATTCAAAACACTGCTATGGCCTCTCATAGCGTCGGAAAAGGCACAGTTCTGTCGGATGCGTCGATTCCGAACATCAACCTGGGCCAGGCTCTTAGCAACTCATTGTCAGAACGACAAGCCAACATTGACGCAATAGCTCACCAAGCCGCATTGACCGATCTGCAAGGCAGGGCAAATGCAAAAAGTCTGGGGAAAACGAATCAGAAGGTTATTGACAATACAGACAACCAACAGTCTGTTATAACGGACAGCCGCACGACTACTTTGACGGACAACGTCCAGAATACCTCTCAGGTCACTCAAGGTGCTGCTCGAGAAAGCGCATTGAATTCGGGCGTGGGTGCAACTGCCGTAGGAAGCATAGGAGGCAACGTTCAAGCTGGCGGGACCGGCGCTAAGAATTGGAATGTGGCTGAGGGTTGGATTAAAGGCCAAAACCTGCGCAAAGGCGTTCCAATGCCAAATCAAGCAGGCCCCGGAGTTGCTCCGGCTCAAGGGCAAACTATTTCTCCCGTTCAAGCAACGGAAAGCTTCAATCGGTCACTTACCGGCGGTCACGATATTGGTACAGGTCTTTATGCCGGAGCTGGATTATCGGCGGGCCTTAATGTTGGTGGCAATCTTTCTGTTGCCGCAACAGAAAAAGCCGCGGAAACCGATACGTTTAACAAGACAGCCGTACAAGGGAAAATTGCTGCGGATACTGAATCCTCTAGTGGCAGCTATATCAATACCAAGGCTTCGCTGCTCAAAAATATGTCTTCCGAAGATCTGCGCAAAGAAGCTCGAGAAACAGATAATAAGGCTTACGCTGAACAGCTCAATCTTTTGGCTTCTGAAATGGAAGCCAAGGAAAAGCTAATGAGCATGCAAAGTTCGTTCGGCATCAATCAGGAACTCAATTTGGCTCAGGCAACGAACGGTATGTCTTATGCTGAAAGCGACAGGCTTAACAAATACATTGACACCGTGGGCATGAGTAAGTGGTCAATGGATAGCCATGATCGGGCTCTATTTGATCAGATCGAACAAAACGCTCAAAAATACGCTCGAACCTTCGGCGGTGGTTCCGAGGGCGAAAGAAGAGGCCGCGCTGCCGCGCAAATGGCGTTTCTTTTGCAAACCGGCGAAGCATCGCACATGGAGTACATGCAGGGCGTACTTAACCGCAATGCCAACGCCGTCCATACCAATCCCGGCATGGAAATGCCTGCAGAATATCAAAAACGTGATTTCAGCGACAAATGGGCGTCAATGTCTGATTCTTACCAAAACGAACAAAATCAGCAGAATCAAAAATTCGATGAAGCCCATCGGAAACTTAAAGATCAGGATTACATGCCTAAAGAGTGGAAAAATCACTACAACCTTGCAATGGATAAAACCGAAGCAGACGCAAGCGATAATCTGGCCAATGTCGAAAGCATCCAAAGACAGGAGGCGCTTAAAAACATCCAGAATCCTCCCAAGGAACTGCTTGGTCAGGAATGGGCTTCCGACCTTGATAAAGGGGCTTATCAATCTTTGTTCGGCGACGCTCGAAGTCCGGCACAACGTGCCGAATATGAAGGCAAGTGGAACGATCTGGAAAATGCTCCTAATAGACAACAGATAACTGGTCTAACTGCAACGCAGTCCACATTTATGGGCATTGCTTCTAACAGAGATACAGCAACTGAGTCTTTGAGATCATGGTTGGCAAGTAAAGCTGGATTGCAAACTGATAGTGATAAATTGATGCAATATGGCCTCAGCAAGTTACGTGATGAAAACTCTATGCTTATGTATGGCAAGCCTGTAGAAAAATTAAATGAACAGCAACTGAACGAGGTCAACAAGACAACTAAGGGCATAGCATACCATCTTATTGGCGCAGCAAAAGCTCCCAATGAAGGACACACTGTTGCTATCCAAGAATTTAATATGGCCTTCCACGCTAACAGGCAATAAACAGAAAGCGCCTTTTGGCGCTTTCTTCACCGTTTAGAGGGTACCCCCACTCATCGCATAAAGGCCAACTGCTAAGAAAGCTATTGCCCAAAAGCCGACAAAGGAAAATACTGCAACAAAAATTTCATACCAGGGAGAAGGTATATCTAAAGGATTTTTATGCCCTTCACCATAATAATTTTTGATCAATTTTCCACATCTAGGGCATTCCCGAAAAAACAAATATCCGCTGTCCCAATGATCAACAGGATAAACATCATTATTGCAATGCGGGCAATGGAGTCGTCCCATATTTACCTCTCGAATCAAATTAACCAATAATAAAAATCATAACAATGGACCCGAAAAAAATTGTCCACCCGCCGATCCACATTTCACGCCACGGAGACTTGAGCCATCTAACCTGATACATCGGGGGCTCGACATCGACAGACAAATACCGAATGACACCACCGCACTTAGGACAGATCAAGGTATTAAGCCGATGACTTGGAATGACAGCCTGCTCGCAATGAGGACAGATGTCAGATTTAATCGCTTTATCTTTCTGAGCTTGCAGATCTTCGTCCGTTTGACCAGTTTTTATATTGGTCAAATTTACAACCTTCCGGTAGGTTCCTCTCTTTGTACTGTAAACGGTTTTGAGAGAAAACTTGACCTTATCATGGGCCTTAACCCATACGGAAGGATCCTTGAAAGCATCATACGTAAACGACAGCTTCTCGTTGCCGTACCATAACGCCCCTCTCCCCTTATCTTTATCGTAGTAGATAACGGTTCCTTCGTATTCTGTCAGGGCAGAGTCAAACGCGAAATTGTGATTGGTATAAGCCATTTTGAACCTTCTGTAATTGCTTCTCGAACCTATATTTACTTCTCGGTACTTAGGTAATTTTTAAGCAGACGACACCAGCTTTCAATGAAAAATTGACAAGTGGTATGAATTTCTTCAGTGTGTTGCTTTTTTGCTCTGATGGAGCTTTTTGAGCAAGTGCAGCAAGGAAGACTCGGGATCGTCTTCCCTGCGGGAGCTTACTTAGAAAAGCTTTTTGAGATTTTCTTGTTTTTGGTTCTGCTGTTTCCTCAATGCTTCTTCTTGCTTACGATTCTCTCCTACAATAATTTCGTAAGTTTTCTTGCTCAGGAAAAAGACTCCTCCGGTTTTATTTGGGCCATCTTGAACCAAACCGTCTGTAATGGCGACAACCATCTCAGAGTCGCCGTAAGCCAAACACTTGATCGGCCCCATCATAAACGGGGTTAAACGATTCAACTTAGAAGTCAGTTTTTCTCGTATCTCGGCAAAAGCACCTGGCACATCTTGCGATTTGCCAGCAAGGTCAATGGCTGGCGCAACATAGAACATCATCAATTGAGAGCCACCTTTGGAGGCATCTGGAACTCGGAGTATCGACACCTTCGGGTTTCCCGGCAAGTCAACACAAGGGCCGGTTACATTGCCGCGGAAATCCATTGAACAGCCATTCAATTTGACTACTTCTTCAATTAGCAGAGTATCTGTCTCTCCAGGATTGAAAAATCCCAATACCCGTCCCTTGTAGGTCTTGGCCTTTTCAGCAGCTGCCGACCTCGCAGCTTGCTGTTCTCGAGCTCGTTTTTCTTCAGCGTTTTTCTTTTGTTGAGCCTCTTTGTAAATAGCAGCAGGAAGGATTTGCACCTCATAGTTCGGGATGCTGTCCGGATCCGGCATAAGTTTGACTGAGAAGTTACCTGCTGAAAAGATCCACCATTCGGAAGTGTTGGATTCGCTTTTTACTACCGGAACGCCATATTTCTTTTCCAGCGCTTGGTAGACATCGCTCGTGTTCAGCTGGTCAAATCCGAACCCTAACTTAATAGATACAGATTCGTCTCTTCCTCCATTCCAATACACAGGGAAAGGATCAAAACAATTCTCTTCGGTGGCCCGAGCTTCTTTCGTTGCCGATGAATGCTTCTTAACATCGGCCCCCTTCTTGAAGTAGCCTAAGTCTGCATTGAATGGGTCTTTGCTGCGATCGGTTGCGTTTGATATGTACTGGGGTTTGAGATAGCAACCGATGCCCTCTAGATTCTTTTGAATTTCTTCATGCGCCATCTGTCGGGGAACAAGCACAGCTCCCACCTGCTCAATTTCTTTAACCAAAGCCTCGGGTGTCGTCCCATAATCATATGCGGTCGCCAGGCTCGAAACACCAAAAGATGCAATAGCGGCGATAGTCAAAGCCGAGATTCTTAGGTAACGTTTTTTAGGCATGATTTGTCAATGAAAGAGAAAGAAAGGATCGTTTTGTTGTGCCGGAAAATCTAAAGAATCCCTATTCCTGTCAAATGCACACTGTGAAAGCAACAACGAGCTAAAATACGCTGCCGACCGGATTACTCCGGCCGGCTCTTTCACGTTAGCAGATCAGCATAAGAAGGATAAACACGAACACCCGGACAATCGTCCTGCGGTGCTTGAGCATCCATGTTAAAATGCCAAGCGAGAAGTTATGAGTGGGTTTCATAACTATCTCCCTTTTTCACGGCTCGTTGTCCTCGTCACAGGATTTCGAGCCGTTTTGCTGTTGTCAATCCGCCGCCCGATTGCGACGGACAGATCGGGGCGCTACTCCCAATGGCAACAGGTTCACGGAATTTAAATTATCAATCTGGCTGAGTCAACTCGAACGCGTCGGTTAGGCAGAGTATTTGCACGGTGTTGCATTGCTGACGCAAGTTCTAATCGCGTAAATCACGATTTACATCGTCACTTGCCCTTCCCTCAGTGACGCATTCTCACCACAGTTTTGCGAGTTTCGTGAAAAAGTCGGGCACTTGATTGCAACGAACTTGCTCCGTTCAAAGATGTCAAGAGATGTCAAGCACAGTTCGTTTGTAACCGATAACACAACTGACGCCATTGCTTCCCCTGATTTTTCGTTCCTTGAACGAATTTTTAGGGATGTCGTCACGACGAATCGGTGTACGTTGAAATTTGTTTCTACCCGTTTTCGGAGTGCGTTGTGATCAAAGGCTTTCTCATTGCCGGACTGTCAAGCTGCGTTGGCGTCGCTCATGCGATTGATCTGACGGGCACGGTCTATGACGCCGCCGGAAAAGAAACGAACATAGACCCGAAGTTGCTCTTCGCTATCAGTCTGGTGGAAAGTGCAACAGAGGCGGGAAACAACAAAATCAGCCCCTACCCTTGGACTTTGCGCAGCGACAAACCATTCTATGGACGTACTCGAAAGGACGCTGAAAAAGAACTGGCAAGGCTGCTTGCTCAAGGTGTCGCCGTCGATGTCGGTCTCATGCAGATCAATACACGTTGGCACGGACACCGAGTCAAACAACCATCCGATTTACTCGATCCTCTGACCAACGTTCGAATAGGCGCACAGATCCTCAACGAACGGCTCAAAGCCTCGCCGAAAGATGCAGTCAAAGCGGTGGCTACCTACCACTCTTTTGACGAAGAACGAGGCCAATGGTACGCAGGAAAAGTATTCAGGGTATGGACCTGGCTAAACGAAAACGAGCGATAGACAATGCCGACGACACCCCCGATCAAAAGATTCTCGTCGTACAGCCTTCGCCAATTCAATGCGGCTGTTAATTTCAACAACATCAATTACGACGAAAACTACGCCGATGCTCACGATGTGTGGGAACTCCAGCTTTGGGAACTCTTGCAGAGATCTCTGAGCGACTGGGCCAATTTCCGCGAGCAATGGCTTGTTGTAAACGGAAGCGTCAACAACGAAACGCTGCCGCTTAACCCGACACTCAGAGACGTAATGCAGGAAATGCCGATCATCAACGGCATGTGTCCTTTGCTTGAAGTCGATCGATACCTAATGGAAGCCATTACGATTCATCAGAACGATGATCCGTACCTGTGCGAACTCAAGCAAATCTTCGTGAAGTATTTGGCCGAAGCCAATTGCTCTAGTCTCGTTCCGAGCATCAAGCCTGATGAATTTTTGCGCGTCTTTGAGCGCAAGCCGCAGAAAGGAACAACCCCTGCGCCACCGAAGCACCTCTGGGCCAACTATGCTTTGCTGGATTACTACTGGTCAAGAGTTCGCGATCACGCCAGAGCTTGTCCGACCGAATGTGCGGCCTTATATCAGTTGCCGCGCGAAATCGTGTTCCGGCTGGCTCACAGCGTCGGTCCACAAATTCGGCAGTTTTGTCTGCGCATGGTTGACCGGATGAGATTTCGCTTGACGTGCCCGACATCGACTTGCTCTCAAATCTGGGCCACGCTAATTGACTCGGAACTGACCAAGACCGAGAAACAACAGAAACTGATCGCATTAAAAATTCTGAAGTCGGAGCAATGCATTCAAATGAGCTTAAAACAGCAAAAACAGGCGTTTACCCCCCCCCGTCCGGATACGTCCTGGCACAACGCGGAAACGCTTGACAGACAACGCAATTCGTACCCGCGCACCTTCTGGTATGGAGGTGCCAAATGATCAAAAAACCCGACTGGGAACGACTGCGGCTGATCATCTCCAATTTTCTCTACGACCAAAACAACGAACCGCCCGCAGAAAAAGACGAAAAGAAAATAAAGCTCTTTCGCCAGATACGCGAAGACAATGCAAAACAAGTTGCGGTTATATTGCTTCAGTTTGGAATGAGTCCGAAGCAAGTGATGGAAATTGTCGGGAAAGGCAACCCCCTAACTGACAATCAAATCTATAACTTAAGTCCGGAAAGAGACGGTACTGAAAACAATACATCGACGGCGGAAAAAGACAGTCAAAGCACGCAATCGACAAAGAAGTCAACAAATTATTTTTCTCGCTACAGTCCTTCGGATATTCCGAGTTCTGCCGAACAAAGAGTGATTCTTTCGCATTTTCTGGCCGAATATCTGAATCGAACGGAAGTGACGGGTGAAGTGGATATTCCCGTTTTGCTGCTTGCCTGGGACGCCACTTTGAATTGGACGATCCAAAACAAACTCAATCTCACATCGTCACGTTGGGATCCGAAGTATTTAAACCTTGGCATTTTCTATGATGTGGCTCGGATTGCGAACGGTCAAAAACTGCTCAACGAGAGTAAATCGAAATCAATGTATTTGGATCGTTGTCCGGTCTGCGGATGTTTGTATGTAGCCATCGACACGATTGACAATATCGGAGCTGACAAATGTTGTTTCTGCCAACTCTACGAATCGAGTTCCAGACCGAAGCGAAAGAAAGGCAAAAAAGAAAATCTGACTCGAATCGACAAAAGTGATGGAGAAAAAGGTTTCGTCACCGACGGCGAAACGAAATCGGACTTTACTCTGGGAGAATCGGAATACGGTTCGCTGCTGTCCGACGACCTGAAAACTGACTGACAGAGACGATCCGAAGCCGGGATCATTTTCCCCTCCCTTTACGTTGCAATGTTTGGTTCGGATATGCATGTCGGATAGGACAAGACCCGGGAACTGAACGTCCACTTCTATCCCTTCGGAGTATCGATGCACTGACGGAATCGGTCAGTTCGGTACTCCTTTTTTGTGGCTCGAAGATTCCCGACACATGTCTTTTTCCCCTCTTAAACCGACTCGTTTTTTGTTGATTTGAGTTCCAAAGCAGACCACTCCCGGCGGTCTCATTCGGTTGCAAACGAAAATCTCGTTCCAACAAAAGTCATCCTCAGACGCCCTATCGAATCGAGACGTGACGTGTCATTCCTCCCTGCTGTTTTTCTGTTTCATCGGAAGCATTCCTTTGTTTCACAGAATTCAGGGGGAACCGGCGCATTAAAAAGTCTCTGTTGACAACAAACCTTGTACTTGCAAACGAGAATTTCGTTCCGAAGAAACAATCGCGTCTGAAGCCTACAAATCAGAGACTACAGCAAATGAGATACCTGAAATTTCACCTATTTTTTACAAAAGAACGTTTTCTCGCCTAGGGCCTGATGCAATTGGACTTGGCTAGTTTTTCGTCGAACGGGCGAATTTCTGACCTGAACCGTATTTTTGTTTCTCCAAAATGCGCTCTGACGATGAATACGAAATTCTCGTTCCAGTAAGGTTAAATAAAACGGGACAACACTCTATCCTCGCAGAGGCACGATTTGGAAACAACGCCGGATACATCTCAGCAATATTGGCAACGGCTGCTCGACATTGAAAACAAAGACGAACGGGACAGACTGGATCGAATCGAGCTTGAGGCTCAATGTCAAAACTTGACGACGCAAATGGAGACAACGCTCAAGATGGCCTACGACTCGCTGTACTTGCGTGCCAAATTGGCTTGCGACTTTTTCGTCGGGGAGATGCTGCGGCGCAAGGATTCGTCGGGACGATGGCCGGAAGGCGAAGCGCCAGGGATACGCCCTTATGTCCGCTTAACGCCCAAAGGAACGATTGAGGCCGGATGGTACCGCCTGCGGATTACGGTTCAACCTGCGACAGCGGCGGAAATCAAAAGTCTTCCGGCAGGTTTCACCAAAGGCAAACGAGTCAGTTTCTTTCGTAAGGAAAATCGTGTCTACAAGCAAAGCGCACGATATGAGCGAATTCGCAAGGGATCAACCAAAACAAGGTTTCCGGATTCCGTCGTCCGCAAAGAGCCGGAATGGGTTCAGGATGCTTTCGCGTTCGTCGAAGATCGTCTTGAACCGTTGAGAATGGAGCAAAAAGCCGTCGGAATTATTCGCAGATACCTAAAAACAATCGATCGCAGTCAATTGGGCTTTTTTGATGCCGAATTGGCCTTTGCAGCACCTGAATCCCGCCCCATAAGGGAAAGTGTTTTGGCAGAATTCAATACAAATGACATTTCCGAATCAGACACAGATTAAGTTTTCCAGTAAAGGAGATTATCAAATGACTTATACGGAGCTTGTGAAAGCTATCGCTGAGGAAACCGGTCTTACGGCTGTGGCCGTCAAGCAGGTGGTCGAAAGCTTGAGCGAACACATCGTCGAAGAGATCAAAGCGGGCAACACCGTTCGCATCCCGGCTTTGGGCGCTTTCTCTCGCTTGGACCGTGCCGCCCGTCAGGGGCGCAATCCCAGCACCGGGGAAGCCGTGACAATTCCGGCTATGACGACGATCAAGTTCAAGGCCGGAAAAGCAACAAACGAAGATCTCAATTAAGCTCAAATTTTTCCGATGAGGGGCCGTCGTGGATAAAAGTCTACGGCGGTCTTTTTCTTGACACCGTCGCTAAGGCCCCAAAATCGCGCACCACGCTCCGAAAGAGTCCCTTCCCTAGCAAGGGTAGCCCAACCACGTTAAAAGCGTCGCATTCGAGCGTTGAGGCGTTTTTTTGTCTCATAGAGCAACCCAACCGGATGTCGTCAATAGCCCGTGGCAGCGTTTAATGCCGCGCTATGAAGCGAAGAGACGCTGACCAAGACTCGGATAGCCTCCCTCCCCGTTGAGGACAACCTGCGGCAATTGAGCGCAGGGCGAGATCTCGTCCGGAAGGGCCTTTATGTCGAAAAATCAAGGTTAGCACCAATTAAATCGGCCTCGTTCACGCTAACCTGTTGATTTTAAAAGGACTATCTGTTTTTTCGCTTTAATATCAACGATCTACCCTGTGGATAACTTAGCCAAAAAAGACCAAATTGTGGATAACTCGTTCATTTCTGTGGATAACTTGTTAATAACCCTGTGGATAACTCATTTTCCGAACCGCGAAAAAATGGGCTCTGTTGTGGCGGTAAATGGGCTGACTTGTGGCGCCTCTAATTTTTTTATAGAAAAGGAAAAAATATTTTGAATTTTAGTCGGAGCGCTCGCGCGCGCGAGTGCGAGTGCGGACGCACGCGCGCGTACATGCCCGCGCTTACGCGCTCGTGCCTGCGCTCGTCACGTGCAAGCACTCAAACAATGCCCGGGATGCATTGTCCCGACCTGACACCCCATCAGATCTTTCCACGCATGCCTGCAAAACCGTATGTCCCCCCGAACAAGGAAAGGTCTCGATGCCAATGTCTTTGACTCCTGCTTGTCGAGTTAAAAACAGAAAATGGGCTGACTTGTGGCGCTTGTTGAAAACGCCTGATTTTATTGGTGTTTTGACGAGATTCAGACTCTTCCAACCGTCTTCTGCTCCACGGAGCGCTTTAAAAGCTTCCAAACGACGCAACCACTTATATATAGCGGCTTTGAGGCCATTTCCACGCGTTTTTTCAGGCTTTCATCGCGTTTTTTATGCGCCACATCAGAGTCCATTAAAAAGGTAAGTCCTTGTTTTTAAGCAAAAATAAAATGGGCTCTCTTGTGGCGCACCCTCATTTTGAACGTAAAAAAAGCGGATTTTCCAAAAGGAAGAACCCGCTTCTCGGAGCTGACCGTCCGTCGTCTATGCCGTGCCCCGGACAGCGCTTTGAATCGCATTCCGATTAAGACGTCGCGCGAACATTTTCAAGAAGTGCTCTGCCTCACCAATAGGCTTTTTGAAGTACCCGGCTTTCACCAGACCTTTGAGCATATCCTCTTCCACTATGTCCTTGAGGATCATTCCGCGAAGCAAATGTCCTTTAATGTCTTCGGAGTAAGGACCAAAACCTCGAGTCAATTCCCAACGATATTGGGTGACTTCGCTTAAAATTTCGACTGCCGTCATGATAAAGCGAATATAAATGTCGATTTGAGTCGACACTCTGTTATATGTCGTTGCCGTACTGCCGATGCCTTCATACAAAGTAAAAAGCAATTCGATAGCGCGTCCCGCTGAAGCACTTTCCGAAACACGTTGCGCAATCGTTCGAGCGACAGTTTGCGTTTTCGGGCACAAGTCCGAACAAATCGAAAAGTAAGGCTGTTTGTCATAAAGCGTATCAAACAAGACTCCAAAAGGTGTTGTTCCTTCAGAAGGCATATTCTGTAAACGACTTTCCAATTCGTTTCTAACCAGATCAATCTTCAGCAGTCTGGAGTTTCGCTTATTGTTTACAGGCGAAGCAATTCTGCATCTTTCGATTACAACTTTATCGTGATTTCCCATGCGTTGACCTTAATGAATCTGTTTAGGCGACATTGAGCTTATCGGCTATGAAAGGTGTCTTCCAACCGATAAATCCGGTTCAGCTTGATTTCTTTTGTTTGTTGTTTTTCGGCAACTCAGATGTTCTTCACCGTCGCCGAGACGATGTAAATCTTGATTTACGTGTCTGCGCCCGCTGTGGCTGACTATGGCTTCAATTCGAAAAGATCGTCTGTCTCAGCAGTCTTTATCGACTCTGCGAGCTTCTTGGGTTCGGACTTGGTTTCGGCAGGCAACATCTCCGGCATTCCACATCCTTCCGGAATAAGCCAAATTCCCTTTCCATCTTCTGACTCGGCAAGCGTAAAGTCGTCGCACTTGCTCAAAACGATCTCAACGTTTTTAAGAAACTGCGGCTTGAAAGCTCGGATGCGGGAATAGCTTTGCCCGAATTGCTGATGCAGCTCTTCCCAGTCATAGAACTTGGCCTTGCGCAGGCCGTAGGTTTGATAGGTGAAGAAGGCATAGATGTCGATTGCCATCGCATTGCGCAACTCGACCAGTGACGTGGCGTCCAGCGGCACAGCTCCCTGCACCTGGGCAAAGAAGTATTCGCTCAGTTCCAAATAAGCACCTTCTTCCGGCTCGTCGTCCGGACTTTTGTTTGACCTGCGCCCTTTGTCATTTTCCTTCCAGAGGTTAAATCGACTCACAAAGGGATACGACAGTCCCATTTCTCCGGTTCGTCTACCCCTTTCATAGGACCATGTAAAGAGCAGCGAGGACTTGCAAATGGCGTTGAGTTGCTGGCGAAGAGCTTTGCGATTCGTTGAATTGTTGTACATCCCGAACCGTTCGAGCATCTTCGAAATGGAATCATCCAGAACAATGATGCGAGAATGCGTTTTGACAGCATATTCGGCGAGATAAGCCAGAATCAGACGCGCGAGGGGCCCATAAGGAACCCCCACAGATGGATGCGCGAACATGGTCAGCTCTACCTGCTGTGTTTTGTGAATGTAGTGCGAAGCAAAGTTTCCTTTGGCATCAAACTGAGGCTTGTAAGGCAGAAAACTCAGAGCCAGACCCTTAGCGACAAACGTCGGGTTGTCGTTTTGCGACACGTCAAAACCGAGATCGGCTGACGCCACAAATCCTTCTCGTTTCGGCCTCATGGCTACGGGAAGATTTTCCGACTTTCGAACCGGCGTTGCGGATTTTTCCGCTTTTTTTGAGGTGGACATTGTCTGTCCGCCTTATTGCTTCTTGCTCTGAGAACGCTTTTGAGGTTTTGAATACGCCGAAGCGTCTTTGCGAGGCGAGCTGTAGACGGAAGCATCTTTCTTGGCGTAGGCCGATGCGTCCTTCTTGGAAGCGTAGGCAGAGGCGTCCTTGCGGTTGGCGATCGCACCACCTTTCTCCCCTGTCCGGGCTTTCATTCCGTCTGTCCCGGGAGCGTCATCGCGTACAACGGTCGGACCCTCGTGATGCCGCCAGAACAAGACATCGCGATCTTCGGCGCTGCGGATGGCCGCGCCGCCTCGAACCATGTCGGCTTCGCGAACGGAGAACTCCCGATGCAGTACACGCGGGTCGTACTTTTGTTCTTCAACGGGGGCCGGCGTTTCCTTCGGCGCAGAACAAGCGGTAAGAACGCCTACGACAGCAACAGCAACGGCTGCGGCACGGGTGATTCGCATGTGGGAAGACTCCGCAATAAAAAAGATTGAGTGTCTTCGAATTGTTTTGGACTTTCCCGGCGCGTTCCCCCTGATTTTTCGTCCGTCAGGCGAATTTTCGGGGGTAACGGACATTTGAACTTGGTTTTAATTGCCGATAACGATTTGCGGCTTGCCTTACGTGTCAAGCCGTTCACCATCAAGGATTGGAGCTGATTTGTTATGACCCTGAAAACCTCTTTGATCGTCAAAGCTGCCCTGCTTGTTGCGGGCACTTCGCTGCTGGCGGGTTGCCCCTCTGTGCAACAGGCCCAGCAGGGACAAAAGACGGCGGATCCGAAAGAACCGATCAACACGGTTTGTGTGGTGAAGCATCCGCTCGAGCAGCTTCAAAAGAAGGAACTCATTGCAGCGATTGAAGCCGGTGTCCAGAGTACAGGCCTTCAAACGCGCGTGGTCGACGGCGGTGCCTTGCCCGAGGATTGCCGCCTTTGTCTGTACTACGGCATCGGCAACGCCAAAGACGGCAAGACGAAACTGTTTGAGTATCAGGCAGTCGTTGACGGTCGTCCGCTGGTGAAAGGAACGGGCCCGGTCGGTGAAGACGGCTCGATCAAACTCAAGGCGGTGGCGCTTTACGCCGCCAACTACTTAAAGAGCCTTGCCAATCCCCCGGCCGCTCAGAAGGACGCTTCCAAGGTTGAAGGGGCTCAAAAGCAGAACGTGAAACCCGCGAAATCGCAGGCTAAGAAGCCTGCGGCAAAACCGGCTGCCGCTCCCAAGGCTCAGAAACCCGCACAGACGCAGCCAACGGCCGTCAAGACGTCTGCCCCAGTAACGGAAGCAAAGAAGGAGTCCGACGGCAAGTAAACAGCATTTGACCGCTTGTCCATTTGGTTAATCCTAAACGAATACCGATGTTTGCACGAAGACAAGCGGTCAAACCCGATCGGGGAACCGAAGCAAGCGGGGCGAAAGTCACTTTAGGAATTGGGACATTGGGGAACTCGTTTCGCCTGCTCGGTCTCCCGAACGAAATGGGGTGTTTGCTGAAGTATGTGTGTCGGATTCGGGAAACGCCAAAACCGTTTTCAGCAGACAGCCCAGTCAGATGTCAAACCGTCGTTGCGGCGCATTGTCGTTTCTTCTCACGCAGTCACGACGGTTTGGCTCCCGATGTTGGGTCGGACGGGGGTTCTCTCAACTGCAACCGAAATAAGGAGTTCGATCTACGGAAGCAAGCTCCGGCCCAACAAACGAACCGTCAGACCGGGTTTTCGTTTTTCTTTTTGAGCACATGCCGAAGAAACGGTCTGACGTTTTCCTCCCCTGCGGCGGATTTTTCTGTCTTGGTTTGTACCACCGCAGTTTCGGGGGCTGTCCGCTTTGAGTTGTTTGCCCGGGCAGCCCCTTTTTTCAAACCGAGCGACTTACGGGGCTGCCTGTTTGCGAGGGGACAGGTTCGAACCGGCAGCCCTCTTTTTTCTTACTGCGGATGATTTATGCCGGTCGACCAAAAAACAAAGCTTGAAGATTTATTCAACGAACACCGCAAACGCTACCTCATGGGGCCGGACGATTCATTCGTTCGTTTGGACGTTCACCAAACCCCTGTATGGGTTTATCAGCAGGTGGACATCGCACGCAAACTCGTCGATGCAGACTGGTTTAGACAAGCCGCCGATTTCCACAACGACACGATCGGTGAATTGCGTCACTGCTTTGTCGACGCGACGGGTGAAATGCACGCCCTCTTTCTATGCCGAGATTCCAAAACAGCAAGCGTGAGTTGGAGTGCGCTTAACAGTTCGCAAACCATTGAGGCCGTTTTAAACGATCAGCCTGAACTCATAAGCAAGATTTGGTCAACGGCTGTTGATTTCGATCAGCCCGACTGTCCCGAGCGCAGTGTTCTAGCGGAACTCATCTGGTCTTCGGCCGTGATGGAGAGCGTGTGCGCGTTTCCCTACGCTGCGTCGCCGCGGGACTTGAAAGCCTACGTCGTTGCCTATTGCGCAACATTCGACCAATTCGCAAGCAACCGCTTTCAGTCGGTGGCCGCAAAGTTTCTTCCTTTAAGCGAGCTGCGCCATGTTTAGCTTTTTGAAGCGTTGGTCACGCAGCCGACAGCACGCCCAAAGAGTGAAGGCAAACCTATGCCCGAAACTCGACGAGATGCCCTACGAAGAGGTGCGCAGCGACGAGACTCCCTCCTGGCCCCCTGTGAAGGACAAGGTGGAATTCATCAGCATCCAGGATATGTTCCGCACTCAGGCCGTGCTCATTAAAAACCTGATGGACTCCACGGGGCTGACGGCTCGCGAAAAAGAACTCTACTTGTTGCCGGTTCTCACCAATGTGGCCAAGTGGTGCCACCTGCTTCCGGCTAGCGAATATATGCACCATCAGGGTAAGGGCGGCCTATTTCGTCACTCCCTGCAAGTGGGTTTGTTTTGCGCCAACAAGACGAAACTCACGAATTTTGCCGCTGCGATCAACCCGAAGGACATTGAGCTCAACCGCAAGCGCTGGGTGTTTACAGGGATGCTCACGGGGTTGCTGCACGACATCGGCAAGGCGATCTCGGACATGGAAATCACGTGCGAAGGCAAACGCTGGCAGCACGCCGAGTCGCTTGTCGACTGGCTGCTGGAAATAGATGCGGACAGTTATGTCGTGAGCTTCATTCCGAACCGGGCCCGCAAGTCGCACTGCGAAATGAGCCACGCGCTCGTCAAAACGATCGTTCCGGAAGCCACGGTGAAGTTTTTGAATGCAGGGGGCTTTGGCGACCACCTGATGGACATGCTCAATAAGGCCATCCTGCACGGTTCGGAGGGCGGAGCGCTCGGAAAGATTCTGATTGCGTGCGATTCGCTCTCGGTGCGCGAAGACATTGAGCACAGCCGCCAGATTCCGGCTCGATACAAATCGGTGTCGCACCCGCAGGCCGATGGGCTTCTGAAAGCCATTCGGGTGCTCATCAACAACGAAGAAAAGTGGAAGGTCAACTGTCCCACAGGCCGCGTGTTTATTTCACGCGAAGGCTGTTTTGTGGAATGGGAATCGGGCTCAACCGAAGCATATGCGCAGGCAAGCCAAGAGTTAGGTTTCAGCAATCTGCCCAACGACCCGCTGAGGCTTGCGACGATTCTCGTGGATGCGGGCGTGGCGGTGGCCGACGAAGAGGATGTGGAGGGCGAGTCGATTGCGCTGTGGTCGATCACGCCGATTGATCTCAATCTGCTCACGCCCACCGGCCCCAGAAAAGAACAACGCAAGATTACGGCGGTGCGCATTGCCGATGCGTCGCTTATTTTTGATGCCACCACACCGCCTCCGCGTCCCTTGGTGATCGACGGTCGCCGAGTCTCGCCCGAAGTGGCCGCCGCGTTTGAGGCCGAGTGCGGCTTTATTCCGAAGTCGCGCATCACGACGCAGGAAATGCAGCGTTTGGGCTACACCGAAGAGCTCATTGCTTCCGAAATCAACCGAAACATCACTGAAGGCTTTGACGCAGAGGGCAATCTGGAACTGCTCGTGCAGGGGCCGGATGCAACGGTGCTTGATCACGTGCCGCCCCCGGTAGAAGGTTATGAGCTGCCGCCGTCAAACGGCTCTGATTTCGCTTACTCGGATTTGGAAACGGCTGATGAAGAGCAAGGGCAATCTTCGGATCCCGCAACAGGATTTGAAGCGCAACCGGCAGCGAGTTCGCTCGATGAACTTCTTTCGGGCTTTTCGCCCGCTGCTGCCTTCCGAGAGGCCAAGGCGCAGGCAGAAAAACCCTCTCTTGAAGGGGAAAAACCTGCTGAGGTTTCCGGAAAACCGGTTGTTGTTGCGCAAAAACCCGTTGAAGTTTCAGAAAAACAGGTTGGTATTGACGAAAAAACTGTCGAGGTTTCCCAGCAAACCCCCGGTGTTTTCTCGAAACCTGAGGTAGAAAATCAAAAATCCCCGGGTATTTTGCAAAAAAACGCCGTTGATTTTGAAAAATCGATCAAACCGACGCAAGCAAAGGTAGTCTTGTCAGAAGCAAAGACAACGAAGCCAAGCGCCGGTGTAGGGCCATTGAGACAGCATACGGCACAGAAAAAAGCACAGAAAGCGGCAAAAAACGCGGGTGTGGGCCTCAATCCCGAAAGCGACGATTGGATGCCGCCGACGCCCACGCTGGCCGAAGTGATGCAGCGCAGCGACGTGGGGCGTATTGACATTACGGCTGCAACTGACTCGGAAAAAGCATCTGAAACCGAGGATGCGGATTTGGCGCTTTCACTCGATCCATCTCTTAACCCTATTTCGGACGAACGAACGTCGGCGGACGATGACGGACAAAAGCGGACGGGTTTTGACGAATGTTTTGCGCAGTATCCGGGTCCTGAGCCGATCTCTGAATTCGCCGAGATGGGTCTGGATGAAATTCCGGATCCGGATCCCCGTCCCTCTGAAAAACCCGTCAAGGTTTTGGAAACAAAACCGGAAGCGCGGGACGATTTCGCCTCGCAATTTGCGGCGAGACAGGAAGAAGCCAAGCTGGAACTGCCCGATGTTCGTGCTGCCGGTTCGGCGCTGCGGGCAAAGATGCTGGGTGCTGCCCATCGTTCTTGTTTGGGAACGTCTAACAAAAAGGGAAAGTCGCCGGTCAAGGCCGCGTCGTCTGTCCCGGGTTCGGCGCTGCAGGGCTTGTCACCTCAGAGCAAACCGACCAAAACCGTTGTCGCCGACATCGGCCCCGCTCCCACACCCTGGGACGATTTCCAGGATGCTGCGCAGAGCGCAACGCGAGTCGAATCCCGAACAAGCGAGAGTGCAGCGCAGGTTGCCCCTGCCTCGAAGTCTAGACCGGTCACAGTCAAAAAGGACATCAAAAAGCCGGCTGCCTCCTCCTCTCGTCGAACGGCTAGAAAGCCCAACGCCAATGCCGCCATCAAAGAACTGCTCGATGAGATGGTCTCTGAGCTTAGAAGCGGTCACGGCGAACTCATTGCAGAGATACCGATTCTCGAAACGGACGCCAAGTGGCCGACGGTAAGCGCCATGCCGCTTCTGGAGCGTGCCTCTGAAGTGGGCTTTTCCGTTTCCAAGCTCGGCATGGCGATTTCACAGTACCGGCACGCCGACGGAGCGCAGCTCAAGTTAAACGAACTCTTAAAGCGCGTCTCGCTTATCGAACCCAATAAAGCGTAAGGATTTTTTGATGCTGACATTCTTTCCAACAAGCATTAAAAACAGTGTCGCGACCGCTCTGTTTGTTTTGTTCTGCTGTCTTGCTGCCCTGCTGCATGCTCAAGAGTCGACTGCACAGACGGCATTGAACAGGATCGCCGGCTCTCAGCTGCGGCCCGAGGTAACGGGCAAGGCTCGGGATATTCCGACGGCCAAGATCGGCGATCCGGTCTCAGGGACCGTTTTGCGGCCCCTGGACGGAACTCAACTGAATTCCGAAGTTTGGAAAAAAGTCAACGAAACAGTCACGCAACCCAAAACTCCGGCCGAACCAAAAAAGAAGCCGGTGCAGGCATCGGATAACGACAACAGTTCGTTCATGCTCTGGCTTTTCACCGCCCTCATCGTTCTCGGCGGCTTCGGCTTGTGGTTTAGACATATCTCCAATCAAGCGGTTAAAGACTCGAATCAAGACAGTGAGTCTGAAGCATCAAAACTGCGAGATAAAAATAAAAAACTCAAAGACGATTTGAATGAGGCTCTAATCCACATTGAGGTGTTAAGCAGGCGCAACTTGGAATTTGAACGGGCGTTTGCCGCACAGAAGGAACAAGCCGCTGACTGCTCCACCGTCTTTACGCAACTTCGCGAAAAATTGTCTGACCTTCGGCTTGGCGGGGCTTGTTCTGCACTGCTTGACAGCCCGCGCACAGGCGTCCTTTCCATCGAACACAGCCGCCTTGACGATTTTGGCAACCAACTCAATCAAGCCGAACGGACAATCACGGCTTCTTTTGCCGCTTTGACGGACAAATTGTCTCAGTCCGAAAAAAAAGGCGCGGATTCCAAAAACGAACTCGTGTTGATGCGCAACGCCTCTCAAAAAGCGCAACGCAAACTGACCAAACTGCAAAGCGAACACACCGATCTCAAGGAAGAATGCCGCAAGCTGCGCCTTGAGCTCAACGAAACAGTTCAAAAGTCCTTTGCGGACGAGGCAAAAAGACTTCGCGTTGAAAACATTCGCCTTGACGAAAACGTCAGAGCCCTTAAAAGACGAAATATCGAGTATCAAGACAGGCTCAAGGAGTCGCAACGCCGATACCGGGCTCTGTACAGGCGCAAAGATTTGGCCGCCCCGACTTTGTGCGACGTACTGGATGCGCTCGGCTGCGTCAAATCCGACGACGACGATAGCGTTTGGGAAACGCCGCTCGGACGCGTGCGCATTGATCACGACGCATTCGAATTTACCGCAAAGCCGAATCTCAACGGCAAGGGCGCACTGGCGCTTGTCGCCCGACTGATGCAGGTCGGGCAATGGGAGGCTCTTTTGCTGCTTAACGAATCGCTCGGCACGGGCCCGGCGCTGGCAGCCGCCTCCGAATACATCAAGCAGCACCTATCCAATGCTCCGGCCGTTGCCCCCGCGCACCTCATCATCAACGACCCAAGGAACAGCGATGCTTGAAAAGACTTCCAAAACAATGTTGTCGCTCTGCGTCTTGGCATTGACGCCAATGGCTCAGGCCGATGTCGGCTCGCAAGTCAACGATTTTTCGGCCGACTTGTTTGCGCAAACCGCAGCAGGCACGCGTGCTTGGAACTGCGCAGCCTGCCATCAAGAGATTGTGCCCTTTCAGCAGCGGCCGACCAAGGACGAACGCGTTGCCCGTCTGCGGTTCAAGACCGAAGAGCGGCGCTGGAAGCTGTTGGGCGGTTTTCTGTTTGATGTTCCCGAATTCGGAGAGCTGGAAATCCGAGCCTACGGCCGAACGCAAGGTCTTCATCAAAGGTTGTACGAAGTGAAGTTTCCGCTTTGGCCGACACGCTATTTTTTGCCGGCAACGCAAGGCGAAAACCCGCACGACATCTTGGCTCGGTAAGGAACAAATGCAGACGTCTATGTCAAACACTGAAATCAAAACCTACTCTTCGGCTCCGATCCGCAATAAGGACCGCCTGGCCTTTATTGATCAGATCTGCCGCAACGCGTATGAGTCCCGCAACCAGGAGGGGGATTTGGAAAACCGCATAAATCCGTTTTGGCACGACTACCAAAGCGGCGACGTGGAATTGGTCTACCCGGTCATGCCTCGAATCCGTCACAAGGATTTGGGCGTGATGCCCGGATTGGTGATGCTTCGCTCGCCCGAAGGCTGCCTGATGCCGGTGACATACAGCGGTGAAAACGAAACTGAGATCATCCGTCGACATCAGGCAGCCATGACTTCTACCGTGACGCTGCCGCCGATTAACCTGAAAAGTGCTTTCCTTGTCGAGGAAGATTTTTCAATCTGCGAAGGCAATTTGCCCTCCTCTCTGAACCGTGTCGGCGATCTGCTGGATCGTCTGCGCACTGCTCTTGATTTGGCTGCCGCCGCTTTGCCCGAAGGGCGGTTATGCGTGGCGCTTGCGTGCGATCAGCGAAAACTCAAAGTCTATTTTCACAAATGCGCGGACTACGTTGACGCACTGCTTGAGCGGCTCATAGCCGATATACAAAAAGCTTGTGAATCCGTGAGGCCCTCCTTTTACCGAGAATTTTCGGGCGTTTTCGCAAAACCGGCCTGGCATGCGTCCGTTCTGCTGGATTGGGCAAACCCATCCGGCACAACCTTCTGGGAAGTGCTCGCCGTGAACTCGCCCGAGGGCGAACGCGGAATTTGGCTCAACAACTCGCTTTACAGAGCCGACGAAGAATGTCTGGAGCATCATGCGGGCCCGAGCGCAAGCATCCCAACCGACGCCATAGCGGCTCAAAACCGTCTCGCGCAACGGCTCCTTCGAAGCCGCTCTTGCTTTGGAAGCGACTATGCGGATCTGCTCGAAGAGCTTCAAACCGTTTTCAGGGTCGTCACTCACATCAACAACTGCCGTTCGGACATGAACCTGGGCGCAAACAAGGAGGCAACCATTTATCTCAACGATGCGGGTCTTCTTGCGAGCTTCAACCGCTGGGCGTTTAAGCGGCTTGAAGCGTTGCGATGCACCCTGCACCGGAAACTCGAAGACCGCGCCCGCGATCTTTATCTCTAAGGAGAAACGCAACCATGTCCATGTCCGATCGAGCGCTTGAAACCGTCACCGGCATGATCGAGAGCGTGCGCTACCGCAGCGAAGACACCGGCTTTACGATCTTTTATCTGACGCCGGCGGGGCATTGCGGCGAGACTTTTGCGGTGCTCGGCACTCTTGAGAGCGTGCGCCGCGATATGCCGCTCGAAGTTCAAGGTTACTTTGAAAACAACGCCAAGTGGGGCCGACAGTTTCGCGCGTCGTTCTGTCAGTACGTCTTGCCCCGAACCGAAGACGGCATCCGACGTTTCCTCGCCTCGGGGCAAATCAAGGGCGTAGGCGATGGCTACGCGGCGCGTCTCGTGGAAATGTTCGGCTGCGACGTTTTTCGCGTCATCGAAGAAGAACCCGATCGGCTTCGCGCCATCAAAGGGATGGGCGCAAAGCGAATCGAGCGCATCCGCGCGAGCGTCCTTGAGCAGCGCTCAGTCAAAAACCTCATGGTGTTCTTGATGGGTTTCGGCATTACCGCAACCAAGGCCAACCGCATCCGCACGATCTATGGCGAGGCGGCGGCAGACGTTCTCCGCGCCAATCCCTATCGTCTCATTGACGACGTGCCCGGTGTCGGCTTTAAGAGCGCCGACGCCATCGCGCTGCACGCCGGAGTCGCCGCCGACGCCCCGATGCGCATCCGAGCAGCCATCAGCCACGTACTCGCTGAATCTTCAAATAAGGAAGGCCACACGTGCCTGCCCTTTAAGGAAGTTGTCGCCAAAACCGAAGAACTGCTTGATCTCGAAACTGACAAGATCGAAACTCAGCTCAGAGACGAACTCGCTCGGGAACGGCTGCTTCTGGCAGACGTGCCGCTTGCAAACTGCGTCTATCGTCCGGCAATGTTTGCCGCCGAAACAACGGTCGCCGCGCAGCTGCGCCGGTTGGCAGCGAACCGCGTGCCCCGCGTTTGCCGAGATTCGCCTGAGATTGACGCCGAGCGCATTGCCCAACGGCTGCAAATCTGTTTGGCTCCCGAACAAAAACAAGCCATCGAAGCGGTGGCGTGTGCCGCCGTCGTTGTCATTACCGGGGGGCCGGGCACCGGCAAAACAACCGTCGTTCGTTCGATTCTCGAACTGTTGCACGATGCGCATCAGTCGGTTTTGTTGTGTGCGCCGACGGGGCGCGCCGCCAAGCGTTTGTCGGAATCCTGCGGCACGCGTGCGTCGACCATTCATCGTCTGCTGGGCCTCAAAGCCGATCTGACAGCCTGTTTTGACGAAGAATCGCCCCTGCCCTGCGACGCGCTCATTGTCGACGAATGCTCCATGCTCGACATCCGACTGGCGGCAACGCTGCTGCGAGCGCTCGAGAGCGGCACGAGGCTTATTTTGGTGGGCGACGCCGATCAGCTGCCCAGCGTCGGTCCCGGCAATTTCCTCGCCGATGTCATTGACTCGGGCCGTGTTCCGGTCGTGCGGCTCACCCGCATCTTCCGTCAAAACACCGGTTCCATGATCTCTCTGGGCGCAAAAAGCATCAACGAAGGCCGCTGGCCCCGGATGCCTTCGTTTGCCATTGATGAGATCGACGAAGACGCTGATCTGCCGGAACTGAGCTTTTGCGTGTGCGACAACGAAATGCTCGGATTTGCCCTCTCCAAACTCACCGACGTCATTGCAAGGCGCTGTAAAGCCGACCCCATCAAGGACATTCAGGTGCTCGCCCCGAGCCGAAAATTTGCCGCCGGAACCGAAGCTCTCAACGCCAGCCTTCAGAGCGTCTTTCATCCGCTTCACGCCGAGTGGGCCGACGAAGAGCTCTACCACGGCGCACTGCGGCGGGGTTCCGTCATCTACGGCACAGGCGACAAGGTGATGCAGATCACAAACAACTATGAAAAGGGAGTGTTCAACGGCGACGTTGGCACGATTGCCTCAATTGATAAGGCTCAAGAGTCGCTTGTCGTGCAATTCGACGATCAGCCCGTGGTCTATGACTTTGACGAACTCGATGAGATTATCTTGAGCTACGTCTGCACGATTCACAAGTCGCAGGGCAGCGAATACCCGTTCGTGATCGTGGTGCTCTCGACGTCCGCGGCATTCATGCTCAACCGCAGGCTCGTCTACACGGCCGTTACCCGCGGCAAAAAGGGCGTTTGCATTTTGGGGCAGCGAAAAGCGCTGGATATGGCGCTCAGAAACATTCTGACCCGGCCGCGCTATTCGGGTCTCAAATATCGGCTCGCGGGTTTCACCCCCGAACCCGAAAGCGATTTGTGGCCCTGACAAGGAGAGCTTTGCGGCAAACGTACAACAGGGCCTTGGAAAGTTCGGGCAAAGCTTCTTTTGCAATGGCGCACTGCCCCGGCTTTGGCTACTTTGACTTAATCACGAAACCGAGAATTTTTTAATTGTCATGAAACGAAAAAACACACGAGCCATCGACATCCCAACCGACGTCACTGACCTTCTTTTGAGAGCCGGTCTGAAGTGGAACGCCTACAAAAAGGAAATCACCAAAAGCGCCGTCCGCTACTCGGAAATTGAGATGTTTGCCCGTCGCAGCCCGATCACTCGCGACTACCTGCAGCAATGGGGCGGCATCTGCATCTTTCCCTATTGCGGCTTTCTCGAAGGCTTTTTCTCCGGGAAAGTCCATCACATGAAGCCCGCAGTGTTCTCCGCAACGCTCTCGAGAAACCTTCCTTTAATGGACGGCTACTGGGCCAATATGCTCTGGAGTCTTACTTCACGCATCTATGTGCTCGCGCCGGCGCTGGAAAGATATGTCCGCGCTCTGGCCGACATCGAAAAAACCGAAATGCCCGTGGGCGTTTTTCAAAATCTGCCCGATCGGTGCGTTTTCATCTCCACTCCCGATACTTTCATCGGCCACAAAAACATACTCGGGTTTTTCGCCTACAACGACTTTCACCCCGATGTCGGCCCCATGCTCGTGCTCAGTTTTGTCACCCCGGCGCTCAAGATCGGCCTCATCGTGCGGCTCGCTCTCAAGGAAGGCGCTTTTGAAGACAACATCGTTAATAAAAGCATCGTCAAGACCGTCTGGAACAAGTGCTTTGAAAACGATTCAGCCACGCAAACCGTCTTTGATCGGTTTGCCGACGAGGCCGACAGCGATGTCCAAATCCTCGCGCTGAATTTCGCTCTCCCTCGCCTTTTGTGCGTCTGCGCTCAAAATCTCGAGCTCTACGACCTCAAAATGAAGCGCGAAGTCAAGCGGTTGCTGCTCAAAAGCGAAAAGGACCTCACCGGGTCGTGCAACTTCAACGCCCACGCGCACCCGGTGAGCATTCTGTGCGTCGGCGACAACATTAACGTCTCAGCCGACTCTCAGCTTTACTTTGACGTAAGCGAAAACGACGCCACCTGCGAACTCCTTGATTGGGCCGAACAAAACGACGCTGGTGAAGAACTGCGCCAAGTGGCAAGCGAAGCGCCCGAAGTCAACGCTTCATCGCTCGATGCGGATAAGACCACGGACGCAACCAACTCCGCCGCCGTCACGGCCCTGAAGAAAAAGCTCGACGAAGCCAAAGATCAGGCCAAAACCGCCTCCTGGAAACTCGATGAGGCCAACGCCGAAATCAAGCGCCTCAACATCCGTTTCAAATCCTGCGAAGAAAAACTGCAAAAGACCGAAGAGGAACGCAAGGAACTGTCGGGCCAACTCGAAAAGCTCAACCGGGAATTGGCCGACACGGCCGAAAAGTACCAAAAGCAGCAGCTGGAAATCGACGACGTTCTCAAGGACAACGACGCCCTCTCGCAGCAAAACAAAGATCTCGTCAAGCAAAACGAAACGCTTGCCGCAAGCGTCGAACCCCAGAAAAAACGCATTGAATCTCTCAACGAAATCGCTCAGGATCTGCGAAAGGCCAATGAAAAACTGTCGGCCGACGTTCGCAAATACTCCGACGAATCAAAACGCTATCTGGACATGTATTTGGGCGCAACCGTCTCGCCCGGAGATGATGCCGGCAAACTTGCGCAGCTTGAAACCGAACTCAAGAGCGCCAAAAAAGAGCTCTCCGACGCTCACCAGCAAATTTCGCTTCTGAGTACCGAAAACGCCAAGATCACGCATGCGGCCAAAACATCGACTTCGGGATCCACTCCCGCAGAACTGCACCTCGACAACGGCGTCCTTCGCAAGGTGTTTTTCGGTGAAACCCTCTCGGCCACCGACTGTCTGAAGTTTGTTGAAACGCTTTACGGCACGAAAGTAACGGTGCTGCCCTCGGCCTGGGAGTCGGCCGAGAAAATCGACACGAGCTTCAAACAGACAAAGGAACTTGCCAAAACGCTTTTCATGCTCGTCAACGACTATCTGCCGAAATACCTCGACGGCGGCGACAACAAAGCCAGAGGCGTATTCGGCACCAAGTACAGCGCCTCTGAATCCGATGGATTGCAAATGAGTTCTAAGCTTATGAAAGACCGTGTCTTCTCGGGCATTGTCATGGTCAAGCATCTTCGAATCGGCTACCGCGAACGCCTTTATTTTGAGGTCGACAACGCCACCCGAAAGGTGTTGATCGGCTACTGCGGAACCCATCTCACCATTTTGTCCGCCTAGAAAAAAGCCCCGGCAACACGTCCGGGGCGGTCTTCGTTGAATTGCTTTGTTGTAACGCTCTAAGCCGTTGCAGCAAGGACTGTTTTTATATCAGTTTCGATATAATTGTTTTGTCCTGATCGGAGGATTTCCAAATGCTTTCTTCGAAGCAAAAACCAAATCCGATTGTGACCTTGTACACGATTGACTTCGTCAATGACAATGCCCGGCAAGAGCTTCTTGACTTGCCTATGGCAATACGCCAACGAGCCTTCGCCCTGTTGGATCGCATGAAAATAGACGGACCAAATCTCGGAATGCCCCACACCCGGGCGATGGGAGACGGTTTGTTTGAAGTTCGAGCAATGGGACAAGAAGGCATCGGCCGCGTAATGTACTGCACGCAAATTGGTCGCCGGATCGTGGTTCTTCATTGCTTTGTGAAAAAGAGCCAAAAAACTCCAACGAAAGATCTTGAAATTGCATTGGCAAGAAAAAAGGAGCTTGAAAATGAACAAGCCTGTTAAATCGTTTGAAGAAACACTTGCGGAACAAATGCAAAACCCTGAATTCCGTGAAGGTTTTTTGCGAGCGAAAGCGGAACTCGAAGAGTTTGCTCGTATAAGAGACATGCGTCGAGCTTCGGGGCTGAGTCAGGAAGTTGTTGCTCAACGCATGGGAACCAGCCAGTCTGCGGTGGCTCGCCTTGAGAGTGGTTTGTCCAAGGGGCGTTGGCCGTCGATGCCCTTGCTACAACGGTATGCACATGCGCTTGGTAAGAAAATTGAAATTCGATTCGTCTGAGGCACTCGCAAAAAAAGCCCCGGCAACACGTCCGGGGCGTCTTTTTATCTGGCTTTTACAGAGGAACAGATTCCTTTGTCTTTCAGTTCTCTGAGAATCCCTTTGCAAATGTCACTGCTCGTCGTGTCTGGAAGAAGAAACCGCTTGGAAAGTTGGTGAATATGGAAATTGCCGCTTTTTAGCAGCCAGAAAACCTTGTCAACCTGATTGGCTGTCAATTGACGATCCGGCGTCGAAACAGCTTTAGCGATTTCGGACAGCAAATAGGTTGCACGCTCCTCTTCGTCATTCCCCCACTCATAGTAAAGATGCAAATTCAGCCGTCGAATCAAATCCATGACATGGACATCCGGTTTGGAAAAAATCCCGTAGCCCATATCTTTGAAGAAATCACGGGACAAGGCAGCACCAAATCCTTTGACATTGGACTTCACTTCGTCTGCCAATTCTTTAACTTTGTCGGGATCCTTTTTATTCACGTCATTTACGACACGATCTACCTTTTTCAGATACTTAACCGCCCCGCCCTGCTTATCGATGAACTCGCACGCATCCAGAATGCCGCGGACGAAGATCGTAAATAACTGCCGCGGTTCGCCGTTAAACAGCGACTTGTCAACCTCCGGATTCTTTTCTTTGGCTTTCACCAATAGTCTTCCCAAGAGCCACTTGAGAGCGGCCTCGGTTTTTCGCTTGCTGCTTGATTCAAACCCGGATTCATCGAGAATCTTGCGGTAGTCCAGATCGCATAAGGCGTGCCCGATATGGTGGCTGAACTCGGACTGTTCAGAAAGCTCGAGCTTTTTGTTGGAAAGAGCTTTTCTATAAAGACTCCAGTTGCCGGAAAAACAACTCTTAAAGAGGTTGCGCTTTCTGTCCGCATTAACGGAAGAGCCGATAAACCGATGCAAGAGATACGCGGAAGCGACTTCTTCCGTAACGTCTTCCCCGAGATAATGCAACGGATTCTCTTGTTGCTGTGTTTCCGGAAAGGTCAAATAGTCGTTGATAATGCTCTCAACGTTTTCATCAAGAAACTTCTGATCGTTGTTATGTTCGCTTTCATTGGAGCTGAAGTCTATTGTGTCAAGACTCTTTTTCAGTTCCGCTTTTGTGGAACCAATTTTCTTCTGAAGTTCCTTTAAAAGGGCTTCGAAAATAAATCGATAAGCCTGCTGGTTGTAACCGATCACGATCAGATCGTCGGCCAATTTCTCCTCCATATTCAGGACTCCGTTTCCAAAAGGTCTTGCAGATCGCATTCGGTTATCTTATCCCCGAAATCGGGGCGGCATCGGAATGTTGCCAATGATCGGGTTCATGTGAGAAACATCCCCGCTCGTGCGGGGCAGACAACAAGCGAACTCTCAGGCAGTTCCACATGAAAGACTCATCCCCGCGTGCGCGGGGTTTCCGAAAGTACAAGCGCTCGGCCTTCGAGGATGTCGGAACTATCCCCGCTCACGCGGGGCAGACCTTGGCCATTTGCGCCAGACAGGGCTCTTGTCGGAACTATCCCCGCTCACGCGGGGCAGACTTTCTGACGATAACTTTCCTTGCCTAACAGGCGGACATATCCCCGCGTGCGCGGGGCACACCAAACATCTGGCGCACTTAGCTTGAAGCCGACTACGGGACTTATCCCCGCGCAAGCGGAGTACACCAGATTCCAATCTGCCATTTCGGAATCCGATAGAAATATCCCCGCGCATGCGGGGAAAACACCTGGCGCGACAGGTACACCACATGTGCGCCGGAAATATCCCCGCGCATGCGGGGAAAACTTCTAGTCTTCTCCTCATCCCGCGAGGAACTGGAAATATCCCCGCGCATGCGGGGAAAACACTTTTCACCCCGGGCCTTTTCACCCATACCAAGAACTATCCCCGCTCGCACGGGGTACGCTGCAAGAAAGCTTCTCAGAAAGAGTTGCATCTGGACTTATCCCCTCACATGCTGGGCAAACGAAGGCTTCTGGGAGCAGGCTCGACTAGGCGCAGACATATCCCCGCTCATGCGGGGCAAACCTCCAATTGCTGTCGTCATACAACCGGGCCTTGGACTTATCCCCGCGTACGCGGGGTACACCTCAGACCTTTATGGAAAAAGTTCTAACCCTTCGAACAATCCCCGCGCACGCGGGGTACACACTAAAAATTAACGATATTCCGGCAAAACTGTCCCCGGTTTCGGGTGGGCCGGACAATTGGCAACCTCGAACACAAGCTTGCCTGTGCCCTGCTGTTCCGTGCAGGGCAAACAAAGATTCCAAATTTTTAAAGATCTTTCGGCGCTCTAGAGCTGCCGGACATTGACATAACGCCACCCATATTCCGGAGTGGGTCGAAAGGACAGCGGCACATCGTTGAGACTCCACCGGGCGTTTTCGCGATCTGTCGTCTCTTCAAAGACGCGTCGGCGATAAACGGGCGTCTCGAAACACTCGTTGCGGTTTTCTTCGACGTATTCCAAAAGCTCGAGAGCCGAATCAAAATCGTTCGCAATGCCCTGCAAGACCGGCACTGTCGGGATGCAAGCTTTTCGTCCGAGACTGATCATGTCGCGAGGCGACACACAGGCCCTTCTGAGATCGCTTTCCCAATGCTCAGGAAACTCCAGAATCGCGGCAAACACCGACTCCTGAAGGTACTGCTTGGTTCTCGGGCGCGTTGCGGATCCGACAATTGCCTTTCCGTCAAAGCGGTGCGGCACCATGCGTTCCTGCCACGGATCTGTGATGTCCCAATTGCCGCCGACGATCTGATAGTCGGTCAGCATCGGCCGATCCGGCGTGTATCCGTACACTGTCAGAGAGCAATCCAGCAGCTCGGCAAGTCGTTCTCGCTGCGCGTCGTACCAACCGACCGCCGAAAACACCATGCCCCACAAAGCGGCTCGTCGTGGGAACCGCTGCGTTTTGCGGGCATAGATGCAATCTTCTCGCCCGTAGCTTTGCAGCGGCCCTTCAAGCCAAACAACCAGGTAGCGTTTGGCCATTTTTTACTCCTTGAGAGCGATGTTGGCCTGTACAAGTTTGGCAATTTCTTCGGCAAATTCGTCGATCGACGGACTGTCTTCACCGCCGAAAACGATGTCGGCCTTTTTGCCATAGAGCGACCCGGAGAGCTTTTCGGTTCTGACGAGAGATTCTTCCAAGCGCTTGATGCTAGGCTCCAGCAAGCCGCTCGACGCTGTTCCCGTGACGGGCTTTTCAAAATTGGCCTGCACGGGCTGACCGGTCTGAATCAGGCAATGGCAATAGTCCCAGAGGTTGTAGGCGCTGTAGGTGTGCTGGCTGCCGCTGGGCAAAGCCACGTAAAGCGCTTTGACAAACGCCTCAATGGCTTTGTGCAGTTCTTCCGCATCCAGACCGAGCGTTTCGACCAGACGATCGACATTAAGGCAGACATACCGGTAGAACACGCCCGCCGTAAAACCCTTGTTGTCGATATGGCCCGCGGTTCCGTCCACATCGTCGACAGCGGTGAAGTAGTCAAGGCCGCTGGTGATGGCATGCGTCGTGTAGGCATGGTTAAAGCTCGTCGCCCCTTCGACATTGAGCTGATCGACGGTGGCGATCATGCGGCCGAAAAGCGCAATGTCCAATCCCGTGTGGCCGCCGTCACGCTTGCGAAAAGCCGTCTGCAAACGCTTGAGACACTTGTCGTCAATTGCTTTCGGATCGAACGCTGCCTCTTCAATGATGATCGCGAGTTCGTCGTACTCGGCATCGGTCAAACTCGTCATATTGTCGAACTTGCCCTTTTTCACGATGGCTTCCACGCACTCGGCTATGGCCTCTTCGGCAATCTCGGGATTGCGCTCAATCAAGCGTTCGTGAAGCAGACGATCGACTTTACGCGTGCGGATGGCCAAGTCAAAGCCAAGATCGCGCAAAGCTTCGCGCACGGCTCGCTTGAAGCACTGCGAGCTCACGCGGCCGCGGGTGACGCCGCCGACTTGACAGGTCTTGGGGCTGCCCACATCATCGCGGTTCAAGTTGCACGACGGGAACGACTGAAGGATGTTGAAGCAAACAAAAAGAGTCATTTTGAATTTCCTTTTCGAACACACAAAAATCAAGCGGAAAGACGAGCCAACTGCAACAAACCGAAACCGAAGCCGTAGCGGCCTCCAACACCGAGCGTTGCCGAGCGGATAAAAGCATCTCGATCGGTGACGGTGAGCACTCCGGCAAATTCGACTTCCGGCAAAATGAGCTGTTGGCCGCGGCGGGTAAAACGGCTCGTGGAGACAGCTTCCACCGTTAATTGGTCCACATGAAAGCCCCACTTCAGACTGCGGCGCACGAACCACTCTTCGAGCCGATCGGCAGGCACCGAAAGACTGCGGGTGCGGGCACCGGGCTCACGAGCTCTCGGCGAGCATTCCACACAAAAGCGGTAGCGCTCGGCCTGCAGAAACTCCATCGGGTAGATCTTTTTCTGAACTGAAATCGTCAGGTTCCGGGTCTGCGTGATGTCGCCGTCGGTGAGCACCGTGCATTTACCGCCGTATTCGCTCGTCTTCTGCGCACACCAAAGCAGCGTGCTGGGGTTGGAACCCGCAAACATTTCGTAGACGATCTGATGCCAGCCGTAGCGCGTGTGCATCTGCCAGCGCAGACCGGCTTCGGGCGGAATGCCGATGCTGTAAAGGCAAAGGGGGCGCGTCATGCGGCTTCCTCCTCTTCCCACGCTTCTTCGGCTTGGGCAGCTGCGGCGTTTTTGCCGCGGTAAAAGCCAAGCGACCAAGTGCTGATCACGTTGTCGCGCCAGGCCGGGAAATTCTCAACGGCAGCCAACAAACGAGCAAAGTCCGGAAGGATGTGTTCGCGGCGCATGAGCACCAGCACGGGTCGCAAGGCGACGGCCAACTCCTGCGTATTGCGAGCCGACAGCACGCGCTGAATGCGCAGATCGGCCGAAGGCGTCTTGTCCTGAAGAAGGCTCATGGCGCGACCGAAACTCATCGTCCCCGTTTCGCAGTCGCACGACACGAAAGCCGACAGCACTTCGGAGGCGACCGTCAGATCGTCAATGTTGGAGGGATAGACATAGCGGCTCACCACTCCCAGATTGTTGACGAGGTTTTCAGGCTTGGGACCCCGGCGAATGTAGGCCAGTTCGCGTCGGTTGTTCTTGATTTTCAGCTGAATGATCTTGCCCAGCACTTCCTGCGCTTCGGAAATTTTCACGGTTAACCCTCCTCGGATTTCAGACTCTTAAAAAGCGATTGGACATTGAGTTCGATGCGACCGGCTTTGGCAATGAGTCGATCGCCGTTACAGACAATCCGCTCGTGAATGGCTTCGCGGGCACGTTGGGCCATCTCTCGTTCGAACTCTTCGATTTCTTCGTGATTGGTCAGACACAAAAGTTCGGCAAAGTCGTCGGTGAGGTCTTCCAGAATCAGCCTCAAATGTGTATCGGCGTAGCTGCGGATGTTTTTCTGCTGCGCGTCAGAGGGCTTTCCTTCGTCTTCCGGGGTCATGCTGCGGCAAGCAAGCGACTCAGGAATGCGTGCCAGACACGAATAGACAGCTGCGGAGAGCATCGACATGAACGTGAATTTGTCTTCAAGCCGCGTCTCGTTTCCCTGAACGGGAATCCGATACATGAAGGGCCCGTCGCTTCCGGTGAAGTACATTTCCCCGTTCGTGGCCTTTGTCACGCGCAGTCCCAGAAGCAGCACACCGCTAAAGGTCGGGTCTTTTTTGGCTCGCGGCAGACACCATTGCAGGTGTTGGCATGCTGGGGTCGTGACGCCAGAGCCCTTAAACGTAAAGCCCAGACTTGAGGCAAGGGCCTGCCAGTAGGTGCTCGACATCATCTCCACGACTCGGGGGTTGCCGTTGCGGTCGGTTCCGTAAGCGGCCGTGGTCACGGGAATAGTGTTATCCGGCTCCACCCCGAAAGCCGGGCGAATTAAGTCGCCGTCCAACAGCACGAATCGCAGCATCGGCAAGAGCTGCCCGAAGTAGGACGAGCGCAATTGTTCTGCCGTTTGGTTGTCCTCTAGGGGCATCTTTTCCCAAGCCGGAACACCGAACCCTTCGGTAAACGCACTGCCCTTCAGATCGGCTTCGCAGATCATGTTCAGCCGCACCGTATCCAAGAGCGTTTTTCCCCGGACAAAGGAATGCACAATGCCGTTTCGGCCGAGCATCGGCGACAGAAACGCTTTGCGGGATCCGGAGCGATTGGGCGAAACCCAAACCGACTTATCGGTTTTCTTGCCGGGAAAGGGCATCATCACGGCAAACAAGAGCGCACGCAGCCGGTCGGCTTGACTCGGGCGGCTCAAATACTCATTGGTATTGATCATGCCGCGGTTGCCGCTCACGAACCCGGGAATAAAACCGCCGATTGTCGGGCACTCCTGAGTCTTGCCCTGTTTGGCCGCTTTCGCCTGCGGGTATTGAAGGAAAGGCTTGTCGCCCTGCAACTCAAAAAGAGATCGGGTGTTGTGCAAATACACCGTGACGCGACGCGAGATCTCGTCGTTGGTGAGCGCCTTCAAGTCGTCAGCGGTCTGCGGTCGGCAAGCGGCCATTGCCACCAGTCTCAGAAACGTCAGAGTCATCAGGGTTTCGGCCGCGCCGCTTGTGAGGTTGGGCAGTTGACTGCCCTCGGCAAACACTTCTTGAAGTGTGTATTCGCGCTCGGCTCGAATGAAAGCAATGTCCAAAGCGTTCATCGCCACTGCACCTGCAGCAAACCCTCGACCACCTTTATTGCGGATTTCGGTATCGACGCGCACGAGCCTTCCTTCGATTTCAAACGAAGGCAGTTTTTTGGGAATCGGCATGTTCTGAAGTAGATAAAAGTTGTTGTTGCGTTGATTTTGTGGGTGCGTTTTCGCTTTGTCGTCCTCAAAAGAACGAAGCGGCCGTAAATCTGTATGCAGTGTCTTTTTTGTTGTCGGATGACAACGCTCTGACATTGCGGAGTTTCGTGAAGTCCTTATTCATCAGGGATTGCGTGAAATTCGCATCAAGCTCACCGATGTGATTTGTCTTGCGTGAACAAACACGTCAGGACCATTGCCGCAGCGTTGGCGCACCATAAAAAGGCAAAGAGAATTCGCCTCAGCATTTAGCGGTTTTGAGCAAGACGCTTGCGCACAGCTTCAGCAACCATCTCAAAGGTCTGGTGGCGCATCCGCACCGCCTGCAAAAGAGCTAGGTTTGCCGTCGCCAATGCGTCCAATTCGCGTGTCGAATAGGCTTCGTCGGGAATGTCCGTGATGTCGGGCCCCTCTCCAAGCGCACGATTGATTTCGTCGTTAATGACGCTAATGCGAGCAATGGCGTGTTCGTTGTCTTCAAACATTTTCAACTCCCTATTGCAGATACTGTTTGGCTTCAATGACTTTGAAAACCGATTCGATCGCCGCATAGTCATCAATCACAAAAATCCGAACAACAACGACAAGCAAACCTGCGGCGGCTACTATTCCCAAAGCCCTGATCCAAACTGTCTTCATTTGGAAATGGCCGAACAACACCAGTGCGAACCACACGATCAGTCCCAGCAGGCTTGCCTTCAACATGGCGGCCTTCACTTCTAAAAAGAATTCAAAGCGAACAAGATTCGTGCCGGAAAAAATCCCGTTGCCCAATGCTTGTGCGATTTCCGGATAGCCGGAACTCAAGCGCCTGATCTGATCGGTCGTGTAAGACGAATGAACGGCAGCAAATGCATCTCCCACCATCAGGAAATGCAGCAGCCACAGCACTGCCGGAATGATCACAAGCACCAGCGTCCAACTTACGAGTGCCAAACCGACGGATTCTTTGGTCGGCTTCATCGAAAAGCCGATAACCGCCAAAAACAAAGGAACGCAACAAAGGACAACTTTGCAAAGGTCGACGTATCGCATGTAGTCGGTCACGTCGCCTGCGGTAAAGAGCCCCATCTCGACGCCGGACTTGAGCGCACCGGGGTCGGAAGCAAAACCCGTCGAAGCAAACATCGACAAAAGAAGAGCGGCAAAAATTGCCCATGTGTTTAGTCTTGTGAAAATCATTTTCAATGTCTGATCGGTTATGCGGTTAATTCGAAATCGGCGCGTTCGGCCTTGAAGAACACCATCCAGTACGTCTGTCCCCCGCCCTTTTTGTTTGTCGGACGTCGGTTGCCGAAAAGCGGCGGCACAGGCAGCGCTCTGAGCACGTCTTCAATCTCAATCTGATCGGTATTCCATTTGAAAATGAGCGTGCCGTTACCCTTCAAAACCCGCCAGCATTCGCTGAAACCCTGATAAATGAATCTGAGTGGATTGGGCGGCAGCGTCCCGTAGGACTGCGCCATGAAGCTGTCGGCTCCGGCACTGACCAAATGCGGCGGGTCAAACACAACCAGCGCAAACGTTTCGTCTTCAAACGGCAAATCCGTCACGTCGAGCTGTAAATCAGGATTTACATTGAGAACGCGTCCGTCGCTTTGCACATACGATTTGTCCCGTATGTCTCCGTAGAGCACAATGGGCGCATCTTTGGCGAAGTAAAACTTCTTCGCGCCGCAACAAGGATCGAAAACAGGAGGCAGGCTCTTTGTCATTTGTGGCCATACTCCTCAACCCTGTACTGTGCGGGAAGTTCCGGAAGTTCAGCCCAAGCGACTACCTTGCACGCGGGATAAATGACTTTAAGTCCTTGCCAAGCGTTGTCGAACCAGCTCAGAGTGCCAATGCTGAAGACGGGATGTTCGTGCCATCTGCTGGAGCTATGAAGCGTGACGAGATAGGCTTTGTGATCTTCCGTCGGTGTTTCGTCCGGAAAATCGTGCCAAGTGACAGAGTCTTTCTTGCCGATTGCGTGCATCTCGTCCAACAAGGGCATGATCTGATCGACCAAGCTTGAGTAGGCCGGGTAGGAAATCACTCCGAGGTGAGTCAGGCTTCGGATGATTCCATCGATTTCGGATTTGATTTGTGCTTTTGAAGCAATCTCTGATATTCCCCAATCCATAGCGAGCTCCTCTATCTCAGACTTCCGTATCAAGCAGCTTGGTTTCAACACTGCGGGTATCGTCAAAGGCCGGATCAATGAGCTTCTTGTCGACCTTGCGCAGTCCCCGGTAGCAACCGCGAATAAACAAGCAATTGGATCGAATCAGCCGCATCAGAAAGTCGGGATCGGAAAAACGCCCGAACGTGTGTTTTTGAGCGGGTTGCGCGACGGCAACGCGGTACGGATTGATTTCGCCCCCAGTCGTTGAGCGTCAGATAACCGATGTCCGGGTACTCTCCTTCAACCTCGCTACGGATGGCTGCCAGCGTCTCAGGATCCGCGGCAAAGTAAAACCGCGAGCAATACGCGAGGTAGTCCTTCCACTTTGTGTCGGCTCTGAAGGGCTGCGTGCCGTCGAGAATCACCTCGAGAAACGGCCAGAAACCGTCCTTTGACAAGTGCATGGCACAGCCAAGCTTGAGCGCATTGATGCGCTCTAGCTTCGTTCGGGCTACACGGGGGGCGGGCTTTTGATCGATGAACATGATCTTCTTCGCCTACAGGTAATAAAGACCGACGGACGCCGCAAATGCCGCTGCGCCAATCGCAGCCAAACGCTTGAGTCCGCGGCACTGCCGCCTGAGGTGTTTGTTTTCTTCGTTGACGGCAAGAAAGAACATCCGGTTCACAAAGTCCTGCCACAGACAAATCTTTTCAAATGCGGACCAAAGCACTTCGCTTGCCGTGTCGAAGTCGTTGACTTCGTCTTTGCTTTCGAGAAAGGCTTCAAGAAAAGCTAGGATTGCGAAATGCTCCTCCACGCTGTCACGGTTCTTCTCGCCCTTTTCCATCCGTTCAATCAAAAAACGCGTTTTGTCATCAAGACCTCGCGTTTTGAGCGCTTTGCCGATTTCATCAGCTAAAAGCCAAAAGCGACGGCCTGAGTCCGGATCCGTTGCCTTCGCTGCAAAGCAGCAACTTTCGGACAAAGATCCGGCACTGGCGACCAAAACCTGCACGTCGATGGCTTGTTCGAAATCGACGTGCAAAACGCCGCGTTCCCGAAGGTTGTATAACGAGCCCTCGGCTTCGCTCAGAACGGAGGCTTCCCAATTGAGATAGTCGTCAAGCGACCGGAGTTTGTTTTTTTCCTCTTGGGTCGTATCCGCGCAAGCCCGTGCGCGAGCCTCGTCGGCAAGATCAAGCAATTCGCGCAAAGTTCCATAGGGGCATCGGCATTCTTCGGTGGTCCGAATGCGTTGCCTCATTGCAAGTTCGAGATCCGCTTTTTCGTTCTCTTTGCTCAGTTCAATATCAGTCTCTTCGTACAACTTAGGCTTCCTTTTCAATCCAGATGATTTGTCCGACGAACTCGACGCCCTTGATCGAGTCGACCTTTTCGTAGTGCGCGTCGGAATAGAAAAAGAGAAAACCGCCCTTGACGAGTTCGGTAATGCGGCGCACGGCAAAGCGGCCGTTGATGCGAATCAGGTAAAAGCCTTCACCCGCATACCGTCCGCCGCTGATGTCGACCACAGCAAAAGCACCTTCGGCAAAGGCAGAAACAAAGTTCGTGCCAACACAGCGATAACCGCGCAGCACATGCTTTTCGCGTCCGGCCAAAACCCGCTGGGGGATTTCAACGGTCTCGCTCCACTGGCGGCCCTCGGAGTCGGCGCTGCTCAATACCGGGACAACGATCGTTTTGCCCGCGCAGAAATTGGATTCCCCAACAGGTAGAGGTGCAGGTGTCTGTTGTGCGCTTTCTTGTACGGGACTCGTGACGGTTTCAGTTAAGACCGGCACGGCGGGCAGCTTCAGTTCCGGCGTTGCGGGAATCTCCTTCTCAACGCCTGGTACCTTCTTGGCTGAACCTAAGGGATCGGATTTGTTCTGTTCGAACAAAACAGCA